>Ga0136846_1238295_pt1 | contig 14154 bp, 11 predicted proteins | sample HopSoiMetagenom2_FD_96841 | JGI IMG/M metagenome (GOLD analysis project Ga0136846, IMG submission 96841) | Grasslands soil microbial communities from Hopland, California, USA - 2 Assembly 2016 (version 4) | ecosystem: Environmental > Terrestrial > Soil > Grasslands | place: USA: Hopland...
AACCCGTATCATGGCCCCAATCGCCTCTGATTCATTATAAGATGCCCGCGTATGCATGACGTGATTTCTCCACACATCTTTGAATGCGTAAAATTCCCCAATTACGCCGCGATAAAACTCCCTCGCATCTGCCTTTGTTTTTGCTGAAATTTTGCGTTTCGGTGGGGGCGATCCTGCCGGTGGCTTTAGTTTGTTATCAATCTTCGATTGTATTGCGACTATGACCTGATCCCACCCCGCAAGTTCGAGAGAAGTATCCGGAATTGTAACTTTTAGGTATCTGGCGAGAGAGCGCAATCCAAACTCAGCAGTTCGCATCAAATGAAATACCGCCGCCGTGTGTAGGTCTGCCGCCAAACAATTTCCAGCAGCCTTAATTTCAGCGATTGCGGACGGGAAGGCGTCACGCACTTTAACGCCAAACAGATCGTCTTTTTCTAACAGCTTTGCATTTCCCGGGGGCAAGTACACAAACTCCTGTTCGCAAGTTTCTGAATAAATTGTCTGCCAGAGCGATTGAAGCCGAGTTGCCATCTCCTGATAAAAAACAGGGTGATGTTTTGGCTCTAGCGCAGATCGAATCTGCTCGATTATTCGCAGCGAATGATTTAGGCCAAGGGCCTTGCAATGAACTGTGCATCCCGCGAGGTCCTTCTCCAAAGCCTCAATTTCTTTGTCAGTTAATTTGCCTTGTTGCTGAGACTCTATCGCTTTGAGCATGAACGCTTGGCAATGCGACTTCGCCGCAAATTCTGCCGCAAAATACGTGGTAAAAGACAACCGAATCATATCCGCCAGGCTGATTAGTGAGAATGGGCACACAAGGCCCTGAGAATCAAGGGGTTTCATAACTAGCGGAAAATCAAGGGGTTGCGAAAAAGCAACAATCTGCTTTAGCATGACCACCGGCGTCATCCGTACTATCATCCAATTGGCTTGATGGCGGGAAGCTGCGAGGAGGCGGGAACAGCGCCCATGACCTGGGGCCACTTGGTCCCGATTCAATATCAGGGCAGTTGACATCCCCAGCGCCAGCCGCACAACGCACCGCGCGATCGCGGGAAAGACCGGGATCGCAAGTCCACCTGGAAGCCGTTTTCGTTACCGCACTTTTTTAGCCAGTGCCTCATCGCCCTGGTGAATTCAATGTGGTGGCCTCCGGCTTCGGCGAAGGCGAGGGCTTTGACTTGGGCTTTGGCGGATACAGGAGCGGCCTCCCCAGAATAAAGACTCAAGGCGGCGAGCAGCAAGCAAGCACCAAATCGTTGTCTTAAGGCTGAGCGTAAACGCGGTAGAATCTCGATTGATCCGTCGCGGAAGGCTCGAATACAGAAATGATCTGGCCGTTGCCGCTGAATTGTGGGCCGAAGTCGGTCCAGGTGTTGGTCGAGCCGAGTGCGGAGGCGCGTTGCAGACCATAAGTGACGTAGTTGGCGCCTGGCCAACTGACTTGCCAGCCTTGCTGGACGTTAACGGTCAGCGTATTTGTCGGCCCCGGAGCGCTGGCAGTCAGCAGCACGTCATCAATCAACACTTCGCCCGCATAATTAGCTGCTGCGCCGGTGGTCGAGCTGAAGGTGAACCGCGCCTCGACGGCGTTGGCGGGAGCGACAACGCCGGAGGCGGCGATCTGCGCCCAGTAACCGCTGCCGCCGGTGAAGTTGGCGCTGACGGTGCTCAACGTGGCGCTGTTCGTATTCAGCCAGGCGAGAGCATAATTTTGCACCAACCCTGTGCCGTTCAGAATTTGCTGCGCCCAAAATGAAAAAGTGTACGACACACCAGGAATGACGGCGGGAGCGCCCTGTTTCATTTCGTCCTGCCGGGATTGAATGCCGCCGGTCGCCTTATTGGTATTGGCGAGCAACATGGACCAGGAGCCGGAGTGCGAACTCGGGTTGACGCGGAAGGGCGGCTCCACGACTGAACTTATCCAGTTGGATGCGGTGGCACCGACGCCGGATTCGAAGCCGCCGTTCATGACGTTCGTGGACGTGTAAGTGGTGTACTCCAGTACGCGATATGTTCGAATACCGCTATTTCCGAGCGGATCAAAAAGTGTGTTCGTGATGCCGTTACCCGAGATCAAACCCGTCAGGTCATTCCAGCTCGCGCCGTTAGTCGTCCACTGGACCTTGTAGTTATTCCCCGCCGTCGTTGGCCAACTCAGCAGCGTATTGCGGGTCAGCGTTGGCTCGAACGTTCCTGCGATTGGGCTCGCCTGGACCGTAAGCGTGCCGGGCGAAGTGGAGCTCGTGTTAACCGGAGTTCCGTTGTTGTAAACGATCGCCGTTTGATTTGTCGGCGCGGGGTTGAAGATAAGGACGGTGCGGACACCGGTCTGCGCATTGTAATAGACCTGGCTGGTGGGAATGCTGGTGTAGAAATTCGGATCGGGCTCGCCAAGGCCGCGCAGGGAGTGCGTCAGATAGTAGGTGACACCTGAATAAGTTCCGTCGCTGGCGAGCGCGCCGCCGCTGAGGTGACTGGAATTCATGAGGGAGGCGACATCGTCCGGGTTGAAAAGCAATTCCCATCCCAGAATGTAGTTGCCCAGGTATCCTCCCAAATCAGTGGCGCTGCTGGTAGTCATGTCACGCTGTTTGCTCCATGGCGCGCCCGGTTGGCCCGGTGCCGGCTGTCCCGCGACCACGTTGGTATTGGCACTCCAAACGATGTTGGAGTATTGGACCCAGGTACCGCTGGCGTAAGCCGCCGTGTTCGTCCAGGGCGGATAACTGTGCAGGTTAATGAGCCGTTCGTTCCAAAGGTTCGTGAACTGGGAGAGCGCAAACGGCTTGTTGCGGGCGAGGTAATTGTTCCAGTGATTCTGAGGCACCATTTGGATGCCGTACACCCACGCGGGGTCGCCATCGAAAAAAGTCCCGTAAGCCAGCGAACCCGAACCAAGAATGCCGCACATGGATTTGCCGTAGCTGGCAGGGAAATTCGTGCGAGACATGTCCTGCCAATATTCGTTCACGGCGGAGGATTCGAGGGCGTAACCCATCGCGCCTGCAGCGGTGATGGCCTCGTCGTTCAATGCATTGCCAAGCAGAAACAGCCCGACCCACGAATTCATCGCTTCTGACGACGACTCCTGGTTCTCGCCGCCGCCGCTGCTGGTTCCACCGGCCCAGGAATGGCCCTCCCAAATATCGAAAGTGCGGAAAAGCGGGAAGCTGTGGTCCGCACGGTCCCAATTCGCGTATTCCTTCGCGACCATTTTTGCCATCGGGCCGTATTGAGCGAGCCAGGCCGGGTCCGAAAGTCCCATCAGCCCGCTGGCCACCATGAAGTAACCGTAATGGAAGTGGTTGTCGTTAAACGCCTGCGAGCCGTAACCGGCATCGAACCCGACCAACGCCGGCCAATTCGTATAAAGCGCAAAGTAGTGGTGCGGCTCGCCGGGCGTGTAGGTGTACCAATCCTGCAAAACGCCCTCGATGCCCGTCTTGAACTGCGCTTCAACGGACGACAAACCCATCTGGTGCGCAAATGTCATGTACTGCGCTGTGATTCCGAGATCCTTGCCCGCGCCATACGTTTCATCGCCATTCGGATGCCCCGCATTGGCGAAATTTTGAACGTAGGTCTGCATCCAGCTTTGCACGTAATCGTTGGGCAAGCCGTTGGTGCGCGGCGCGGGCAGCATCGGCGCGATGCCATGGAAAGCGTAGTTGATCTGAAACTGGTTACCCGCGGCCACCTGCATCCAACCGCGCGGTGTCAAATAGCCGTAAGGCTTGAAGGACAGATTATTTTGCGTCGTGCGATAGTGATGCGGCAACCATCCCTGCAAGGTGTTGGTCTGGCCGTTTTTCAACGGCGTGGTGGCCAGGGTCCACGTAGTTTTGATCTGTCCGTTGGTCCGGTCGTACATCCAATCCATTCGCGTGCCCGTGACTTGAGCGTAGGCGTATTGCGCGAACTCGCTCAGATTCGTGCGCGCGGGCAGCAGAGCATAAACGAGATAGTTGCTCGTCCCGGATAATTGAGCCGTCAAAATCGTGCCGGAAACCGTGAACGTAGTGTTGTCCGGCGCGAAAACGCCGAAACTGCGGCCCTGGTAATCGAACGCGAAAGCGGTCGCCGTAAAGCTGTTGCTGGCGGCCAGCGAAATGGCGGAGTTATTGGTATCGTAAATGGTCGTGGAGCCGATGTTGAACGAGGGATTCACGTTAGTATAAGTGGTCCAAACAAAGGGAACGCCTCGTGCCATTGTGATGGTGATGCGCCGGCCGGACGTGTCCGGCAATGCAAATTGAAAGCCCCAGTCGCTCCAACCGGTAACGGACGATTGCGTCGCCGTATAGGTGCCGGTATAGCGAGTGGCGGGATTGCTGCCGTCGTCCGTTTCCACTATCCAAGAGCACATGATGTGGCCCCAGCTTCCTCCAGTCGTGTCCACGATTTTGATCTGCGCGGTCTGACCCGCATAGGCTGAAACGTCCCAGGTATTCCAATTCAACGCGCCCGAGTTCTGGCCTGCCGCGCGAAAAACGACCTGGTTGCTGATGACCAGCCAGACAGCGTCGTTAGTCAAATCGCTCCCGCCGCCCGTGAGCAATTCGATATAGTGCTTTTGTATCGTGAAGGCCGGCGAAGTCAAAGTCCCTGTGGGAGCATCGCTGCCGCGATAAGTGTTCACGCACGCAGCGCCGAGGAAACCGGTGACCGGTGGGCTTTGACCAGACCACGAGCCGCCTTGAATCGGTCCGGTTCCGAAGGCGGTTCCCGTAATCGTCCAGCCCGCGGGATAATTCGTCCCGTCAAAGTCGGCGATGAGAACATCATTGGAACCGACGGCGAGTGGGATGGCTCCCAAAATGGACAGCGCAGCTCCGGTGTTGAATCCGCCTTGCGGCGGAGTTCCGGTGTTCCATGAATTCGGAAAGTAGAGATTAAAACCAGATGAGTTGGGGGCCAGCATAAAGGGAAACGCCCAGAGCTGGCCTCCAAACGCATTCTGCGCAACTGTCCGCGGCGGTGTATTCGCCGCATTGTACGTCGAACGGTCACCCACCAGCACATCTGTCCACCATTTGTTGCTCGGCAGCGGCTGATTGGTCAGCGAAGGATCGAGGTGAAGGCTCGGGTAAAGATCAATCACCTGCTGAGCCCCGAGCCCGTAGTACTCGTCTGCCTGCGCATCTGCTGTAGGAACGGAAGATGCGTAAGACCCAGCCCCGACCGGAACCGGCGTTTGTGCGGCGGCTGTGAGGGAGAAGAGGCACAGCGCGGACAAGACACAACAGAAGTTAAATAGGTTAAATGGGTAGGAAAGGTTGAATGAGCTAAGTCGGCCCGAATAAGTATCGGCTGCCTTCACAGATTTTGCAGGAACGTAGTACAACGCAATTATGCTACACGATTGTATTCTGCTGAAGCCGGGTCGGCGAGCTAATCATCGTCCCCATTTTCGGGGATGGCGCCGACAACGCGAGACGCTTTCGTGCCTGGCGCCTGGCAGCGCGGAGGTTTATTTCCTCCAGCAGGATTTTCAGGAAGGACTCGGCGGCTTGCGCGGGTGTCACGATGGCGGAAATGAGATGCGCCTTCACCGCATCGGTGTGAATACGGTAATTCAACTTCGAGAGCGTGCGGTTGAGATTCCACTCGAGGGATTCGATCTCAATTTTTGCGTCTTGAAAAAAGAAGCCGAGAGCTCCCCTCCGTCTCAACCTTGAGCTGCCATAGGGAGATGTCTAGCGTCTGAGGTATCCAGCCGATTTTGTAAGAGCTTGGGCCGTCTCCTATGAGAAGCAGGAGTCCATTTGTACCAGCAACCAGACAAGTTGGCTGCAAATCCTGCAGTAGCGGTGGCAGGGATGGGTCTTTTGGTTTCAGACGGCGGATATGGGGGCTCATGTTGGTATCCTGCGCAAGTACCTTCTCGCAGGCGTCAGCAATGTTGGCATAGTACGCTTGGTTGCGCCGAGTAAAGACGGTATAACTGGGCGACGGTTGGCAAGCGGTGAGTGCAAACGTAACCAGCAGAAGGGAGCAAACCCTCATAAGTCTGAAGACCTTTGACTTTAACTCAGTTTGCATCAGCGACCATTTTATATTATTCGTGGTAAGGCTTCCACTTCCACTGAAAAACCGATTCGGTAACTATTTTACCGGACGGTTCACGATTGTATTCTGCTGAAGCCGGCTCGGCGAGCTAATCATGGTCCCCATTTTCGGGTCCGGGCGTTGCATCGGATTAGATCGTCATACGGTGCCGGGTGCGTCACCGAAGAAATTTTCGAAAGGATCGGCGGGCGGGCTACCAGGTCCGCGGGCAATAGATACATCGCGGCAGACAAGTTCAAACCCTGCCTGCTTATCAGTTATGCGCCGGCGAACTTCTCCCCACTGATTTGGTGATTCGGTAACGATTGTTATGTTGGCTTGATCCCAGCGGAATGGCCCAGAAAGCCGCTCACCGCCAAGGCACAGTATGTAGAGTTCTTCCTGCTCACCCTTTCGCTCAAGGACTATGGCCAAGCGCCCGTGGCCGAGGGCGAAGGCCCAGATGGCCGTTTTCGCACCGCGCCAGTCTGCCAGGACTGATTCTTGATTCTTCGGATCGATAATGGTTTTCATGGCTCTACGAATCCTGTTCCGTTCCAAATCACTTGCAGATCTCCGGGGTCCTTGGTCCCGATGACGTTGCCGTATCCGTCAAACACCATGAAATTCGTGTGGTTCAAGGCGTTCACCGCAAAGATCTCATTCCCCGGTCGGTCTCGTCCTGCGTCCTCCGAATTCACGGAATTTTATGTGGGCGTTTAAGTCCAAGTCCGGCTCGATTATTCCAATCAACGTTCTGGTCTGAGGGAAACCGCACCTCTAAGTCACCATCGGCGCCCGCGCCGCCCGGCTTTCCATCGGCTCCATAGCTAATTATTTGCCCGTATCCTCGGGAGTCACTGTATGGGATGTACACGAAATCACGGCCCCACATGTCTTTCGACCGCTCGTTCACATCATCGCCAGATACACGTAATTCTGGCAGGGAACTGGGCCAGGTACCGTGCGTCCTCTTATATTCGTCGCATCCGTGAGAGACGCAGTACATGAGCCTTGAATAGGTAACCCATGGCCTGCTCTCCCGCAGTTGCTTTTTATCTTCAAGACGTATGGAAATAAGGATTCCTGCAATCAGAACCACAGGAATTCCGCAGACTAGTAATACTGGCCGCATGTTTTCGTTGTTGTTGGCAGTTCTCTACTGGAATTGGTCACGGAGGGCGGTCCAGAAAACAACGTCCGGGCCAAAGCTGTCAAGGGACCGGCACTAGCTGCCCGTTCTTTAATTTAAAAGCTGTTCCTTCTGCCTTAATGGCCGCTATCAATTTCACGCCCCGGTCATGCGCTTCTGAGCCTGGGTCGGTTATGTAATTGAACTCCGAATAAAGAGGCTTCAATGAGCGCGTGCCAAAATACACTTTGCCGACGTACGGCACCCCTTCCACAATGTAGAGAAGGACAGGAAAATCAGGGTCCACAGGCGCAATCCAAAAACGCAGCTTTTCAACCGGCTTTCCAGTTTGTTTCATGTAAAATGCCATATCTTTGCCGGTACATGCCTCGTGTTCGAAAGCTTCGAGCAACTTTTGCTTTGTGTCAGATTGGAAAGCGCTCATTTTGTGGAAGCTGTCGGTGTAAGCTGGAAGTTTGATGGTTCTTTTCGCGAGTGGAGCGAACGCCGATGAAGCACCTCGCTTTGTGTATTCGGGATTGTGCTCCACGTAAAAAGGAAATAACTCTCCATTTCGGTCATCGAATGAAATAATCCATTTCAATCCGCCAACCCACACCTCCGAGCTCGTATTTATCTTGAAGGTCACCGTTGCTGGCGCTTCGCCGCCTGTACCCGCGCGGTGATCCCAATGCACTTGCCAAGCCACTGTTTTGGCTACCAGCGTTGCCGGAACTTCAGGGCTTTTCTCCTTCTGTTCCGCTCCACTGATTAGGGTCGTGGACCCGCAAACCATGATTTGCAGGAAAGTTGTAGTCTTCATTGGGTCTCCCTTCCAGTTATGCGCCCGTTGCAGGGTCGTTGCAGGGTCAGTTCTTATTTGATTACTTGCTGTAGAAGATGTGTCCTGGTTTGAACCAAAGCGCGTTTATTTCCTGCTCTTCTCGAACCCGTTGCTCAAACCTCAAATAATCGCGATATTCGGCGCCGAATGGATCGGCGGGCTGGGTAATAGACTCGCACCCGGCACACGCCATGACTGTGATGCAACACAGCAACAACCTAAGCATGGCATTCTGCTGTTTTCTATTCATGGCGACTTGCCACCATTTCCCGGACAATTTCAGAAGCCCGTTCCGCCCTCTGTAACGCTTTTGACGGTGGAGGGAGGCACGAGCGCAACCCTGGGTATCACGCCCCCGCGATAATCCTCGCCTCTCCTCCCCTGGCGGAGAGGGGCTGGGGGTGAGGTGCTTGCTGGTCTCCATGTCGGCCTCAGTGTCTCCATCTGATAACTCCCGTATAGATTGCGACTACCCCCAGCAAGGCCCAGGCGGCCACCACGGTCCAAAACTTATAGGGGTGCTCTGACGCTGTGATGAGCCGGCGCAAATTGCCCCCGCCAAATTGCCCAATCCGCACCGACCATACTGCTGCGAAGATCAAAACGAATCCCACTCCGATTATAATGAGACTGCCAATTCTATTTGTCTTCACGTGCTCTTAGCTTAGTGCAACCACTCGCCCCGCGCGAGCGAGCTGAAATATGAAACAAGGCGCGTCATCGCGGCAGGCTAGGCAAGAAACTGCGGTTGGATCCGTTTCTTCGCCCTACTATGTGGTTGGGAAGGCCGATGTCAAGTTGCCTGACGATCTACGGCGTCAATAATTCGTTCAGTGAAAAATAGCAGTGCCGGATTCGGTGTGAGGTGGCGAAGGCGGTGGAGAGCGGAACATTTTTTTGGATTTCTGTCTTGGGATTCCCGCCTCCATAGATTCAGCGACGAAGGGTCGCCCTTCTGACTTCAGAACTTTCCGCTTATCTGTGTCCTCCGCGTTCATCCGGCGGTTCAATTTCGCCCTTCAGACTTCGGATTTTTACCCGCCTCGCCTCCAGTTAAATCGGATTCGTGAAATTTCGTGTTCATTCGTGGTTGTAACTACCTGATTTCCAGCCACTTACGCCTCGCGGAAAAAATCTAAAGAATCTTCGAGGGGTCGCCCGATTCTGTCCAACCCCCTGTGCTACTATCTCTGCTCGTATGATCAAGAACATGGAAAATACGGTACGCAGCGGGCCAAGAAAAGCGGACCCAAAAGGCGCAATTTCGAAACTCGTCAAATTCCTTTTCCAAAAAAGATTTCGCGGTGGTGCGGAATGGTGCGGAATCATGCGGAATGGTGCGGAACGGAGAAGGGCGCCAGCAAAAATCTCAAAAAAGCAGGTGTATGGTTCGCGCGTGCGAAACAAGCACAGCCAAAAGTTGGCCCGTGGGCAACGCAGACCTTCCGCAAAATGCGGAGCTGCATCCAAAAGTTCAAGCCGCCCCGCTGCATCGGCGAAGCCTCGTCAAATTCTTTTTTCAAAAAAGAGTTCGCCTTGGTTCGTCTTGGTTCGCTTCGGTTCGCCTTGGTTCGCATTGGAAAACGGAGCCAGCCAAAAATCTCAAAACCCGAGTGTATGGTTCGCGTGTGCGAGCCGATCGCAAAGTAATGAACGGCAAGCCCAGGCGGGACTATCCCGGCGCGGGCGAGCCACAACCAGAACAGTAAAACGTAAAATAAATGAATAGCATGAACTCAAATTATCAAAACGTTAACAACTCAACCGCACCACTACCGTGGCTTCGCCAACCCGGCGAGTCGGAGCAGGATTATCGTGCCTTCCAGGCCTACGTCAGCGCCATTTCCAAGACATTCTCGCCTGACATCCCGGATCTGCCGGACGGTCCCTACTTCGAAGTATTAAATCTCGACACTTCCCCTTCCCGCACGTTCTACCAGCATCAGTGGGCCGCCCGGGCTGGTGAACTCTTTACCTTCTATGCCAATTACCTCTTCACCACTTTCGGCACCCTCAAAACCTCGGTCATTTTGCCGGACGGATCCATTCAGATTCCCAATTACGCTAACCGAAACTGATCACGTCCAGCATTCCGGCATCCAGACCACAATTCCCAGCGCGAACGTCCCTCTTGGGGCAGAAACCAGGGTCCAGAAACCAGAATCAAGTATCCAGATTTCCATCACTCCACCCAGCCGCCATAGCTTCAGCGACGGAGGGTAATCCACTAATCCAACAATCCAGTAATCCAACAATCCTGACTGCGCCGCCGTTCTCCACTCTTCACTATGAACTCTTCACTGCTTCGCTACGCTTCGCTCGGCCTTTCCATCGGCTGCGCCCCCGATCAGCTTCTCAACTTCGGCCGTGCTGGCATCAGCCTTCACCCGCGCCAGCTCGAAGCCTCTGCTGCCGCCCGGCTCTGCGACCAGCCAGACGGCCCTATCTCCATCGGTTACGGCGGCGCTCGCGGTGGCGGCAAATCCCATTGGCTCCTCACTCAAATGGGTGCTGATGATTGCCAGCGGTTCCCCGGCCTGAAATGTCTCCTCATCCGCAAGGTCGGTCGCTCCAATCTCGAAAACTTCGACGATATCCGACGGCGCGCATTCGGCCAGCTCCCACACGAGTTCAGTTCTTCCAAGGGTCTGCTCACCTTCCGCAACGGTTCCCGTATCATCTGTGGCCATTTCCAGCACGAAAACGACATAGATAAATATCTCGGCCTCGAATACGACGTCATCGGCATCGAGGAAGCCACCACCCTCACCAGCACCAAGCACAGTTACATCACTACTTTCAACCGGACCTCCAAACGCGGCTGGCGGCCTCGTATCTACTCCACCACCAACCCCGGCGGTGTCGGTCACGTATGGTACAAGAACAAGTTCATCATCCCGCACAACCAGCATTCCGAAAGCGACACACGTTTCATCCCCGCTCGTGTCACCGACAACCCTTTCACCAATCCCGAATACGCCAACAGCCTGCAGCGCCTCTCCGGCTGGCAAAAGCGCGCCTGGTACTTTGGCGATTGGGACATCGCCGCCGGCCAGTTCTTCAGCACGTTCCGCCGGGAAGCTCACGTCCTCAAAGATTTCGACGAGGGTTGCGCGGTCGAATGGTTCGCCGCCATGGATTACGGCTTCAGCCATTACACGGTCGTCCTGCTCGCTTGCGCCGATTCCGATGGCAACGTTTTCATCGTGGATGAACACGCCGCCCGCGAGAAGGTCACGCAGCTTCAGGCCCCGCTCATCCTGGAAATGTTCCGCCGCCATCGCATTGGCGTTGCCAACACCTTGCGCGCGAAGATTCAGGAGGCCACGCGCCGTGCTGGCCGCAGCATGGGCCTAATCTATTCCCTGCCGACCGGTGAATACGTGAGCTACTATGACCCTCGTTTCCAGGAATTGCTCTTGCAGGAAAGCCGCTCGCTTTCCCGTTTCGTCTCCGGAGCCGACCTTTTCAGCACCCGTCACGATGGCGCTTCCATCGCCGCCCAGTATCAACAGCTTGGCATAAAGCTCCGCCCGGCCAACATGGACCGCGTCAACGGCTGGGCCGAAATCCTGCATCGCCTCGGTGACCCGGATAAGGGAGTACCTCCCAAACTGTTCTTCCATGAACGCTGCCGTCGTCTGCTCGATTGTCTTCCCAGCCTCCAGCACGATCCTGCTCGGCCCGAAGACGTTCTCAAAGTGGACCCCGACGACAACGGCGACGGCGGTGACGATGCCGCTGACGCCTTGCGTTACCTGATCTCAACCCGGCCTCGCACCATCGCCCAGGTCAAACTCCGCGGCCTATGAAAATCCCTGTAGCAGCCGACGTAAGGAGGCTCAAATCAACTCTTCACTGTATGCGCACCCTCATTGGGGCCCGTAGCAGCCGACGTAAGGAGGCTCAAATCAACTGTTCATTGGATGAGCACCCCGTCGGAGCCTGTAGGAGCCGACGTAAGGAGGCTTTCAATCCACCAATCCAATAATCCAAATAATCCACCACTGTTATGCTTCGAGAACGTTGTATTTCTCCCGCTGACCTCTACCGCAGCCTTGCCATTCTCCGCGGCCAGCCCGTCCCCGAGCCCACACCGCCGCCATCCCCAGCCAGTACTCAGAATCCAGCTTCCAGTATCCAGAATCAAGGAACCAGCATCCAGAATCCAGTCTCCAGCACCCAGGATCCAGCTTCCGGCATCCCGAATCCAACCGTCAGCAACCAGGCTCCAGCCGCGAGCAACCAGAATCCAGGAACCAGTATCCCCGACTCCCCCGATTGGGATGCTTTCCACGACGAAATCCGCCTCCGCGAACGCAACATGGCTATCGAACTGTTCGATGCCGCCAACGAGCGCATCTTCGCCATTCGCTCGGGCACCGCTGCCCGGCACAGCCTTAGCGATGTCAGTCGTCTCCTTGATATCGCCTCCCGGCTCGCTCGCCGCGCTCTCGGCAAAACCGACGAGCTTGAAGTCGGCAATTCAACCTCCGAAATTTTCTCTCAGTTCGAGCAGGCCGTGAATCAAATCTGTGCTCAACCACCGGTACCGCCGCCCGCTGAATCAAAAACCGAGGCCGCACCAGCGGCTGACTCATCTCCAACTGCCAAATAATTTACCTCAACGTCGTCAGCACCATTATGAATGAAAAATCTCCTGAACTTGTCGAACAATTCATCGCGCTTCGCGCCAAACGGACACCCTATGCCCAAATAGCCGATCAGTTGGGTGTGGCTCGCTGCACTCTGATGCGCTGGAGCCGCAAGCATGCCCAGCGCCTCGCCAATGAGATGGCCATTGAGGACGAGCTTCAGGCAGCCAAACTCAACAACTCTGCTCATGCTCGCTTCGTCCAGGCTTCCACCGTTTACAACCGCCTGGTCAAGGAATTGGACGGTCGCAACCTCGAAGGCATACCGACCGATCGCCTCGCCCTGCTGGTCTGCCGCCTCGCCAGGAACACCGGGCCCGCCCCGGACACTATCACGTTCTCCGAACCCTTCACCCGGCAGCACCTCGATGCCGAAGGCGCGCCCCCGGCCGTCATCACCTGGAAGGGCTAATCTGCGCCCATGAACATCCCGTCCAGCATCCAGACCGCGATTCGCACCACGAACGTCCCTCTTGCGGCATCAATCTCGTGGCACGCTCGGGAACCCAATGCAGAATCAAGTATCCAGAAACCAGTATCCAGATCTCCATCACTCCACCCAGCCCTCCATAGCTTCCCTGACCACCGTAGCGCTTGGGCGAAGGTGGTTAGCGGCGGAGGGCACTCCATCACTCCACTGCTCCATCACTCCACTGCTCCATCAATCCAACAATCCACTCATCCAACAATCCACTCCCACAGGTTGTGGTCTTTCAAATGCGACATCGTTTCGAAACTCATCTCAATGTATCATTTGAATCCGCATTTCCAAGTCCTTGCATTCCAATCGCTTGCGCAGAGTTCCACGCGAAATGACACCTCAAACAGATTTTTTTCGATGTCTCATTTGGTCGCATTTGACACCACAAGGGAGCGGCGTTGCCGTGGCAAATAACTTTTAAGTCTCTAAACCATTTCGCCGGCTGGCCATCCGCTAGCCGCGCATGTTCTTTGACAATTTGATCTCAGGATGAGTTCCTGGTGGGTGAACTGTCAGGCCGTTTTTGGTTATTCGTTTGTATTTCCTATGAATCAACGATCCTCACGGCCTGGCGGGCCCGTCCACGTCGCGATTTATTCCCATCGCTTTTCTGCCCGGCTTAAAGTTGAGTAAAAGGTAACAAACGCGACACCGTAAAAAACCATCCAGTGCCCAGAAAATCCCCGGATTACTGCTGGGGGCGCCGAGCCGGTCGCCTTTGGATGGCCCATAGTTGAGGCCATTAACAGAACAAAGTTCACGAGGGCGTAAGCAAATAAGATTTTAAGAGCTCGACTCATCCAAACGGGACAATCGCCCAGCAGCGCTTTGAAGTGGTCGTGGCGGGGAACATTCTGGAGCTTTCGCCGTGAGCACAAAATTGCCGGGATCCAAACCACAAAGACTCCGACATGCAGCATCCAAACCAGCCCGCCGCCTGGCGCACTTTGCCCAAAGAGCGCCAGAATATGAGCGGTCAGGC
>Ga0136846_1208892_pt1 | contig 14153 bp, 16 predicted proteins | sample HopSoiMetagenom2_FD_96841 | JGI IMG/M metagenome (GOLD analysis project Ga0136846, IMG submission 96841) | Grasslands soil microbial communities from Hopland, California, USA - 2 Assembly 2016 (version 4) | ecosystem: Environmental > Terrestrial > Soil > Grasslands | place: USA: Hopland...
CTGAACGGGGCATCGAAGAAGCCGAAAAGCAGGCTAAGCAGTCCGGGTACTAGTCCCAGGTAGCCAAGCCCCGGCGGCGACGAACGCCGCCGGGGCGTGTCAGGTGCGCGGAGTCCCACTAGGTCATCCTTGTCAGTCGATGGCAGATGCCGAGGCTCAAGATCAGTTCGAAGCTCTCCTCGTCGATGCGATCGACGCCTTGCCGGAAGAGTTCCAGCGGGTGCTCGAAAAGGTCGCGGTGGTCATATCCGATGACGGCGCTGAGGTGCATGCTTATGGCCAGTACTACGGCGATGGCGTGGCGCGCGAACGCTACGAGGACCGGATCGTGATCTACCGCGACACCCTCGAACGCGACTTTGGCCATAGCCGTGAGCTGCTGGCGCGCCAGGTCGAGCGCACCCTGCGGCACGAGCTGGCCCACCACCTCGGCTGGAACGAGCGCGGCGTCGGCGACCTTGGGCTCTGAGCGGTCGCGGGACTAGCGGACGCTGCAGTCGCGCGAGAGGCCTGTGCTCAGCCTCTGCCCGTTGGCGAAGGAGAAAGTCGCCTTGGCCAGGGGGAAGACCGCGCCACGGAAGCCGACGGGCGCGGCGCAGCTGGCGCTGAGGAAGCTGCGGCGCTTGCCTTCATAGGTGTAGGTCCGGCCGATCTTCATCGTGATTTCGGTGACGTAGCCAAGGTCCGAGGCAAGCTCGGGAATCTTGGTCGAGAACACCGCGCCGTACCTTCCCTGGTGGCGGTGGTGGATCTCGAACGGCAAGACGAAGGCCGCGCGCACTGGGCTCGATCCATATAGGTGCAGCAGCATTCCGGGCCGTCCATGCAGGCGGCTGTTGAAGGCGAGCACCTCTCCCTTGGCCGGGATCAGCGGCGCGCCGGGGAAGTCGACGTTTGCGGCGAAGCGCCCCCGGCCGACGAGGGCGGGACGGCAGGCCTTGAGCGCCGCTTCGGTGCTGGTCTGCTGCAGCTGCGGTGCCGAGCAGGCAGGCAGGCCGGTCGAGGAGACGACCCCGGCGCGATTCATCGCAATCGTCATTTCCCGCAGTTGAGGCGGTCGGGTGCCATCGGACGTACTGACTGCGCCTTGCAGGCTGACACTCACCGGAGCACGATGTTCACGCGGTAGTGCGTGCGGGCGTAGCCGGCCATCGAAGTGCACGCGCAGGTTGCCCTGCTGGATCAGCTCGCCGCGCGCCGCGACGGCGCTGGCCAAGGCGACGAGAGCTAGAACGACTGAGATGACGAGGCGGCGCATGGTCCCACTCTCCAGTCTAGGTACCGCAGGTTTCGAGGCTGTTAACGGAGCGCTACGGCCGCCGATGGGCCTAGGGTTGGGCGATGGCTGACGTCGAACGAGACATAGACCTATCTGACGGCGATCAGTTCGCCGGCTACCGGATAGAGCGGCGCCTGGGACGCGGCGGTATGGGCGTCCTCTACCTGGCGCTCGAGCCTGGCCTGGAGCGACGGGTCGCGTTGAAGCTGATTGCCCCCGAGGCGGCAGCGGACGAGGTCTTCGCCAGGCGCTTCGCCGAGGAGTCGAAGATCGCGGCGTCGATCGAGCATCCCAACGTGGTGCCCATCTACGCCGCCGGAGAGGAGAGCGGCGTGCCGTTCATCGCGATGCGCTACGTCGCCGGCGCCGACCTCGCCAAGCGCCTCGCTCGTGAGGGCCGGCTCGAGCCTGCGGTCGCGGTCGAGCTGATTGCCCAGGTCGGCAACGGTCTCGATGCGATCCATGCCGCCGGGCTTGTCCACCGCGACGTCAAGCCCGCCAACGTCCTGCTCAGCGGTGGTGAGGCAGCGGAGCACGCCTACCTCACTGACTTCGGTGTCGCTCGCAACGTCGCCACCGAGTCCGGCCTGACCCAGACCGGGCGCTTCGTCGGCACACTCGACTACGTCGCGCCCGAGCAGATCTCCGGTGCAACAGTCGACGCCCGCGCCGACGTCTACGCGCTTGGCTGCCTGTTCTTCAAGCTCCTCACCGGCGAGGTGCCGTTTCCCAAGGACGGTGACGCGGCGCGCCTCTTCGCCCACCTCAACGATCCTCCTCCGGCGCCTTCGCTCTACGTGCCCGAGGTCTCGATGGCGCTAGACGACGTGGTGATCCGGGCGATGTCGAAGAGCCCCGACGATCGCTATCCCTCCGCGGGCGACCTTGGCCGCGCTGCACGAGCGGCGCTTCAAGAAGAGCGGACCACTATCCCCGAGCGAACTGTGGCGACCGGAGCGGCCGCGACCCGTACGGCAGAGACGATCTTGTCGGGTCCAGAAAAGACTTCGGTGCCCGGCAAGCCCATTTCCTCGACCCGTGAACTGGCCGGTACGGCGAGCGCGGCCAAAACCGAGCAACTGAAAAGGACCGAGGAGCGGCGTCCGAATCGCAGGCTGATGCTCTCCGTCGCCCTCCTGGCGGTGGCGGCGGTCGTCGTAGCCGCGATCGCCCTGTCGGGAGGGGGTGGAGGCGGGGACCCGAGCTCGACAAGCAGTCCAAAGATCGGGATTGCAACTACCTCTGTCGGCGAACCGAATCGTGAGCCCAAGGCCTTGAGCAAGTCGGCGCTGGTTGCAAAGACCGACGCGATCTGCGCCGACAGCAAAGCGACGTACAAGGCGGCCTTGACTCAATTCCCCAATGGCGAGAGCGAACCAGATCCCGTCTACTCAAAGGCCCTGACCGAGATTTCCAGCCGCGCCGTCCGCAGATTCAACTCACTCAAACCTCCGGCCGCTGTGCGCAAACCCTTCGAGGAATACGTCAAGGCGCAGGAACGGGTCAAGGACTATGACCGCGAGGCTCTGCAGGCCGCCGAAGCGGGCGAAACGGCCGTTTACCTGGCTGCCCGCGAACGTCGCGACAACGAGAGCGGAGAACGCTACGACCTCGCCCGCGCCATCGGCCTCCAGGAATGCAGCACAAACCGCAGCTAGCCTGGAGGAAAGGCCCGGGCCGGAGGTCGCCGCTCGGGCTTCGAGTGCAGCTCAACCCCGCCGCCCTTTTCGCGGATCAGGTCGACTGTCAGCAACACGGCAGCGACGGCGTAGAAGGGGGTGAAGGCGACGTTGGTCAGCACGTCGGCCGCCCACCCGGCGAACAGCGAGCCCCCGAAGAGGTAGTGGGCGATGCCGGTGATGAGGTCGGTGAGCAGATCGCCGGCGATCTCGATCGGGATCAAGACGAGCGCGACGAGGAAAAACCTCCCCCGCACCAGCCGCATGCTGCGGCGAAAGGCAGCGCGAATCCCACGGTGCTCGATCTCGACCACCGGCGCCGCTAGGCCAAGCCAGACGAAGGCGAGCACGCCAGGAACGATGAAGGAGACGAGGCCGACCGCGACCAAGGCGCCGTAGAGCAGGTCGATCGCGATCAGCGGGCCGTAGTTGACCATGCGGGCGACCTCGCGCAGCGTCGGCGGCTTGCCCTCGTGGGGATGGGTCAGCGAGATCGCCACCGCGCCGGCGTAGAAGACCTCGCCGATCAGTCCTGTGGCCGTCAAGGCCAGCACCGCCGCGGCCGCGGCGAGCAGGCTCAGCCCATTGCTCAAACCGAGCGAGCCGATTTCAGCGTGGACGGTGAGCGCATGGACCAAGCCAAGGGGGGTGAAGACGGCGAGCGCGAGCAGCAGCAGCGAGGGCGCCCAGCGAATGTATGTGCGGCCGATCCGGGTGTAGATCGAGGCCAGCTCGGCGCGTCGGCTCACGTCAACGGTGTCGCCGCCGCCCGGACGGGTAGCGGCCGCGATCCTGCAGCCTCGACGGCGACGATTCGGAGGCCGGCACGCGCTGTACCTGTGAGAGCTCTCCAATCAGCCCCTCTTCGGCGCAGCGCCGGTGCCAGTGGTGGTGTTCGGTGCCGCCGAGACGGAATATGTACTGGACGACGACGTGCTCACTGCCGATCTCGATATCGCCATGGCAGGAGGGACAGCGATAGAGCTTGCGGGAGATCGCTCGGATCACCCACGCCTCATCACCCTCTTCGGTGGTGCCGCGCAGGCTCCAGCGCTTGTCGGGCAGGCCGTCGAAGCCGGCCATCGGGCTACCGGCGCGACAGCCAGCCGAAGCCGACGGCCATCGCCAGGTTGGAGGCACTCGCCAGACGCAGGCCGAGCTTGGCGCCGGGGCGGCTGACCGCCGGTGACTCTGACCAGAGTGCGTCGGTGGCGATCTCGGTTCCGCGCAACCAGGCCAGCGCCCACCAGTCGCGCTGCTCGCCGCGTCGCTCGGCGATCAGGTGGGCAGCGGCGAAGGTGAGCCAGATCGGCCCGCAGCGGCGAAAGAGATGTTCCGCGTCTGGAGACGGGTGCTCATGTCCGAGCACCTTCAGCGTCGCCGCCGGGGCGGCGATCGCCGCGCTACCCAGCACGAGGTCGAAGACGATCATGTTGCGGTTGGTGAGGCGCAGCGTCTGCTCGAGCGTCATCGCACGGTCCATCCAACCAGATAACCCCGCCGATGGCCTAAATCCCCCGATGAGCGGCGGAATCGGCCCGTCGGCGGATCTGTGGGCCGAGCTAGAAGGGAAAGCGGGGGGTCCGGCGAATCTCTGGCCCGTGACCAAGACTGCGACTAAACCAGCCCAGCTGAAGAGCCTTTCCGAGTACATCCAGGAGCGCTTCGACGAGTTCTCGCGCTCCCAGAAAGACGTCGCCCGCTACATCGTCGATCACCTCGACGAGGCGGCCTTCCTCACTGCCGAGGAGCTGGCAAGGAGAGCGAGCACCTCGTCATCGACGGTGGTGCGCTTCTCCCAGGCCCTCGGCTTCGAGGGCTATCCGGAGCTGCAGCAGGCGGCGATCGAGGAGTACCGCACGGCGGGAGCCGCGGCGGCCAGCGCGGCCAGCTCAGGCGCACTCTTCTCCTTCGATCACTCCGAGCTGGAGGGATCGCTCGGTGCCGACTACGCGAACCTCGAGGAAACGGCGCGAAAGCTGACCCGTGAGCAGGTCGACGGCGCCGTCGCGGCGCTGGCCGAGTCCCAGCGCGTCGTCATCGTCGGCGTCGATCAGATGGCCTTCTTCGCCAGCTATCTCCGTCACACCCTCAGCCTGCTCGACATCCGGGCCGAGATCGTCGCCAGCACCGGTGGTGAATCCCTGCAGCGCCTGGGGCGGATCGACGACGAGACGCTCGTCATCATCCTCTCGTCGGGCCGGGCTCACCCACTGCTTCTGCGGGCGATGAAGCTCGCCGTGCACCGCGGCGCCCGCACCTTGGCCGTTTCGGATGCCTCGATGTCCGAGGTCGGCGAGCACGCCGAGCTGACCCTTTATTACTCCTCCAACAGTCCGTCTTTTGCCCGCTCCAATACGGCCTTGATGGCGCTGGTCCAGGCCCTAGCCCATGGTCTCTACGCGCGTGACGAAGACACGCACAAAGACCGGATCAGGGCCTACAAGCTGAAGTAAGCGTCCAGGGCCGACGGGTCCTGTCACCGATTTGGAACCACCATCCCTGCGGTGCAGTAGCTCCTCGGGATGGTCCCCCAAATCCGTGCCACCCCCCGGCAGAGTCCACAGGGTTGGCTTCCGTAATATGCGGCAGGTGACCGAGCGAGCGACTTTCCGAGTCAAGACCGGCCTGGCGGAGATGCTGAAGGGCGGGGTGATCATGGATGTGGTCACGCCCGAGCAGGCGCGGATCGCTGAGGACGCAGGTGCATGTGCGGTCATGGCGCTCGAGCGGGTGCCTTCCGACATTCGCCGCGACGGCGGTGTGGCGCGGATGTCGGACCCGGCGATGATCAAGGGGATTCAGGAGGCGGTGAGCATTCCCGTGATGGCGAAGGCGCGGATCGGCCACTTTGCCGAGGCGCAGGTCCTGCAGGCGCTCGAGGTCGACTACATCGACGAGTCGGAGGTGCTGACGCCGGCCGACGAGCGCCACCACATCGACAAGCTTGCTTTTGAGGTGCCCTTCGTCTGCGGTGCCACCAACCTCGGTGAGGCGCTGCGGCGGATCGGCGAGGGGGCGGCGATGATTCGCTCCAAGGGCGAGGCCGGGACCGGCAACGTGGTCGAGGCAGTTCGTCACATGCGCGAGATCATCGCCGGGATCAAGCGGCTTTCCCAGCTTGGCCCCGAGGAGCTCTCGGCGGCGGCGAAAGAGCACCAGGCGCCGCTGGAAGTGGTCCACGAGGTTGCCGACAAGGGACGGTTGCCGGTGCCCCTCTTCTGCGCGGGCGGTATCGCCACGCCGGCCGACGCGGCGCTGATGATGCAGCTCGGAGCCGAAGGGAACTTCGTCGGCTCGGGCATCTTCAAGAGCGCCGACCCGGAGCGCCGGGCGCGGGCGATCGTCGAGGCGACCACGCACTTCAGCGACCCCGAGCGAGTCGCGGCGGCGTCGATCGGCCTCGGCGAGGCAATGCCGGGTCTCGAGATCTCTGAGCTCGCCGCGGCGGACGCCCTGCTCCAAGACCGCGGTGCCTGAGCTGCTCCTCGGCGTCCTCGCCATCCAAGGGGGCTTTGAAGCGCACCTGCGCATGCTGCGCAGCCTCGGGGCGGAAGTGCGTGAAGTGCGCTCGCCGGGGGACCTCGAGGGGCTCGACGGGTTGGTGATCCCGGGTGGGGAGAGCACGACGATCTCGATGGGGATCGAGTCCGGCGGTCTCGCGGAGCCGATCCGGGCGCTGCGGCGCAGCGGTGGGACAATCTTCGGCACCTGCGCCGGGATGATCGTCTGCGACGACGCGCATCTTGGCCTGATCGACGCGACCGCGGCTCGCAATGCGTTCGGGCGTCAGTTGCAGAGCTTCGAGGCGGATCTGGCGGTCGAGGGACTGGGCGATGAGGCCCTGCGCGGTGTCTTCATCCGCGCCCCTTGGATCGAGCGGCATGGGCCGGGGGTCGAGGTACTTGCCAGCCACGAAGGGCGTCCGGTGGCGGTTCGCGAGGGGGGCGTGCTCGCTTGCGCCTTCCATCCCGAGCTGACCGACGACCCGCGGCTGCACGCACTCTTCATGGCGATGACTACGAGCGCGCGTGAGCGCGTAGTCAGTGAGGGCGATTTCCGGTGACTAACAACGAGAACGAACGCAGCGCGAACATTCATTTTGGGCGCGAGCGAGAGGAGGCGGAGGCGTGAGAGATCCCAGAGCGGAGAACCTGGCAAAGATCCTGGTCGGCTACTCGACCGAGGTCAAGGCGGGGGAGGTCGTCTCGATCGACGGCGAGATCGGCGCTGAGCCGTTGCTGCGCGCGATCTACGAGGAGGTGCTGAAGGCCGGCGCGCACCCGATCCTCAACGTCGGCCTCGACGGCCTGGCCGCGGTCTATTACGAGCACGCAAGTGACGAGCAGCTCGAGTGGATCTCGCCGCTGATGGAGTGGACGGTCGACAACGCCGACGTGCGGATTGGCATCGGCGCCAGCGCCAACACCCGCGAACTCTCAGCCGTCCCACCCGAGCGCCAGACCCGCCGCCAAACCGCCACAGGGCCGGTGCTGAACCGGATGATGGAGCGCAGCGCCGCCGGCGATTTCCGCTGGTGCTACACGATCTTTCCGACCAACGCCTACGCCTCTGAGGCCGAGATGAGCCTCGGCGACTACGAGGACTTCTACTTCGGCGCCTGCCTCGCCGACGACGCCGACCCTCTGACCGCCTGGAAGCGTGCCTCGGCGGAGTGCGAACGCCTCGCCGAATGGATCCAGGGCCATGAGGAGGTGCGGGTCACCGCTCCGGGCACCGACATCACGCTTGGCATCGGCGGTCGCACTTTCATCCCGTGCGTCGGCGATCACAACATGCCCGACGGCGAGTTCTTCACCGGACCCATCGAGGACTCGGTCGAGGGCGAGGTGACCTTTCACCTGCCGGCCGTGATCGGGGGTCGCGAGGTCTCCGGCGTGCACCTGCGCTTCGAGTCCGGCAAGGTCGTCGACGCCAGCGCCGACCGGGGCGAGGAGTTCCTGATTCAGCTGCTCGATACCGACGACGGCGCCCGCCGCCTCGGCGAGCTGGGAATCGGCACCAACTACGCGATCGATCGCGGCACGCTCGAGGTCCTGCTCGACGAGAAGATCGGCGGCACCGTGCACATGGCCGTCGGCAAGTCCTATCCCGAGTCTGGCGGCGTCAACGACTCCGCCGTCCACACCGATTTGGTCTGCGACCTGCGACAGGGCGGCAAGATCGAAGTCGACGGCATCGACTTCCAGGTCGATGGCAAGTTTGTCGTCTGATCGCGAGGCGAGGCCGGAGGAGCTACTGATTGGCGATCGGTGAGCCGGCGAGGAGGAAGAACCAGACGGTGAGGCAGACGAGGGCAAGCATCACCGAGCCCATCAGCACGGCCTCCACCACGGTGGTGGTGCCCGCCGCCGGGGAGGTGTCACGCATGCTCTTGAGCCAAGTGGGCCGCATCGGGGCGAGCCGATTGGTGCCGGTGATCTGGATGTAGAGGCGGTTCAGCCTGCCGATCAGCCAGGCGACGCCGAAGATCGAGACGACGATCCCCGCGGCGACGACGAAGTAGGGGCCTTGGCTCGGGAACTGGGTGTGCGAGACCCGGGAGGCGATGTAGATCCAGCTCAGCGGGATCGCGGTCCAGAGCGAGAGCGCCGCCAGCAACATGACGACAAAGACGACGCTTGCCGCCAGGCCCCGGCCGACTCCGCCCCGGTGCGAATCGCTGACCATTTCCACACTCATAGAATGCCAGGTATGTCCGGACATTCGAAGTGGTCTTCGATTAAGCACAAGAAGGGCGCCGCCGACGCAAAGCGGGGCAAGGAATTCACCAAGCTGGCGCGTGCGATCACCGTCGCCGCCCGCGATGGCGGGCCCAATCCGGAGGCCAACGCAGCGCTGGCCACGGCGATCCAGAAGGCCCGCGATGCCTCGATGCCAAAGGACAACATCCAGCGCGCGGTCGACCGCGGCAGCGGCATCGGCACTGACGCCGACGCGATCGAACAGATCCTTTTCGAGGGCTATGGACCGGGCGGCGCGGCGATCCTGGTCGAGGCGCTGAGCGACAACCGCAACCGCACCAGTGCCGACGTCCGCCATGCCTTCAGCAAGCATCACGGCAGTCTCGGCGAGCCCGGCTCAGTCGCCTGGATCTTCGAGAAACGCGGCGTCGCGGTGGTCGACGGCAGCCGCTACAGCGAGGACGACCTGATCGTTGCGATCGACGCCGGCGCCGAGGACGTGCGAGAGGACGGCGAGCAACTGCGGGTCCTTTGCGAGCCGACCGATCTGGCGGCCGTGCGCGAGGCGCTGGAGGGCGCCGGGGTCGAGGTCCAGTCCTCGGAGGTGACGATGGAGCCGAAGAGCACGGTCACCGTTAAGGGCACCGAGGCCGAAGACCTGCTGCGCCTTTTCGACACCCTGGAAGAGCACGACGACGTGAACGAGGTCCACGGCAACTTCGACGTCCCGCAGGAAATTCTCGAAAGGTTGGCCGCGTAGGCCCTGAAGGCATCCGAGCTTGGTCCCAGAATGATCTCGCATGCAAATCGTGATGGGTATCGACCCTGGGGCGGCCAACCTTGGGTTTGGCGTGGTCAGGATCGAGGGCAGCCGCATGGTTGCCCTCGACGGTGGCGTGGTCTAGACCTCGCCCGAGATGGCGATGGAGCGCCGTCTCGAGCGGATTCACGGCGCCCTCTCGGAGCTGATCGGTTGGCACCAGCCGGCGGCGATGGCGCTCGAGGACCTCTACTTCGGCAAGAACGTCCACTCGGCGATGGCAGTCGGCCGGGCCAGCGGGGCCGCGATGCTTGCCGCCGCGCAAGGGGGCGTTCGCTGCTTCACGTACACGCCGCAGGCGATCAAGAAGGCCGTCTGCGGTTCCGGCGCGGCCGGCAAGGACCAGGTGCAGCGGATGGTCGGAACGCTGCTCGGCCTGCCCGAGCCGCCGACGCCTGACCACGCCGCCGATGCGCTCGCGGTGGCGATCTGCCACGGCGGCGGCACCGCTCACCAGGCAGCGGTTGAATCGGCCTCGCGGCTTCCGGCGGAAGCGGGGCTGGCCGGATGATCGCTGCCGTGCGCGGAGAGGTGATGGTGCGCCGGCCCGACCACGTCGTGATCGACGCCGGGGGTGTCGGTTATCGACTCGCGGTCTCGGCCGAGACCTTGAAGGCGGTGCCGGCAACCGGGCGCGAGGCCTTTCTCCACGCCGAGCTGATCTCCCGTGACGATTCCCTCGCCCTCTTTGGCTTTGCCTCCGAGGAGGAGCGCGACCTCTTCGGCGAGCTGATCTCGGTCAGCGGGATCGGCCCCAAGGTCGCTCTCTCGGCGCTTTCCGGGGGGCCGGTGCGCGAACTGCTGCGGGCGATTGCCGCCGGCGACGCCAAACGCTTTCAGGCGGTGCCCGGGATCGGCAAGCGGACCTCCGAGCGGATCATCGTCGAGCTGCGCGAGAAGGTCGCCGGCGCATTGGAGGAGGAAGTGATCATGGCCGGTGCTGACACCGACGACCCACGCGGGCTTGCCCGCGACGGCCTGGTCAACCTCGGTTACGCGCCGCTGGAGGCCGAGCGGCTGCTGGATGGGATCGAGGGCGATGACGCCGAGCAGCTGCTTGCCGCCGCTCTGCGCAAGGCCGGTTCGTCGAGGAGCAAGGCATGAGCGACATCAACGGAAAACGGATACGCACGCCCGGCATCGAGGACTCCTTCGGCGGTCCCGGACGCGGAAGCGAGGGCCTGTCCATATCTGATTCTCAGGACCTCGCGGGAGCAGAGGAGGCGGCGGTTGATGACGTGCGCGTGCACGATGCCCGCGCCGACGTGCCCGACGAGGACCTCGACCGCTCGCTGCGGCCGCGAAGGCTCGCCGATTTCGTCAACCAGGAGCAGGTGACCGGGCAGCTGGCGATCTTCATCGAGGCGGCTCGCGGCCGCGACGAGGCGCTCGATCACGTGCTCTTGGCCGGGCCGCCGGGGCTCGGCAAGACCTCGCTGGCCCACATCGTCGCCGAGGAGATGGGCGTGCCGCTGGTGCAGACCGCGGGACCGGCGCTGGAGCGGAAGGCCGACGTCGCCTCATTTCTCACCGCCCTGGAGCCCGGCAGCGTCTTTTTCGTCGACGAGATCCACCGCCTCGGCCGCGCCGTGGAGGAGACCCTCTATCCGGCAATGGAGGACGGTGAGCTGCCCGTCGTCCTCGGCCAGGGAGCGGGCGCACGAACGGTCACCCTGCCGTTGCCGCCCTTCACGCTGATCGGCGCCACGACCCGAGCGGGGCTGCTTACCACTCCGCTGCGCGATCGCTTTGGCCTTTCCCACCGCCTCGAGCACTACCTGCCCGAACATCTGGCCGAGATCATCACCCGCTCAGCCGGCATCCTCGGGGTTGAGATCGACGCCGAGGGGGCGCGGACGATCGCCGAGCGCTCGCGCGGCACGCCCCGGGTTGCCAACCGGCTCCTCAAGCGCGTCCGCGACTTCGCCCAGGTGAAGGAAAGCGGCGCGATCGACACCGAGGTCGCGGCGGCGGCGTTGGCGATGCTCGAGGTCGACGCCGCCGGCCTGGACCGCAGCGATCGCGCTCTGCTCGACACGGTCGCGACGAAGTTCGGCGGCGGGCCGGTCGGGCTCTCGACTCTTGCCGTGGCAATCGGCGAGGAGGCCGACACGATCGAGGACGTGCTGGAGCCCTATCTGCTGCAGCAGGGCCTGCTCAAGCGCACGCCTCGCGGCCGCGTGATCACGCCCAGGGCCTACGAGCATCTCGGCCTGCCAGCGCCGGATGGCGCAAGAAGCCTCTTCTAAAAGTCAGTCTCAGTAACCTGCGTGGGGTGCCGTTCTTCATCTGCCCCAACTGCGGCCACCGGGAGGTCAGTGCCGAGCGCAAGGCGGGCTTCAGCTCGCGCCCGAAGGGCTGCTCCAAATGTGGCTTTGGCTTTGTCTTCGAGCTGCTCGATGACTACTACCCCGCGCCCAACGCGGCATTCTTCGTCTGCGACCAGAAAGCGCGCGTGATCGACGCTGGTCGGGGCAGCTTCGAGCTGACCGGCCTCACCGACGAGGACGTGATCGGCAGGCCGGTCCAGGACGTCCTTGGGCTGCAGTGGCGCGATCCCGGCGACGGCGACGAGTCAGCCGACCTCAACGGCGACGGCACCACTGACCCGATCGAGACCTCGCTGGAGTGGGGAGTGCGCTCGCTCGGCAAGCGCGTCTCGGTCAACGCAGAGGGAGACCTTCCCGCCGAGGCGGTCGCCGACGTCTTCCCCGCCTACGACGACGATGGGGGACTGCTGATCGTCCTCACCCCGGAGAGTTGAGGGCAGGATGGGCAAACGGCGCAAACACCTCTTCGTCCTGCTCTTTGTCCTTGGCCTGATCGTCGTCTCGGCGCTGGTGATCGCCGACAAGCCGACCAAGCTTGGCCTCGACCTCAAGGGCGGCGTCGAGCTCGTCTACCAGGGGACGCCGACCGGCGAGTCGAAAGAAATCAGCGGCGAAGACATCGATCACTCGATCGAAATCATCCGCGAACGGATCGACCAGCTCGGCGTCTCGGAGCCCGAAGTCTCGCGGCTCGGCACTGCGGGAATCTCTGTCAGCCTTCCCGACGTCACCAACGCCCAGCGCGCGATCGACCAGGTCGGCACCACTGCCCAGCTCTACTTCTACGACTGGGAACCGAACCTGATCGGCCAGGAGAAGGCGATCGGCGGTCATCCGGGCAAAGAACCGCCGAAAGGCGCGATCGCCAAAGCGAGCGAAGAATGGAAAGAAGCGGGGCGGACGACGACCAAACGCGTCGATCAGCAGCTGCTCTTCGCCGGGGCCTTCCCGGCTGCATATAACGCGGTAAAGCTCGCCTCCGAACAGGAAGCGGTCGCCGACTGCACGACCTGCTCGACCAGCCGGCCGCGCTTCTACCTCTTTTCGAAAAAAGAACCGCATGAGCTGCTGGCTGGCCCGGAGTTCAGCAAAAAGGACCTCTTCATCAGCGCTACGGGGGTCGAACGTTCGCACAACGGAATCGTGCTCAAAGTTCCCGCCGGCACGGTGGTCGTCTCGGAAAAGCCCAGCGATTCAAAAGGGCAGGTGCTCGAAAACGGCGAGCCCGGTTGGTACGCGCTGAAGGACCGGCCCTCCCTCTCGGGGACCGACATAACCAATCCCAAGCAGGGGTTCGGCGAATTCCAGGAACCGAACGTCACCTTTGAATTCACCGACAAAGGCCGCCAGGCCTTCCAGGAAGTAACCCGCACGATCGCCCAGCGCGGGGCCGCCTCGGCGATCGGGCCCAGCAGCGAAGAATCTGCCGAAGCGACCTCAGGTCACTTCGCGGTCGTCCTCGACAACGAAGTCAAGACCCGCCCGATCATCAACTACGCGCAGAACCCGGACGGCATCGACGGCCGCACCGGGGCGCAGATTTCCGGCGGTTTCACCAGCATCACCGACGCGCAGGACCTGGCTACGATCCTGCAGATCGGCGCCCTGCCGATCAACCTCAAGCTGATCAGCCAGACCCAGGTCTCGGCGACGCTCGGCACCCAGGCGCTGCACGCCGGGATCAAGGCGGGCGTGATCGGGCTGATCCTGGTCGTCCTCTTCCTGCTCGTCTTCTACCGCTTCCTCGGCTTCATCGCGACCCTGGCCCTGGGCGCCTACGGGGTGATCTTCTTCGCCCTGATCAAACTGATTCCGATCACCCTGACGCTGCCGGGGATCGCCGGTCTGATCCTGACGATCGGGATCGCGGCCGACTCCAACATCGTCATCTTCGAGCGAATAAAGGAGGAGGTACGGGCGGGCCGCTCGATGTCGAGCGCCATCGCGGCCGGTTACCGGCGCGGGATCGCGACGATCATCGACGCCAACGTCGTCACCCTGCTGACCGCCTTCATCCTCTTCGTGCTGGCCACGGCGGGGGTCAAGGGCTTCGCCTTCACCCTCGGCGTCGGCACGATCGTCACCCTGCTGACCGCGGTCGTCTTCACGCAGGCGCTGCTCGGCTCGATGAGCCGCTCGCGCCTGCTGCGCTCGCCCAGCGCCCTCGGGGCGACCCGCCAGGGGATGCGCTGGCACTTCGACTTCATGGGCGCCAGCCGTTGGTTCTTCTCGGCGTCGGGCACCATCCTGCTCGTCGGCGCGCTGGCGATCGCCGGCAACGGCCTGAAGTTCGGCATCGACTTCGAGTCCGGCACCCGCATCACGGCGTCCCTGCAGCGC
>Ga0136846_1240289_pt1 | contig 14151 bp, 11 predicted proteins | sample HopSoiMetagenom2_FD_96841 | JGI IMG/M metagenome (GOLD analysis project Ga0136846, IMG submission 96841) | Grasslands soil microbial communities from Hopland, California, USA - 2 Assembly 2016 (version 4) | ecosystem: Environmental > Terrestrial > Soil > Grasslands | place: USA: Hopland...
AGCGTGGCGCAAGTGCCGCTCGTGGGAGCGGCCTATGACGATCCTGAACGGCGTTTGCAGGCGTTCGACGAACTCGTCGCTCGGGTGCAAGCCGCTCCAGGTATCGCCGCCGTGACGCCAGTACTGTTGCGACCGTTCACAGGAACGGACGGATGGGACGCGACGTTTGCGGTGGAGGGCCAGCGAGCGGATGATGCAGCCGCGAACCCTGGCCTCCATCTCGAGGCGGTGGCGGCCAACTACTTCTCGACTCTCGGTGTGTCACTCATTCGCGGCCGCGCGTTCACTGAATCCGACCGCAAGGGTGCGCTTCCTGTCGCCATCCTTGGCGAGTCGCTCGCCCGGCGTGCGTGGCCGGATGCATTCCCCCTCGGGAAGCGACTGAAGTTCGGAGGCGCCGACAGTCCTGCTCCGTGGATGACGGTCGTGGGCGTGGTGCGTGACTTGCGCTACCGGGATCTCAAGGCCCCGCCGCCGGCCATCTACGTGCCATTGCGACAGTCGACGTTCCCTCCCCGATTCCTGGTCCTGCGTGCAAGCGTGGACCATCTGCCGGTCCTGGCGATCACTCAACGGGCGCTTCAGGAAATCGACGCGACCGAGCCCGTGACGGAGGCAGCCACGATTGACGACCTCCTCGAGACGCAGCTCGCCGGCCCGGAATTTCATATGTTCGCGCTGGTCCTGTTCGCGCTCGTTGCGGTTCTTCTGGCCGGCGTGGGCGTATTCGGGGTGCTCGGTGCATTCGTGGCACAGCGCAGCCGCGAGGTCGGGGTCCGAGTCGCACTAGGTGCCAGCCGAAGGCAGGTGCGTCGACTGGTCCTCTCGAAGGTCGGATGGCCGGTCGGGCTCGGCCTGATCGTCGGCACGTGTCTCGCGTTCGCCACGACTCCGTTCTTGGGCCCACTCCTGTTTCGGGTGAGCGCCTACGACCGTTCGTCCTTCGCCGCCGGCTGGATCGTGCTGCTGGCGATCACAGCGCTCGCCTCGCTCATTCCACTCCGCAGAGCCGCAAGGATTGACCCCGTCGTCCTGCTGCGATCTGAGTAGCCGACCAGCACCTGTGTGGGTATGGCAGCTCACGGCTGCCCGGTTTGAGGCCGTTCTTTCAAACGCGCAGCCTTTAGCAGCAGACGGTTCAGGCACTGAGGGCTCGGACTGCGACCTGGGGCTCGCAGAACGCATCCTGCCGCGCGCGTCGGACCTGTGGGTGAAGGCCTCGCTCGACTACAAGCAGCGGCTTTAGCGGCTGGTCTTCCCGGAAGGAATCGTGCGCGACGGAAGTCGATCCAATCGAACTGCCACAGCGGCACCGCTTTTCAACTACTTGGCGCCGTCTGAGAGTGCTGATGAAAGAGTGGTGCCCCTGACGGGAACCGAACCGGGTGACACCGGAGAATGCAAGAGACCGCATTTCTCCGGTGTCTTCGGCTTTGTGCACACCCGCCAATCCCTGCCTATACTTGTCTCGATTCGCACAGGGTTCGCACACGCGAGTGATCGCTGCGTGAGACGAACTAAAGGTGAAATTGTTATCCGGAGTTGCAACGATGAAGTCCACGGATTTGATCGCCGTCTCGACGTTCCGTTCAACGGCTGATGCTCAGATTGCCAAGGGCATTCTGGACGAGGAAGGGATCGAATCCATGATCCGTTCTGACAACGCTGGTGGAATGTATCCGGCAATCGACGAAGCGGAGCTACTGGTCAGGCTCGAGGATCTACAGAAGGCGGGGGGCGCGCTTCAACGACGCCATCGGCGTTCGCGAACCGACAAGTCGTAATTGCGCACATCACGCCCGAGTGCAGCCGGCGTGAAGGATGTACGCGTTCACGATCTCCGGCGCGAGTTTGGCAGCCGACTGCTCGAAGCGATCGGCGGCAACCCGGTGATCGTGCGCGATTGGCTCGGCCATGCCGACCTCACGACAACCAACCGCTATCTCGCGACGCCCCCCGTGGAGTTGCGCCGTGCGGCAAAGCAGCTTGAATCCGCCCGCACGCGCGGTTTCGCACACGATTCGCACAGACCCGCCGATCAGCCGATCCCGGCGGATCGCAATCCGCTCTCGGAAGTCTCTGAAAAATCTGTTAGTTAGGTTTGGTGAGCCGCGAAGGAATCGAACCTTCAACCCGCAGATTAAGAGTCTGCTGCTCTGCCAATTGAGCTAGCGGCCCACGTCACGTGGTGTGCAACTCCCGATATTACCATAGGCCCAAGCCCGGCAGCCAAGCCGATCTACTTTGGCGCTCGCGGCCGGCGCTCCGCGCCGACGTCGCTCTGGCGCTCGCTCAACCGCAAGCCGCAACGACCGCACATCGAGACGTATTCGTCAGGTGCATCGAAGCGCGGATCGAAGGAACCCGCTCGCGACCGGCAACCTGAACAGAGCATCGTGGGCGCTCCCTCCGCTCGATCGACCGCGTTCAAAATTAGATCACGCCGAGCGGGCTTCACGCCGAGCGACTCGCGTGACAACGACCGGGGATCGCGCGCCTCGGGTGAGCACAGATCCTGCAGTCCTGTTCGATGACGCGCGCGAGCTACCGGCATACCGCCAGATTTCCGGAATAGGCCGGAGGATCTGGAACCGGACGGCATGCCGGACTTTACGGACCGCGTAAGTGCTTGCGCGCGTCGTAAGTCTGCTATCAAATATCTCTTCAGGGCAGGATTTCCACCAACCCGCGGCTGCGTTCCCAGTCGATGCGCGCGCGTGCGGGATGTCCTCTAACTGCGCGACTTCGGCCGCCTCCAGCGATACGGAATCTGCGCCACAGTTCAATGATCTGGTGACCTCGTGCTCCGTGCATCTCGAATCCGCCGGCGCTCCCGTGTGCTCGCCGCCGTGCTCGGCGCCGCGATTCAATTCGGCTGCGCACGACGAGGCCCCACGTTCGATTCACTCGTGCTCTCGGTGCCGGAGCGTGCGAACGCGCACGTGACCCTTGCCTCCGAGAACACGCGCGTGGCCGCCGTCTGGGCAGCCACGGGCGCGCACGGCACGGACGTCTACCTCGCGACGAGCGAAGATGGGGGCGCACATTTCGGTGCGCCGGTTCGCGTGAATGACATCGAGGGAGACGCGACCGCCAACGGCGAGCAGCCGCCGCGCGTCGCGCTGCACGCCGACGACGTGTCCGTCGTGTGGGTGTCGAAGCTGAACGGCACCACGACAATTCGATCAGCGGCGTCGACCAACGGCGGTAAGACATTCGCGGCTGCACGCACCGTGACGCCGCCCGGCGTCACCGGCGCGCGTGGCTGGGAGTCTTCCGCGATCTCCGATGACGGCGTCATCCATGCGGCATGGCTCGACGGCCGTAACGCGTTGACCTCGACCACCGCTCACGTCCCGGGCGCGCATCAACACGGCAGCGGTGGCGACATGCGGCAGGACATCTTTCATGCCGCGTGGCGCGGCACCGAGGCGCCGGTCGAAGGACTGGTCGCGACAAATGTCTGCTTCTGCTGCAAGACCGCGATCGTCAGCCGCGGGAACAACGTGTTCGTCGGCTGGCGTCACTTGTTCGACGGCGGCATCCGCGATATCGCGGTGGCGCATTCGACAGACGGCGGACGCACGTTCGGTCCTCCCGTCCGCGTAAGCCCCGACAACTGGAAGATCAACGCGTGTCCCGACGACGGGCCCGCTCTGGCCATTGCCTCCGACGGGAGTCTGCACGTCGCATGGCCCACGCTGGTGAACGATCCGGACAAGCCGCGCCTTGGAATCTTCCACGCCGTCAGCGCCGACGGGGGCGCGACGTTTTCGTCACGCGAGCGCGTCGACGGAACCCGCGGAACCGATCCCGCGCATCCTAGACTCGTCATCGACGCTGACGGCCAGCCGGTGTTTGCGTGGGACGAGCTGACGGCCGGCGGCCGGCAGGTGGTGATCCGGCGAGGTAACGAACCCGTGGAGGTGATCAGCGCGGGACACGCAGCGAGTTATCCCGCGATCGCCGAAGGAGGCGAGAACCTGGTCGTCGCGTGGACCGACCAGACGCACGAACGCGCCGCGATCATGATCGCCCGACGGCGCTCTTCACAGCGCTGACGATCTCCTGCAAATCGTACGGCTTGCCGATGATCTCGTGAATCGGCTCCTCGTTCGAGGCCCGGGCAATCTCCACGACGCGCCGCGGGTTCGTGCTCGTCAACACGAACGGGCGTCCTTTCATCGACGGCTGATTGCGCACGTGCTGCAGAAAGAGCCAGCTCCGGTCGTACGGCGGAGCGAGATCGAACACGACGACCTTCGGATCGTGCTCCGCGACGTAATCATCGAGCGACACCTCCCCGCGTTTCAGATCCTGCTGATGCGCGCTGATGACGACGTAACCTTCGCTCTCGAGATAGACGCGCAGCAATTCCACCGTGTCGTCGTTCGTGTTGAGCACGGCGACGACCGGAGGGTTTGGACTCGACACGACGCTAGTTGTGCTCGGCTTGCTCGTTCGCGGCTCGACGCCAGCGTCCCTCGACCGTGAACGCCCATCGCACGTGATGCATGGAGTCGCCCGGGACGGTGACCGGGGAGGTCTGGACGATGGCCGATAGCGGGGCGCGCTCGCGTGGCCGCACGCGCAACGTTCGCAAGCTGCCGTGGCCGCCGACGGCTCCCCGCAGCAGCGCGCTTGCGACGTCACGGTCGTTGAAATAATCGGTCAGCCGTCGTCCGGTCAGATTACGGACCGTGAGGTTGAGCACCCGCTCCATGCCGAAACTGGCCGCTTCGATCAGGCCGGCCGGATCCGTGATGACCCAGCCCGAGTCGTGTCGTTCGGCGTCCGACACGAATCCGAGGAACCCGCGCACCACTCCGACGAGCTGCTTCGGCGGCACCGGCTCCATCAAGTACGCGTCCGCGCCGGCGGCAAGCCCATCGAGCCGCGCCTGCGTTGTTCGGTGCGTGGACGAGATCATGATCACCGGCGTGAACGGCCGATCTTCCTTCAGCTTGCGGCAGACGTCGAATCCGCTGCCGTCGGGCAGGTTGATGTCGAGCAGTGTCAGCTCCGTTCCGTCGGCCGAGCCATGCTCGCGTGCGTCGGCCGCGGTCGCTGCCTCGACCACGCGGTAGCCTTCCTGCTGCAGGACGCGCGTTCTGAGAAATCGCGCGGAATCATGATCGTCTACGTTAACAATAATCACGGACTCGCCTCCAGACCTCGACCTTCTTATTGTAGATCTAAAACCGCGTCTTAAAGCTCGACCGACGGCGAGAGCCCGTCTGCGAACTTCGCTACAATGGCGGCCCAATGGCGGACAACCGTGCAGATAAGTGGCAAGCTGCAATGCTCACCTCGGCGGAGCCCGCAATCATCGGCAGAGATCTGATCGGTGTGATCACGAGCTGGAACGCCGCCGCTGAACGCCTGTTCGGGTACAGCCAGGATGAAGCCATCGGGAAATCCATCGCGCTGATCGTTCCCGAGGACCGGCTACCCGAAGAAGACATGGTGCTCTCGCGTATCCGCGAGGGTGTCGCCGTGAACCACTTCGAAACCGTGCGGCGCCGCAAGGACGGCACGCTCGTCGACGTCTCGCTGACGGTCTCTCCCGTTCGCGCCGAGGATGGGACCATCGTCGGCGTATTGAAAACCGCCCGAGACATCTCGGCGCTCAAGCAGATGGAGCGCGAACCCTACCGTCTGGCCGCCATCGTCGAATCGTCCGACGACGCGATTGTCAGCAAGGATCTCAACGGAATCATCCAGACATGGAACCGCGCTGCGCAGCAGATGTTCGGGTATACCGCCGAAGAGGCTGTCGGGCGATCGATCACGATCGTCATTCCAGAAGAACGCCTGAGCGAAGAGACAACCGTGCTGTCGCGCATCCGCGCGGGAGAATCGGTCGATCATTTCGAGACGGTCAGGCGACACAAGGACGGCCGGTTGTTGAATATTTCCCTGACCGTCTCTCCGATCCGGAACGCCTCGGGACAGGTGATCGGCGCGTCCAAGATCGCGCGCGACATCACCGAATCGCAGCGGCTCCGGCGCCTGGCGGACGAGGCGAGCCGCGCCAAGGACGAGTTCCTGGCCGTTCTCTCGCACGAGTTGCGCACGCCGCTCAATACGGTCGTTGGTTACGCGCGCATGCTGCAGCGCGACGACATGGTTGTGACGCCGGAGCTGCGCGACAAGGCTGTCGAGGCGCTGGCGCGCAATGCCGAAACGCTCATCAAGCTCGTGAGCGACGTCCTCGATACGTCGCGAATCGTGACGGGCAAGCTCCGGCTCGATCACGCCCTGTTCGATCTCGGCGACGTTGTGCGTGAGGCGCTCGAGACGCAGCGGCGTGCGGTCCAGGCCAAGCGCCTGCGCCTGCACGTGCATATCGAAGACAACATCAGGATCCTTGGCGACAGCGATCGGCTTCGGCAGGTGGTGTGGAACCTCGTCTCGAATGCCGCGAAGTTCACGCCGGCGGACGGCCGCATCGACGTGGATCTGCGGCGGAAGGGTTCGTTGATCCGCCTGGAAGTGCAGGACACCGGCAAGGGGATCCCGCGCGAACATCTGCCGTTGATCTTTCAGCGATTCTGGCAGGCGGACGCGAGCGTCTCGCGCGAGTTCGGCGGACTCGGCCTCGGGCTGGCGCTCGCGCGCTACCTGGTCGAGATGCACGGAGGGTCGATTTCCGCTGAGAGCGCCGGTCCCGGACAAGGCGCCACGTTTGTCGTAACGCTGCCAAGCGCGGCGGCGATCCTCGCGCAGGATCGCAACCTGCGACAGGTCAAGCCGTAACTGCACGTGCGCGCCGGCGGCGGCTGATCGAGAGTGGCCACGTTGCGATCGCGACTCTGTATCTGGCGAGCCGCACGTTCCAGAACAGCCGTCGCGGTCGTGCGACTCGCCGGAGAAGATCTGGAGCGATAGCGCGTGATGAAAGTGCGATAAACAGCTATCGGTACGCAGCCTTCATCTCCGCCAGGTACAGCGGCGTCCCGTCAGGATCGGCGAAGAACGCGAGAGACAATGCTTTGTCGTCGACGGGACCATCGATCGTCACCCCCGCCAGGCGCAGCTTTTCTATCGCGGTGCGGATGGGTTCATCCAGGTACAGCCCGATAGCCGTCGAGCCGGGTCGGCCTGCTGGCACTTCAGCCGTAGCGGGATGCAGACCTATTGAAAGCCCCGGTCCACCGTCGAGCGACGCCCAGTGGTTACCGTGCCGCTCCAGGAGCTTCATGCCGAGCGTTTCCGCGTAGAAGTTTACGGATCGATCCATGTCGCTGACGTAAATCGTGAACACTCCGCCTCTGAACATGACGCCCTCCGGGACCGAGTGTGCGGCGACTGCCGGACGCATACAAGAGCCATTTTGAAGAAGCGACGAAGCATCCTCGTGCACCTCAGGTGTCCTCACTCAGGCGATCGCGGACAGCGGTGGCGCGCGCTGGCTGAATCACTCGCGTGGGAGATTGATCTCGGGCGTCTCGCACCAGACCAGCGTGTGCCTGCAACGCGCACCCTGGCTCTCCAACTGGGCGTCTCGCGAACGACCGTCGCGCTTGCGTACGACGAGTTGGTCAGCCTTGGGTACCTGCGGGCACGTGTGGGTGATGGCACATACGTGACCGGTGCGTCGCAGCGAGTGCGCCCCCTGCTGTTCGAGCGGCGCTGGAAGAGCGGCAGCGATCCCGATGGCAACCTGCTGATGCTGATTCGCTGAACGTAGTTGCCGCCGCTCTAAGGCGCCGACCCGGCCCGATCGGCGAGATATCAGGCGGACAGTGTCTGCGCTGCGATGTTGACTGACTGGAACGGGCGGACGTACGCTCGCGCCACATGGCTGACGCGAAGAAACTGGTGGGCCAGGTCGCGCAGGATGTTCGGTATGCGCTTCGCGGGTGTCGTCGGAGTCCGGGCTTCACACTCGTCGCCGTCCTGACGCTCGCGGTCGGGATCGGTGCGAATACCGCCATCTTCTCGCTCGTCAACGCGGTCCTCCTGCGGCCGCTCTCGTACCCGGATTCCTCACGCATTGTCTGGTTCCTGACGACCGCTCCAGAGGGGCCGTACGCCTGGGCGTCGGAGGCGAAATTCAATGCATGGCGATCCATTCCGTCGACGTTCCAGGACGTCTCGGCGTTCGGATTCCCCTCCATGAACCTGTCCGAGGGCGATCACCTGGAGCAGGTGATCGTTGGTGAGGTCACTGGAGATTTCTTCCGGCTGTTTGGCGCGCGCATGCAGGCAGGTCGCACGTTTGAACCCGCAGAGGAGCGACCCGGCGGCCGTCGCGTCGCGATCATCGGCGACCGGCTCTGGAGCCGCCGGTTTCAGCGCGGAGAGGTCATCGGACGGACCATTCAACTCAATCGCACGCCGTACGTGGTGATTGGCGTTCTGCAACCCAACTTCGATACGGCGACGCTGACGACGGCGGAGTTCGGTGAACCCGACGCCTGGGTGCCGCTGCAGATCGATCCGGCCGCGAACAGTCTCGACGCCAGGTTCGTCGTCGCGGGTCGGCTTCAGCGGTCGGTGTCGCTGGCGGGAGCGCAGGCTCGCGTGGCCGCTGCGGCGCTCGAGCTCGGGCGCAGATTTCCTGCCTACGTCCGGGCAGGTGACAGCGCAACCGTGCAGCCGCTGCAGACAGTGCTGGCGCGCCACGATCGCGCGCCGTTGCTCGTCCTCTCGGGTGCCGTCTGTGTGGTGCTGTTGATTGGCTGCGTCAATCTTGCCAATCTGCTCCTGGCGCGCGGCGCCGCCCGCAGCCGGGAAATCGCGATGCGAGCCGCACTTGGTGCGACCCGAGCCCGGATCGTTCAGCAGCTGGTGACCGAGAGCGTCGTCCTTGCTGCCGTCGGTGCGGCTGCGGGATTCGTCATCGGCCGCGCAGCAATCGAGGCGGTCGTGGCGGTGACCGGGCCGACGATCATCCGTATCGGTCTGACCGGGCATGGGGTGCCGCTGGACGCGCGCGTCCTGCTCTTCACGAGTGCGATGGCCATCATCGCGGTGCTGGCTTTCGGGCTCGTGCCTGCGCTGATCTCATCGCGTGTCGATCTCGCTCGTCGAATGAGCAACATCGGCGGCACCAGCGGTCATCGAGGGCGGCTGACAGGTCTGCTGACCGCGGGAGAAATCGGCCTTGCAGTCGTGCTCCTCGTCAGTGCTGCGCTCTTCATTCGCACGTTTGCGAATCTCGGACGCGTCCGACCCGGCTTCGACACTCATAACGTACTGATCGTGCAGGTCACGGCCGGCTCAGAGGGTCTCACCACCGCGGGGAGCGCCCGATCTATTCGCATCGGCCAGGAGAGTCTGCGTGCGATGGCCGGCGTGATCGATGCGACAGCGGGTTGCTGCCTGCCGTTCGACAATGGTGACGCGTCGCTGCGTTACATCATCGAGGGACGGCGTCTCGACGGCCCATACCACGGGATGGGCGGCTGGCGACCCGTCGCACCGGGCTACTTCGAAACCCTCAGGATCCCTCTTGTGCGCGGCCGGACTTTCACCGAGCGCGATTCACTGGGCGCGCCAGCCGTGGTGATCGTCAACCAGGCGATGGCGGACAAGTGGTGGCCGCACGGTGACGCCATCGGTCAACGTGTGAGTCTGGGGAAGGGCATCGGTGGAATGTGGGACGAACCATCCCGCGAGATTGTCGGCATCGTCGCGAACGTTCGCGATGTGGCGTTGGATAAGGAGCCGCGGCCAGCCAACTACGTGCCCATCGCGCAGCTCGCGGATGGCGTCTCGGCCCGCATGCTCGTGCAGCCGACGTGGTTCGTCCGGACCGCAGGCGATCCCGAGGCGCTTCGCAGCCGGATCGAACGAGCGCTGCAGCGGGCGAGTGGCGGCATGCCCGTCACGTCGATTGGCCGACTGGACACCTTCATGGCGCAGTCGACGTCGGACGCCGCCTTTCGGATGTGGCTCATGGGCGCGTTCGCGCTCACCGCGCTTCTGCTGGCGGCGATTGGCGTCTACGGTGTCATGGCGTATGCGGTCCGGCAACGGACCCGCGAAATCGGGATCCGAGTGGCGATCGGCGCCGAACCGCGATCCGTCACGCGCATGGTCGTGATGATCAGCCTGCGATACTCACTGGCCGGAGTGCTTGCCGGTCTGGCGGGCGCATTCGCGGTCAGCCGCCTGCTCACGGCGTTCCTGTTCGGCATCACCCCGTCCGATCCTGCAGCGTTCTCCGCCGCGGCCATCGTGCTGACACTGGTCGCCTCGATCGCAGCATGGATCCCCGCCCGGCGCGCGGCCCGGATCGATCCGCTGATTGCCCTTCGGACTGAATAGATCGCGGATGAATGATCAGACGCGGCGTGCCTTACGTGACGCGCTGCCGCATCGAGCGCTCCGCTGAATATTGAGCTCCATCGTCTCGGTATTCGTGTATTTCACGGCAGCGTGTCGATCAGTCAGGTAAAGGAGACTCGTTCCTGATACCGCTCGATAAATGCAAGTGGCAGACACGTATGCCCGTCGGTGATAGCCATATCATTGCGATAGACATCCAGCGCCAGGCGCCGCCTATGAGCAGGAGGGCGATGGTGTCCAAACGAATGGCGCAGCTGTCGATGGTAATGGTCGTGTGGGCACTCAGTGTCGGTGCTGAACGCGGTCAGACGTTCACCATCCGAGATTCGCTCGTTCTTTTCGGCAACTACAACGAACTACAGATCGTTACGCCAGAAGGCGCTCAATTGGTGCATCCGGTGATCGAAGGGCGCTATAACCTGGGTTATTTCGCCTACCCCAGCATCGCGTCTCAAGGGCCCCTGCTCGCGTGGGGCTTTTACATGGGCTGGGATGCGACGCGCCCGTTGCACAAGCCGCGGTTTGCGCTCGGTATCTATTCGCGCACGAATCACACCTGGAAAACCTACGGCGATTTCGATGAGATCGGCGATACAGGGATTTCGACAGACGGTTCGAAGGTGGCGTTTGTGGCGCGACGAAACGACCGGATGGCGCTGATGATCTTCGACGTCGGAACCGAAGCCATGACTGAGGGCCCATATCAAGAAGGCATGAGCGCGCGTGGCACCCCGAGTTGGTCGCCGGATCTGAGCCGCTTGGCGGTACAGATCTCGCGGCCGGACGACAGCTCGTTCGTGGCGGTCCTCGATCTCAAGACTCGAGAACCCCGAACCCTCGGCGACGGCTCTTATCCTCAATGGTCGCGGGACGGGCAGTGGATTGCCTATAGATCCGGGCGCACGTGTGTCTTGGTGCACCCGGACGGAACTGGATCCACGACCGCTATGACTCTGAAAGACGGCTGGTTTACACAGAAGGAATTCAGTTGGGGGAGTCCGGTGTGGTCGCCAGACAGCAAGCAGCTCCTGCTGAATGTGATGAAGAATGGGGGGCCGATGTTGGATGTGATCCTGCTCGACCTTCAGACCGGCCGCGTCGTGACGAAATCGAAGAGCGGCCTGCCTGTGTTTGGTTGGATTCCCTATCGCAGTCAGTAGTCACCCGAATTCACGAGCGTGCTGAGGCGCGAGGGAAATGGCGCGGCGATGTCAGGCAGTAGGCGTGTAGTCGTGGCGTCGACTTGATCGCACCGCGGTGAATCGGTTGGTTCCCCGCGAGGTGACCGTGGACGTCCACAAGCTGTTCACTTCGCCGCGGGAGCCGGACGTACGGAGATCACCTTATTACGCATGGCCACTGACGAGAGGTCGGTGAGGCTGTCCGAAACGACCACGCACTTGCCGGAGAAGTCAGGCTGCTCGCAGAGTTCCCACGAGCCGCCATGGACCTGGACGCTTTCGGCCCGAGCTCGGAAGCCGCGGAGGATTGAGGTTTCGCGATTGACTCGAAACGATTGACCTTTGAAGTTGCGTTCGTCGTACAGCACGAGGTACCCGCCGCCGCCGGCTCCGCCACTGACCTGTTTCCAGGGCCGCACCGAGGAGATCGTCTGCAACATGCTGAGGCCGCGCAGGTCTCCCCAGTCGCGGTTCACGACCTTGCAGTCGACGAAGTTGATCTCCGCGCAGACCTGCCACGTTTGTCCGGGCGCAAGCCTCAGGCTGCGCGCGGTATCGTTGAAATCCACGTTTCGCAGATCGGGCTCCTCCTTCGAGAACTCGTGCCGCTGGCCTGTAAATGTCTCTTTCGAGAATAGTGTGAGGCTGGCAGTTGTCTGAGGAGGTGGCGTCTGGCCGCTCGGACCGCTCTGGCGTCCACGTGCGGCGCCGATTGCGCCGCTGATGCTCAGGAAAATCGCGACGCCGGCGACGACGACGATCGAACCCCGGGCTGTCATTGGGTCTCCTCCTGTTTCCGAATCACGCGCCGGCACGAGCCAAAGAAAGATTGTGGCAGGCCCTGGCGTATCCTGGTCCGATCAGCGCGGACGGCGCGTCGGCCACGCGTGTGCGGTCGCGATCTTTCCACCGCTTCGTCGTGCCGCGTGATCACGGAAGGTGCCGCGGCGTTCGTGTTGTTGGACTCAGCTCGTCTTCTTGGGCTTGAACGCGTCCTTGACCTGCTTGCTGATGGATTTGTAGTGCTTGTCCATCAGCTTCTCTTCATCTTTGGTCAGGATTCTGAATGGCACGCGCACCAGGCTCTTCTCGAACTTCACGTTGAGCCAATGCTGGCCATACGTGATGCCGCCAGGCACCTTGAAGTAGAGCCGCCCGAGGCAGGCGCGTTGATTGCTTAGCTCGATCTCGTCAACCGGCAACACGCGAGAGGTCAAGTCGGGGAAGAAGGTGAGCGCGCACGCGCGAGACGCACTCGGCGGAAAGTAGTTGATCGAATCGCGCTGGACCTTCTCCCGGTTCTGCAGCGCGGTGGTGTTGCCCTCCCGGTGCTCATTGATCGTCGGCAGGGAAATCGTCTTACCGTCGGGCGTTTCGAGCGACAGCGCGTCACGCTTCAGCCTGTAGTCCGGTGTGTGGTCGAGCACGGTCACGCCGAACTCGAGGAGCATCCAATCCTCGCCGACCGACCGGTTGACCAGTTGGTATCCGATGATGACGTAGCCCTCGTTGTTGTACGACGCCCGGACGAACTTGCCCTCCATCGTCATGATTTGCGGCACGCCCGGTTCAGGGACCTTCACCTTGGGCGCCTCCTGCGTCTGAGCATCGACTCGAACCACGGGCGGCGGCCACACAGAGACCAAGCCGAGGATGAGCAGCAGCAGCGCGTACTTCGCTTTCATGAATCTCTCTCTCTGGGGAAAGGCCTCATCCCACATGAAATTGGCCACCGGACTCTACGCGGTTCGACCCTGCGATTCGGAGTTCCGAAACGCCGGAGTCAGGGTGACCGGCTTCATCGAACACGGCAGGCGGCGTCATACGGACCGTCCGAGACGTCGAGGATCACCGGGCTAGACTACGTTCGAGCCAGTTTCTCTCGCATCGAATGGAAAGGTGAATAAGTTCGTTGCACCCTCGCTTCGAGCGCGGCCCGTCCGGTCGCCGGTGCTGCCGCAATCCGCGCGCGCAGCTTGTTCCGCTTTTTCGCCCGATGTTGCCGCAGATGTATGTCCGTGGGGTGATGGCTGGCACTCATGATCATGTTCCTCCGACCAAACGGTATCTCGCCGATGTTCCCGTCAGCTGTTCACAAGTGCACACTCGAACACCAATTCTCTCGGAGACTCGATCCTGTCGCCGCGTCGCTTTGGGTGGCAAGACAAAGGGATCACCTGCTCCGGCAGTGAACTTGAATCTGTTGTTCCCCGTGTAGCGGAGCTAGCGCGTTGTTGCGCGTGCGGCGTTGGTGCGGAAGACCGCGAGGCGATATCCGGGTCCTTGGTCGACGACGGCGAGAGGTTCCTGGCCATCCAGGAGGACTGCCAACTCTGGAAGGTACAGAATCGGAAGAGACACCGCAATGAAATCGCACGCTTGCGCGACATTGACATGCGCGTCTCGACCCGGAGTCGCCACCGGGACAGCAATCCGCATCGGGTTTCGACCGAGCAGAGCGAAGTATGGCGTCACCTCAGGGAAACCGATGAAGACCGTGGCGCCAGGCGGCACAACCTCGCGCACCGTCCGTGCGAGCGAACCGTAGTCGCGATGGTGATACCGGCGGGTGTCATAGGCGAGGATCGTCGCTTCGTTCAAGACCGCCAGCGCGACTGCTGCGTACACGAATGGTCGCAACCTGTCGGTCTGGCGCAGTAGCACGGCGAGG
>Ga0136846_1229087_pt1 | contig 14150 bp, 10 predicted proteins | sample HopSoiMetagenom2_FD_96841 | JGI IMG/M metagenome (GOLD analysis project Ga0136846, IMG submission 96841) | Grasslands soil microbial communities from Hopland, California, USA - 2 Assembly 2016 (version 4) | ecosystem: Environmental > Terrestrial > Soil > Grasslands | place: USA: Hopland...
CGTCGCCGGTGGCGTCGGCCTCGGCGATGGCGCGGCGCAGGCATTCCAGCCCGGCATCGAGCGCGCCGGCCCTGATCGCCGCCTCCCCGGCCTCCAGTTGCGCCAGCGCGGCGGCGCGGCCGGTGGCAGGCCGTGCGGTGGGCGCCGCGGTGAGCGTGCGCAGGGCCGCGTCCAGCGTGGCGCCGGGCTGCACGCCGAGCTCGCGCTGGAACAGTTCACGGCAGGCCGCGGCCTGGCGCGCCGCGCCCACACCGTCGCCTGCGGCCGCGAGACTGCGCACCAGCAGGGCCTGGTAGTTCTCGTCCAGCGGGTTATGCCGGACCAGCCGGCCGGCCAGCGTGGCGGCTTCGGCCATGGCGCCCGCCGCCATGCGGGCCTGCGCGGCTTCGCGCAGCACGGCCTCAGAGGCGGCCTGCAGATGGCGGCGCTCCGTGGCGAGCCAGACCTCGAAGGCCGGGCTGCCCGAAAAATTCATGCCTTCCAGCAGCTCGCTGTCCAGGCCAGGCACGCACAGGGCTTGCGCCCAGCTGCCCGACAGCACAGCGCTGAGGTCGATATAAGTGGCTGGCGCCGGCGGCAATGCAATCAGTTCGCCGCGCAGCTCCGTGCTGCCGAGCAGGCGGCGCAGCTCGCTCAGGTTCCAGCGCAAAGCCGCCAGCGGGTCTTCGGCGTCTTCAAACAACAGCCCCGCCAGGTGCTTGCGGCTGACCGGCGCCTCGCTGCGAATCAAATAGGCGAGCAAGCCCCAGACCTTGTGGCCGCGCGGCGCCGGCAAGGGGCTGCCGCCGCGCTCCACGCGCGGCGGGCCGAGCAGGTGAATGGCAAGCCCCTGCAGTGGCGGTTCGTCGGGGGCTTGCGGATTCACCGGTGGCCTCAGGCTTCAGCGGTGGTGGGGTCGATGACGGTGGTGACTTGCGCCACGGAGTTCGCCGGAAAGCCGCCTCTGCGCGCATGCTCTCGCACGAGTTCTTCATTGGCTGCGCGGTAGATGCAGTACATCTTGTCACCCGTCACATAGCTTTGCACCCACTGCACATCCGGGCCCAGATCGTGCAGCACGCCGCAGGATTTCTGGGAAATGGATTGCAGCTCGGCGGGCTTCAGGGCCCCGAGTCCGGGGATGGCGCGTTCGATCACGAATTTGGGCATAACAGGCTCCTTTAAGTTGATGGAGACCCGACGATAGGCAGTGTACGTGTGAGCCGGCGTGTGAGGAAATCGCCCGAAAAGGGCCCCGGCCTAGTCCAGATGTGCCTGTTTGCTTACAAGTGGGCCGGGTCGGCAGTGGCCATTCGTGGATAGCATCGGAGTGTCCGCCGCACCTTGGGTTCCTGCCCGGCCGCGGCCACCCGCCACAGTAGCCTCCCATAAAAACATCATGTCGAATCTGCCATCGCCCTCACGCAAGCTCCTTCTGGGCTCCACCTTTTTACTCGCCGGCTTGTGCGCCACGGCCCCGGCACTGGCGGGCGGCAATACCGAACCGCTCACCGACATCCTTTCAGCGCCCGGCAGCGCAGGCCTGGGCGCCGTGACGCGCATTGAGCGCTCGCCCTACAAGGACGCGGGCACACGTTATGACCTGCTGCCGCTGTACCTGTACGAGGGCGAGCGGCTTTTCCTGCATGCCAACCGGGGCGGCGTGAAGCTGCTCAACGGCACCGAGCAGCGGCTGGACCTGTTTATAGAGCAGCGCCTGGAGGGCTTTCCGACCGAACGTTTGCCCGCCAGCCTGGCCGGCATGTCGCCGCGTGACTCGGCCATCGACCTGGGCCTGGCCTACCGCTGGCGCCAGCCCTGGGGCACCTTGCAGGCCGAGCTGGTGCACGACATCGGCAACACCTACAAGGGCAACGAGTTCCGCCTGGGTTACAGCTACGACTGGCGCTCGGGCCCGTGGATGCTGCGGCCCAACATCACGGTGTCGGTGCGCGACGCCAAGCTCAACAACTATTACTACGGCGTGCAGGCCGGCGAGGCAACGGCGGGGCGCCCCGCCTATGCGCCGGGCGCGGGCGTGCAGACGTCGATCGGCCTGTATGGCTCCTACGACCTCACAGAGCGCTGGCGGCTGCTGGCAGGCGTGTCGGCCACGATGCTGGACAGCAAAACCAAAGACAGCCCCATCGTGCAAAAAGGCGTGCTGCCCGCGGTGTACCTGGGCGCAGCCTACGACTTCGGCGGCCACAAGCGCGAATGGGCGGAAGACACATCACCCACCTACTTCAAGCTGCTCTACGGCAAATCAACCGAAGACGGCTGTCACCTGGCCAAGATCATCACGGCGCAGTGCCTGTCGACGGCAAAAACCAATTCGACCAGCATCACCGGCATCCAGGTGGGCAAGCCCTTTTTGAACAACGTGAACGGCTGGCCGCTGGACTTCATCGGCTACGTGGGCCTGACGCAGCACAACGAGCACGGGCTGCAGGCCAACGGCCTTCAGGTGGACCTGTTCATGAAAGCCGTTTATTCGGGCTTTCCGTGGAGCGACCGCGTCAAGACGCGGCTGGGGCTGGGTGTGGGCGTGTCGATGGCGCAGCGGGCGCCTTACATTGAGTCGTCCAGCCTGGCGGCCAACGGCAAGTCGGCTTCGCGCATGCTCAACTACCTGGACCCGACCATCGACGTCAGCCTGGGCGACCTGATCGGCTACCGGCCGCTGAAGGAAACCTATATCGGCTTCGGCGTGTCGCACCGCTCCGGCATTTTTGGCTCGTCACGCCTGCTGGGCAATGTCAACGGCGGCTCGAACTACATCTATACCTACCTGGAGTCGGCGCTTTAAGGTCCCTGGCGGGAGATTTTTGCTATGAATTCAGGATCTGCATGTCCATATAGTGATTGGGCTGCAGCCCGATATCACCATCAATCCCGAGGGGCAGGCAAGACTACAGGCTGCCCCAGCCCGACGCCTGGTCCATGGCATGGATGGCGTCTTCGGTCACCATCTTGAGCACCGAGACATCCATCATGACCAGCCGTATGCTGGATTCCCCTGTGGCAGGGTCCTTGTACGCGCGAGCCTGGGTGTTCACATAGAGAGGCAACTGCCGGGGCCGCCGGATTTCCAGCGACGGTGCAAAAACCTCTTTACCGCTTTCACCACTTTTCCAGGCCGCGGCCAGCAGCTCGTCTGCGGCGGCCAGAGAGGTTTCACTGAAAAATTCGCGCAGGCTGCGGCCTGTGAGGTCGCGCGGGTTCTGCCCCAGCAGCAGGGCTGCGCGGCCATTGAGTTCCAGGATTTTTTCGTCCGCGGAAAGCGTGAGGTAACCCACCGGGGCGGACTCATAAAGGTCCTGGTATTTGGCCCGCAACGCATTGACGTCGGCAAATGCTTCTCTCAGCATTTCGTTCTGCATTTCCAGCTCGATCTGGTGCACCTGCAGTTCATGGATGAGCTTGAGCTGATCGATCTCCCCATCGGGAACCAGCCATGCCTTTTTGGCCGCCAGCTGTTTTTCAGCCCTGCTGCGCAGCGTTGCAGGGCCTGCGGAGGATGTGTTCATGAATTTCCCGGAAATGCCGGTGCAGGCCTGTCGGGCTGGTGCGGCGTAGACTGTTGAACCGTGCAAGAAATGTCCCGTCTTTTTATCAAACATGAGCCCCAGACACAAGCCACAATCCCCTGCTGCTGCCCAGGACAAGCCGGTAGCCGTCGTAGGCATAGGCGCTTCAGCCGGCGGGCTTGAAGCACTGGAACAATTTTTCTCCCACGTCCCGGCGGACAGCGGCTTTGCCTATGTGGTGGTGCAGCATCTGAATCCAGACAAAGACAGCGTGATGGTGGAACTGCTGCAGCGCGTTTCGCTGCTGCCCATGGTCCAGATCAAGGACCGCACGGTGCTCGAACGTAACCACGTGTACATCACGCCCCCAGGCTTTGAGGTGTCCATCCTGCAAGGTGTTTTGCACCTGCTCAAGCCGGTGGCTTCGCCAGGCCCGGGGCTTCCCATTGATGCCTTCCTCCGCTCGCTGGCACTGGACCAGGAGGTCAAGGCAGCCTGCGTGATCCTCTCGGGCATGGGCTCTGACGGCACCATGGGCGCGCGCGCTCTCAAGGAAAAAGCCGGCGTGGTGCTGGCGCAATCGCCAGAATCGGCTGCATTCAGCGCCATGCCGGGCAGCGTGATCGACGCCGGCCTGGCCGACATCGTGGCGCCCGCCGAACAGCTGCCCGGGAAAATCCAGGCCTACTTTGCCCACTTCATGCGGGCGGGCGACCTCTCGCAGGACGAGGTTGAGCCGCAGGCGGAAAGCCTGCACAGCATGCTGGAGAAGGTGCTCGTCCTGGTGCGCAACCAGACCGGCCATGATTTCAGCCTCTACAAAAAAGGCACGCTGTACCGCCGGATCCAGCGGCGCATGGCGATTCACCAGATCGACACGGCCGAGGCCTATGTCCGGCATGTGCAGAAGAACGCTTTCGAGGCCGAACTGCTCTACAAGGAGCTGTTGATCGGCGTGACCTGTTTCTTTCGCGACCCGGAGGTATGGCACCACCTGCGGCAGGAGGTCTTCCCCGGGCTGATCCGGAGTGCGCCGCCGGGCACCGCCCTGCGCGCCTGGGTGGCGGCCTGCTCCACAGGCGAAGAGGCCTTCACACTGGCCATGGTGTTTGCCGAGGCGGCAGCCGACGTCGGCAACGACCATGGTGTGACGCTGCAGATTTTTGCCACAGACCTGGAAGTCGATTCAGTGGCCAAGGCGCGCAAGAGCGTTTATCCGAAAAATATCACCGCCGATGTGTCGCCCCAGCGGCTGGAGCGGTTTTTTTCTGCCGTGCCGGGCGGCTACCGCGTCAACCGGGACATACGCGCCATGGTCGTTTTTGCGCAGCAGAGCATTGCGAGCGACCCGCCCTTTGCGCGGCTCGACATGCTGACCTGCCGCAACCTGCTGATCTACCTGGAGCCCGAGTTGCAGCAAAGGCTGCTGCCGCTGTTCCACCGCAGCCTGAATCCCGGCGGTATCCTGGTGCTGGGCACGGCCGAGACCGTCGGCCAGTCCAGCGATCTTTTCACGCCCCTGGGCGCGAAAATCGGGATTTACCGCCGTCTCGATGCATCACCGCAGCTGGCCAACTTCCCGCTTTATCCGGAAATGCTCATGCCCCCACTCACGCAACCCGCTTCCCTCCGCCAAGCCGCCCCGGGCCCAGGCAGCCTGCAAGTGCTGGCCGACCAGGTGCTGGCGCGCAAGTACGCTCCCGCCGCAGTGCTCGTCAGCGCGCAGGGCGACATCGTCTACTTCAGCGGAAAAACCGGGAAATATCTTGAGCCCCCGGCGGGCAAGGCCAACCTGAACCTGTTTGCCATGGCACGCACCGGCCTGAGCCAGCCGCTGAGCGAAGTGTTCTACCGTGCGCTGCGCCAAAAGGCGCCGGCGGTGCTGGACCCCGTGACGGTAGAAGTAGACGGCAAGCCGCTTGCCTTCGGCGCGACGGTGGAGCCGCTGAACAGCCCGGACTCCCTGCAGGGCCTCGTCATGGTGGTGTTCACCGACGTGCCGCTGCCCCACGCGCAGCCGCGCGGCGACGGAACGGAAGGCGAGACCGGCCATGAACGGCAGGTAGCCGATCTGCTTCGCGAACTGGCCCGCTCGCGCGAAGAGCACCAGGCCACACGCAGCGAAATGCAGACGGCCCAGGAAGGCCTGATGTCCGCCAACGAAGAACTGCAGTCGGCCAACGAGGAACTGACCACCTCGCGAGAGGAAATGCAGTCCATCAACGAAGAGCTGCAGACCGTGAATGCCGAACTGCAGGCGCGGGTGGATGCGCTGGCGAGCGCCAGCGACGACATGGAGAACCTGTTGAACGCCACCGACATCGCGACGGTGTTTCTGGACTCGCGCCTGAACGTGCGGCGCTTCACCACACGCAGCCGCGGGCTCTTCAAGCTGATCGCCGGCGACGTAGGCCGGCCCATCACCGACATCGTGTCCGAGATGGACTACCCGGACCTGGCCAGCGACGCGCGCGAAGTGCTGCGCACGCTGATGTTCCAGGAGAAGGAAGTGACGGCCAGCGGCAACCGCTGGTTCATGGTGCGCACCATGCCCTACCGCACGCAGGACAACCGCATTGACGGCGTCGTCATCACCTTTAACGACATCAGCGTAGCCAAGCAACTGGAAGCTTCACTGCGCGAGGCCGGGGCGCCGAAGGCAAAGCCCCCGGCTGGCCGCGGCAAGAAAGATGGCCTGGGCAAGTAGCAAGCATGAAGCCGGCGAAACCCGGGTGCCCGGCGAAGCCGGATGCTATCAAATCAGGAGCTACTTGCCCATATGCTTATTGGGCTAGGGCCTGATTTGCTTAAAAAATCAGGCGTAGACGGCTTTGGCCCCGGCCGGTGATGCCGGCTGGTTTTGCACATTGCTGGCGGCGATCACGCCGCCGCCCAGGCAGACATCGCCCTGGTACAGCACAGCCGACTGCCCGGGCGTGACCGCCCACTGGGCGTCTGCGAACAGCAGCTCGCAAGTGCCGGCCGATGCCTGGCGCAGCTCGCAGGCCGCATCGGCTTGCCGGTAGCGGGTCTTGGCGGCCATGGCGCCAGTCGCGGGCGCGCTGCCGGCGACCCAGCTGCAATCCTGCGCCTGCAACACGGTCGATTGCAGCCACGGGTGCTCATGGCCCTGCACCACCCACAGCGTATTGGTTTCCAGGTCTTTGCGCGCCACGAACCAGGGCTCGTGCTCGCCCACACCGCGCTGCCCGCGCGCCTGCGCAGCCTTGAGCTCGGCGCCTTTGGCCTTCACGCCGCCTATGCCCAGGCCCTGGCGCTGGCCCAGCGTGTAAAACGACAGGCCCACATGTTCACCGAGCACGCGGCCTTTGTCGTTTTTGATGGGGCCGGGCTCTTTGGCGATGTAGCGGTTCAAGAATTCGCGGAACGGCCTCTCGCCGATAAAGCAGATACCGGTGGAGTCTTTTTTCTTCGCGTTCGGCAGGCCGATCTCGTCGGCAATGCGCCGCACCTCGGTCTTGTGCAATTCGCCCACCGGAAACAGCGTCTTTGACAGCTGCGCCTGGTTCAGGCGGTGCAAAAAGTAGCTCTGGTCTTTGGCCGGGTCCAGGCCCTTGAGCAGCTCATGCAGGCCGGTGGCTTCGTTCTGGCGCACGCGGGCATAGTGGCCGGTAGCAATCTTCTCGGCGCCCAGGCGCATCGCGTGGTCCAAAAACGCCTTGAACTTGATCTCTGCGTTGCAGAGGATGTCGGGGTTGGGCGTGCGGCCGGCCTGGTATTCACGCAGGAACTCGGCAAAGACGCGGTCTTTGTAGTCGGCGGCGAAGTTGACGTGTTCGATCTCGATGCCGATCACGTCGGCCACGGCGGCAGCGTCGACAAAATCAATATTGGATGAGCAGAATTCGCTGTCGTCGTCATCTTCCCAGTTCTTCATGAAGATGCCGATAACCTCGTGGCCCTGCTGCTTGAGCAGGTGCGCCGTCACCGCGGAGTCCACGCCTCCGCTCAACCCCACGACGATCCGCCGCGCGGATGTGCTTTTTTGACCCATAAAAGCAATTATCCCCGCAGGCCCAAATACCGGGGGCCTGCGGGGATGATGGTGCGGCGCGCCCTTCACCGGGCCCTTTAGCGAGTTACGGGGCTTAGAACGTGTGCAGGATACCCAGCGACAGGCCGGAGGCGGTATCTTTCAAGCCTGCGCCCTGGTAGGCGTTCTTCCACTTGGTGTAATCCAGCTCCGCATAGAGCTTGGTGCGCTTGGAGAGTTTGTACTCCAGGAAAGACACCATGCGGTTGAAGCCGTCGTCCACTGCCGCGGTGCGCGTACGCTTGACCTGGTAGGCGGTCAGTATCAGGTCCATCTCGCCGGTCAGGGGGACGGTGGCGCCCAGGCCCAGGGTGCGGTTACGGGTTTTGGTGGTGGTGGTGGTTTCCGCTTCGTTGCTGCCGTAGCTGAAGTTGAGCTTGGTGCTTCCCAGGGTGGTGCCCACGCCGCCCAGATAGCCTTTCAGCGTGAGGCCGGCGGAATTTTTGAACTGGGCATACGCCAGTGCCGCGTTCCAGCCCTCGGTCTGGTAGGCCGCGCCCACACCTGAAGACGACAGCGCCGAGGAGTTACCTGCCTGTTCGCCAAAGGCGTGCATGGCCCGTACGCTGAAATCGCCGAAGCGGCCGACATATTTGACGGAGTTGTCCAGGCGGTAGGCGCCGGTGGTGGCGCCGGCCGGGCCGTACTCAATGCCCAGGCGGTGCGCGTTCAGCGCGGCGATCGCCACATTGGGGTTGAAGCTGGCAAAGCGCACGCCCAACGGGTCTACCGCGCCGACGGTGTCGGCCAGCACGGTGGTCTGGCGGCCAAAGGTGACTGTGCCCCAATCGCCCTGCAGGCCCACGGTGGCAGCGCGATCAAACAGCTTGGTGGCGTTGGCCTGGGCGCCGGTATCCACGTTGATGCCGGACTCAAGATTGAAGACGGCTTTAAGCCCGCCACCGAGGTCTTCCGTGCCACGCAGGCCGAAGCGGCTGGTGTTGTTGATGCCGCTGTTGACGGCAAAGTCGGAAGTGTTCGAGCCGTTATAGGCGGCATCCAGGCCGCTGCTGTAACGCACGGCGGCATCGACGATGCCGTAGATGGTGACGGTGCTTTGCGCCTGGGCTGTGCCGGCGGCTAATAGGGACAGCGCAAAAAGCGCCAGGGGGCGGTGAATCTTTTTTGACATGACAGGGTCTCCTTTAGAGGGTTAAGAAAACTGCGAGGGCATGGTGGCGGACCCCATGCCTTCACGGTTGTTGGCAACTGTAGGAATGGAGAACTTAGAGGGCTATTGGGGGTACCCACATGCGGCGATTGCCACAATGCTCTGGCGCTTTAAGGAAATTTGTGCCTAAGCAAGCCGTGAATTAATGCTTCCATCAAGCGTGTTGCAGGTGTTACAGCTACGCGTGTGAGCGGGTGCCCGCCTCATGGGGAAGCGGCTGTCAGCGGTGGGCCGGATCCTGTTACGCGCCAGGAGAAAGCCGCCGGGTTGACTGAGCCGTTCGGACTATTGCCGATGGCTGCACCGCAGCTTCGCGGACGTTTCCAGCACAATGGAATGCCCCCTCTTTGCTGGAGCCGCCACTTTGCAACGACGTCAATTTCTTTCCCGCACCGGCCAGGCCGTCACGGCCGCCGGCATGGCCACCGGGCTGCCATGGCTTTCATCGCTGGCCCGGGCCGCGGGCCTCAAGCCCGTAGGCAAGGCCCAGGCTTTCGACTACGCATCTCTCAAAGGCCAGGCGCGCGACCTGGCGGCCAAACCCTACCGGGCCCCGTCGACGGCTTTGCCGCCCGGTATTTCGAACCTGGACTGGGACCAGCACCAGGCCATCCGCTTTCGGGACGACCATGCCTTATGGGGCGATGACAAGCTGCGCTTCGTAGCTAAGTTTTTTCACCTCGGCCTGTTCTTCAAGACACCGGTGCGCATGCACGAAGTGAGCAACGGCCAGGCACAGGAGCTGGCCTATGACCCGGCCATGTTTGATTACGGGAAAAGCGGCGTGCGGGGCGACAAGCTCCCCGCCGATCTCGGTTTTGCCGGCTTCCGGCTGAACTTCCACACTGATCCGGTGCGTGACGTGGCGGCCTTTCTCGGCGCAAGCTACTTTCGCGCGGTGGGCGGCGAGTGGCAGTATGGCCAGTCGGCACGGGGCCTGGCCATCGATACGGCACAAACTTTCCCGGAAGAGTTTCCGGATTTCATCGGCTACTGGCTCGAAAAGCCGGACCCGAAAGCCGCTTCGCTGACCGTGTACGCCCTGCTGGACTCCCCGAGTGTCAGCGGCGCCTACCGCTTTGTGATCACGCCGGGCGACACGCAGACCATGGACCTGGACGTGGCGCTGTACCCGCGCAAAACCATAGACCGCATGGGCATTGCGCCGTGCACCAGCATGTTCCAGACCGGCGAAAACGACAGGCGGATGGGCTGGGACTGGCGCGGTGAAATCCACGACACCGACGGCCTGGCCATGCACAGCGGCACGGGCGAATGGCTGTGGCGCCCGCTGACCAACCCGGCGCAACTGCAGTTCAACGCTTTCCAGGACGACAACCCGCGCGGCTTTGGCCTGATGCAGCGCGACCGGAACTTTGACCACTATCAGGACGACGGTGTGTTCTATGAAAAGCGCCCGAGCCTGTGGGTCGAGCCCAAGGCGGGCTGGGGCGCGGGCACCGTGCAGCTCGTGGAAATTCCGACCGCGGACGAAACCTTTGACAACATCGTCGCCTTCTGGAACCCCAGGGACAAGCCGCAGGCCGGGCAGGAGTTGCTGTTTTCCTACCGGCTGCACTGGGGTGGCGAGCCGCTCGCCGCGCAAGGACCGCTCGCACGCTGCGTAGCCACGCGCACCGGCCTCGGCGGTGTGGTCGGGCAAAAGCGCACGGCCTACACGCGGCGTTTTGCCGTTGATTTTGCGGGTGGGGACTTTGCCTTGTTGAACCGCGGGGCCCAGGTCAAGGCCGTGATCACCGCTTCGCGCGGAACGATTGAACTGACATCGGCCCGGCCGCTGGACGCCATCAAGGGGTGGCGCGCCATGTTCGACCTGCGCCCTGACGACAGCACGGCGCCCATCAACCTGCGTATGCACTTGCAGGTCGACGGCCAGTCATTGACGGAAACCTGGCTGTACCAATGGACGCCCCCGCCGGTGGCGCAGCGGATTATTTACTGAGGACTGCGCTGGCCGGACGGGGCATGCACGCTGGGGTCCGTGGTCACCAGCTCAAGCGGGTAACGCTTGCCCGCAAGGTAATCTTCCATGCAGGTCAGCAGCAGGGGGCTGCGGTGCATGGAGACGCTGGCCCGGATCTCGTCCGCCGTCAGCCAGACGGTGCGCACAATGCCTTCGTCAAGTGCCTGACCGGCCACGTGTTCGCCCAGTTCGCCGCAAAAGGCAAAGCGCAGGTAGGTGATGTCCATCGGCTCGTCCTGCCCGGGAACGGGGCGCTCGAAGCGGGAAAGGTAAACGCCCACCACAGCCGTCGGCTTGAAGTGAAACGCGGTTTCTTCCAGCGTCTCGCGGGCGCAGCCCTGCACCGGGCTTTCGCCCGGATCGAGGTGGCCGGCGGGGTTGTTGAGCTTCAGGCCGTCCCGGGTTTCCTCTTCGACCAGCAGGAATCGGGAGACGCCGTCTATGGTTTTTTCTATGACCGCAGCGACTGTGACGCTGGGTTTCCATCGATTGTTCATGGGTGGGGATTATCGGTGGGGTGCGTGACACATCCGGCGGTATTTTTTACGCCTTCCCCCGCTGGGGGAAGGTAGGGAGGGGCCGGCGGCGTTTGAAGTTGCGCCAGGGTGGGTTTGAGGCCGCCAGCCCCTACCCCCGCCCTCCCCCAGCGAGGGAGGGAGCAAGAGGGGTTGCGCCGAAGCCGTGGGCGAAGCTCTCGCGCAAATGCTCCACAAGGCATTGCACCGCCTTGGGCACCTGGGCCGACCAGGGCCTGAGCGCATAAATGCGCTCGCCAAAAAAGCCTTGCACCTGCCAGTCGGGCAGCACATGAACCAGCGATGGCGATTGGCCGGGGCTCGCGGGCACGCTGAAGTCCGGCAGCAGGCCGATGCCCAGGCCGGCCACCAGGGCCTCGCGCAGCACCTCGCTGTTGTTGGCCTTGAGCGTGCCGGCGATCGTCACGCCCACCTGCTCGCGCGACTTGCGCTTGCCGGTACGCACAAAGGTCCAGGTGGCAGCGTTGTGGTTGCCCAGATAGAGCAGGCAGTCGTGGCCGGCCAGTTCAGACGGCCGCGAAGGCACGCCGCGCCGTGCGAGGTAATCAGGGCTGGCCAGCAGGATGGAGCGCGTCTCGCACAGCACCCAGGCCACGTGGGTTTCAGGCGGGGCATTGGTGTGGCGTATCGCCAGGTCAAAACCTTCATTGGCCAGGTTGACGAAGCGGTCGGTCAATTCGAGTTCGATATGGATGTCGGGATAACGCTTGAGAAACGCCGCCACGAAGGGCGCCAGGTGCTGGCGCCCCAAGGCGACCGGCGCCGTCACGCGGACCAGGCCGCGCGGGGCGCCCACCAGGTCCCTGACGGCGGTGTAGCTTTCGCTGATGCGGTTGAAAGCCGGCTGCATGCTGTTGACGAGCTGCTGGCCGGCCTCCGTCAGGCCCACCGAGCGGGTGGTGCGGCGCACCAGCGTCACGCCGGCGGCGCGCTCCAGCTCACTGATGCGCATGCTGACCGAGGCTTTGGAGGCGCCCAGGCGGCGTGCCGTCTCGGTAAAGCTGCGGGTGTCGGCCAGCACCGTCAGCAGGTGGAGGTCGGCTACCAGGGGCGAAAGCTGGTCGGAGGACATGGATACGCGGCGATGGCTGCCGATTGTTCAGAAATATGAACAATGTAATCACAAAACGGGGCATTATCAAATCAGCCTTGCCCGCCTAGACTGCCACCAAGCCGCCCCTTCTGCGGCCTCCCCTACAGCGCCTGACCACCCAAGAGGATTTTTCCCATGTCTTTAGCCCCGACCACCGCACCCCAAGCCACCATTGGCCATTACCTGGACGGGCGCATTACCGCGCCTTCTTCTGGCCGCAGCCAGGAAGTGTTCAACCCCGCGACCGGCGCGGTGTCCGGCCATGTGGCGCTGGCCAGCACTGCCGAAGTCGATGCCGCGGTGGCCTCCGCGCAAGCGGCATTTCCGGCCTGGTCCGACCTTCCGCCGCTGCGCCGCGCACGCGTGATGTTCAAGTTCCTTGAGTTGCTGAATCAGAACAAGGACAAGCTGGCCCACATGATCACGGCTGAACACGGCAAGGTGTTCACCGATGCGCAGGGTGAGGTCTCGCGCGGCATCGACATCGTGGAGTTCGCCTGCGGAATTCCGCAGCTGCTCAAAGGCGACTTCACCGACCAGGTCTCCACCGGCATCGACAACTGGACGTTGCGCCAGCCGCTGGGCGTGGTGGCCGGCATCACGCCGTTCAACTTTCCGGTGATGGTGCCAATGTGGATGTTCCCGGAGGCGATTGCCGCCGGCAACTGCTTTGTCCTGAAGCCCAGCCCCATCGACCCCAGCCCCAGCCTCTTCATGGCCGATCTGCTCAAGCAGGCGGGCCTGCCCGACGGCGTTTTCAACGTGGTGCAGGGCGACAAGGAAGCCGTCGATGCCCTGCTGGTGCACCCTGACGTGAAGGCTGTGTCCTTTGTCGGTTCCACACCCATTGCCAACTACATCTATGAAACCGGCGCCCGCCACGGCAAGCGCGTGCAGGCTCTGGGCGGCGCCAAGAACCATATGGTGGTGATGCCCGACGCCGACCTGGAGCAGGCGGTGGATGCCTTGATCGGCGCGGGCTACGGCTCGGCCGGCGAGCGCTGCATGGCGATTTCGGTGGCCGTGCTGGTCGGCAATGTGGCCGACAAGCTCATTCCCATGCTGGAGGCGCGCGCCAAAACGCTGGTCATCAAGAACGGCGTGGAACTCGACGCCGAGATGGGCCCCATCGTCACCTCGGCCGCGCATCAGCGCATCACCGGCTACATCGACACGGGTGTGAAAGAGGGCGCCAAGCTGCTGGTCGACGGCCGCATCTTCAAAGGCACCCAGGCCGGTGCTGGCTGCGACAAGGGCTTCTGGATGGGCGGCACCTTGTTTGACCATGTGACACCCGACATGCGCATTTACAAGGAAGAGATCTTCGGCCCCGTGCTGGGCTGCGTGCGCGTGAAGGACTTTGCCGAAGCGGTGAACCTCATCAACGCCCACGAATTCGGCAATGGCGTGAGCTGCTTTACCCGCGACGGCCATGTGGCGCGCGAATTCAGCCGCCGCATCCAGGTCGGCATGGTCGGCATCAACGTGCCGATCCCGGTGCCCATGGCCTGGCACGGTTTCGGCGGCTGGAAGAAGAGCCTCTTCGGCGACATGCATGCCTATGGCGAAGAGGGCGTGCGCTTTTATACAAAGCAAAAATCCATCATGCAGCGCTGGCCTGAGAGCATCGGCAAGGGCGCCGAGTTTGTGATGCCGACGGCCAAGTAACACAGCGGTTACCCGCAAGAGTCCGCCCCACCCGCCACATCATGGCCGGTGGGGCGTTTTTTTGGGGCGTCTTGATGTGGGTCAAAATCTATAGACTCTCCCGGCAAAAAATTCCAAAAATCTCATGTAAGCTTC
>Ga0136846_1222494_pt1 | contig 14142 bp, 12 predicted proteins | sample HopSoiMetagenom2_FD_96841 | JGI IMG/M metagenome (GOLD analysis project Ga0136846, IMG submission 96841) | Grasslands soil microbial communities from Hopland, California, USA - 2 Assembly 2016 (version 4) | ecosystem: Environmental > Terrestrial > Soil > Grasslands | place: USA: Hopland...
AATCCGTGGGTCGCGCCCATCGCGGCGACCGTGGTCGCGGTGACCACCGTCTGGGCCGTGGTGATCATCCGGCGTGACCCGGACTGGCACGGCTGGCTCACCTGGCCGGTCCTGCCGGCCGGCATCGCCGCCGTCGTTCTGCTCGTGCTGTCCCGGAGCCGTGCGCGGCTGCTGGTCACCGCGGGGGTCACCACGGTGGTGTCGATGCTGATAGCGCCGGGAGCCTGGGCCGTGACCGTCTCCGGGTCCACGACGACCGGTTCGAACCCCATCGCAGGGCCGGCCACCGCGGGCTTCGGCGGAGCGGGGATGCGCAGCGGAACGTTCGGCGGCGCGTCGGGGAACGGCGCCCAGCAGGGCGGAGGCGGCACGGGCTCCTCGGGCCTGCCGTCCGGGATGCCCACCGACATGCAGGGCTTCCCCGGCGGGACGGGGTCAGGACAGCCCGGGGGAGGCATGCCGTCGGGGATGCCCACGGACATGGAGGGCTTCCCCGGGGGTACGGGGTCAGGCCGGCCCGGGGGAGGCATGGCCTCCGAGATGCCCAGCGGCAGGCAGGAGACGCCCACGAACCCCACCGGCGGTTCGGGCAGCGGCCGGCAGGAGGTGCCCTCCTTCGGCGGCGGAGCGGGTGGCATGGGAGGGAACGTCCCGAGCGGCGCTTCGAAGCTCACCAGCGACCAGCGCAAGATCCTCGCGTACGCTGTCGCGCACGCACCCCGGGCCCGGATCAAGCTCGCCGTCGAGGGCGGCGCGATGTCCTCCGCCGCGTTCATCCTGAACAGTGACGAGACGGTGGCCGGCATGGGCGGCTTCGGCAACACCGACGACGCACCCTCGGTCGCCCAGTTGACGAAGTGGACCAAGAACGGCGAACTGCGCTACATCCTCGGCTCGGACACCTCCAACACCTCGGGCGGCACGGGCATGTCGGTTCCCGGCATGTCCAAGGACAGCCCGGTGACCCAGCGCTCCGACTGGATCAAGAAGAACTGCACCAAGGTACCCGCGTCCGCCTACGGCGGAAGCTCCGGCAAGTCGTCACAGCAGAACAGCGGCGGTGCGATGGGATTCGGAGTGGGAGGGACCGTCCTGTACGACTGTGCCGCGAAGTAATTCCCAGTAGATCGGAATACGCACCGTCATGATCGAGCAGTCGGCGCCGACGCGGCACCGCCTCCTGGTGGTGGAGGACGAACCCTCCATCCGCACCCTGCTGGAATCGACCCTCCGGATGACCGGCTACGAGGTCGGAAGCGCCGAGACCGGGGAGTCGGCCCTCCGGGAGGTCGAGCGGACGCGGCCGCACCTGCTGCTGCTCGACGTGATGCTGCCCGACCTCGACGGGTTCGAAGTCACCCGCAGACTGCGGGCGGTGGGGAACGACGTCCCCGTACTGTTCCTCACCGCCCGCACCGGCGTCGACGACCGCATCAAGGGACTGGGCGCCGGCGGTGACGACTACCTCGCGAAGCCCTTCAACATCGAGGAACTTCTGCTGCGCATCCGGGCCATCCTTCGGCGTACGGACCGGGGAGCGGAGCCCCCTCTGCCGGAGGGCATCCTGCGCTACGCGGATCTGGAACTGGACGAGGGGGCGCACGAGGTGCACCGGGCGGGGGAGTACGTTCCGCTGTCCCCGACGGAGTTCAAGCTGCTCGTCTACTTCCTGGAGAACGCGGGACAGGTACTGAGCAAGTCCCAGATCCTCGATCAGGTCTGGGGCTACGGCTTTCCCGGTGACTCCCGGATCGTCGAGACCTACGTCAAGTACCTGCGCAGGAAGATCGACCGGTTCGATCCTCCGCTCCTGCACACCGTGCGCGGGGTGGGCTACTGCCTGCGGCTGCCACGCGACCACGGGGCGGCCGAACAGTGAGGAGGACAAGGCCCCCGTTTCCCCGGTCCCTGCGCGGGCGGCTGGTGCTCGGCGTGACCGTCCTGGCGACGGCCGCCGTGCTCGCCGCCCAGGTGGTGGGCTTCGTCGTCCTGCGTTCCTGGCTGCTGAACCGCGTCGACGACCAGCTCGCGGGCTTTCGTCCGCCGTCGCGCGCCGTCGTCGAAGCCGTGACGGACGCCGACGATCTGCCCGCGCAGCCGAAGGGCGCTCTCCCGTCGGACTTCCGCGTCTACTTCTACAACGCCGATGGCCACCTGCTGGGCAAGTCGCTCGGCTCCCACGACAAGCCGGGGCCACGGCTGCCGGACTCCACAGGAGAGTTGACGCTGACGGAGGGGCACCCCGAGAGCGTGGCCTCCACCGACGGTGACGGTCACTGGCGGGTGCTGCTCAAATCCGGCCCCGAGGGCATGAAGGTCGTGGTGGCGCTGCCGCTCGACACCGTCGACGGAGCGACGTCCAAGATTCTCTGGCTGGACGCGGTGCTCCTGTTCGTCACCGTGGCCGCCGTGCTCGTAGTGGGCCGCATGGTCGTGCGCCTGGGACTGCTCCCGCTCACACGGATGGAACGCACCGCCGAGAACATCACGGCGGGGCAGCTCGATCTGAGGCTGCCCGACACCAATCCGCGCAGCGAGATCGGGCGGTTGGGCCGCGTTCTCAACTCCATGCTCGACCGCCTTCAGCAGGCGCTGACGGAGCGTGCGGAATCGGAGGGGCGCCTGCGCCGTTTCGTCGCCGACGCGGGTCACGAGTTGCGCACACCGCTCACCACGATCCAGGGATACGCCGAACTCACTCTGCGCCCCGGACCCCGCACGGCCGGCCAACAGCGGGAGGCCAGCCGGCAGATCGCCGACAGCGCGGCGCGCATGAGCCTGCTGGTCGAAGACCTCCAACTGCTCGCCACTCTCGACAAGGAGCCCTCGTACGCCCACGAAACAGTGGATCTGCTTGCCCTGGCAGCGGACGCGGTGAGTTCTGCGGCCGTACACAACCGTTCCCATCCCGTCGACCTGGGACCGCTGCACTCCGCGGACGGTCACAATGCTTCCGGCGAGCTGGACCTGGCTCAGACCGAGGGTGATCCCCATCGACTGCGCCAAGTGGTCGAGAACCTGCTGTCCAACGCCTGTACACACACCCCTGACGGCACACCTGTCCATGTCCGCGTAGGTGTGACCCGGGCCGGGCCGGACTCCGGAGGCACCGACCGTCCTGGACGTACGAGTGCCTCCCCGCCGTTGCCGCAGGGCCGGTGGGTCAGTGTCATCGAGGTGGCGGACGAGGGCCCAGGTCTGGAGGCCGTCCACGCCGCCCATGTCTTCGAGCGCTTCTATCGCGCCGATCCCTCTCGTTCTCGCGAGCACGGCGGCAGCGGGCTCGGCCTCGCCATCGCGGCGACGATCATGGAGGGACACGGCGGCCGCCTGGAACTCGACACCGCCCCGGGTGCCGGATGCGTCTTCCGTGTGGTGCTGCCTCATCTGCCCCCGTCGGACAGCTACGGGTGACAGGGGGCGTGGACACAGCGATCGCTCGATGAATTGAATCGTTCAATTTTCCTGTGTTGGCAAGAGGCGACGCGGGGAAATGCGGTGTGCCGTCTCCCTGTCTCTGGTGAGCAGCAGGTTCCCAATTCGCGACGACCAGAGGGTTGTTGCGATCCGCTATCGGGCTTTAGCGTTCTGGCGCCGGGAGATTAATCGATTCAATCTCCCTCTCGCGTACGGAAAGGAAGTCGCCCGTGAACCCGCACCTGTCCAGTCGGCCTCCGTCGGCGAACCACACGTATGTCCGCCGCACGGTTCTTCAACTCGCCCTCGCCGGTCCGGCCGCCGCGGCCGCCCCCACCGCGCTGGCGTCCCCCGCCCGGGCGCCCGTGCCGGAGGCCGCCCGCGACAGCCGACCGTTCGACTCCCGCACACGCTGGATGGGCAAGGAATCCAGCGCCGCCAACCAGTGGACGGCGTACCGTCGTTCGGTCGCCCTGCCGGACAAGCCGGTGTCCGCTCTCACACGTATCGCCGCCGACACCAAGTACTGGCTGTGGGTCAACGGAACACTGGTCGTCTTCGAAGGAGGCCTCAAGCGCGGCCCCAACCCGGACGACACCTACTGCGACGAGATCGACCTCGCTCCGTACCTGCGCTCCGAAACCAACCAATTCGCCGTTCTCCTCTGGTACTTCGGTAAGAACGGTTTCTCCCACAAGGACAGCGGCCGCGCCGGACTCCTCCTCGAATGTGTTGCCAAGACCGCGAGGCGCACCGTCCTCGTGACGAGCGGCACCGCATGGAAGGCGGCCGTCCACCCGGGGTACGGGGCGAGTGGCAGCGGCGGCCAGCCCAACTACCGGCTCGCGGAGTCCAACGTGTACTACGACGCCCGCCAGGGCGCGGCTCTGGACGGCTGGACACAACAGGGCTTCGACGACAGCACGTGGACCCCCGCGACCGACCTGGCACCGGCCGGTGGAGCCCCCTGGAACGCGCTGGTGCCTCGCCCGACACCGTTCTTCCGGCACAGCGGCCTGCGCACCTACGCGAACCAGTCGGACCTGCCGTCCGACGGCACAGGAACCACTCCGATCGCGGCGGTGCTGCCCTCGAACCTTCAGGTGACGCCCTACCTCAAGGTCGACGCACCGGCGGGCGCGGTGATAGGCATCCAGACCGACCACTACCAGGACGGCGGCGAGAACAACGTCCGTTCCACCTACATCACGACCGAAGGCGTCCAGGAGTTCGAGTCGCTGGGGTGGATGAGCGGAACCAGCGTCCAGTACACGATCCCGCAGAACGTGAAGGTACTGCACCTCGGGTACCGCGAGAGCGGCTACGACACCGACATCACGGGTTCCTTCACCAGCGACGACGAATTCCTCGACACCCTGTGGGACAAGGCCGCCCGCACCATGTACCTGAACATGCGCGACACCTACTTCGACTGTCCCACCCGCGAACGTGCGCAGTGGTGGGGAGACGTGGTCAACCAGCTCAAGGAGGGCTTCTACACCTTCGACACGCGCAGCCACGCCCTGGGGCGCAAGGCGATACGGGAGCTGGCCGCGTGGCACAAGCCGGACGGCGTGCTGTACTCCCCGGTGCCGGCCGGCAACTGGGATCTGGAACTGTCGACCCAGATGCTCGCCTCCCTATGGGGCTTCGAGACCTTCCATCTGTACACCGGCGACGGGCAGACCGTCGCATCGGTCTACCCCCAGGTGAAGGCCTACCTGAACCTGTGGTCCATGGACTCCGACGGGCTGGTCGCGCACCGGCCCGGCGGCTGGGACTGGGAGGACTGGGGAACCAACATCGACGGCCGGCTGCTGGACAACGCCTGGTACCACCTGGCGCTCGGCAGCGCCCTGACCCTGGCGAAACTGTCCGGGAACACCGCCGACGTCTCCGCCTGGCAGACCCTTCGGACCAGTATCGAGCGGAACTTCGACCGGGTGCTGTGGAACGAGAGCGCGCAGGCCTACCGCTCACCGGGATACCGCGGCGACACCGACGACCGCGGCAACGCCCTCGCGGTGGTGGCCGCACTGGCCCCCGCCGCTCGCCATGACGCCATCGTCGAGGTGCTGCGCAACCACACCAACGCCAGCCCATACCTGGAGTTCTACGTCCTGGAAGCCCTCTACCTGATGCGCCGCCCACGGGTCGCCGAGACCCGCATGCGCAGGAGATACGCCCAGCAGGTGGCCGACCCCGGATACACACTGTGGGAGCTGTGGACCAAAGGCGGCCCGGGCACGGACAACCACGCGTGGAACGGCGGACCGCTGTACGCGCTGTCCGCGTACGCCGCAGGAGTGCGCCCCACCGCACCCGGCTACCGCACCTACGAGGTGCTGCCCCAGCCCGGCGGCCTGACGCGGCTGTCCGCCGAGGTACCCACAGTGCGTGGCCGTATCACCGTGAACCTGCTGCGCGAGAAGGACCGCGTCGAGCTGTCGGTCCGCACTCCGGGCGAGGCGACGGCCAGGATCGGAGTACCGGTGTTCGGCGGCACGGACCCGGCCGTCACCCTGCGCGGCCGTGTCGTCTTCAGCGACGGGACGGCCGGTACCGGCGTTCCCGGCGTGCGCTGCACCGGCCGCGACGCCGACTACGTGTACTTCGAGACCGACCGGCCCGGCGAGTGGAAGTTCGCCTGCACCGGCGCCGGTCTGGACACCGACACCGACAACGGCGGTGACCTCGCACTGGACCGCCCGGTCACCAGCAACGATTCCCTTGAAACCGGCGAATGGTCTGCCTTCCGTCTGACCAACGGCTCCACCACGAGCACCGCCGGCGACCGCGGCTACACGAGCAGCGAGCACCTCACGCCCGACATCTCCGGCTCACCGGTGTGGGTCGAGATCGACCTCGGCGCGGACCGGGACATCAGCGAGGTCGTGCTGTTCCCGCGCACCGACACCACTTCGGCCGACGGGCTCACCCCCGGATTCCCCGTGGACTTCACCCTGCGGACCAGGCAGTCGGGCTCCGCGTCCACCGTCGTCGCACGAGCGGTCACCGCGGAGCCCAACCCCGCGGGGGCCAAGCGCTCCTACACCTTCGACCGGGTCCGTGCCCGCTACGTACGGCTGGAGGTGACCCGTCTCGGTCCGCCGGCCCGGGACGAGGCATCAGCCACGTACCACCGCCTGCAGTTGGCGGAGATGGAGATCCACGACCGCTGAACCTGGCCGCGGCCGTCGAGCAGGCGTGACGCGTCCAGACCCCGACCGGTGCCACAGCCGTGCCGCTGCCAGGCGCCGCGCGCCTGTCGGGCGTTCACGTGATGCGCAGCCTCTCATTGACGTGGTGGGTGCCCACGCCGACCGCGTGACAAGTCGCGGCCACGAGGTCCTTCGGCCGCAAGGCTTGGGCCGTTCGGCCCATGTCCCGGGCGCCCAGGTGTCGGAGCCTGAGGGTGATGAAGGCATCCGAGCACATGGGAGGACGCCATGCCCGGCACTCCGTATGCCGTGAACGACGTGATGACCCGTACCGTCGTTGCAGTTCATGGCGGGGCAGAGTTCAAGGACATCGTGAGGACGATGCGGCGCTGGCGGGTGAGCGCGCTGCCCGTGCTGGACTCGGACAACAGGGTCATCGGTGTCGTCTCCGAGGCCGACCTGCTGCCCAAGGAGGAGTACCGCGTCCGTGACCAGGACCCGGATCCTTGGCCGGCGGCACGGCGCCCGCCCGACCTGGCCAAGGCTGACGCCGTGACCGCCCAGAAGCTGATGACCAGCCCCGCAGTCACGGTGGGTGAGGACATCACCCTTGTCCGGGCCGCGCGCACGATGGCGCACGCCAAGGTCAAGCGACTGCCAGTGGTCGACGGCGAAGGCGTCCTGAAAGGAATCGTGAGCCGTTCCGACCTCCTTAGGGTGTTCCTCAGGAGTGACGAAGACATCGCGGATGACGTGCGCCGTGAGATCGCGACGCATCTGATGGCAGTTCCCGTTCAACCGATCGGGGTGGAAGTGCGCGACGGCGTGGTGACACTCACCGGCCGCGTCCGCGACACCACACTCCTGCCCCTGGTCACCCGTCTGGTGCGGGCCGTCGAGGGTGTGGTGGACGTTCACTGCGCACTCGAAGGACCACTGCGCCGCCCGAACCTCGATCCTGACCTTCCCGGTAGTGTAGGAATGTGATCGATTTGAAAGCGGCAGGAGCCAATCGTCCTCCTGACCGGGCCGTTCGGCTCACGCGTGGTTCAACTCCGGTGCGGGACGCTGGAAGTGGCGACAAGCCGACACGTGCACGGAGGAGGGAGACATGAGCGGCATCATGGCGCGGCTCCCGGGTCGGCCGACGCCTCACGATCTGTTCGGGTGGTGGGCCGAGTCCGGGCTCCCCGGGGCGCACCCGGTACCGGGGCTGCACGGCATCCGGGTCGAAGAGCGCCTCGCGTACGGGACCTACGTGCTGCGGGCGGAGCTTCCCGGCATCGACCCCACCAAGGACGTCGAGATCACCGTTTCGGAAGGCGTTCTGACCCTCCGGGCCGAGCGCACGGTGGAGACCACCGAAGAGCACCGCACCCAGTTCCGCTACGGCAGCTTCGCCCGCTCGGCCCGGCTGCCGGCTGAAGCCAAGGGCGAGGAGGCGACTGCGGAGTACACGGACGGTGACCTGACGATCACGGTCCGGTCCCGGGGGCGAAGACGGGTACCAGGACCATCCCGGTGCGGCGCGGCTGAGACAGGGGCACGCCGAGTCGCACAGGTGTGCGTGGCCGGGGGCTTCCCCGGCCACGCACACGTCTGTACCCACGTCGGCCGTCCATCGGACGGACCGCGCTCAGTACGGGAGTGGACGTCCGGACGGTGTCCGCAGGTCAGGTGGCTCCGGTCGGCGCGGAGTCCGGGGGCGCCCGTCCACATGCATCCGCTTCGTGATCGTCGCCTCCTCAAGGGGCGCGTTCTGCCAAGACTCCGGCACCGCATGTACGACAGGCTTCTCCGTCACCCGTGCTCCGGCGATGGGGCGCCTGGCCTGGACCCGTGGGTCGTAGGGGCCACGGTGGGACCCGACCGACCCGGAGAGTGCGTCGCCGTTCGTCCCCCTCGTCGACGAGCGTGCCGACCGCCGACGCCTGAGACGCCCTCATCACCTGGGCCGACGGCATGGGCCGAACGTCCTCGGCAGGGGCCCATCCGCCTCTCGTGCAGCCCGCCGGCGAGTGGGACGGTGAGATGAAAGCCCTGGCTGTCCTGTGAGGCAGCCTGACGGAAGGCGGTGAGGACGATGACACTCCCCCTGGTCGTGGGCGTCGACGGATCGGATGCGAGTCTGCTGGCCGTCGACTGGGCGGTGGACGAAGCCGCCCGCCGCGATGTGCCACTGCGGCTGATATACGCCTCCCTCTGGGAGCGATACGAGGGAGTTCTGCCGTCGACCGGACGGAAACGCCCCTCGGAGCAAGTGCTGGCCGAGCACATCGTCTCCTCGGCGGCCGAGCGTGCCGCACGACGCGACGCGGCCGTGAAGGTGTCCACCGACATCGTCTCCGCAGACGCGGCTGATGCCCTCCTGCGTGCGGGCAACAACGCCTTCGCCCTGGTGACCGGGGCACGCGGCCGCGGTGAGCTGCAGGGACTGCTGCTCGGTTCGGTCGGCCTTGCCGTGGCGGCCCGTGCGCACTGCCCGGTCGTCGTGGTCCGGGGCGACAACGCAGGCCTGGCAGGTACGCACGAGCGGATCCTGCTCGGTGCGGGAGATCCGGCCACCGGTGGTGAGGCCGTACGCTTCGCCTTCCATGAGGCCGCGGCGCGCGGGTGCACCCTCGACGCCGTACGCGCCTGGCGCTGCCCCGCGCACGAGGACGCCGACCACCCCGCCCTCGCCGACGAACCCATGCATCAGCACGAGGAGCAGGCCTCGGCCCAGCTCGACGAGCTACTGCACGACGCCATGGCCGAACACCCGGACGTCCGTGTGCGCCGTACCACTGCCGAAGGCCCCGCCCGCAGGATCCTCGTGAACCGCTCGGCCGCCGCCGACCTCGTGATCATCGGGGCGCGTCGCAGGCAGGGCCACTTCGGCCTGCAGCTCGGCCGGGTGAGCCACACCCTGTTGCACCACGCGCACTGCCCGGTGGCGGTCGTTCCACAGCTGGTGTGAACGTTGTCCTTGGCCCCCTCGGGAGAGGAGCAGCGATGACCGTCCAGCCCCACGAGGTGATCGCAGCCGTGCTGCGGGACGTCAAGGCGGTCGTGTTCGACACCGATGGCGTCATCACCGACTTCGCCCGAGTGCACGCAGCCGCATGGAAAACCGCCTTCGACGCCTTGCTCGCCGAGCACCCGCCCGAAGACCCTGGACAGCGGCGCCCCTTAAGCATCCGCGACGACTACCTGCGCTACGTGGACGGCAAGTCCCGGTTCGCCGGTGCCTACGCATTCCTCGCGTCACGCGGTCTCGACCCGACCGACGCGACCGTGCGCGCCGTGGCGGAGCACAAGGAGCGCCTGTTCACCGAGCGGTTGCGCGAGCACGGCATCGACGCCTACCCGGGGGCCGTACGGCTCGTGCGCGCCCTGCGCCGGGCCGGGATGCCGCGTGCTGCGGCCTCCGCGTCCCGGCACGCACACGAGCTCCTCACCCGGGCCGAGGTCCTCGACCTCTTCGACGTCCTGGTCGACGGGGGTGAGGCAGCCCGGCTGGGCCTCGCGGGCAAACCGCAGCCGGACCTGTTCCTGGAGGCTGCCCGCGGCCTTGGCGTGCCCACCGCGCGGTGCGCCGTCGTGGAGGACGCGCTGGCGGGCGTCGGGGCAGGCCGGCGGGGTGGGTTCGCGCTCGTTGTCGGGGTGAACCGAGCCCACGATCCGGACAGCGAGGCGCGACTGCTCGAGCACGCCGCCGACATCGTCGTACACGACCTGGCAGAGCTGCTCCAAGAAGGAGTACGACGGTGACGTCCTGGACCTGGGAGTACGACGGGTACGAGCCCACCGGTGAGCGTCTCAGGGAGTCGCTGTGCACCCTGGGCAACGGATACCTGGCCACCCGCGGGGCGCTCCCGGAGTGCACGGCGGACGACGTGCACTACCCGGGCACCTACGCGGCCGGCTGCTACAACCGGCTCACCTCGGAGGTGGCGGGACGCCGGGTCGAGAACGAGGACATGGTCAACCTGCCGAACTGGCTGCCGCTGCGCTTCCGGCTCCCGGGGCAGGAGTGGATCACGCCGTACACCGCGGAGGTGCTCGACCACCGGCACGTGCTGCATCTGTCCTGTGGGCTGCTGGAGCGCAGGACGCGGTTCGGGCTCGGCGCGGGACGGGTCTTGACCGTGCGGCAGCAGCGGCTGGTACACATGGCCGATCCCCATCTGGCCGCCCTGCGTACAGAGTTCACCCCCGATGGCTTCACGGGCGAACTGGAGGTCGAGGCCGCGCTCGACGGAAGCGTCACCAACGCGGGAGTGCCCCGCTACCGGGATCTGGACGGCCGTCATCTGACCCACGTGCACACCGGTACCAGCGCCCCGGACACTGTGTGGCTGCGCTGTCGTACCCGCACCTCTGACATCCGCATCGCACTGACCGCCCGGCTGACCGTGGACGAGCCGGTGTCGGACGCGCACGAACCCTCGCGCGCAGTCCAGCGGACGCGCCTGCAGTTGACGCCGGGCCGGACTGTCACCGTCGACAAGACGGTGGCCGTGCACACTTCGCACGATCCCGCGATCAGCGACCCATTGCGCGCCGCCAACGACCGCGCGGTCGCGGCGCCCGGATTCGACGATCTACTGGAGACACACCTGACCGCATGGGACCAGCTGTGGCGGCGAGCCGACCTCGAAGTGCCCGGGGAGGCCGGCCGCATCCTTCGGCTGCACCTCTTCCACGTCCTGCAGACCCTCTCCCCGCACACGGCGGACCTCGACGTGGGAGTCCCGGCCAGGGGACTGCACGGCGAGGCGTACCGCGGGCACGTCTTCTGGGACGAGTTGTTCGTCCTGCCCTACCTCAACCTGCACTTCCCGGAAGTGTCCCGCGCTCTGCTCCGCTACCGCCACCGGCGCCTCGACCAGGCTCGCGCCGAGGCCCGCGCCATCGGCCGGCGCGGCGCCCTGTACCCGTGGCAGAGCGGCAGTGACGGCCGTGAGGAGACCCAGCAGCTGCACCTCAACCCCCGTTCGGGGCGCTGGCTTCCGGATCACTCCCACCTCCAGCACCACGTCGGGTCGGCGATCGCGTACAACGTGTGGCAGTACTGCGAGGCAAGCGGCGACACCGAGTTCCTGCACACGAAGGGCGCCGAGATGCTCCTGCAGATCGCCCGCTTCTGGGCCGACTCCGCCACCTGGGACGGCCAACTGGGGCGCCACCGCATCAAGGGCGTGGTCGGCCCTGACGAGTATCACGAGGCATACCCGGGCGCGCCGGAGCCCGGCCTCGACGACAACACGTACACCAACGTCACCGCCGCCTGGGTCCTCACCCGCACCCTGGAAGTGCTGGGCACCCTGCCCGAACCCCGGCGGCGCGAACTCGCCGAGCGCACCGGCCTGGACGACGGCGAGCTCGAACAGTGGGAGGACGTCTCCCGCACTCTGCACGTGCCCTTCCACGAGGGTGTCATCAGCCAGTTCGAGGGTTACGGCGACCTCACCGAACTCGATTGGGACGGCTACCGCAAGCGATACGACGACATCCGCCGCCTGGACCGGATCCTGGAGGCGGAGGGCGACACCGTCAACCGCTACCAGGCGTCGAAACAAGCCGACGTCCTGATGCTCGGGTACCTCTTCTCACCGGCCGAACTCCGCTCCCTCTTCGGACGGTTGGGCTACCGGTTGGACGAGGAGACATGGCATCGCACGGTCGACTACTACCTGCGCCGCACCAGCCACGGCTCCACCCTCAGCGGTCTGGTCCACGGCTGGGTCCTGGCCCGGGCGCGCCGCGCGGACGCCTGGACGTACTGCCAGGAGGCCCTGCGCGGAGACATCGCCGACCTTCAAGGCGGCACCACCGGAGAGGGCATCCACCTGGGCGCCATGGCCGGCACGCTCGACCTCGTCCAGCGCGGCCTGACCGGCCTGGAGACCCGCTCTGGCGCCCTATGGCTCGACCCGGTGCCGGTGCCCGAACTGTCGTCGTACGGATTCTCCCTCCGCTATCAGGGGCACTGGGGCGTCCGGCTGCGCCTGGAACACCGCTGCCTCAACATCGAGGTCCCCTCGTCCGACCGCTCACCGATCGACATCCGACTGCCCGACCGCGCGGTCGGCGTGGAGCCGGGCGAGACTTGCCGACTGGTTCTCCCGGACTGACCCCGCCGTCCTGCCGCGACCTTGCCCGGACGCCCCTTCGACAGGGGCCGATTGGTCCCCCGGAGGACCTGGACAGTCCCTCCCCACACCTGCGGCGCCGGCTGGTCGCCCGAGCAGTACTCCTCCGTCGCCGGCGGGGAGGACGTCTCCCCGCAGCTGTCCTCGAGCGGCGCATCGGAAGACACCTAGAGCTATGCCGCCACCGTCTACGACCCCGACGCCCCAACCGGGTCCGGGTTATGGCACTGGGCGGTCGCCGACATCCCCGCCACCGTCACCGAGCTGCCCGAGGGCGCCGGCGACGACACCGGCTCGGGTCTGCCCGAGGGCGCCTTCCAACTGCCCACGACGCCCGCGCGGCCCGCTTCATCGGCGCCGCCCCGCCGGCCGGGCACGGCCCACACCGCTACTTCGTCGTGGTGCACGCCCTCGACGTCGCCTTCATCGGCGTCCGGGCCGACGCCACCCCCGCCGTCCTCGGCTTCACCGTGGCCGGCCACATCCTCGGCCGCGCGGTCCTGACCGCCGCCGCCGAAACCCCCGCCTGACGAACAGCATGTCCCCACTCATTGACACCACCGAGATGTATCTCCGCACGATCTTGGAGCTCGAGGAGGAAGGCGTGGTCCCCCCGCACGCCCGCGTCGCCGAGCTCCTGGACCAGAGTGGCCCCACCGTCAGCCAGACCGTCGCCCGCATGCAGCGCGACGGTCTGCTGCACATCGCCGCCGACCGGCACCTGGAACTGTCCAAGGGGGCCGACGGATCGCCACGCGCGTGATGCGCAAGCACCGGCTCGCGGAGTGCCTGCTCGTCGACCTGATCGGGCTGGAGTTGTGCTGGGCCTATGACAGCGGCCACCGCCCGCAGCGCGACCCGAAGTGAGCGGTCGTCACTTCCCCCAGATCTTCCGGTACGCCTCCCGGTAGCCCGACGGGTCCCAGGTGGTCGCGCCTTGGCTGTTGTCGGCCGTGGCGATGTGCACCGGTGCCACGTATCCGCTGTGGGGACGGCCCGAGAAGGCGCGGTTGAATTCGTCGACGATCTGCCAGCCCTGGAGGGACAGCGGCTCGGGCACGGTGGCGGCCTCGTACTGCCTGCTGTTCACGCGTTGGAAGGCGGACGGGTCGCCGTCGCCGGCTCCGATGTTGAAGGGTGGGCCGGAGCCCTTCTCACCGGCGGCGCGGAACGCGGGGGCGGCGTCGGCGAAGTACAGGTCGTTGATGGCCACGGAGTGGGTCCAGCGGTCCTGGAAGCGGGACAGCAGGGAGGAGATCTGCTGAGGGGTGCGGGTGCTGGCGTCGGGGATCGGGATGTTCTCCACCGAGAGCAGCCGCACCCCCTGACAGCTCGCCAGATCCTTGCGGATCAGGTCGGACTTGTTCCGCGCGAAGGGGATCGAGGCGTCGGTGATGAGCACGACACCGGCGCGGCCGTCGGAGTCG
>Ga0136846_1238591_pt1 | contig 14139 bp, 12 predicted proteins | sample HopSoiMetagenom2_FD_96841 | JGI IMG/M metagenome (GOLD analysis project Ga0136846, IMG submission 96841) | Grasslands soil microbial communities from Hopland, California, USA - 2 Assembly 2016 (version 4) | ecosystem: Environmental > Terrestrial > Soil > Grasslands | place: USA: Hopland...
CGCCTGATCTAGGCGCAAAGCGCAGCCATAGCTCGTGCTATGGCGAGCATTTGCAACGACGAGCAGGGGGCTTTTGGCGTGATGAGCGGGCATGATCGAAAAACTATCAGCCTCTGAGCTTTCAGGTGCTTGTGACTGACAGTTCCGCAGAGGTGGCCCGAAAGACTCGCTGCAAGACTCGTCCGTTCTCTTCGCGCCCACCGTCAATCGTGAACCCGAGAACTTGCAGCATCTCAAAGACCTCGATGGCTTCGATGAGGTTGTCGATGTCAATGACGCGGTAGACCCTGTGCGTAGGACCTTCAATGCCGATCGACATTCCGATTCCGCTTTGGACGGCCGGCGCCGACGATGCCTGCAAGTGCCGCAGAAGAGCGCTGTCTACGGACAGCGGTTCTACATCGTCGACGAGCCTCGTTAGCATGGTGTGCTTGACCTGAAGTCAGGACAGAGCATAGATAGAAGCGCAGCTGGACGAGGGGACGGCACTTGCACCGAAATGGTCATTCGATGTCGATGTCGATGTCGATGCGGCTGCGCGTCCACGCAGCCGCGGCCCTTGCATCTATAGGGAATTCATGAAATTCGTCAGATCATCGATCTCCTCATTCGTGAGTCCCATTCCGAAGCGCTTGTCGTAGAACATGACAGTGTCACGAACCGTCGCTGCTGAACCGTCGCTGAAGTAGGGCGCGCGCGAAGCGAGGGCGCGCAACTGCGGTACTGATTTGCGGCCTATGTCGGAGCAGCGGCCGGTGATCAGGGCTTGGCCCGGGTCATTGGTGAGCACCTCTTTCCCGTAGTACAGCGTGGTGTATGGGGCCTTGCAGGTGATTCTGAAGATGGGCAAATCCTTGGAAGGCGCTGGCCCGCCGAATTGCGTGGCATGTCCTCCAGTGCCGATGTCGCGCAGTGCGGCCGACAGCGGGCTGCTTCCAGCCTGCAGGTTGCCGTGGCAGGAGACGCATGTCGCAGTCGATGGGTTGGTTGCGCGAAGCACCGCTGCATTGTTGAAGCCTGCGACGTTGGATACGCTGAAGGCGCGAGTGTTGAAAAGCGCTTGGCCGCGAGCAATTGACGCGCGCATCTTCTGCATGTGGCCAGCCCCCGCATGAGTCGTCGGCCAGGCGTCGAACAGCGCGAACCCAGCGAACGCTGGCGACTGTTCCGACATCCATTTCGGGCCGCCGAAAGCGGTACTTCCGTGGCTGGGTGTCAGGTTGCCTGCCAACACGTTGTAGCTCTGTGCAGCGAAGACACTCTTCTCGAACGCCACGATCTGTGCGATCTGAGCGTCAGTGGGAGGCTTCAGCGCCTGAGCATGGCCGAGCGTCGCATTGCGGGCCTGGCTTTCCAGCGTCGGCTCGCGCCCGTCCCACATGATGTTGCCGCCGATGGCCGCGCCGGTGCTCGGGTCGACGACGCGCACGCCCGTCACGATGTCGACGTTGGGCAGTCGGCCTGAGCCCAGCGTGAGCGAAGGCGTCGTCATGAACTTCAGGTTGGCCGACATGCGCGGGCGCCGGTACACAGAGATCATCTGCTGCTTTTCCTGCGTGACCGGATCCACCTGCTGCGCGTAGGCAGGGTCGGTGTTGCAGCCGTAGGGGTCGCTGACAACGGAGATGGTGAACTCGACGGGATGGCTGGGCGGCCCGCCGACCGCTGTGAGATCCGGCGTGTGTTGGGGTACGGGAAGGAATATGCGGAACAGGCCCTTGTTCAGCAACAGCGAGTGAGCTTCGTTGCTGCTGGACTGGTGTGCGCCGCCGTATCGCGCACTGTATCGGCCACCAAACCCGGGGGCATAAGTTTGGGCGTGAGGCACGCTGCTCGGGCAGTTTGCGCCATCCACCGGGGCGAAGAGCGGATCTCGGCCGGCGGTAGCCATGTAGAGCATCCGGATCGTATTCGTGTTCAGGCTCATTCCATCGGACGGCCGGTGACAGCTGAAGCAGGATCGCCCGTTGGTACCCAGCGATTGGAAGAACGCATTGCTGGCCGGCAAGACCGCCCCGCTGGACTGATAAACGCCCAGCAAGCCATTGGTATTGGGGTAGGCCTGCGACGGCTCGAGCCTGGGTGCCGGCAAGAACGGGCTTCCAACGGTGCCGGCCCACGGTAGCGGCGCCGACATGGCTGCGGGATACGAGTACCGGAAATAGTATGGTGTATTGCCATGCAGTGGCTGGGTTTGCGCGATTGCGGCGCCACCGCCTGCCAATAGTCCGCCTGCCAATAGTCTTAGTCCTAGTCCTGCGAGAACAGTCACCTTGGCATAGCGTTGCGCAGGCGAACAGTGGTGGGGACGGACTGCGAAGTCCGTCCAGCTGAAGTGAAGCATGGATCCCCCCGTGTCTACTCAGTCAGAGTGACTGATGTACGAATATTGTTACTCGTGCTGAATGGGTAGGCACATGCTCATGTGCGATAGCCGATATTCACGCCATCCAGGAACCAGACTCGCCAGGAAGCCGGCGACCAGCACGAGTAGCGTCCATTGCTCCGTCGTCGTCAGCCTCTCAGAACGGCTTGTTCACCGACACGTACAGCGTACGTCGCATACCGTACTGGGCGGCTCCGACGCCGATGCCCGACCCGTCGCGCAGTTGGTATGTACTGTCGAAGAGGTTCACGACTGATACGCGGGCGTCTAACTTGCCGAAGCCCTGTCCAAAGTCGAAGTTCTTCGCCGCAGCCACGTTGAACGTCGTGTAGCTCGGCAGGTGCGCGGTGTTGGCGAAACCGTTGCGCAGGCCGCTGCCGTACAAGGCGTCGGCGCTCAGCGTCAAGCTGTCGCCGAAGCGATAAGCGGCGCCTGCCGAAGCGCTCAATCGCTGCTCGTGATCGAGGTGCACCCAGTTGGCATTGATGTAGTCGAGTTCGTCCTGTGCGAAGTTGAACTGACCGGTCTCGATTCCCTTGCCCCTCGCATGAGTCAGCCCCAGGTTGAGGTAGCTTGAGAAGGCCTTGTCCTTGTAGCTCGCGGACAGATCCAGTCCATAGATGCGGCCCTGCTCGAAATTGAATGCCGAAAAGATCAGCGCGTTGCCGAACTGGCCTTCGTCCTGCAGATGCTTGACCTTGCGGTAGTAGCCGTCCAGGCCGAGCGTGAGCTGCGGTGTCACCTGATAGGCGACGCCGGCATCGAAATAGTCGGACCGCTCCGATCTCACGGCGGTGTTAGCGTCGGAAGGCAGTGCATTCGTGGTGCCGGCAAACAACGCGACCGAGGTCGTGTCGATCTTCTCCGTCGGCGGCGGCGTGAAGTAGCGCGCATATCCGGCGTGCAAACGCAAATCTCTGCTGAGCTCGTAGACCAGGCCTATGCGCGGGCTCAACTGGCTCTCGTCGACCACCGTGTTCACCTTGTCGTAGCGCGCCCCATAGTTGATAGTGAGCTGCTTGGAGGGCTGCCATTCATCCTGCAGGTATGCGCCCCACAGATGGCCGTTGATGCGCGAGTTGTCCTGGATGAAGCTCGGCGTGCCACTGGTCTGGTTGCCGTCTGTGTCTGCGGGGAACACCGATGCGCCGTTTTCAACGACGAACTTTTCACGTTGTGCGAACAATCCGGTGCGCAGTGTGTGTGTCGGGTTGATGCGATAGCTCAGGTCGGCCTGGAGGCCGCTCGCATCATTGCGCCGCAGGATGTCGGCGGCGATGCCGTTGTACTGGAGGTCACCGACCGTGTCGGGCTGATAGTGCACATCGGTCGTGCGCTGAAACAGCGACACCTGATAGTCCACGCTGGCGCCCGCCGTGCCCTGGTACGACAGCACCGTGAAGCGGTTGCGCTCGCGCTGGCGAGCATCGAGGGTGCTGGAGTCCTTGGGAGCTGCAGAGTCGAGGGTGAAGCTCGGTGTCTGACCCGGCACGTTCGGAATCTCGAATCGGTTGTTGGTCGTGCCGAATAACATGCTCATGCGGCTGTCGTTGCCTGGCAGGTAGGACAGGTAGCCGAAGCCCTTGGTCTGCTGCGTGCGGTCGTGCAGGGCATTGCGCTCGGGCGTGGGATTCTCGATTCCCAGGTTGTCGCGCAGGTAAGAGCCCGTCACGTAGTAACTGAACGCGCCACGCGTGCCGCTCAGTTCCGCCGTCGTTTCTGCGTGGCCGTGTCCGCCGGTGGTGAAGCCGATGCTGCCGCCGTTTTCGATGTCTTCGCCCTTGCTCTGGATGTCAACCACCGCCGCATTGCGCAAGCCGTACTGCGCAGGGAGTGCGCCCGTCAGAATGCTCAGGTGATCGGCAAAGCGAGTCTCCAGCGCCTGCCCGAAGCCACTGATCGACTCCGGAATGATCACGCCGTTGACGCGGTATTGCACGTTGGCGTGATCGCCGCGGACGTGCAGTTGCCCGTACGAGTCCTGCACGACACCGGGCGTTTGCAGGATGACCTGATTCAGCGGCGTGCTGTCGCCCAAGGGCAGGTTCTTCAGATCCTGTCTGCCGAGGCGGTAAATGCTGCTGCCGGTATCCGGCGACAAGCCGTTGCGCGCCGCGTCCAGGCGTTGGCGCGTAACGTTGATTTCAACCTCGGGAAGCGTCTGGGGCTTCTGGGTCGTCGATTGGGCGACAGTGGTTGCGGCCGCGGAGGCAGGGTCGGACGGATTCGATGCCTGGGCCGGCAAGGGTGCTGGCTCGGCAGCAAAGGAAGACAAGGGATAAGCGACGACGATGGCCAGCGCCAGAACGCGCTTGCGGGGGACGAACATGATGAAATTCCTCTGAACACGGCAAAGACTTTTCGCTCTGCGCGGATTGACGCGCGGGGCGGTTCGGTTGACGGGGCGATCAGAGGAGGGGCGGAGGGCCCCGGTTGCGCAGAGAAGGAAGCAGAGTGCCGCCGACGTATGGGGCGGACATTGGCGCGGGGTGAAAGAGCAGGTCCGCGCGCAGCGGCAAGACCACGACATTTGGTGCAGCAGCGTTATCGAGCTGCGCAAATCCGAGGCACAACTCGCAGGCCTCGCCATGCGCCGACTGCTTCTTGTTCTGGTCCTGCGTTGAGGGCGCGTCGTTGTGACTCAGTTCATGCAGCAGCGCACCCTGCTGCGCGAGAAGCAGCAGGAAGGGAAGCAGAAGGCTTCGGCAGAGCTTGCGCCAAGGCAAGGCACGCAGCCGGATCGTGCGATGCACCGTGTAAGACCCTTAGGAGTTGCTTCGCATTATGCTTTCGCCAACATCGCAAGGCCTCTCAGATCTGCACTCGCGTGCCCAGTTCGATGACGCTGTTATTGGGCAGCTTGAAAAACTCCACCACGCTTCCCGCATTGCGCGACATGGTCGCGAAGAGCTTCTCGCGCCAGTGAGCCATGCCCGATCCCTTGGTCGGAACCACGGTTTCCCGGCTCAGGAAATAGCTTGTCTCAAATGTGTTGATACGAAGCCCGTGCGGCTCGCACGACTCCAGGGCGCGCGGAATGTCTGGTGAATTCTTGAACCCGTAGTTGACGCGCACCCGCCAGAAGCCGTCGACCAGCGCCTTGACTTCCACCCGCTCGTCGGAGGGAATCCAGGGCACGTCATGGAAGACCACCGTGAGGATCACGTTCTGTTCATGCAACACGCGGTTGTGCTTCAGGTTGTGCATGAGCGCCTGCGGCACGGTCTCGGGATTCGCCACCGTGTAGACCGCGGTGCGCGGCGTGCGGGGAACGTTGTCTTGTGTCAATGCGCTGATGAACGGAAGCAATTCAGGATCGTTCGTGCGGATCTGTTCCAGCAACAATTCGCGGCCGCGCTTCCAGATGGCCATGACCGTGAAGATGGTGAATCCCATGGCAAGCGAGAACCAGCCGCCCTGCCAGAACTTGAGGGAGCACGAGATGACAAGAACCGCGTCCAGAACCAGGAAGACGCCGGTTGCGCCAACCGCAATCCACATCGGGAAACCCCAACCGTCGCGCACCACGAAGAAGGTCAACACCGTGGTGATAAGCATGGTGACCGTCACGGCGATGCCGTAGGCGGAGGCGAGGGCGGACGAACTGCCGAATCCCACGGTTGCGAGAACGACCGCCACCAACAGGACCCAGTTCACGAGGGGCAGGTAGATCTGTCCTGCCTCTTTGGCCGATGTGTAAATCACCTGCATGCGCGGCAGGAAGCCGAGCTGGATGGCTTGCTTGGTCATCGAATAAGCACCCGAAATCACGGCCTGCGATGCGATCACGGTGGCAACCGTCGCAAGCATCACTGCGGGAACGAGCCACGGTCCGGGAAACAGATGAAAGAAGGGATGCTCCAGTGCAGCAGGGTCACGCATCAGCAAGGCGCCTTGGCCGAAGTAGTTCAGCGCCAGCGCCGGGAACACCAGGCCCATCCACGCGATTTGGATCGGCCGCTTGCCGAAGTGGCCCATGTCGGCATAGAGCGCCTCCGCACCGGTGAGCGCGAGAACGATGGCACCCACGGCGGCGAACATTTGCCACCCGCGCTCATGCAGGAAATTCCAGGCATGCAAGGGGTTCAAGCCGGCCAGGATGGCGGGTTGCTTCGCGATCTGCGTGACGCCCGTGACGGCCAGGACGATGAACCACACGACGATGACAGGGCCGAACATCTTGCCCACGGTGCCCGTGCCGTGGCGCTGCACCATGAACAGGCCAACGAGCACGGCGACTGAGATGGGCACCACATAGGCCTTCAAGGCGGGCGTGGCAACTTCCATGCCCTCGACCGCACTGAGCACCGAGATTGCCGGTGTGATGACGCTGTCGCCGTAGAAGAGGGCCGCACCGAACACGCCAAGCAGGAGCAGCATCGTGCGGCGCCGGGCGGTGGTTCCGAAGGCGTGCGCAGCGAGGGCGGTGAGCGCCATGATTCCACCTTCACCGCGATTGTCCGCACGGAGGATGAGCACGACGTACTTGAGAGTCACCACCATCATCAGGCCCCAGAAGATCACCGACGTGGCGCCGATCAGATGAAGCGCATCGAGTGGAACACCGGTGCCGGGGCTGAACACCTCCTTCATGGTGTACAGCGGACTCGTGCCGATATCGCCGTAGACAACGCCGATGGCGCCGAGTGTGAGGGTGGCGAGGCCTTGGTTGGCCTGTTTCTGATCCATGAGACTGGAGGTGGTGACTAGGGAGAGCGCTTTGTACCAGTCTGCGTGTAAGGATCACATATAGATGTGATGACCAATCGTCCTGTCGGATTCAAACTGGCATCAACCGCGGTGGAGAGTGGCATGAACTGATTCATTCAGCCTTCCGAAAGCCATGTAGCGCCAGAAGCCCTTGCCTTGAATAGATGTCCGTGTGCATCTAGAGTAAGTTGGCACTGAGAGGCTGAGAGGAGATCGTGCGACAGCACTCCTCTCGAAGCTTCGGAGTTCATTCATGGTGCCGAACCTCCTGCCGCCGCTGCCCAATGCCAACAACACCGGCCGGCTTCACTATCTTGGACCAAGGAGTACATCGTGGCGAATCGAACGTTGACCTGCCTGAGTTTCTTGACCGTGGCGTTAGCCTCTCCTCTGAGCTTTGCAGAGGGCGACGGCTTCCGTAATCTCAACAACGAGGCCGGAACCGAATTCATCGGCAATTCAGGAATGCTGTCCCGCGAGGAGGTCAAACTTGATCGAGCGGCGCACAGGAGCGACTCTCGAGTGAGCGAGGCCAGTCCTGCTCCCCTGGATAGCTCCGTGCGCGCGGGCTTCGCACAGAGCCGTGAGGAAGTGCGTCAAGCCGCGGCTATTCGTGACCGGGCCGCGATGTCCTCTGGCTGGCGCAACATCGGTGGGGAAGCGGGCTGGGTATTCGAAGGGCGCTGAGCCGCGTTGTTGCAGGGGCCATAGCACGAGCTATGGCTGCGCTTTGCGTCTAGTGATTTCCGTTCAGGCTGACCCTTCGATACCTCAGGGCAGAGTACGCCTGCGGCGTATCGAAGCCCCATCCCGACGCTCCACAAGCCCTTCGATACCTCAGGGCGAACGGGTGTTGATAACTTCCCATCAGTTTGAATCGCACCCATCAGGCGCCTTTCGACGTGCTGCTCGGGCACGCTCGAAAAACTCTCAGCCTCTGAGATCGATCTCCCCGTCGAACTTGACGTTCAGCTTCAAGCCCTGAACGTCGAGCGTCATCGTCGCAGGCAGCTTCGACATGCCAGCAAGTTCGCCATCGGCCATCGCTTTCGCCACGGCGCGTTCGATCTCACGTTGAGAACTGACACCCACCGTCTTGAGGAACTTGCGGATGCTCAGGTTGAAGGTTTCTTCGTTCATGGCGATCTCCGCGAGTTGATTCGAGGGGACAAGTCTGCGACAAAGTTTCGCTGAACCAAGTCGTACGCCCCTGCGAGCCTGTAGACTTCCAAGCTGCTCCGGGGTGCATCAGATGCTGAGACGGCGACAACGCCGAACCCGACGAACTTGAACGGTTAATGCCGGCGGAAGAAGAGCTGTTCTTTCGTGACCTTGCAGGTCACAGGGGCACTTTCCGGAGCACAACTACTGCCCGGAAAGGACGCCCGATGAATGCCCCCGAGAAGCTCGACCCCCAGAAGTTCGCTGAACTGCTCACGCTGACGCGTGAGCCGTTTCCTGCGTCACGCAAGACCTGGCTGCAAGGCAGCATCGACGACTTGCGGGTGCCGGTGCGCGAGGTCGCGCTGACCAATGGCGAACTCGTGACGCTGTACGACACGTCCGGGCCGTACACCGACCCCACAGCGACCATCGACGTGAAACGCGGCTTGCCGGCGCTGCGCAGCGGATGGGTGGCGTCTCGCGGGGACACCGAAGCCTATGAAGGGCGCACACCGCAGGCATTGGACGACGGCGGCAAGCAAGACACCAGCGAGCGCATCGCTGCACTGCGCGCCGATGCCACCGCGCTTCAGCGCACCCCGCGCCGCGCCAAGGCCGGCGCGAACGTGACGCAAATGCACTACGCACGACGCGGCATCGTCACGCCCGAGATGGAGTTCGTGGCCCTGCGCGAGAACGGCAAGCGCGAATGGATGCGCGAGTACCTCGGCGATGCCGAGCGCGAACAACGCCTGCGCGGCAATGCCATGGGGGCACGCATTCCCGAGATCATCACGCCCGAGTTCGTGCGCGACGAGGTGGCCAGAGGTCGCGCCATCATCCCCGCCAACATCAACCACCCCGAAGTCGAACCGATGGCCATCGGGCGCAACTTCCTCGTGAAGATCAACGCCAACATCGGCAACTCGGCGGTGACCTCCAGCATCGAGGAAGAGGTAGAGAAGCTCGTGTGGGCCATTCGCTGGGGTGCCGACAATGTGATGGACCTCTCTACCGGTCGCAACATCCACACCACGCGTGACTGGATCGTTCGCAACTCTCCTGTGCCCATCGGGACAGTGCCGATCTACCAGGCATTGGAGAAGGTGGGCGGCGTGGCCGAAGACCTGACCTGGGAAATCTTCCGCGACACGCTGATCGAGCAAGCAGAGCAGGGCGTCGACTACTTCACCATCCATGCAGGCGTGCGGCTGCCCTTCATCCACCTCACCGCGAACCGCCGCACGGGCATCGTGTCGCGCGGTGGATCGATCATGGCGAAGTGGTGCATCTCGCATCACCAAGAGAGCTTCATCTACACGCACTTCGAAGACATCTGCGACATCATGAAGGCCTACGACGTGAGCTTCTCGCTCGGCGACGGCCTGAGGCCAGGTTCGTCGGCGGATGCGAATGACGAAGCGCAGTTCGCCGAGTTGCGCACGCTGGGCGAACTCACCAAGACGGCGTGGAAACACGACGTGCAGACCATGATCGAAGGGCCGGGGCACGTGCCGATGCATCTGATCCAGGCCAACATGGACGAGCAGTTGAAGCATTGCCACGAGGCGCCGTTCTACACGCTCGGGCCGCTCACCATCGACATCGCGCCGGGTTATGACCACATTGCAAGCGCCATCGGCGCCGCCATGATCGGCTGGATGGGCACGGCGATGCTGTGCTACGTGACCCCGAAGGAACACCTGGGGCTGCCGGATCGCGATGATGTGAAGCAAGGGATCATCGCGTACAAGATCGCGGCGCATGCGGCCGACATCGCCAAGGGCCACCCGGGTGCCCGTGCACGCGACGACGCGTTGTCCAAGGCCCGCTTCGAGTTCCGCTGGACCGACCAGTTCAATCTCGGCCTTGACCCCGACACTGCGCGCGACTTCCACGACGAGACGCTGCCCAAGGATGCGAGCAAGGTCGCGCACTTCTGCTCGATGTGCGGTCCCAAGTTCTGCTCGATGAAGATCACGCAGGAAGTGCGTGACTACGCTGCGGCGCAAGAGGGCATGGCAGCCAAGAGCGTGGAGTTCCGCGCGGCTGGTGGCGAACTCTACGTGCCCATCGTTCCGGTCTCCGCGAGCGGGAAGGACATGGGGTGAATGCGGCCATGCACATCGGCATCGCCGGAGCCGGTCTGCTTGGCCGTTTGCTCGCGTGGCGCCTGTCGACGCTTGGGGCACGGGTGACGGTCTTCGACCCCGCGCCCGATGCGCAAGCACGCGGGGCGGCGGGTTGGACCGCCGCCGGCATGCTGAGCCCGCTCGCAGAGCTGGAGTGCGCCGATGCCCGGGTGGCCACGCTGGGGCTGCGATCGCTGGACCTTTGGTCGAAGATCGTCGCGCAACTGCCGCAACCCGTGGAGTTTCGGCGCGGAGGCAGCCTGCTGCTCGCGCACGCTGGTGACCACGGTTCGGCGCAACGGCTGTTGGCGCAAATCGGCGCCAAGGCGCCGGCTGGCATGGCAGCCGAGCGCCTGTCGGCCGCGCAGTTGAGTTCGCTCGAACCCTGCGTGCACGGCGTGGCGCATGCATGGCTGCTGGGCGGCGAGGGGCAGATTCACACGGTGCAGGCCATGCTGGCGATGGCCCAGGGTGTGACCGATGCCGGCGCGAGTTGGCGCTGGTCTCACACGGTGGGTGAGCTCGCTCCAGGACGCATCGATGGCGAGCGATTCGATCATGTGTTCGACGTGCGCGGCCTTGGCTCGAAGCCCGAGCTTGCGGGGCTTCGTGGCGTCAGGGGCGAGGTCCTCTGGCTGCATGCACCCGGGGTCGAACTGCGGCGTCCGCTGCGTCTGATGCATCCACGCTGGCGTGTGTACCTGGTCCCCCGGCCGGAAGAAATCGTCGTCGTGGGTGCGAGTGAGATCGAATCGGAAGACCGCTCGCCAATTTCTGTGCGCACCTTGCTCGGTTTGCTTAGTGCGGCACACAGCGTGGTTCCGGAATTGGCGGAGGCACGCATGGTGCATAGCGAAACCAACCTTCGCCCAGCCTTGCCAGACAACCTGCCACTCTTGCATGTCGAACCCGGGCTCACCCGAATCAATGGCTTGTTCCGCCACGGCTGGATGATCGCGCCGGCGCTGGTGGAAGACGCATTGCGGCAAGGCGGTGTCGAGTGTGCTGAAACCTCCACATGCGTATCGCCAATCGCGGAGCTCGTGACATGAGCGAACCCTCAGAAGCAAGCGTGAACGTCAACGGTGAAACCCGAACGCTGCGCGATGAGACCACCCTCGCCGAACTGCTCGTGAGCCTCGGTCATGAGCCCGAGTCGGTCGCTGTCGCGGTGAACGGCGACTTCGTTCCACGCGCCATCCGCGGCAAGCATGTCTTGCGCAACGGCGACCGGATCTCGTGCTTCAAACCCATTGTCGGAGGTTGAGTTGAATCCAACGCAAGACTTCATGTTGGCCGACGTGCCGCTGCAAAGCCGATTTCTTCTCGGCACCGCGGGCTACCCGTCGCCTCAGGTGCTGCGTGAAGCCATCGAGGCCTCGGGAGCGCAAGTGGTCACGCTTGGGTTGCGGCGGCAGCTCGCAGGCAGCGGCGGTGACAACGGCTTCGTGGACATCATCAAGGCGAGCGGCGCACGCCTGTTGCCCAACACCGCCGGCTGCCGCACCGCTCGCGAGGCCGTCACGCTCGCACACATGGCGCGCGAGCTGCTCGACACCCATTGGATCAAGCTCGAAGTGGTGGGCGACGAGCATACGCTGCAGCCCGATCCGTGGGAGCTGACCGACGCGGCGGCTCAACTCGTGAAAGACGGCTTCGAAGTCTTCCCGTACTGCACCGACGACTTGGTGAGCGCGCAGCGCCTCATCGATGCCGGTTGCCGCATCCTGATGCCTTGGGGTGCGCCGATCGGATCGGGGCAGGGGCTGCTGAACCCGTGGGCGCTGCGTACCTTGCGTGCGAGGTTGCCCGGGATCACCTTGATCATCGATGCAGGAATCGGCGTGCCATCGCATGCGACGCAAGCGATGGAACTGGGTTTCGATGCCGTGCTGCTGAACTCCGCCGTCGCGCAGGCGGCCGATCCCGTCGGCATGGCCCGTGCGTTCCGTCTCGCCATCGAGGCGGGCCGACTTGGGTCTGCGTCGGGGCTGTTGGCGGCGCAGGACATGGCCGTCGCGTCGACGCCAGTGGCCGGCAGGCCATTCGATCTATGAACGCTCCTCAGCGACCCATCGTCTGGAGCATCGCCGGGTCAGACAGCGGCGGCGGTGCCGGCCTGCAAGCCGACCTCAAGGCCTTTGATGCAATCGACGTGCACGGCTGCACGGCAGTGGCAGCCATCACCGCGCAGAATTCGCTCGAGGTGAAGCGCGCCGATGCCGTCGCGACCGACCTGCTCGATGCGCAACTCGCCGCGCTGGCAAACGACATGCGGCCGGCTGCCATCAAGACGGGGATGCTCGGCAGCGTGTCGAACGTGCGTTGCGTCGCCGCGTGGGTTGACCGCTTGCGGCGCGACGGCCCGGTCGCCCTCGTGGTGGACCCAGTGTGGCGCGCCACCACCGGTGCCGATCTGAGCAGCGACGCGCTTCGGGAGGTGCTGCTGAGAGAGCTGATGCCACGCGCGACGGTGATAACGCCGAATCGCGTTGAGGCGGCCTGGTTGCTCGGCTGGAATGCATCGACGCTCGCGACGGCGGACGGTGTGAAGCGGGCCTCGGTCGCCTTGCGGGAACTCGGCCCGCAAGCGGTGATCGTCACCGGCGGCGATGCCGGCGGTATCCACGCCAGCGACTGGATGGACACGCCAGAAGCGGCTGGTTGGCTGAGCCTGCCGCGGGTGGACACCGCTCATCACCACGGCAGTGGCTGCGTCTTCGCGGCGACGCTTGCCGGCGCATTGGCGCTCGGCTTTTGCAGCGCCGATGCAAGCATCATCGCCAAGATGAGTACGAGCCAGGCCGTGCGCGAAGGCACCCCGGCCGGGCAGGGGGCCGGTGCCGTGAGGCCACTGCGTGGCTTCGCCTTGCATCCCGAACTGCTGCCTGTGCTCCACTCAGGCGCAGAAGTCGGCACAGGTGCGTTCGAGCCTCTGGTGACTCCTCGCCTCGGCCTGTATGCCATCGTCGACAGCGCCGATTGGGTCGAGCGGCTGCTTGCGGCCGGTGCGCGTACCTTGCAGCTGAGAATCAAGCAGGACGCGTCGCACCAAGTCTCGCAGGAGGTGCTGCGCAGCGTACGCGCAGCGAGCGCAGCCGGCGCCCAGCTTTTCATCAACGATCACTGGCAATTGGCCCTCGAACACGGCGCCCATGGTGTCCACTTGGGTCAGGAAGACCTGGCCACTGCCGACATCGATGCATTGCGCAATGCCGGCCTGCGCCTTGGCGTGAGCACGCACAGTTACTGGGAGGTGTGCCGAGCTCATGCCTTGCGGCCGAGCTACATCGCCTGCGGCCCGATCCATGCGACGACCACGAAGGAGATGTCCTGGTGGCCACAAGGCGCAGACAACCTGGCGTATTGGTGCAAGGTGCTGCGCGAACCGGTGGTCGCCATTGCGGGCATGGACCTCCTGCGCAGCCAAGAGGCAGTGCGCTGCGGCGCGGCAGGCGTGGCGGTGCTGCGCGGCATCGTTCAAGCCGCGGACCCGGCACACGCCCTGCGCGCTTTGCAGGCAGCGATCAACGAGGCGGCCTGTGCTGCACCATTGTCGGCACCCGCGTTGCCACGAAGCACCTTTGCCGGACCGGTTCCACCGCCGTAGCGCCCCTGTACTAAGGACATGGCCCAAAATAATTTCCCGTTTTGGGGGCGCAGGGCGGGCGCGCTGCGGCGTTGCTCCTCGCTTGTGTGGCTCGCCACACAAGCGAGGAGCGCCTTGCATCGCATCCCGCCCTGCGC
>Ga0136846_1222099_pt1 | contig 14134 bp, 13 predicted proteins | sample HopSoiMetagenom2_FD_96841 | JGI IMG/M metagenome (GOLD analysis project Ga0136846, IMG submission 96841) | Grasslands soil microbial communities from Hopland, California, USA - 2 Assembly 2016 (version 4) | ecosystem: Environmental > Terrestrial > Soil > Grasslands | place: USA: Hopland...
GTAATCGGGCATCTCTTCTCCGACGCCACCCTCGCCGCGGCGCCGGTCTACAACGGCGGCTCCGATCCGGTCGTGGCGATCTCACCGTCCTCGTCCGCCCCGGAGGTCTCGGCGGCCGGCCAGTACACGTTCCGGGTCTGTCCCAGCGACAACGCTCACGGTGCCGCCCTGGCGCAGTGGATCCGCAAGCGGCTCGGCTTCCAGCGCGGTGCCGTGCTCTACCTCAACGATCCATACGGTCGCGGCATCCGGCGTACCTTCGTCGAGGAGTTCCTGCGACTCGGCGGTGAGCTCGACGGCGTCGATCCCTATCTCGGCGATCGGCCGCCGGTCGGTCCCTATCTCGACCGCCTCGCGCGACACCGGAAGCTCGACTTTCTCCTGGTGGCGGGCAACCGGGGGGAAGCGGAGTCCATCATCCGCGAGGCCAGAGCCCGCGGGCTGTCGTTCCCAGTCCTCGGGGGTGACGGTCTCGAGGGCATCGAGCAGGCCGGGCAACTGGGTGAGGGCGTCTACTACAGCTCCTCCTATTTCCCGGGGCTGCCCACTCCAGCCAACCGGCGATTCGTCGAGGCCTATCGCCGCAAGTTCCCCGACGCCGGGGCGCCCAATCAGCCCGCCGCCGCGACCTACGACGCGGTCTACCTGCTGAGGGACGTCATCGCCCGCTCGGGGTCCCGGCGTGAGGCGGTACGCCGGGCGCTCGCCGGCGTGGGAAGCGTCACGCCAGCCTACGAGGGCGTGACGGGCGCGCTGGCGTTCGACGCGGTCGGAGACGTGCCCAACCAGAACGTCTACATCGGCCTAGTGCACCGGGGCCGGATCGAGGTCGAGAACCAGGCGACCGCGGTGGCGGAGGCCCCGTGAAGCCGATGCGCAGTCTGCGGAGTCGGATCATCGCCGGCATGGTGGTCCTGATTGCGCTGGTCTTCGGAATCGCCGTGCTCGGGGTGACTTCGATTCGCTCGCTGGATGTGTCGGTCAACCAGGAGCTGGGCCTTCTGCTGGAAGGGACCGACCTGGGGAACGGCCTGGTCTCTGCCGTGTCGGGTGAGGTCCGCTCGGCGGAGCAGTATCTGGTGCGCCCGGGCGACAATCTCCGCGCCGAGATGCTGGAGCAGGGCGACTCCGCCTACTCGTTTCAGCGGCGGTATCGGCGGCTCTCCTCGCTCACCACCTCCGACCGCTACATCGTCAACAAGATCGCCGACAACCAGGCGAAAATCGAAGTCGCCTATGCCATGGCGCACGCTCTCACCGACATCGGCCGTCCGGACGAGGCTCGGCGCATGGCCGAGCTGGCGCGGAGTCCTTCCGATACGCTCCTGGGGGACGTGCGCGCCCTGACCCTGGCCCAGACCAGCCGCTCGCTGTCGCGGGCGCGGGAGCTCAGGCTCCAGGCAGATCAGCGGCGGCAGACGATGTGGCTTCTGTTCCTGGCGTCGTTCGGCATCGGCGTCTGGATCGTGCTCTGGACCGTCCGCATGGTGGACCGGCCGCTGGGTCAGCTGATCGCCGCCGTGGAGCGGTTCGGCGGTGGCGATCTCCGGCCACTCCGGGTGGAAAGGATGCCGACCGAGCTGGAGCGGCTGGGCGGGGCACTGGACGACATGAGCGGGCGGCTCCGGACCGTGGTGGTCGCCGTCGTCGGCGAAGCGAGCCAGATCGGCAACAGTGCCAGCGACTTCTCCGCAATGAGCGAGGAGCTGGCAGCGAGCAGCGGCGAGATCTCGACCGCAATGGTCAAGATCGCTACCAGCGCGGAGCAGCAGGTTCAGGGGATGGAGCGGGCGGACGCACTGCTGCTGAGCCTGCGCCAGATCGCCGAGGCCAACTCGGCGGCGGCGGCGCAGGTGGCCGCGCTGGGCGACCGGATCCAGGCGCTGGCCGCGCGCCACCGCGCCGACGTCGCCGCCGCGGGACAGACACTCCTCGACGTGCGGGAAGTGGTCCGCACCTCGGCCGATCAGGTGCAGGAATTGGCCCGCTTCTCCGAGCCGATCACGGCGTTCATCGATCTCATCAAGCAGATCTCGTCGCAGACCAACCTCCTCGCACTCAATGCCGCCATCGAGGCCGCGCGCGCCGGCGAGCAGGGTCGGGGCTTCGCCGTGGTGGCGGAGGAAGTGCGTCGCCTGGCCGATTCGAGCGCCGCCGCGGCCGAGGACGTCGCCAAGACGATTCAGCTGATCCGCGGTCAGACCCGGAACGTGATCCAAACGATGGTCTCGGGGTCCGCCAAGGTAGAGGGCATCGAGAGCGTGGCCACCGCCGCGGCCCGAGCACTCGAGGAGATCTCAGGGGCGGTGGAGCAGGTGCACGGTGCGGCCGAGAACGTAGAGCGGGAGGCGGCGGCCAACCGGGAGATCGTGGAGCAGCTGGGCCGGCGCACCCAGGAGGTGAGTCAGGCGGCCACGGAGCACGCCTCGGCGAGTGAAGAGGTGACGGCCGCGGCGGAGGAGCAGAGCGCGAGCACGGAGGAGATGGCGTCGGCGGCCGGCGACCTGCTCCAGGGCGCCACCCGCCTGACCTCCCTGATGCAGCAGTTCAAGACCTGAGCAGGCGGCGCTAGCGCCGCTTGCTCTTTGCCGCCTTCTTGACCGCCTTCTTCTTGACCGCCTTTACCGGGCGCACGGTCTTGGCCTTGGCGCGAGCCTTGGCCTTGAGTGCCTTCTCCCGATCGGCCGCCCGTTCCACCTTGCGCTGCTCCGCCAGATGAACTTCCTGGAGCAGGCGGTCGCCCTCATCTTGACCCAGCAGCCCGCGGCGGGTGGCGTACTTCACCAGCTCGTCTGCATCGGCGACGTTGAATTCGGACAGTCGGGCGGCCGAGCGGATGATGCTGCTCAGCGCGTCGGCAACCGGGCTCCGCAGGACGTTGGCGATGCCGGGCAAGGTCTCCAGCAAGGTCGAGATCTGCGAACCGCCAAGTTCTGATACCACAATGTCCTCCTTCGCCGGCGCGTCCAGGTGCGCTGGGGCGGTTGCCCCGCGCAGCCGAATCTTCGCACGGTCTCGGCCGGTTGGCTAGTAGTAGTACAAGCTACCTATCTAACTCAAATACAGAGACGCCCCGAGGTGTGACCCTCGGGGCGCCAACAACCGCTGCCCGTCCCGTTCACCGTATCACGATCTCGCCTTGCTCGTCATAGGCCCGGTGAGTGAGACAGAAGTACCGATACGTTCCGGTCGGCACCGCCGGCACCACGACGCGGTAGGTCATCCCGGTGCGCACCAGCAGGGGGCCGCTCAGCTCTGCCGTCCGATGCGGCAACGCGTTGCTCCACGCCTCTCGTGTCGCCTCGGCCATGCCGCCGGGCTCAAGCGCGATGTTGTGCGGCGCGCCGCTTACCACCCGGAACAGCAGCACGTCCCCGGGCTTGGCCTGGATCGACGCGGGCTCGAAGCGGTAGCTCTCCGCGTCCGGATCCGCGACCATGCGAATTTCGCGTAGCTCCTGCGCCGAGGCTCGCGCCGCGGACGCGATTGCCAGGCAAACACCGGTTACGACGGTCCAAATCCACCTTTGCGCGCGCACCGGGGGTTTCCTAAATTCTGAAGTACGACCGGAGCCGATCACGTCTGCCACCCAGGCTCCGCCGGGAAGGTGCAGCCGTGGGACGTCGGGGCATCAAGGAATACCGCGCACCGGAAGCGCTCGTACTGATCGCCGCGGATCGGGACCAGAAACCGCTCGTGTGCCCCTCCTGCAACGCCAGCGACATCGAACGAGTCCCCCAACGCTCCCACGACGATGCCGCCGGCGGCCGAATCACGCTTCATTGCGCCTCCTGCGGACGGACCGCCGTGTACATCGCCCGCACCCTTGGCCGTTCCTCGCTGCCCGAAGCTCCTCGTCCCCATCCTCACTGACCCAGCCTAGCGGGGCGTGGTGAAAATCCGGCCCCATCGCACCGCGGTGATCATCGGCCACGACCGCCAGCTCGAGGAGTCGTAGCTGTAATACACCACGAGCGGCCGGCCGCGCACGTTCTCTCGAGGCAGAAAGCCCCAGTAGCGGCCGTCGTAGGAGCTGTCGCGGTTGTCACCCATCATGAAGAAGGAGTCGGCCGGCACGAGGATCGGCCCCCAGTCCTGCAGATCCGGCTGATAGGTGGCCGTATCCCTGCCGACCACGTGCGGAAGCTGCCACTGCCGCATCTTGGCCCGCTGCATCGGATCTTCCGACCGAGTCGGATCGCCGTGCAAGGCATAGGGCTCGTCCACTCGCTTCCCGTCGCGGTAAAGGACCCCACCCTCCATGGCCAGCGTATCGCCCGGCACGCCGATCAGGCGCTTGACGACCTTGAGCCCTTCCTCCTCGACCGAGTCGAAGACCAAAATATCGTTCCGCCGCGGCTCCCTGATCGCGGGAAGCCGCGTCTTAACCAGCGGGACCTCCGCGCCGTAGAGCGCCTTGTTCACGAACAGGAAGTCGCCGATGAGCAGGGTGTTCTCCATGCTCCCGGAAGGGATACGGAAGGCCTCGACCAAGAAGGTCCGCAGGAAGAACCACACCACCAGGGCCACGCCGATCGACTTGGTCCATTCCCAGAGCCAGCTGAGGAACGGCCGGGAGGGGCCGGGCGGTGGCGCGGGTCGGGGGCTCGGGGGCGCCGAGGAGGGCTGGGTACTGCGTGCGGTCATGCGCGGATCCGTCATACGGGAGGTGTGGAATATAGTCCGTCGCGGGGTCAGCCAGCGCGAATCGCCTCCAGGACCTTGCCGGGATGCAGCGCCGCGTTGGCGACCCGCGGCCAGTGCCGGCGCACCCGGCCATCGGGTCCGATCCAGACCGTCGACCTGATGACGCCGGTCACCCGACGGCCGTACATCGTCTTTTCACCGTAAGCGCCATAGGCCCGCATGACCGAACGATCGGGGTCCGAGAGCAGGGTGAACGGCAGACGATACTTGGCCGCGAAGGCCCGATGGGAAACCGCCGGGTCGGGCGAGACGCCGAGCAGGGTGACACCGTGCGCGGCGAAATCGTCCCACGCGTCGCGGAAGCCGCAGGCCTCCTTGGTGCAGCCCGGCGTGTCGTCGGCGGGATAGAAATAGAGCACCACGTTCCGGCCGCGGAAATCGTCGAGCGTGACCTGCCGGCCCCCCGCGTCTTCCAGCGTGAATGGGGGCGGGGCGGTTCCGGGTTCCAGCACGCGGTCTCCTAGCTCGCGGTATCCTTGCCGCCGGCCCCGGCGGCATCCACTTCGGGTGGGGCCGCACGGGTCCGATCGATCACTTTGGGCAGGACGGGGGCGCCCTCGGCCAGCCGCTCCTGGCCCCCGACCACGACCTGGTCGCCCGACTCGACGCCGCTCCGCACTTCCACCAAGCCCGGCGTTCGCACCCCGAGCTCCACCTGGCGCCGAGTCGCCTTCCCGTTCTGCACCACCCAGACGAAGGTGCTGCCCTGGATCGGCAGGACCGCGTCTTCGGCGATGATGACGGCGTGCGGGCGTACCGCCGTCGCGAGCCGAACCTCAATGAACATTCCGGCCTGCAGCTCACGGCGGGGATTGGGCACCACCGCCTTGACCGTGATGGTGCGCCCGGGAAGCTGGACCAGGGGGTCCACGAAGTCCACCCGGCCGGTGAACTCACGGCCCGGCAGCGCCGCCACCCGGAAGGTGACCTGCTGACCCACCTTGAGCTGGTCGGCGTAGCGTTCGGGGACCTGAAACGCCGCCCGCTGAGGTGAGACGGTTTGTACCGTGAGCAGCGGCGTGCTGGTGGTCACGTAGTCACCAAGGCTTACGTGGCGCTCGCCCGCGACGCCGCCGAAGGGGGCGCGCACGACGGTCCGGTCGAGCCGCACCTGGAGCAGCGCGAGCTGAGCCTCGGTGCCGCGGGCCGTGGCTTCGGCGCGCTCGAGCTCCGACTGGCTCGACGCCTTCTGTCCCAGCAGCTCGCGGGTGCGCGCCAGCGATTGGCGGGCGAGATCGCGGTCGGCCTCGGCCTGCGCCACCTCGGCCCGGAGCTCGGCGTCGTCCACCTTGAACAATGGGGCGCCACGTGCCACCGTCGCCCCCTCTCGCACCACAATCTCCGCGATGCGTCCCTCGATGTCGGGCCGAAGCTCTACCGACTGCATCGCCTCGACCTGGCCGGTGGCCAGGATCGCGTCCACCACGGTGTCGGTCCGGGCCGCCACGACCTCCACGGGCATGGACGGCGGGCCACCCGGGCCCCCCGGCGCGCCGGCGGCGCCCTTCGACTTGCCTTCGGCTCCGTCGCAGGCGACGGCCGCGGCGCCCAGCAGCAGGGCGAGCAGCGGGTGCGGCCTGATGGTGTGCGTGGGTTTCACGAGGCATTCCCGGAAAAGAGTCGGCGGCCCAGGATCGCCTCCAGCCCGGCTAGTGCGAGCCGGGTCTGGTAGCGGGCCTGGACCAGATCGGCTTCCGACTGCGCCAGATTCACCTGCGCGTCGAGGAAGTCCAGGATGGTGCCGGCGCCGGCGCGATAGCGCAGCTCCTGCATCCGGTAGGTCTCCCTGGCGACGGTGACCGCCACCTCCGCCAGCTCGACGGCGGCCCGGAGCGCATCGTAGCCGTCGTAGGCCCGGGTCACGTCGCGGCGGACGGCGCCCTCGAGGTCGTGCCGGATGGCCCGCGCCACGTCGCGATCGACCCGGGCCTGGCTGGCGGCGATCTCGCGCTGGCCGTCATTCCAGAGGGGGAATGAGACACTGAACGTGAGCGAGCTGATGTTGGCCGCGCCAGGGAAGATCTGGGTGTCGTAGCGCTGGTGCAGTCCGCCGAGGCTCACGGTCGGCAGGTAGTCGCTGCGCTGCGACTTGAGCGTGGCGTCGGCGGCACGCTCGTTGGCTTGCGCGGCCCGGTATTGCGGCCCTTGATCGAGCGCGGAGCGCAGCGCTTCGGCCATGCTGATCGGCAGCGGCGGGGCCGGCGCGGTATCGAGAGGCGCCGCGTCCACCGGCCCCGGAACGCCGACCCGGCGCCCGAGATCGAGCCGGGCGGTCCGGAGCGCGTTCTGCTGCCGGAGCACGTCCACCTGCGCCCGGGTGAGCTCCAGCACCAGCTGGAGGGAATCGGTCGGAACGGCCGCGCCGGAGGCGACCCGCGCGCGCGCCACCGACAGGCCCTCGCGCGCGCGGGCCACCCGCTCGTCCGCCACCCGCTTGAGCTCCTGATTGACCAGCACGTCGTAGTAGCTGGACTCCGTCTCCAACGCGGCCTGGAAGCGCTGCTCGACTTCGCCCGCCTCCGCGCTGGCGAGCTCGGCCTTGGTGCGGCCCAGTTCGGCGAACTTGCGAACGCTGAACACCTCGTAGTTCGCGGTGGCGCGGCCCACCACGAGGGTGCTGGTGGGCACCGCGGGATTGGCCGGGTTGAAGAAGTCCTGCGAGTACTTGGTTTCGTCCAACCCGACCGACACTGATGGGACAATGAAGGTCAGCATCGCCGCCCGCCGGGCCCACTCGGCGTTGTCGATCCGGCCGAGGGCCTGGACGTAGTCGGGATCGAGCTGCGCCGAGCGGCGCAGCGCGTCGCTCAGCGTCACCTGCGGGACGGTGTCCCGCGCCGGCACCGTGTCGGTCGCGGCGGCCTGAAGCAAGAGCAGAAGGGCGAGCATCACTCCGCCTCCGCCGGGGCCAGATCCCCTCGGTGGGCGGGGGCGCGCCCGCGGACCCGGGCGAGGCCGGCGTCGAACAGCACGTACACCACGGGCACGACGAACAGGGTGAGCAGGGTCGAGAACAGGAGCCCGCCGACAATGGCGAACCCGAGCGGACGACGGCTCAGCGAGCCGGCGCCCAGCCCCAGCGCGATCGGCAACGCCCCCATGATGGTGGCCACCGAGGTCATCAGGATGGGCCGGAGCCGGATCCGCCCGGCCTCCAGCGCCGCCGCACTGGTGTCGAGCCCGCGCTCCCGCAGCTGATTGATGTACTCGACCAGCAGAATCGAGTTCTTGGTGACCAGGCCGATGAGGAGGATCATCCCGATCTGACTGTAGACATTGATGGTCGAGCCCGCCATCAACAGAGTGAAGAGCGCGCCGGTGACTGCCAGCGGCACGGCGAGGAGCACGGTGAATGGGTGCACCAGCGACTCGAACTGGCTCGCCAGCACCATGAACACCACCACCAGCGCCAGCACGAAGGCGAAGTAGAGCGATGAGCCGCTCTCCTCCAGCTCGCGCGACTCGCCGGCCAGTGCGGTGCTGCTGCCGCGGGGAAGCACCTCGGCGGCGATCCGGTTGAGCGAATCGAGCGCCTCGCCCAGGGTGAAGCCGGGCGCCAGGCTGGCGGTGACCGTGGCGGAGCGGACCCGGTTGAAATGATTGAGCTCCCGGGGACCTACTCCCTCCTGCACGTTGGCCAGCGCCTCGAGCTTGACCAGCTGACCCCCGCGCCCGCGGAGGTAGAGCCCGGTCATGTCGCTCGGGGTGGCCCGGGCGCGGGGGTCGAGCTGCACCATCACATCGTACTGCTTGTTGTTCCGGGTGAAGGTGCTGGTCTTGTTCCCGCCGAGGAGTACCTGGAGCGTGGTGGCCACGTCCGCCACCGGAATGCCGAGGTCCTCCGCGCGGTCGCGGTCGAAGGTGACGGTGAGCTGCGGCTTGTTGATCCGGAGGTCGCTGTCCACGTTGAGCAGCCCCGCGACCTGGCGCGCCCGGGCCAAGAGGGTATCGTTGCCGCGCGACAGCGAGTCGAAATTGGGGTGCTGGATCACGAAGTTCACCGGGCTGCCGAAGCCGAACGCCGGCGGGTTGTTGGCGAAGGCGAAGATCCCCGGAATGGCGAAGAACTGAGGCTGCACCTCGCTGATGATCTCCTGGACCGAGCGGGTCCGGGTGGACCAATCCTCCAGGTTGGTGAAGATCATCCCCCGGCTCACCCCGTCGCCCAGGTTCACCACGCTGAAGTAGCTCGCGACGCCCTTGGTCTTGGCCAGGATCGCCTCAGCCTGGCGCTGGTATCCGTCGGTGTAGGCCAGGGACGATCCCTCCGGCGCGATGATGAAGTTGAAGAACCACCCGCGGTCCTCCGGCGGCACGAACTCGCGCTTGAGGCCGCGGAAGGCGAACACCGCGCCGAGGGTCACGGCCAGGGCGAGGCCCACCACCGCGAACCGGTGGCGCAGGGCGAGGCCGAGCGCCCGGGTGTACCCGGCCGCCAGGCTGTTGAAACCCTGTTCCAGGGCGCGATAGAGCACCCCGTGCCGCGGCGGCACCCGCAGGATCCTGGCGCAGAGCATCGGCGTGAGGGTGAGCGCCACGAAACCGGAGATGATCACCGAGCCCGCGACGGCGATGCCGAACTCGTTGAAGAGCCGCCCGGTCGAGCCCTTGAGGAAGGCGAGCGGCGTGAACACCGCCACCAGAGCGATGGTCGTGGCGAGCACCGCAAAGGCGATCTCGCGGGTGCCGTTGGTCGCCGCCGTGACGGGATCCTCGTTCAGCTCCTCCTGGTGCCGGTATGCGTTCTCCAGCACGATGATCGCGTCGTCCACCACGATGCCGATGGCGAGGGTGAGAGCGAGCAGGGTGAAGTTGTTGATCGAGAAGCCGAGGAAGTACATGATCGCGAACGTGGCCACGATGGACGTGGGGATCGCGAGCCCGGGGATGATCGTGGCGCGGAGGTTCCGCAGGAAGACGAAGATGATCACCACCACCAGCCCCGCGGCGATCAGCAGCGTCTCCTCGGCCTCCTGGATGGAGCGCTGCACGAAGATCGACTGGTCGAACGCGGTGTCGATGTGCACGCCGGGCGGGAGCGATTCCTGGATCCGGGGCAGCTCCGCCCGGATCAGCTTGGCCACCTCGATGATGTTGGACTTGGACTGCCGCACGACGCCGATCGCGACCGACGGCGTCCCTTTGTAGCGCAGGGTGCTTCGCTCGTCCTCTGGGCCCAGCTCGACCCGGCCCAGATCGCGGAGCTTGACCAGCGCGCCGCCGGCGTTGCTCACCGTCAAGTCGGAGAACTCGTCCGGGGTCTTGAGCTCGCCGAGGGATCGGACCGTGAACTCCCGCCGCTCCGACTCGATGCGACCGGCAGGCACCTCGACATTGCGGCTCCGGATGGCCTGCTGGACGTCCTGCACCGTGAGGCCCCGGGCGGCCAGCTGGGACGCGTCGAGCCAGACCCGCATGGAGAAGCGGCGCTCGCCGAAGATGCGGGCCTGGCCTACTCCGGGCAGCGTCTGCAGCCGGCTCTTCACCAGCCGGTCGCCGATGTCGGAGAGCTGGAGCAGGTCGTAGTTCGCGCCCGACAGGGCCAGCCAGAAGAACGGCTGCGCGTCGGCGTCCTGCTTGGCGACGACCGGCTCTTCCACATCCTCGGGCAGGCGCTCGCGCACCCGGGCCACCTTGTCGCGGGTGTCCTGCGCGGCCGCCTCGACGTCACGGTCAAGGTTGAACTCGAGGGTGATGTTGCTGACCCCTTCCTGGCTCGAGCTGGTGAGGGTCCTGAGGCCCTCCACCGTGCTGAGCTCCTCCTCGAGAATGTCGGTGACCGCCGATTCCACGACCTGCGGATTGGCGCCGGGCAGCACGGTGCTCACCGAGACGATGGGCGGGTCAACGTCGGGAAACTCGCGTACCGACAACTGGAAGTACCCCAGCACGCCGAAGAGCACGAGAGCCAGGCTTACCATGCTGGCGAGCACCGGCCGGCGAATGGACAGGTCTGAAAGCTTCATGGCGTTCCCGGCGGTAGTAGCATGACATACTAGTGGGGAGACCGGGGCTGCCCGCCCCAAAGCCCGTTGCCCTACGCAACGTGCGGCCGAGAGATTCACTTCCCGGCGTTACATTGACGAATCACTGACACCTGTTTCGACGAATCCCATCACCGGAACGTTCGTATGGCCCAGAAGCTCTCGTCGCGGCAGGTGGCCCAACTGGAGTTTCTCCAGACCCTGCCGCCCCGTTTCCAGCGGATTCACGGCGTGATCGAGGAGATGAACGCGCTGCGCGCCGACGACGTCGTTGTGCGTGGGCTGGTCCGGCTGCTGGACGAAATGAAAGCCAAGGCGGGGGGGTTGAGTCTGACCGGGCTGTCGGACACCGCCGGCATCATGGCGACGATGGCCCGGCGGGGCGGTGGCCTGCAGATGAGGGTGCGGGGACTGCGGGAGCTGCTGGGAAGCCTCAAGATCAACTACGAAGCGGCCCTGCGCTCGGCTACCACGCCCGACGTCGGAGCCGAGCCGGAGCCCTAGCCGCGGGCAGCGCCTCGGCGGGCGAGCACGCGGTCGATGACCGGTCCGGCCATGAGCACGATCATCGCGTTGACCAGCACTCCGATCAGGGTCGAGACGAAGGTCAAGGCACTCAGAATCAGGCCGGCGCCGATGGTGGCGAGCAGTACTCCGATCCAGTACATCCGCCCCTCCGCTGATGCGTCCGCGTGGTGGAAGGCCGTAGGTTAGCTTCCGCCCATCTGCCCCGCAACCCGTTGGCTCACCAGAACGAGGCACTCATGCGCGCACCGTTTTTCACCACCGTGCTCTTGGCGGCTCTGGCGCTCCCGCTGGCCGCCCAGCAGAGCGGCAGCGCCCGTTCGCACGACGATCCGGACCATCCCGCCGCGAGCGGCGGCGCGATGCCCGCGGGGTGGTCGGTCCGGGCCGATCGCGGCGATGCCAGCGGCGCGGCGGTCACCCAGGAGCAAGGTGGCCTCCACGTGGTGACCGGCCCAGCCATCCTCCTCTACCGCGTGGACAAGAGCGGCAAGGGGCCGTTCCACACTTTGGCGACGTTTACCCAGACCAAACCCTCAGCGCACGCCGAGGGATACGGTCTCTTCCTCGGTGGCAAGTCGCTCGAGGGCACGGACCAGCAGTACACCTACTTCCTGATCCGCCAGGATGGGAGTTATCTGATCAAGCGGCGGGAAGGCGAGAAGACCACCGACATCAGCAAGGGTTGGGTGACCAGCGCGGCGGTCAAGAAGGCCGGCGCGGACGGCTCAGCCACCAACCTGCTGGAGGTGGACCACAAGAAAGACCCCAGCAAGGTCCGCTTTCTGGTGAACGGACAGGAGGTGTACTCGGCCGACGCCAAGACGATCCAGTCCGACGGCGATGTGGGGCTCCGGGTCAACCACAACCTGGACGTCAGGGTCGAAGGCTTCGACGTGCACCGCTGAGGCCGCTCAGCCGGCCCGGCGACCCTCCGCCTGCAGCATCCGGTCAGCGGCGTAGCCCACCACGCCGTCGCCGTCCCGGGCCAGGCGCTGCAGGGTCGCGACGCCGTTCACATTGCCGGCCAGCCCGAGCGCGGCAACGGCCGCGAGGCGCTGGCCGGTGTTGTATCCGCTGCGGCGCAGCAGGCGGCGGCCGGTCAGCGCGATCTCGGCCAGTGCCTCGCAGGAACCGGCACTGCCGATCGAGCCGAGCGCCACGACCAGCCCCTGCCAGGTATCCCGGTCCCGCTCGTCCCTGACCGCCGCGATCAGCAGCTCCGCCAGCTCGCCGCCCCGCCAGGTGGATACCGCCTGGCCGGCGGCGGCCCGGGTACGGGCCGACGGATGGCGCAGGGCGTCGCGCAGCGGGATCGCGACGGGAAACCCGTGCAGCTCGCCCAGGGCATGCACGGCGGCGGCGCGGACCAGCTCGTCGGGATGTCCCACTAAGGCCGAGAGCAAACCCACGGCTTCGGGGACGCCGAGCCGGGCGAGAATGGCCGTGCCATGGCGGACTTCGCGTGGGTCCGGGCTGCGCAGCATGGGCCGCACCATCCGATACGCCTCGGGCATGCCGCCGAGCACGTCGTAGATGAACACCCGCACGCCCAGCGCCTCGCCGCGGCGCAGCCGCTCGAGCAGCACCTCGACGGCGTCGAGGCCGAGCCACCGGAGCACGTCCATCGCCTCCGAGCGCACGCCAAGATCGTACTCGGCCACGGTGAGAATACCGTCGATCATGACCCGGGACAGCCCGCGGCGAGCCTCGATGCCGAACATCCGCCGCTCGGCCTCGGGAACGCGCGGCGCCAGGAGAACCAGGCCGTGCACCGCGTGCAGGGCCTCCTCCCACGCTTCGGTGCGCGTGGCCCAGGCGAGGCCGTCCCGCAGCCGCGCGATCTGCGCCTGCTGACCACGCACCAGATGCACCCGACGCTCGCCCGTGGTGCGGCGGTCCGGCCCTCTCCGTCGGTCGATGCCCCGGAACCGTCCGTGTGCCTGCCGGCGACGATCCTCGAACTGCCGTCGCTCGACGGGGATTCGTCGCTCGAGGCTCGGTCCGGGGCCGGAGCCGCCGCCTGGCCCGGTTGTGACCGGACCGGGCAGTGGCGGCTGAGCGGGCGGCGCCAGGAGGCGGACCAGCTCGATGGTGACGTTCGGGGTGATCGGCAGGGGAGTGACGTCGTGCGCCAGAGCGCGCGCAAGCGCATGCAGCTCGTCGGGATCGGCTCCGGCCTCGATCCTGAGACGATCAACCTGACGCGCCAGCATGCGAGCCTTGAGCGGCATGTCGTCGGGAATCTGGGTCCAGGCGATGCCGGCTTCCAGCTCGATCGGTCCGGTCTGCACGGCGGAGGCCGCCGCGGCGAGCGCCAGATCTTGCGCCGCGTCGTTGCCCGGATCGACCCGCAGCAGGGTCACCAGGTCGCCGAAGCGCTTGATGAAGGTCGCCGTGGGGTCCACGCGGCCGTCCTCCGCTGCTGGGAATGGGGGAACTGTCCTTCAATCTTGATCCTGCGGGTCGACTTTGCAACACCTGCAGTTCGGCGCACCGTCACGCCGCCATGATCCCGGTCGCGCATTGGTCGCCCGAGACGGCTCGCCGTGCACTAGCGGCTGGACCGAAGGTGAACCTCAAGCTGAGGGGCGGACTCGCGATCGCCTGGGCGGCCGTACCGGAGTGCTCGGGCGGCGGGCACCCGTGCGCGCGAGCCAGCGCGCCGCCGCCGTAAGGTCGCGCACGAACGACTGCCGCTCGGCGGCGCGAGCCTCGCCGGGAGCCCGGAGGATCGCCGAAGGGTGCACCGTCGCCAGCACCGGGCCCGCCGGCGACTCCACGACCCGCCCACGCTCACGGGTCACCCGGAAGTCCGGGCCGAGGAGCGACTGGGCGGCGGTGCTTCCGAGCGCCACGATGAGCGCCGGCCGGACCACCTTGACCTCCTCCTCCAGCCACGGCCGGCACGCGCGCAC
>Ga0136846_1233038_pt1 | contig 14132 bp, 10 predicted proteins | sample HopSoiMetagenom2_FD_96841 | JGI IMG/M metagenome (GOLD analysis project Ga0136846, IMG submission 96841) | Grasslands soil microbial communities from Hopland, California, USA - 2 Assembly 2016 (version 4) | ecosystem: Environmental > Terrestrial > Soil > Grasslands | place: USA: Hopland...
CTGCACGCAGGCAGCGAGAGTTGCGCCGAGTCACTTACGTACTTCCCCACGCCGGTCGATTTTCGTGTGGGCCCGCAGGGTTATCTTAACCACATTCTGCGGGCCAAAGACGCGGTCAACGTTCCCATCATCGCCAGCCTCAACGGCAGCAGCTTCGGGGGATGGACCGGCATGGCCAAGCGGATTGAGCAGGCGGGCGCTGATGCCATCGAATGCAACATCTACTTCGTGCCGAGCGATATGAATGCGTCTTCGGCCGATATCGAAAAAAGCTACACCGATATATTTCGGGCCGTGAAGCATTCGGTGGATATTCCGGTGGCCGTCAAGCTGAGCCCCTTTTTTACCAACATGGCCGGCATGGCAAAGCGACTGGACGAGTTCGGAGCCGATGCTCTGGTGCTCTTCAACCGCTTTTATCAGCCGGACATCGATCTCGAACATCTTGAGATCCGTCCCAACGTTCTCCTCAGCACTGCGCAGGACCTGCGCTTACCGCTCACCTGGATTGGCATTCTCTATGGCCGGATCAAAGCCAATCTCGCTGCTACCGGCGGCATACAGAGCGGCCAGGACGCCCTGAAGCTGCTCATGGCCGGCGCAAACGTGACCATGATGTGTTCCAGCCTGTTACGTCACGGAGCAGGGCACATCCGTCAGGTTGAGCAGGAAATGACGGAGTGGATGGACCAACATGAGTACGGTTCCGTCCGCCAGCTGCAAGGCAGCATGAGCCAGCTGCGCTGCCCCAATCCATCTGCGTTTGAGCGGGCCCAATATATGCACGCTGTCTCCCGCATGCCGGCCAGAATCGTGTAGCCAGAATCGCGTAGAAGGAGAATGTGATGCGGATCACACACCTGCGTGTGTGCAGTCATCGCGCGCCCGGGCCGCTTAGCGCGAAACTCAATCCAGAAAGGAGATTCTTATGATGTTCGCTCATAAGCTGGTGCGCGCTATCGAACTTCATGCCAACGAACTCGCCTCGCGGCTCATGGAAAGCGTAAGAAAGGATCCTGAACTCGCCGAATATCAAATGGTTCCGGAGGGGGAACTCAAGGACCGTGTTTATGAGATTTACCGGCACCTGGGTAACTGGCTGCTCGGCAAAGATACCCGCGAGATTCAGCGCCGTTATCTGATCATCGGTGGACGGCGGGCTGCACAAGGCGTTCCGCTCAGTCAGCTGATCCGCGCGATCAACCTTACCCGTGACAATCTCTGGACATTCCTGAAAAAGGACACACTCATCGATCGTCCCATTGAGATATTCGGAGAGCTCGAGCTGCTGCAATTGCTTGATCAGTTCTTCGAACAAGCCGTGTACTATGCGGCCCTGGGCTATGAGGAGATGTCGGTGACCGGCAAAAACCAGGAAGCAGAACAGACCGAGCTTGCGGAAACGGCCCGAACCTAAACGGCCCGAACCTAAGGAGATACGCGCGTGCCCTGGGCAAGCGACTACAAGCGGAAAGTGACCACAGCCGACCAGGCGCTGCGCTGCGTTCAGTCCGGGATGCGGGTTTACATTCATCCCGGCTGCGCGGAGCCGGAAGCGCTGGTCGAAGCGCTGATGCGGCGCGCACTCTATCTTCATGGGGTCGAGATCGTCCACATCATGACCATGGGTTGCGCACCCTATGTCTCTGCCGAGATGGATGGTCATTTCCGGCACAATGCCATGTTCATCGGCGCCAATGTCCGAGCGGCGGTGAATGAAGGGCGGGCTGATTACACTCCGGTTCATCTCAGCGAGATCGAACAGCTGTTTGAAAGCGGAGCTATGCCCATTGATGTGGCGCTGATTGAGGTCTCGCCACCAGATCCTCATGGTTTTTGCAGTTTCGGGGTTGGCGTTGACACTACCCTGACTGCTGCCAGGTGTGCTCGCCACGTTGTCGCGCAGGTCAACGACTTTATGCCGCGGACCTATGGCGACAGTTTCATTCACGTCAGCGACATAGATGCGGTGGTGGAATCGTCACGGCCGCTATGCGAACTAAAGAAGCCAGTAGTCACTGATATGCATGTGGCCATTGCGCGCAACGTGGCGGGCCTTATTGAGGATGAGGCGGTCCTGCAGACTGGAATTGGGGGAATTCCCGATGCAGTGCTGCCCTTTCTGAGTGATCGCCGCGATCTGGGCATCCACAGTGAACTTGTTTCCGACGGAGTAATTGATCTGATCGAACAAGGGGTGATCACCGGTGCCCGTAAGAACTTCAAACCTCGCAAGATCATTGTTGGCTTTGCCCTCGGCACCCGAAGGCTGTTTGAATTCGTCGATAACAATCCGTCATTCGAGTTTCATCCTACCGCTTACACCAACGATCCTGTTTTAATCGCCCGCAATGACAACATGGTGGCCATCAATTCGGCCCTGCAGGTTGATCTCACCGGGCAGGTTTGCTCGGACTCCATCGGCACGCAGTTCTACAGCGGTATTGGCGGCCAGGTAGATTTCCTGCGCGGCGCTTCACGTTCCAGGAATGGCAAAGCTATCATCGCGCTCCCCGCAACCGCGAAGAACGGGAGCCTGTCGCGCATCGTCCCCATCCTGACGCCCGGAGCTGGCGTAGTAACTTCCCGCGGCCTGGTCCGTTATGTCGTCACCGAACATGGCGTCGCCTACCTGCACGGCAAGACAATGCGCGAAAGGGCCCAAGCCTTGATCCAGATCGCCGATCCCAAGTTCCGCCGCGGATTGCAAGACTATTGCGAGTCCTGCAATCTGAAGCGGCCTGCCGGCATGACGGTTTCTGCCTAGGCGATCCGTGGCCTCCTCCGACTCAGTGATCTCAATCACAGCTTAGGGTGACAGCAATCATGGCCCATTCCGGGTCCAGTGTGTGACCTTGGTAACTGTCATAGGAGGTGGCTTATGAAATTACTGGAACAACAAGCAGTAGCTGGAATCTCGATCAAAAACGTCCTTTTCGCAACCGACTTCTCTGAAGCATCAACAGCTGCCCTGCCCTATGCGCTTGCGGTTGCCGGCCGGTACGGCAGCACGCTGCACATGGCGCATGTAGTCCCGGACACCAATTTTGTGATGATGACGGGAGGGATTGATCCCATCAGTATCGGAACGATTTATGATCGCGCGCATACCAACGCCCAGGAACTGATGCAAAGACTGGAACAGCGTACGCAGCAGGTCCCGGCCAGGACCTATGTCGCACATGGCCCGGTGTGGGACATGCTCTCTGGGATTGTCTCGGATTCACAAGCCGACCTGTTGGTGATTGGCACTCATGGCCGCACCGGAGTTCAGAAACTGCTGATGGGCTCAGTGGCTGAAGAGATCTTCAGGCAAGCGAGGTGTCCAGTATTGACGGTGGGTCCCAATCTCGCGCGCTGCTACAGCATAGAAGGGGAAGCGGATTTTCCGTGTGCCAAGCTAGAACTCAAGAGAGTTCTATATGCAACCGACTTCGCAACCAGTTCACTGATAGCAGCCTCGATCGCAATGTCATTTGCTCGCGAATTCCAGGCGCACCTGGTTATGTTGCATGTAATGCGCGAATACATTGATCTGCATAAGAAGCCGGGGCCAATCGAGAAAACACTACGACGTCTGGAAGAGATGATCCCGGAAACTTCGGGACTGTGGTTTGAGCCAGAAGCGGTGGTTAAGTTTGGCGATCCGTCTTATGAAATCCTGGACGTTGCTCGCGAACAGAAAGCCGATCTGATCGTGCTTGGAGTACGTCCTGCCAAGGACCATCCAAGTGCGAGCGCACATTCTCCCTGGGCAACTGCGCATCAGGTCATCGCCGGCGCCAGGTGCCCCGTCCTTACGGTTAGGGGATAACTGCCACCTGCCGTCGCTCGCTGGGGGAGAATACAAACGGGCCCGCAAGGGCCCGTTTGTGGTGCGGATGCAATTGCTATAGCGTTCTGCATGCGTCATTCGTTATGAAATCAAGCGCTTCTCGCAATCAGCTCCTCGCCCCGGTCCAGGGGCGATTTACGTGCTCCATCTTGAGCATCGCTACGCGCGGCTCAGTCAGACGGAAATTTCGAAGCTGACCGGAATCAGTACGATCAGATTAAGCCTGGCCGAACCACCTTCTCACTGACACCTCGAGAACACCAATCGATCCGTGCGGCCATTCTTAAAGCTTCGAAAGAGTGGGGAATGCGGCATTCTAAATGCGGCATTCTAAAGGATGCCGATCCGCGCTTTCAGCACGCGATGCGGATCATTGAAGGAATTCGGAAACCAAGAAGTTGTTCGACACTGTGCATGAGTCCCGCGGCTATTCGGAAATGGAAGCGGCAGTGGGAAGGTTAAAGGCGAAGGTTAAAGGGGAAGGCTAAGCCGCAAATGGTTCAAACTATGGTGCGCCCTGAGAGATTCGAACTCCCGACCTTCTGGTTCGTAGCCAGACGCTCTATCCAACTGAGCTAAGGGCGCGTGGAAATTTATTCTACCAGAATTGGTAAGACTCACCCGCCGCCTGAACTGCCGGCAATTTGCACAGCCACCTGATTCATTTCAGTTGACTGTGACGGACCTCTGGAGATACTGTCCGCCTCACGCCTCTTCAGCCGGGGCCTTTTGCTTCGGCTTGCTCTTCGGGGGGAGAGTTCGCTCCGTTGCTAAAAGGCCCCTTCCGCAGCTGAACTTCGGCCGTTAATTTCTGAAGGCGTACGGTAATGGGTCATTGCGATAATCGCGATAGCCGCGCGCGGTCAGGCGTATCACGCCGCGCATGTCTTCTTCAATAAATCCATCAATTCTGAGTTGAGCAATCACTTCGCGCGCCAGCGATGAATCTATGGTCTGCCGCGATAAGGTAAGGAATTGCCTGGGATCTTTCTGATAAAGCTGGGCGAGCGACAACAACAGCGCATCACGAATTAAGTCTCTACTCATATCAGTTCTGGTGGGAGTTCGCGGTGCATCATATGCAAAATCAATTTTCCGGCCAATGGCTGTACCGTGCCATCGAACCACACAAACGGGCCATTTTGTCCGCGGCCGGTTTCTCCTATGCTGTGCGTGGACATACTTTCGGGGGAGGGGATGTCCAAAGTTTAAGCGCCTCGGCTCAACCAAGCGAGGCGCTTTGCTTTTCTGCTGAAATGTTTCAGGGACCTGGAGATTAACTTAGCGGGCGGCCACGGCAGTGCGGAACGGACTCAACGCTTCGAGATAGTTGTTCAGCTGCCGCTTCCCTTCGTCATCTAGAAAAACAAATTTGATTCCGTTCCCGAAGTTGGGATGCCGGCTCACCACCACGCCGGTGCCGCAGATTTTCTTGTCGCCCAGCCACAGCGTTATCCCCAGTTCGGTCGATACCTGCTGAGTCAGCATGATTTCGACATAGCATCCGCCCATCGAGATGTCGGCAGTCTGCCCTCGCACCGGCGTACCATTTCCCTGCCGCCGCAACTCAATGGCAAGGCTGGCGCGGAATCTGGGGTGCTGTCTCTGTGTCCTTGACATCGGATAACTCCGGCCAATGAACTTGCAGTTAGTAAGCCAAACATTCTAAATCTGCAAATGGCTGATTCAGCAAGCTATCCGCGGCGGAAGCGAGGCCCGGCAAGCACTCTTTGACGATTTATGTCAGGCGCAATTTGAAAATCATGGCAATGAATCTAATCAATGTATGCCAACAGGTAGCGGCGATTCATCTCGTCGAAAGTTTCGACGCTGCGTGCCAGATTCCTCCGGAATGAATGATTCAGCTGGACGCTATTGCACCATCAGCGTGAAGGTTGTGGTGCGTGTCAGGGTTCCGGTCGACGACGCGGCGGAAGCGGAAACTGTGACGTTCGACGAGCCGGCAGGCGTCCCCGGATCGCCTCCACCGCTGCCCGAACTGGAACCTCCACCGCAACTGGCAATCGGCATAATGCAGATCGCGATCGCCAGGGCCGCCAATGCTGACCAGCGCCCCTTTTGCGGAGTCGAGCTGAAAATTATCGCCACTGCAAAGGCAAGCGCTGATGCCAACCACAACCCGTGTCCGCGCGCGGCTGCCGTTTTTGGCGCGGTGGTTGAAATCCTAAGCGTAGTTTGACCATTCCCGGTCACCGAAGCCGGGCTGAAACTGCAGGTAGCCTCACGCGGCAATCCTGAGCAGGCAGCAGTGGTGAAGTTAATCGTTCCGTTGTAGCCGGCATCTCCGGTGATAGTGAAAGTGAGAGTTCCACTTCCGCCCGGACTGGTAATGGTCATGCTCGCAGCGGCGGCAGAAATATCGAAGTCGGGCTGCACGCTGACATTCACCGGCGAAGATGTGCCTGCCTGGTAGTTGGTATCTCCTGCGTAGTGCGCGGTCAGGCTTAGTTGCCCGTTCGGGAGCGTAGTCGCCAGCGAAGCCGTTGACTGGGCCAGATTGAATGTTCGCGGCGAAACGAACCCGCCCGCCGCTGATAAAAATAACGCCGTTGTTCCCAGCGATGTGGGCCCGTTAAAAAATTCCACGGTACCCGACGGTGCGTTCCCTGCGCTGTTGGTATTGAGTGTCGCGGTCAGAGTCACTTGCGTTCGTGACCCGATCTGGCTTGCCGGCGACAAGGTCAGCACCGGGTTAATGTCGGCAGCGGCAACCGAAAAACTCACCAGCGTTGAATTGCTCGATTGAAAACTTGAGTCTCCACTATATTGCGCTTGCAGCGAATGGCTTCCGGGAGGGATAGTTGTGATGGGAATCGAGACCGCGGCAGCGCCCTGGTTGCTGAGCGTCAACACCGGGAAAATAGTTTGGTTTGCTGCCTCCCCTCCGAAACTTACGCCTCCACTCGGAAGACCAACCCCCGATTGTCCCACCACCGTGACCTGAGGAATCATCGGGAAGCCATAAGGAATATTGGCTGTTCCGATAAGGCTACCGTTGAAATCTGTGGCTTGCATGGCCAGCGTGGTGGTACTCGGCTCGGCCGAAACCGTCACCGCAACCGGAGCAGAATCGCTGGCTGCAAAGGTCTTGTCCCCAGAGTAATGCGCTATCACATCATAAGATCCACCTGCCAGATGCTGCGTGGGCAACGACACCGCACTCGCAGTGAGCGGTAATGTATCCAGGCGCTGCCCGGAAGCACTGCCCGACAGCAGGGTAATATCGCCGGTCGGTCCGGGATTGCCGCTGCTGTTGGTGACGGACGCGGTCACAGTCACGCTCTGGCCGTGAACGATGTTGATCTTGGGCGTGAGGTCCAAGTTGGTAATGGTGGAATTAAACGAAACTGACGCCCAGTTATTCACCAGGTTCGCGACATTGACCGACCCCAGCCCGCTCGCCAGATCGTAGCCCACAGTTGCCTGATACTTACCGCTTGAGGTGCCGTAACCTGTCTGTCCAGGAACCGCGATGTTGCCCGAGGTAATATCGTTGAAGATACAGCTGGCTGCCGGAGGCCCAGTCGTTTTCGAGCCGTTGCATTGCGAGAAGTTCTCCGTCGCCGCCAGTTTGTACAGCACATAGTTGCCCTGTCCCTGACGCTGCGGAGATCCCGCGCCACCCATTTTTTGATCGACCAGCGCCATCACGCCGGCAAAAGAGGGCGCAGAGGCCGAAGTGCCCAGAATGATGAATAAACCCCCTTCCTGGCAGGATCCCGCAACGCACAATAAATAGCCGTCATGCGCAGCCGCAGTGAACGATACATCCGGCTGGTCGCGCGCTCCGTCACTCGGAATACCAGTGACTCCGGCTTGCCAGCTGGGCTTGCCAAAAAACATGCTGACCCCTCCTCCTCCGGCTGCCAGCGGCGGAGGAAAGTCACTGCATCCAGAGGTGCAGGTTTCATTCCACGCGTTCTCGGGAATATAGCCTTTGGCTGAATGCAAGTCAGAGCTATTCGTCGAATTCCAATAAAGGCTGGGCTGGCCATGCTCGTTAAACAGGGTTCCACCTACGGCAACGTTGAACGGCGTTGCGCTCAGCATGTTGGACGAAACCTGGCCGCTGCCTACATTTTCGCCCAGGTCGTCACAGCCGGATGCGCCGGTATCACCGGTTGAAACCATATACGTAATACCCTCGGCGGCCGCCTGTTCGGCCAGATGAGAAATAGCTATAGCTTGTGAGCTGCTGAAGGCCAACTCGCATTGACCGAAGCTCTCGGTCATCACATCGCCGGCGTTGTTATCAACGATATAAAGCTCAGACAGATCCACTCCATCGGTGGTATCGGTGGAAGCAGAAAGCACAAAATTTATAGTTGCCGCCGGGGCGATCGCTCCTGACCAGGTCACGTCCAGAGTGGCTTCGACTTGTTCGCCGAAACTCACGATTCCAGGATCTGGCCCGTTCAGCGTGATGGTGAGCGGACCGAAGCCGGCATCAAACAATCCTCGATATTCGTTGACATCCGTCTCATCAAAATTGGTTCGGCCTACCACCGCAATGGTGGTTCCCTCTCCGCGGAATCCTTGCGAGTAAACCGAGTTGATGTTGTAAATGACCCTGAAGTCCCCAGGCACAAGCGCGTGAGAACCATCGCTGCCGGTAGCGTCCGGCCCTAAAACCGAGGACATTGGTACCCGCTTGCTTACACCATGCAGCGGCTTCTTGTGAAAATTATGCAGCGTGTTCACGCCTGCTACCACCGGCGCAAGCGCTGCCGGAATCTGCAGATCGCTTGCGTTGGCCCAGTGCTCTTCGCCTCTGACGAGGTACTTGTGGATCTCGGTGTGAAAGGCGTCGCGCACCTGGCCGGCATTCCCTGAAAACTCAATAACGGTTCGTCCATTAGCGACTTTGTTCACCTCGAACCCGCGCTCCTGAAGCCATGCGGTGATAGTCCTGATGTCATCGTCCGAAGGCCCGAACATTCGGCCAAATTCCTGGGGCGTGAGCCACGCGTGATAGCTGGGCGAAGCTTTGTCCTGCTGTTGATCAAGCAGCCTGGTGAGCGCCAGCTGCTGCTCCGGACTGCGCTTCAGAACCAGCAGCATCCGTTCCATGGGCAGTGTTGCCGGCGCCACGCCACGATCGAATTCGGCGCGGGCAAGCGGATGCGTGTTCCCCTTCAATGTGATCAGTTGGCTTGCATTGAGCGGCTGAACAATGCGCGAGGCTACCTGCGATTGCGCATTTGAAAAGCTCGAAAATAATGCGATAAGAGAAACGGCGGTTAACGCAGAAAACGAGGGGCGCATGACTACTCCTGACTCTTCTCCGGCGCGACCGTTTCAGCCTCGATGGGAAGCTGTTTCCCGGTTGACGGCGAGACCCCCTCGTGAAACACCCGTCAGTCGGATTACTTCGCCCCTGGCGAAAGAAACGTCAAGCCCGAGTGGGCGAGAATCTTACCGCAACTTTTGCAGAAGTAAAGCAGCAACTTACGTTTGAAGTGCCAGGCTTGACAATCAGAGGCCGCGTTCCCGAAAATTCGCGGGCCATGGCCCTCAGAAATATCTACTTCCAAAACGCGCCCCTGCTTGTTCTTATATTTCTTTCGCACCCGCTCATGTCACAGGACCGCTCTCAGGCACGCTCCATGGTAGTCACGCCGCTCGGCATTGTTGCCACCAGTCACGTTCAGGCCTCGCAAGCCGGGGCGCTGATCCTTGCCAGGGGCGGATCGGCGGTTGATGCAGCGATCGCCGCCAACGCCGTTCTGGGGGTGACCGAACCGATGATGAACGGTATCGGCGGCGATCTGTTTGCGATCTACTGGGACGCCAGGACCAAGAAACTATACGGCCTTAATTCCAGTGGATGGGCGCCTCAAAACTTGACGATCGCTCACCTGACGTCCAAGGGCGTCAAAGAGATGCCGCCATATGGCATCGACTCTGTCACCGTCCCGGGAACAGTCGCCGGTTGGAATGCGTTGCACCAGCGCTTCGGGAAACTGGACTGGAAAGAGCTGTTCAATCCGGCGATCACCTACGCACGCGACGGATACGCCGTGCCGGAGTTCATTCACGGCTACTGGCAGGATTCAGTCGACGACCTGCAGAAAAATCCGGAGAGCGCACGCGTTTTCTTGCCGGGCGGCAAGGCGCCTGAACTGGGACAGATATTTTCAAATCCCGATCTCGCCAAGTCACTGACTCTTATCGCAGATAAGGGAGCAGCAGCGTTCTATTCGGGTGAAATTGCATCGGCGATTTTGCGCACCTCAAGTGACCTGGGCGGCACACTGACGGCCGCTGACCTAAGCGATTTCAAACCGGAATGGGTGGAACCAATCTCGACAACATACCGTGGCTGGACAGTTTACGAGCTTCCGCCCAACGGCCAGGGCATGGCTGCACTGGAAATGTTGAACATAATGGAAACCTCGCCCGCCTCAGCCGACGGCCCCTCGAGCGTTACCGAGTTGCACAAGAAAATGGAAGCGATGAAGCTCGCCTACGCTGACCTGGCGCGTTACAACGCCGATCCAAGATTTTCCAAAGTCCCGGTTAAAGGATTGATCTCAAAAGAGTACGCTCAGGAACGAGCCAGGCAGATCGATCCGAATCGCGCCGCTTGCGACGTTTCCTTCGGCAAGCCTCCGGCCAGTGAAACCACTTACCTGACAGCCGTGGATTCGCAGGGCAACATCGTCTCCCTGATTCAAAGCAATTACGAGTCATTCGGTTCAGGAATCACGGTCCGAGGCATGGGATTCGTATTACAGGACCGGGGTGCGCTTTTCAGCCTCGATTCGGCACATCCCAATGCACTCGCGCCGCGCAAACGGCCGTTTCACACCATCATCCCGGCATTCATGGAGCGTGGCAATCAGCACATTGGCTTTGGCATTATGGGAGGCGCGAATCAACCTGTGGCCCACGCGCAGTTTGTTTCGAATGTCGTCGATTACAACATGAATGTTCAGCAAGCACTTGAAAATGCCAGGTTTACTGTGAGTCCCAAACGAGGATGCAACGTGGTGATCGAGTCAAGGGTGCCAGAACAGGTGAGGGCAAAACTCACTGCCATCGGCCATGTACTCGAGGTAGGCGGTGCCTACTCCTCCGCGATGGGACGCGGCCAGGCAGTGTTACATGACGGCGGAAAGGGCGTTAATTTTGGAGGATCTGATCCTCGTGCCGATGGATCGGCAGAGCCTGAGCCGCCTCATTTCCACTGAAAATGACCCAAATAAGAAGCGCCCCGGATCCTATCGGATCGGGACGCCCGAACAGCCCTCCCCCGGAACTGCTCATTGCCAAATTATGATTTTGTGCGAAATCTGTAAATTCCACTTAGGTGCCAGGCACATGGCACAAATCGGTGTGAAGTTGCATGCTCAGCAAATCACCACGTTGGAACGCAAAGCTTCATGCAAGATGTGAATTAGTTTGCACATCAGGTTCCCCTCCCCTGGATTTTTGGCACGTAAGTCATTAAGATTCAGGCCGCTTTAGACGTTCGCATTTGGAATTATGAATGCAGAGAAGATCGTACCAACTCTGTAAGTAGTAGTTGTTAACCGTAGGAAACGAACATCAACCCCGGGAGTTCGGAGGATATGGTTATGAGACGAGTGGTTCTGATGGCTATCTTAGCGCTGGCTCTGCCAGTCGCGGCATTTGCCAATAGCATTGCTGTGACCAATATTGGTGGCACGATAAGTCAAAATGGCAGTGGCGGCTTGACTCTGTCCGGTTCGACCATCATCCATTTCGGCAACACGGTAGGTTCGAATCTCGGCACTCTAAGTTTCTCGATCGATGGCCCTTTAGCTACCGGTGATCTTCAGAATGGCGGAACATTCTCACCGGGCGGTACCTTCACCATCGCCATCAGCGGCGGCCCTACCTATACCGGGACGTTCTCCAGCGCTACCTGGATCATGCAGACTGATGCCAGCGGAAATCATCAATACACGCTGCAGGCGACCATTACTGGATCCAATTTCAGCGCTTTCACTTTCCAGGTCGGGCTAACGCAAAAAGGATTTTTTAGCGGTTCGACAGAAGTAGGCAGCGGCGACACCGTAATCACCACCGTTCCTGAGCCCGGCACTCTTGGAATGCTCGGAACCGGCCTGGTTGGTATCGCGGGCCTGGTTCGGCGCAGGATCAAATTAGGATAGTTTCGCGAAATCACTCGACTCATTCGGCCCCGCCGCAAGCGGGGCCTTTCTTTTGTGTTCAGTAAGCTTCCCTAACACCATCTGACCGCAACCCGAGTACATACTGCATCACCCAAATCCATTCAATTCAGCCACTTTCCTCCGATTTTTTCGCCTGCGATTCGGCTGCCGAAGTTACTGCCGTAACCGCACCGAAGGACATTCGGATTGACCCTTTGACAGCCCTTTCATACAGTCGCCGCAGGGGGTCGTATGAAGGATATCCACGAGGTATTGCGGGTGAAGCAGGCCAAGTACGCCCAGCTGGCCAAGCAGATTGAATCATTGCAGCAGGCCGCGGAAAAACTGCGCGAAGTGGCTCCGCTGCTGGCAGAAAATGACGACGATGACGTTGCCGTACTGGGCGAAGCTGACGAGCCAAACGTAATGGCCGCCCGCGCCGGGTCCGCAACGCAAGCGGTTCCACCGAAGCCGGTTCCGGGACGCACACCGCGCTGGCCTTAAAGCCGGCTTTACCGCGAAACACCTATGACGTTTCAGGCTCTTTTGGTTTCCAAGGACGAACAGGCTACCCACCTGCTGACGCTGGCGCTGGCAGGTTTTGGCATGGCCGTGCACAGTTGCGGCTATCCGGACGGGGTCTGCCAATTGGCGGAGCAGAAGTTTGATTGCGTGCTGGTCGACTACGACGATCCGCATAGCGCGGCTTTGATTCTTCAAAACGCCGAGCAGGCGGCTATCAAACCTGTGACCGTCGCCCTGCTGCATGATCAAAGCGATGTGCGTGGAGTTTTCGGAGCCGGAGCCAATTTCGTACTCTACAAACCGATTTCTGAGCTGCAGGCCGAATCGACCCTGCGTGCCGCCACCGCGCTGGCGCGGCGCGAGCGGCGCCGTGCATTTCGCGTTCCAGTTCAGTTGCCGGTTGAGATTCGCACCGCAAACGGAACGGACATCGAAGGCATTCTGCTCGATCTGAGCGAAGACGGCCTTGATGTTCTATCTTCTCAGCCGCTGTACCGCTCGGCGGCGATCACAGCGGTGTTCTGCCTGCCCGATCAAGAGAACTCGATCGAGCTGCGCGGCGAAGTCGCCTGGGCGAATCCCAATGGCGAGTGTGGCATGCGCTTCATCGATTTGCCATCGCCCACCCGGCAATTCCTAAAGACCTGGGTGCAGGCAAATTCTCCAGTGCTGCCCCCCGATGAGCCGGAACCGGTTTCGCAATGCAAACTCACCGACCTCAGCCTGGGTGCATGTTATGTAGAAACAGAGTCTCCCTTCCCGGAGCATTCGACCATCTCGCTGCAATTGCGCGTGGCTGACATGCAAGTGGACGCGGAAGGCTCGGTGCGGGTGATGCATCCGCAGTTTGGGATGGGAGTCGAGTTCGCCGCCGCTACCGAAGCTCAACGCAAACAGGTAGAAAGCTTCATTGAATTTCTGACCAGCCGTCCCGGCACGACGCCCGAATTGCTGATTACGCCTCGAGCCCTGTCATCAGAAGCTGGCACAAACCAAACGCATGCGGCAGGCAGCAATCCAGAAGACGCCTTGCTCGACCTCCTGAACCGGGGAGATTCCCTCTCGCAGGCCGCCTTTATCGAAGAACTGCAAAAGCAGCGCAATACCTCGGAAACCGTCTCGAACTAGCTCAAAACCCTTCACTGCTTACTTTATGAATTGCAGATAGTGTGCACAATGCACGTAAAGGCAGTATTTAAGGTACATTAATCGTGATTAAAATCTCTGCACCGCAAGGGTGGTTTGGACAATCCCAGCCCTGAACCTGCGAAGGCTCTTTCGCCCGCACATAGCCCCACTCTACCGCCACACTTGTTTCCTGTCCGATTCTGGATCATTTTGGCCGCTGCCCTGATGATGGTTGCGCCCTGGATGTGGCGCGGCATTCCATCCGGCCACGACTTCGAATTTCACCTGAACTCCTGGATGGAAGTGGCGGCACAATGGCACAACCACATAGCGTTGCCGCGCTGGGCGGCCCAGGCAAATTACGGCTACGGAGAGCCCCGGTTCATCTTTTACCCGCCGTTTTCCTGGACACTGGGCGCGCTGCTGGGATTACTCCTACCCTGGAAACTGGCACCGGCTGCTTACGTGGTGTGCGTGCTCGC
>Ga0136846_1229185_pt1 | contig 14130 bp, 14 predicted proteins | sample HopSoiMetagenom2_FD_96841 | JGI IMG/M metagenome (GOLD analysis project Ga0136846, IMG submission 96841) | Grasslands soil microbial communities from Hopland, California, USA - 2 Assembly 2016 (version 4) | ecosystem: Environmental > Terrestrial > Soil > Grasslands | place: USA: Hopland...
AAGGGCTTCGTCGTAGCGTCGAAGGCCATATGAGCGGATTCGATCCCCAACGCCTGGCGAGGCTGGCCCGGGCCGTGGAACATCAGGTCGAAGACGACCAAGTCGGCGGTGTCGCCTGGCTGGTGGCCACAGGTGACGAGGTCGAGGTCGGTGTTGCCGGCCGGCTCACCCGAGGCGAACCGAACCCTGTCGGTCGCGACAGCATCTTCCGAATCTCGTCGATGACCAAGCCGATCGTGGCGGTGGCGGCGCTCATCCTCGTGGAGGAGCACCAGCTGCGGCTCGACGATCCCGTCGACGCGCTCCTTCCCGAGCTGTCCGACCGGCGGGTGCTCGTCGACCCCCGCGGCCCGATCGACGGGCCCACGGTGGCCGCCCGGCGGCCGATCACGCTGCACGACGTCTTGACCTTCCGGCTCGGCATCGGCATGGACTTCGCGGCACCGTGGCCCCAGCCGTTCCTCGACGCGCTGGCCGAGCTCGAGCTCGGCGCCGGTCCACCCGAGCCGCAGGTGCCGCCGCCGCCCGACGAATGGATGCGCCGGCTCTCGACTCTTCCCCTCCTCTACCAACCCGGCGAGCGCTGGCTGTACAACAACGGGGCCGACGTCCTCGGCGTGCTCATCGCGCGCGCCGCCGGCCAACCACTCGACGTCGTGCTTCGCGACCGTGTGTTCGAGCCGCTGGGGATGGTCGACACCGCCTTCGCCGTCACTGACATGAGCCGGTTCGGCACCTGCTACGGCACCGACCCAGCCGGCGCACGGTTCGTCTTCGACCCGCCCGATGGCCAATGGGCGAACCCGCCCGCCTTTCCGTCTGGCGCGGCCGGCCTGGTCTCGACGCTGGACGACCTGCACGCGTTCGCTCGGATGCTCCTGTCGGGCGGGCGGCTACCGGACGGCTCGCGCCTGCTCTCCCGCGCCTCCATCGACGCCATGACGTCGGACCAGATCGATGTCGCCAGCGGCTCGCCCGGTCCCCGCCCCGACGGCTCGCAGGGTTGGGGGTTCGGCGTCGGCGTACAGGTGCGCCGCACCGGTCTCGGGCCGTCGATCGGGTCCTACGGCTGGGCAGGAGGCATGGGCAGCGTGTGGTCCAACGACCCCACCAACGCCCTCATCGGGGTCATGCTCAGCACCGACGCGTTCACGGGCCCGTTCGCGCCGCCGGCAGTCATCCAGGACTTCTGGACCGGCGCGTACTCCGCGCTCGACAACTGACCACCGAGGTCGACCTCATCGCGTCGCCGTGGGCGTCAGGCGCTCAGGGCGACGGCCAGCGGTGGGTGAAGTTCGGCTGGCGCTTCTCGGCGAAGGCCAGAGGTCCTTCGCGGCTGTCGTCGCTGAGATACAGCAGCTCGTGCATGGCGTGCGACAGATCGATGGCCTCACGGGTCAGGGCCCGCCGATGGAAGCTCACGATGCGCTTCGTTGCCCGCACCGCGACCTGCGAGCCCAGGCAGATCATGTCGGCGGCACGCATCGCCTCGTCGATTAGCTCGCCTGAAGGCACGACCCGCTGGACGAGACCCATGCGATGAGCTTCCTGGGCGGGGATGCGATCACTCGTCAGGAGGGTGTAGAGGGCGTCGCCGAGCGACACCATCCGCGGGAGGAGATGGACCCCGACCCCGGCGATCATGGCGTGCCGCGGCTCCGTCAACCCGAACCACGCGTTCTCGGAGGCGATCCGGATGTCGCAGTTCAGGGCGATCTCCATGCCTCCCCCGACCGCCAGACCGTTGACCGCCGCGATCACCGGCTTCGGGCTCGACCCGATGCCGAACAGATCGGTGCTCTCCCGGTTCAGCGGCCCGTGGCGGCCGGCCGACGCTCCCTCGGCGGCCACCCGCTTGAGGTCGCCGCCGGCCGAGAACGCAACGTCCCCGGCGCCGGTCACGATCGCAACCCACTGCTCCGGGTCGTCGTCGAAGACCGAGAACCCCTGCTCCAGCTGCTCCATCATCGCCAGGTCATGGGCGTTGCGCTTCTCCGGGCGGTTCATGGTGAACACGGTCACGTGACCGCGCCGCTCGACCAGCACCTCGTCCATCGACCCTCCATCGATCTCGGCCACCCCACGCACGGGCAAGCGGTAAACAGTGTTTACTTACGGTGGATGGCCAGGTCAAGAGCGCTCCGGGCAGACGCCGCCACGGTCGAGTCGACGCCAGCAGCAGTGGCCGCCCCGAGACGCGCCGGCCATGCCGGCCTCACCGTCGACCGGATCACCGCCGCCGCCCTCGAGATCATTCGCCGCGACGGCGTCGACGGCCTGACGATGCGCGTCCTCGCCGACGAGCTCGGCGTCACCGTCGCCGCGGCCTACCGCCACGTGCCGAACCGCGCCGCCGTCCTCGAGCTGGTGCTCGACTCGGTGCTGTCGACCGTCCCCCTTCCCGATCGAACGCTCGGCCCTCCCCTCGAGCGCCTCGCCATGATCACCCGAGCGTCGTTCGAGGCCGTTCTCGCCAATCCCGGCCTGGACGCACTGGTGTCCCGGTCGACCGCACACACACCCACGACTCGGCGCCTTCGACAGGCGACCGTGTCACTCCTGATCGAAGCTGGCTTCGACCCCGACACCGCGGAGCAAGTCGAAGCGGTCAGGCACCACCTCTGGCTCGGCAGCGTCGCCGTCGCGACCGTGACCAGTCGCCGGCTTCAGGCCGGGAGCGCCACACCACGGAAGATCGCCGCGGCGGCACAGCGATCCAGCGAGCAGCTCGACTTCGCCATCGGACTCCTCGACGCCGGCATGCAGTCACTGCTCGTCATGGGCGGCACGGGCGGCACGGGCAGCGAAGCGAGATCCCAGCGCCCAACATGAGCTGGCGCGGCTAGCTAGCTCGAGCGGCTCTCGTCGTCCCGCTCCCGCAGGGGGACGCGCACCTCGACGACCGTGCCCCCCGCCGGGTTGGCGCGCATCTCGATCGAGCCCTCGATCTGGCTGATCACCAGGCTGCGCACGATCGACAGGCCCAGCCCGGTGGCGTCCTCCAACCGGAAGCCCGGTGCCAGGCCAACGCCCTCGTCGGAGACGCAGAGCGCCAGCTCCTCGCCGTCGTTGTGCAGGGAGACGACCACACTGCCGTCGGCGCCGTCGCCCGAGCCCTCGGGGTAGCCGTGGTCGACGGCGTTCTGCACCAGCTCGGTCAGCACCACGGCCAGCGGCGTGGCCACACTGGCAGGCAGCGAGCCAGCATCGCCCTCGACCGTCACCCGAACGGGCCGCTCCGGTGACAGGAGGCTCTCCTCCACCATTCGCACCAACGGGCGCACGATCTCGTTGAACGAGACGTCGTCGCCCGTCTCCCTGGACAGGGTCTCGTGCACCAGGGCGATCGAGCGGATGCGCCGGACCGATTCCTCCAGCGCCGCCTTGGCCTCGGGCGAGCTCAGCCGGCGGCCCTGGAGCCCGAGCAACGAGGAGATGGTCTGGAGGTTGTTCTTCACCCGATGATGGATCTCCCGGATGGTCGCATCCATGGTGTTGAGGAGACGGTCACGGCGGCGCAGCTCGGACACGTCACGCAGGAGGACGAGTGCACCGATGACCTTGCCGCCATCGAGCATGGGCAGGCAGCGGAGGAGGACGCTCACGTCCTGGCCCCGCTCGATCTCCTCGGTGACGGGCGCGCCCATGGCCATCGCCGACAGGATGCCCACCTCCTCGAGCCCCAGCTCCCCGAGCCGCATGCCTTCAGCGTTGGCGTGCAGGCCGACCTTGTGCAGGGCCGATACCGCGTTGGGTGAGGCGTACTCGACCCGGCCGTCGGCGTCGAGCACGAGGGTGCCGTCGCCGACGCGGGGCGACTCCTCCCCCGCCGGGTCGTCGGCCGCGAAGGGGAAGGTGCCTGCTTCGATCATGTCGGCGAAGCAGTCGAACACGCGCAGGTAGGTCCGCTCGAGCTCGCCGGGTTGGCGCCCGATGGTCGTGGCCGACTCGCGGCTCACCACCCCGATCACCTCACCCCGGCACCGCACCGGGATGCACAGGACCCTGATTCGCTCGCCGGACGGGTTGCGGCTCGCCTCGCCCTGGGTCCTGGCGCCGGTCGCCCACGCCTCGGCCACCAGCGGGCGCTCCTGCGGAAGGAACACCTCGCCCACCAGGTCCTGGCGGTACACCGTCTGGTTGGTGGTGGGGCGCACCTGGCCGACGACGACGTGGTGGTCGGTCCCGTCGACTGGCACGAACAGCAGCAGATCGCTGAAGCAGAGGTCGGCGAGCGGGCCCCATGACGCGACCAGGCGCTGGAGGTGGGCCAGCTGGGCGGCATCGAGCTGGGTGTGGGCCCGCGCCAGCTCGGCGAGGGTCGCCATCAGATGTCCACGTCGCGCGGGGTCCGGGCGGCATAGGCCCGCAGCGACGTGTAGCCGGCAGCGGTGAGGAGGCTGCGCACGTCAGTTCGCCGGTCGGCCACGATGGCGAGCCGATGCGCATCGGACGCCGTCGTCACCGGCACGCCGCGCGCCTTGAACCGCTCCAGCAGCGGGGGCGCCGGATAGGCCTCGTCGATCGGCTTGCGCCACCCGGCCGACGACACCTCGGCGGCCATGCCCGAGCTGGCCGCCGCCTCGGCCATGCGGTCGTAGAACTCGTCCGGTGCGCCGGGTACGTGGCCGAAGACCTTGCAGAGATCGGGATGAGCCAGCACGTCGCAGGTGCCCGATGCGGCGAGCTCCTCGAGCGACGTGGTGTAGTCGTCCCACACCGCCTCGACCTTGCGAGCCTCCCACTCGGCTGCGAACGCCGGCACCGCGTTGTTGTCGAAGCCCCATGCGCCGAGCCAGTGCACCGAGCCGAGCAGGACGTCGAACGGGTAACCGGCGAGGAGGCGCTCGACGATGTCCATGCGGCCACGGAAGTAGTCGACCTCGAGCCCGACGACGACGGGGAGGCCGGCGGCCTTGGCGGCCAGGGCCACCTCGACGTAGCGGTCGAGATCGCCGCCCTGCTCGTCGTCCCAGTACTGGCGCATTCCCGAACGGAGTCCCTGGTCGGCCTCGTCCTCGTCCCACCAACCCCGCAGGACCTCCGCCTGGCGGAACCGGTAGAAGTGCTCGGTCAGGGCTATCTCGGTCACACCCTCGGCCTGGGCGTGCTCGCAGTAGGCGGCGACCTGCTCGAGCGTGGCGTCGAGCGAGCGCTGGCCGTGCTCCCAGAGATGCAGGTGATAGTCGAGCACGGGCCCAGTGTTACCGGCGGAGGTGGTCGGCCAGCTGCACCAGCCCGGCGAGGTCGACGATGTCGTGGTCCTGGTACGGCACGGTGGCAACCACCTCCGTCCCGACCGACAGCTCGGCGCGCTGCTCTGCCTCCCGCTTGGCCACCACCTGGAAGTTGAGGAAGCTGTCGCCCACCTCGGCCAGCACGCGCCCCACCTCGGCGGCCGGACCGAGCTGTACGCCGGCGGCCGCCGCCACGGCCGGGCCGTCGGCGCGGAGCCGACCGGCCACAGTGGCCGCGTCCTCGTCGAGCAGGTAACCCGGCAGCACCTTGTTGAGCACGACCGCGCCGAGATGGAGGTGCTTGGCGGCCAGCGCCTCGACGAAGAACTCCGCCTCCCGCACCGGCGATGCCTCGAGGGTGGTCACCACGACGAAGGTCGTGCGCCGGTCGGCCAGCACCCGTTCGACGGCGTGGGCCCGCTCGACGAAGCCGGCGTACATCGACTGGAAGAGGATGAAGAACTCGGCGATGTCCTCCAGGAACTGGGAGCCGAGAATGCGGTCGGCCACGGTGTAAAACGGTCGCGACGCGACGTTGACGAACCGGTTGCGGGCCGGGGCGATCAGCAGGCGCAGGAAGCGGCTGCTGAAGAACTCGGCCATGCGGGCGGGCGCCTCGAGGAAGTCGATGGCGTTCCGCGACGGAGGGGTGTCGACGACGATGAGGTCGTAGTCGCCCGAGGCGTGGAGCTCGTAGAGGCGCTCCATGGCGATGTAGTCGTGGCTCTGGACGAACTTCGACGTGATGTTGCGATAGAGCGGGTTGGCGAGGATGGCGTCCCGGGTCGCGGCGTCGGGCGCGTGCCGCTCGACCAAGTCGTCCCAGCTCTGCTTGGTGTCGAGCATGGCAGCCCACAGCTCGCCGCGCGGCTCCACACCGGCTGCGGCGAACACCTCCGGCCGAACCTGCACCGCGACGTTGCCGAGCGGCCCGATCCCCATGGCATCAGCCAGCCGCCGCGCCGGGTCGACGGTCAGCACGAGGACCTTGCCTCCCAGCTGGGTGGCGGCCAGCGTGCCGAGAGCCGCCGCCGTCGTGGTCTTCCCCACGCCGCCCGACCCGCAGGTGACCACGATCTCCTTCGCCGCCAGTAGCTGTTCGAGGTTCACAGTTCTTCCGCCAGGTGATCGGCGACCTGCCGAAGGGCGCGAACACCGTGGGTGCGGGCGAACAGCTCGGGCACGTAGAGCATGGGCAGCGACGGGTCGAGACCGGCCCGCAGCGCCGAGAGGTGCTCGGCCCGGTTGCGGCGCAGGGTCACGGCCAGCCGGGCGGCGTCGAGCACGGTGCCGGCAGCATCGCCAGCGGCCGCTTGGAGGGCGCCGCGGTTGCCCGGCTCGCACAGGCGGTCGAAGACCACCTCCTCGCCCCGGCCGAACAGCTCGGGCAGGACGCGGTTCACGACCACGGCCGCGGTGCCGGCGCCGACATCGTCGGCCGCCAGCTGCCCCACGAGGTCGAGCGCCTCGACCACCGGCATCTCCTCCGGCGCGGTCACCACGACGACGCCCGTCACGGCCGCATCCCCGAGCAGATCGACCAGCCAACCTGTCTGCTCCCGGACCAGCCCGACCGACAGCAGCTCGTTGATCGCCTGGGGTGCACGCAGCTGGCCGACCACGTGGCCGGTCGCCGGGGCGTCGACCACCACGAGGTCGTAGTGGTCCTCCTTGACCTCCCAGCCCAGCTTCCCGACGGTGAGGATCTCCTTGACGCCCGGCGCGGCATTGGCGATGAAGTCGAACGCGCGGGCCAGCGGCCCGATGCGGGAGAGCAGCGGCACCTTGAGCTGAAGGGCGAGGTACTCCTTCAGCGACTCCTCGGTGTTCATCGTCATCGCCGAGAGCAGCGGCTGGACCTCCCGCCCCTTGAAGGCGAGCGGGCCGGCCTCCAGCAGCTGGCCAAGGTGGCCGCTCCCGTCGGTCTCGCAGACCAGGGTGCGCCGACCCTGGCCGGCCGCCAGCATCGCCAGGGCGGCGGCGATGGTGGTCTTGCCGACGCCGCCCTTCCCGGTGACGAAGAGCAGGCGCCGGTCGAGCAGCCCAGGCAGCGCTACCTCGGGACGGTCAACTGCCGGCGAAGCCGATGCGGCGCTCGGCCGAGGAGGAGCCGATGTCGACGTAGGCGATCTTCTCGACCGGCACACCGACCTGACGTCCCTTGTGGTCGGTGAGCCAGAGCACCGAGCCGGCGCCGCCAGTCAGCGCAGCTTCGACCTGGGCCTTGATCTCGGCGGTCTCACTGCCAGACGGCAGCTCGACGTCGAGCTCCTTGGCCGTATACGTCACTCCGATACGAACGTCCATCAGGGCGCTCACTCTAGGAGGGTCACGGCGCGCCGCTGGTCCCGAGGCCGATCGCTACCCTCGCACGATGGCTGCGCTCGACGGCACCGACGGCGCCGCGCCCCTGCGCGTCCTCATCTGCGACGACGAGCCCGACGTCCGCCTCATGCTGCGCCTGCAGCTCGAGACCCACGGCTACGAGGTCGCCGGCGAGGCCAGCGACGGCCTCGAGGCGCTCGAGCTGTGTGCCGCCAACGAGCCCGACGTGGCCGTCGTCGACCTGATGATGCCTCGCATGAACGGCTACGAAGCCATCCCCCGCCTGCGCGCCGACCACCCGGACGTGGCGGTCATCGCCTTCACCGCTGTGGTCGGCGACAACGTCCGCCGGGAGATGGCGAGACTCAAGGTCCCGGTCGTGCTCAAGACCGGCAACTTCGCTCCCCTGCACACCGCCATCCGCAGCGCCGCCGACGGCGACGGCTAGGAGATCAGCGAGGCGAGGTAGGCCTGGGTGCGGTCGCGCTCCTCGGCGGTGCCGCACGGGATGGCCACGAAGTCGGTGGCGCCGATGTCCTCGAGCCGCTTGACCTGGGCGGCGAACGACGCCTCGTCGCCCACGACCGAGATGTCGGCCGGCCCGTGCACGCCCTCGCGATCGAGCACGGCCCGGTACACCGGGATGTTCTCGTAGCCCTCCAGCTGGAGACCGGCTTTGACCCGCCCATCTGCCTCGTCGTTGGTGACGATGGCCGGGAGGGCCACGACGACCCGGGGCGCCGGTCGACCAGCGTCGGCCGCCGCCTTGGTGATGATCGGCACGACCTGCTCCTCGATGGTGACCGGGCCGGTGCACCAGGTGATGGTGCCGTCCGCCTCGGCGCCGGCGAGCTTGAGCATCAACGGCTGGAGTGCAGCGAGGAACACGGGCGGGGCGGTGGCGCCGGCAACGGTCAGCTCGGTCTTGCCCGTGAGCGTCTCGCCCTCGAAGTCGACCCGTCGGTCGGCCAGCAAGGGCATCAGCACCGACAGGTACTCGCGCATGTGGCGGGCCGGCTTCTCGTAGGACAGGCCGTAGCGCCCTTCGATGCCAGCCTTGTGCGAGAGGCCGATGCCCAAGCGGAGCCGGCCGCCGGTCGCGGCGTTGGCGGTCAGTGCCTGGGCGGCCAGGCTGATCGGGTGCCGGGGGTAGGTCGGCACCACCGACGTGCCCAGCTCGAGACCGTCGACCTCGCGACCCACGATGGCGAGCAGGGTGAGGGCGTCGAGTCCCAAGCTCTGGGGCAGCCACCCCGACGTGAAGCCCTGCTCTCGCAGCGCAGCGAAAAGGGCGACCATCTCGTCGATGGTGCCGTGCTCCTTGGTGGGGAAGAAGACGCCGACGTGCATGGCGTCAACCTAGACCTGGACGGTCAGCGAACCCCACGGAAGAAGGTGCGGACGTCGTCGACGAACAGCTCGGGAACCTCCATCGCCGCGAAGTGGCCGCCTCGCGGCGGCTCGGTCCAATGGACGATGTTGTAGCGGCGCTCGGCATGCGAGCGGAGGGAGCGACCCGCCTCCTTGGGGAACACGGCGACTCCGGTGGGAACCGTCACCGGCGCCTGGGGGAGGGTGTCCCTGCCCGCCTGGCGCGTCTCCCAGTAGAGGCGGGCAGCCGAGGTCGCGGTGCGGGTGACCCAGTAGACCATCACGTTGGTCAGCAGCTGGTCCTTGGTGAACGAGCGCCCCACGTCGCCGTCGCAGTCGCTCCACTCCCGGAACTTCTCGACGATCCAGCCGGCAAGGCCCGCCGGCGAGTCGTCGAGCAGGTACCCGATGGTCTGCGGCTTGGTTCCCTGGATCTGCTGGTAGCCGGAGCCGGTGGCATTGATGCGAGCGCGCAGCGGGTTCTCGGGAGCGGCCTCGCCCTTCGGCGGCGGCACGGCGAGATAGTTGACGTGGAGGCCGATGACCCGGTCGGGCCGGAGGTCGGCCATGTTGCAGACGACGAACGATCCCCAGTCGCCACCTTGCACGCCGTAGCGGTCGTAGCCGAGGCGGTCGACGACCTCGCCGAGGGCCTCGGCGATGCGGCGGGGCGTCCAACCCAGTTGCGTCGTCGGACCGGAGAAGCCGTAACCGGGCAGCGACGGGATGATGAGGTGGAAGGCGTCGGCAGGATCAGGGGGGTCGGTGAGCGGGCCGATGGTCTCGAGGAACTCGACGATCGAGCCCGGCCAGCCGTGGCAGAGCACCAGCGGTGTGGCGCTCGCATGGGGCGACCGCACGTGCATGAAGTGCACCTGCTGCCCGTCGACCACCGTGGTGCCGTGCTCGTAGGCGTTCAGGCGGGCCTCATGCGCCCGCCAGTTGTAGCCGTGGCGCCAGTACTCGACCAGCTCGTCGAGATAGGCAAGCGGCGTGCCCTGGTCCCAGCCGATGCCCTCGATCTCGTTGGGGAAGCGGGTGCGGGCCAGGCGCACGTCGAGGTCGGTCAAGACCTCGTCGGGCACCGCGATGCGGAACGGCTGGACGCTCGTGGCCTCGGCCATCAGTTCGAGTTCCTCTCCCAGTAGGGCGCGCGCAGGCGCTTCCTGTTGACCTTGCCCATGGCGTTGCGCCCGATGTCGCCGACGAGGTCGACCGATCTCGGGCACTTGAAGCCGGCCAGGCGCGCCCGACAGTAGGTGATGAGCTCGTCGGCATTCGGCGGGTCCGCGGGATCAGCTGGGATGACGAGCGCCTTCAGCTGCTCGCCCATGTCGGCGTCGGGCACACCGATGCACGCCACGTCGAGCACGCCGGGATGCTCGATCAAGACCCGCTCCGCCTCGGCCGGGTAGACGTTGACGCCACCGGAGATCACCATGTCGGACGCGCGGTCGGTGATGTAGACGTAGCCCTCGTCGTCGGCGTAGCCGATCTCGCCCATCGTGAACACGCCCGGTTCGATGGTCGCATCGGCTGTCGCGTCGGGACGGTTGTGGTACACGACGCCGCGGCCGGTCGTGTCGCGGTAGCAGAGCCGGCCCTCCTGATGGGGCCCGAGCAGGTTGCCCTCGTCGTCGAGGACGAGGAGCTCGAAGGGCGGGATGGTGAGGCCGACCGAGCCGGGGTGCGCCAGCCACTCCGCCGAAGTGATGAAGTTCGTCGTGCCGGCCTCGGTGGCGCCATAGCCCTCGGCGATGACCGGGCCGAACCAGTCGATCATGGCCCGCTTCACGTCGACCGGGCAGATGGCGCCGGTGTGGGCCACCCGTTCGAGGGTGGAGAGGTCGTAGCGGGCCTTGACCTCGTCGGGCAGGGCGAGGAGCCGCTGGAAGTGGGTCGGCACCATCACCGACGTGGTCACGCCGTAGCCGTCGATGTTGGCGAGCGTGCCCTCGGCATCGAACCGGCCCTGCACGATCATGGCGGTGCCGAAGAAGATGGCCTTGGAGCTGGTGAGCGTGCCCACGTGGTACAGCGGGCTCACCACCAGGAACACCCCGCCGCCGTCCGGATTGACGAGCATCCGCTCGAGGAGCAGGCGGAGGTGGTCATCGACGTCGTCGCCCCCGGGAACCATCGCCGGCGGGGAGTCGGTGCCCTTGGGGAAGCCGGTGGTGCCGGAGGTGTAGTGCAGGTGGGGCAGCGGGCGCACCGCGCGCGGCGGCTCGCTGTCGGATGCCTCGGCCAGCGCCTGTTCCCAGGAGGACACGCCTTCGACGCCCTCGCTGCGCCAGCCGACAACCCGGACGCCACTCACCTGCGCCGCCGCCTCCAGGGCACGCTCGACGGTCTCGGGGCCGCAAACCACCACCGCGGTGTCGGAGTCACGGAGGATGTAGACGAGCTCCTCGGCGGTGAGATGGAAGCTGACGGCCACCGTCGAGATGCCGGCGAGCACGCCAGCCTGGTAGGCGACCAAGGTCTCGGCCGAGTTCTCGGCGAACACGCAGACGCGTCGCCCATCGAGGGCGAGCGAGCGGTAGAAGTTCGCAGCCCGGTTGAAGAGGTCGTTGACCTCGACCCAGGTCAAGGTCACTCGGGCGTCGGCCAGCCCCACCTCCGTTGGCCGGTCCCGCACGCGGTCGACGACCCCGGCTGCCATCGCTAGCGACCACCTCTGACGGGCCCTGGCCCGAGGAGCACACGCTGGGACTCCGTGGGCTCGGCGCAGCAGAACCACGACTCGCTGAGCCGCGGGCGGCAGGTGTCGTCGACCACATCGACCGCGAGCGCCGGATCGAGCCCGGCGGCACGGCGGATGGCGGCGGCCACCTGGCGGAAGACCGCCACCGGCGTCTGCTCGGCGTCGACTGCCACCTCCACCAATGCCGCCAGCTCGCGTTGGAGCTCGTCGACGCGCTGATCAGCGGCCGTCCACCGGTACGAGAGCGCGGCCGGGTCGTAGTCGCCGAGGTGGGGAGCCAGCTCGGGCCGGCCGAGCAGCAACGAGCCGGCTGGAAGGAGCAGGCGGATGGTCCAGTGCACGGGCTCGACGTTGGGGGCGAGATCGTTGGTCGCGACGAAGTCGACCAGGTCGACCAGCGAGGTGAGCGTGGTCCATGGCGTGAAGGGCAGCAGCGACGGGCGGAGGTCGATGCCGGCGGCACGAACGACGGCGACCGCCTCGGCTGCATCCGCCGCCGTGTGGCCCTTGTCGAGGATGCCGAGCACGTGGTCGTCGACGCACTCGAGGGCGGACACCACGAAGAGGCAGCCGAGCTCGGCGAGCTCAGGCCAGAGACCCCGATGCCGGAGGATCAGCTCGACCTTGGTGGTCACGTCGAAGGTGAGGTGCGGGAAGCGCTCGTGCACCGCTCGCAAGGTGCGCATCGAGTGATGCACGGCGTTGAGGAAGTCGGGATCGGCGAAGGTGATGTGGGCAACACCCGCGGCCACCAGTTGTTCGACGTCGGCCACCACGGCGGCCTGCTCGACGATGCGGGTGCGACCGTCGTAGACGACCGGCACCGGGCAGTGCCGGCACCGGGAGGCACAGCCCCGACTGGCGGCGACTGCGGCCGCCGGCCGGGCCTCGCCGTCGTGGAGCAGGCGGGCATAGCGGTCGAGGAGCGGGAGCCCGTCGCGGTCGGGCACCACCGACGGCAGGCGACCGAGCGGGGCCGAGGTGCCGCCGGTGGCGTCGGCCGCCCACTAGACCAGCTCCGCCTCGAACTCCCCGGCGATGGCCCGGTCGACGCCGGCGGCTTGCCCGGCGTAGAGCCCGAACACGCAGACCGGCAGGCCCGGTGCCCGTCGCCGGGCGGTGGCGATCACCTCGTCGGCCAGCCGCATCGCCGTGTGCATCGGCACTGAGACAGCCACGGTGTCGGCCTCGTCGACCAATGCCGGATCCCAGGGGTCGACGGCCAGGTCGACGACCCGAACGTCGTGCCCGGCCGCCCGCAGCGCTGACGCCGCGGTCGCCACCCCGAGCGGCTGATGGCCGAGCTCGTAGGTCGAGACGAGGAGCACACGCATGCGCGGTCGAGGCTAGATGCCGCCCCACCATCCCGAGTTCTGGGCAATAACTCTCGCTCAGCGAGCGAAAGTGCCCAGAACTCGATGGGGTTGGGGGCGGCGGGGCAGGATCGCGGGGTGGGGATCGGGTTGCTCGACTACTACGCGGTGCTCGACGGCTTCCACGAGCGGCTGCGGCCGGCCGTGTATCTGGAGATCGGGGTGCACGAGGGGCGTTCGCTCGCGCTGGCACGACCCGGGACGCGCGCGATCGGCGTCGACCCGGCCCTGCCGGGCTCGCTGACCCAGCCGGTCGCGGCCGAGCTGGTCGGGGCGACCAGCGACGAGTTCTTCGGCACTCACGAGCCGGTGGCCGTCGACCTTGCCTTCATCGACGGGCTGCACCTCTTCGAGCAGGCCCTGCTCGACTTCCTCAACGTCGAGCGATGGGCGGCGCCGGGGGCCACGGTGCTCGTCCACGACTGCGTGCCGATCGACGCGGTGACCTCCAGCCGGGAACGCACCACGGTGGTGTGGAGCGGCGACGTCTGGAAGCTGCTGCCGTGCCTGCGGGACCACCGCCCCGATCTCGACATCGAGGTCATCGACGTCGCGCCCACCGGCCTCGCCGTGATCACCAATCTCGACCCCGCCTCGACCGTCCTGGCCGACCGCTACCACGACCTGCTGGCGACCTACCTGCCGCTCGACCTCGAGCTCAGCTGATCGTCACCTCGAGCAGCGAGGACGCCCGGCGGAGGATGTCCTCCACCTCGGCGGGCGAGCCAGCCCGGGCAAAGAGGAAGCCGAGGTAGCGGTCACCTTCCGGGAGGGCCCGCACGGTTCGACCCGGTGCGATGGTGATCTCCAGACCGGCGACCCCGGGGACGGCCCGGGCCGCGTCCTGGTTGCCGACCGACTCGAACACGCCGCTGCGGGGGATGGGCAGCATCATCACCCCGGACGCGCCGTGTTCGCGTTGCAGCCCGGCGCTCGGGAGACCGAGGGCGTGGCGGAGGATCACCTCCTCGAGCGACACGCCGGCGCCGAAGGTGAGCGCCCGCGAGCACAGCCCCCCGATCGAGCGGGCGGCCACCTCGATCACCACCGGCCCGCCCGGCGACAGGCGGGCCTCGCCGTGCACCGGTCCCTCACGCAAGCCGACCGCCGCGCACGC
>Ga0136846_1211115_pt1 | contig 14127 bp, 7 predicted proteins | sample HopSoiMetagenom2_FD_96841 | JGI IMG/M metagenome (GOLD analysis project Ga0136846, IMG submission 96841) | Grasslands soil microbial communities from Hopland, California, USA - 2 Assembly 2016 (version 4) | ecosystem: Environmental > Terrestrial > Soil > Grasslands | place: USA: Hopland...
CCGGTGAACGTGACCTCGACCTTGTCGCCGGAAGCCGTGACGCTCTGGAGGGCCGAGGACCACAGGGCGTTGATGTCCAGCGCGGGGTTCTTCTTCAGCAGGTTGAAGGTGAACGCGACGTCGTCAGCCGTCATGGGCTTGCCGTCGTTCCACTTGACTCCGTCGCGGATGGTGAAGGTCAGCTTCGTCTTGTCCGCCGACCACTCGTAGGACTCGGCGAGCATGGGGGTCTCGGCGTTGTCCTTGAGCGCGTTGACGTAGACGAGCGGCTCGTAGGCGAACCCGAACGACAGGAACTGGACGTTGGGGTTGAACGGGTTGAACGCGCACGTCCAGGTCTGACCGGCCACGTTGGCGATGGTCAGCGCACCGTCTCCACCGCCGCTTCCACCGGAACCGCCGTCCGCGCCGCAACCGGCGAGCAGCAGTGCGGCGGCAGCGCCCGCAACGAGCTTCGTCCTCGACCTCATCGTCGTCATCCTTCGTCTCGGTGTGGTGCGGCTTGTGCGACGAGCCGGACGCGGTGCCAGCGGCACCCGTCCCGGTGAACAGCTGTCCGGGCTCCCCTGGGGGCCGATCCCGCCCCCCGTCGGCGCTTCCGGCCCAGGCGAGGACGACCCTCAAGATGGGGCAGGACGCTAGCGCGCGCTCGGGTCGCCGTCCACAGGTCTGTTAACTTTATTTCCAGCGCGTCGCACGATGTGGGGGCGGCCGCGCAACCGTTCCGCCGCGCAAACCGCCGCCAACCGGGCGTTTTTGCTCGCTGGTGCGTAGCAAAGTTGTCGGTTACGGTTTCGCATCGCCCCGGGCGTACCCACCGCGGGCTCCGCGGTAGGGAGGGCCTGATGGCAAGCCGAGAGAGTGCGCCGCCGGTCCGCGACTCCGGGCGTCGACACGTGGTCCTCCATCGCGCGGAGGATGTCGACGTGTCCGCTGCGACCCCCCGCACCGTCCGCGCGATCAACGACCGCGTGACGCTCGAGCTGCTCCTGCACCACGGTGCACTGACCCGCACCCAGCTGGCGGCACTGACAGGACTCTCCAAGCCCACGGCCACCCAGCTGCTGCAGCGGCTCGCCGAGAGCGGGCTGATCGTCCCCCGCGGAACGACCTCGGGAGCACCTGGTCCCAACGCCCAGCTCTACGCGCTCAACGAGCGCGCCGGTCACGTCGCCGCCGTGGACGTGGATGAGCACCGCGTCGCGGCGGCGATCGCCGACCTCGCCGGCAACGTCCTCGGCGAGATCTCCGCGGACGTCGACTTCACCCGGGACGAGGATCCCCTCCCCGCGGTGCGGCAGGTGTTGTCCGAGGCCTGCCGAAGCGGGGGCGTCCGCATGCGGGAGCTGGACCAGGTCGTCCTCGGAGTGCCCGCCGCCTACGACGCGGGGGCCGACCGGCTGACCTTCGCCGACCACATCCCCGGCTGGGCGGCACCGCAGACGCTGACCCGCCTGCGGGCGGCGTTGCGCGCCGATCTCGTGATCGAGAACGACGTCAAACTGGCGGCAGTCTGGGAGCGCGGCCACGGCGCCGCCCGTGAGGTTCCGGCCTTCGCGTTGCTGTGGGCCGGCACCGGCCTCGGTCTCGCCGTCGACTTCAACGGCACGATCTACACCGGAGCCACGGGGGGCGCCGGTGAGATCGGGTACATGCGCCTGGGCCTGCGATCGGCCGAGGACGGGGCTCTTCCGGCCACGTTCCACGACCTCGTCGGCGTCGAGGCCGTGGAGGCGCTGGCGCGGCAGCACGGGCTGCCGGCGTCGCCGGCGGTCGCGGTCGCCGCGGCGCGCGCCGACCTCAGCCGTGGAATGCCCTTCCTGTCCGAGCTCGCCCGGAGGCTCGCCGGCGGCCTGGCCCCGATCGTGGCCGTTCTCGATCCGCCGCTCGTGGTTCTCGCCGGCCCCACGTGCGTTCCTGGCGGGGAGGTGCTCGTCCAACTCGTCAGCGAGGAGCTACGCAGGATGTCGCCGTTCAACACCCGGCTGGCGGTGAGTCAGGTGGAGGGCAGCCCCGTGCTGCAGGGCGGCATCGACGCCGGACTTGCCCACCTGCGGACGCGTCTGTTCGCCGACGGAGGCCGGGTCGACCAGCTGCCGCCGCCACGAGAAGCCCGGTGACGTCGGAACCCCACACCCGGTTCCCCCGCCTCTACCTGCACCTCTTCGCCACCGCGGCATGCGTCCTGCCGGTGGCGTCCTACGTGCTGGCGACGTTCGGCTGGCGGCCGGGCGACATCGGCGTCGCGACGGCGATCGCGGCCATCGCCGGAACGCTGTCCTCACCGGCCTGGGGATGGCTCGACGACCGCACGACCTGGGCGCCCCGCGCGGCCGTCCTGTGCGCCGCCGTCGCCTGCGTGGCGGCGGCGCTCACGCTGGGACGGACGACGCACGCCGTCACCTGGGCGGCCCTGGCGCTCTTCGGCGTCGCCGACGGTCCGTTGGACGCGCTGCTGACCACCCGCGTCCTGGCGTCGGGATTCCACGGCAGCCGCCTCGGCCGGGTGCGCGCCTTCGGATCCCTGGGCTGGGTGGTCGGGCTGGGTCTGGCGGCAACGGTTCTCTACCTCTGGCCCGACCATGCGGAGTGGGTGTGGGGAGTCGCCGCACTGACGGCGGTGACGGCGCCGCGGTCCTGGGGCGACCGCGGGACCGCCGGCCACGACGACCGGGCCGGCCGGCCGTCTGACGGCCGCACCCCGCTGCCCATCGCCGCGGTGCTCCGGGTGCTGGCCGTCACCTTCCCGACGTCGATGGCGATGTCCACGCTGGTCCAGTTCACCGCCGGTTGGGCACACTCCGAGCTGTCCGCCGGGCCGTTCCTGGCGCTGGCGCCCATCGCACTGTCCGCCGCCCTCGAGCTCCCGGTCTTTCCCTGGGTCGACCGACTGGTCCGCACCCGTCCTCCGCTGATCGCCGCGGTGCTGGCCGGACCGCCCCTGGCACTCGCCACGGGCCTGCTGGCCCTGTTCCCCTCGAGCGTCACCATGATGGCGATCCAGCCGTTGATCGCGGTGAGCTTCGCCCTCCTGTTCGTCGGCCAGTCGCGCATGCTCGCTCTCGCGGTTCCGGCCGACCGCCAGGCGTCCGCACAGACCCTCGGAGCCGCACTGTCCGGGGGCGTGGGCGGCCTTCTCGCGGGCGTCGTCGGCGGGCACCTGGCGGACACGGCCGGATACGACGCCCTCTTTGCCTCGCTCGTCCTGGTGGCCCTCGCCGGCACCACCGTGGGGATGGTGGCGCTCTACCGCGCGCGGCGGCAGCGCGACGCGGAGCCGGACGACGCCGCTCGGACGGCCCCGGAGCAGGGATCCGGACGGACGCGGGTGTGAGGCGGCACGCCTTCTTGCCGCGACCGTCCCGGGCGTTGTAGCGTTCGCCGCCGAAAGTAAAGAAGGTTTCCTTTCGGCTCGCGGTGGAAGCAGCTCGCCGCGGTCGAACCTCCGCTCGTGTCGCGACACGACGTCCTCTGGAGCAGCCCGTGAAGGTCACCGTGGTCGGCGGCGCGTCGACGTACACCCCTGAGCTCGTGGACGGCCTCGCGCGTCTGCGCGACCTGCTGCCCGTCGAGACGCTCGTGCTCGCCGACCCCGCCGCGGAACGGCTGGAGGTCGTGGCAGCGATGTCCCGGCGCATGCTCGACCGGGCCGACCACCCGGCCGAGGTCGTGACGACCACCGACATCGACGCCGGCGTCACCGATTCGGACGCGGTTCTGCTCCAGCTCCGCGTCGGCGGGCAGGCCGCCCGGATGCAGGACGAGGCCTGGCCGCTGGAGTGCGGCTGCATCGGGCAGGAGACGACCGGCGCGGGAGGCCTGGCGAAGGCCCTCCGCACGGTCCCGGTCGTGCTCGACATCGCCGAGACCGTGCGCAAGCGCGCCGCCGACAACGCCTGGATCGTCGACTTCACCAACCCGGTCGGGATCGTCACCCGGGCGCTCCTGGGCGCCGGGCACCGGGCGGTCGGCCTCTGCAACGTGGCCATCGGCTTCCAGCGCTGGTTCGCCGAGCTGCTGAGGGTCTCGCCCGACGCCGTCGAGCTCGGTCACGTGGGCCTGAACCACCTGACCTGGGAGCGCTCGGTCACCGTGGGCGGCCGGGACGTGCTGCCGGAGCTGATCGACAAGCACGCCGCCGCGATCGGCGAACGCGTCGAGCAGCCGGAATGGCTGGTGCGGCAGCTCGGCGTCGTCCCGTCCTACTACCTGAACTACTTCTACAACCACGACAAGTCCGTCGAGGCCGCCCGCGGCACGCAGTCGCGCGGCGCACGGGTCGCCGAGATGGAGACCCAGCTGCTGCAGATGTACGCCGACCCCAGCGTGGACACCAAGCCCGCGCTGCTCGGCGAGCGTGGCGGGGCGTACTACTCCGAGGCCGCGATCAACCTGCTCGCCTCGCTGACGGCCGACCGCGGCGACGTCCAGGTGGTCAACCTGCGCAACGACGGCACGCTGCCCTTCCTCCCCGACGACGCCGTGGTCGAGGTGCCCGCCACGATCACGGCCGCCGGCGCCACCGCCCTGCCGGTCGACCCGGTTCCCCCGATCTACTCTGGACTGATCGCGCACACCTTCGGCTACGAGCAGCTGGCGCTGGACGCTGCCATCCACGGTGGCCGCGACCGCGTCTTCGAGGCGCTCCTGGCGCACCCGCTCGTGGGCCAGGTGGACCAGGCCGAGAAGCTGACCGACCTGCTCCTGGCGGCCAACCGCGAGCACCTGAGCTGGGCGAAGTGATTCAGGCCGACGCGGGAAGCGAACTGGTCCTCGCCATCGACGGCGGGAACAGCAAGACCGAGGTCCTGCTGACGACCGCGGCCGGCGAGGTGCTGACCACGGTGCGCGGGCCAGGGTCCTCCCCCCACCACCTCGGGATCCACGGCGCGGTCGATCTCCTCGACGACCTGGTGCAGAAGGCCGCCGCCCAGGCCGGTCTCGGGAACCGGACGCCGATCGCCGACCGTGCCGAGGTCTATCTGGCCGGTGTCGACTTCCCGAACGAGAAGGAGAGCGCGACCGAGGCGGTCGCCGGACGCGGCTGGGCGCGCGAGGTCGTCGTCGACAACGACAGCTTCGCCCTGCTCCGCGCCGGAACCGACACCCCCGACTCGGTGGCCGTGGTCTGCGGCGCGGGCATCAACTGCGTCGGCGTGTCGCGCGACGGCCGGCACGCACGGTTCGCGTCCCTGGGCCGGATCTCCGGCGACTGGGGCGGCGGCATGGACCTCGGCGACGAGGCGCTGTGGTGGGCGGCCCGTGCGGACGACGGCCGGGGACCGGAGACCGTCCTCACGACCCTCGTCCCCGCGTTCTTCGACCAGCCCGACGTTCCGTCGGTGTACGAGGCGATCCACTTCGGGAGCCTCAGCTACCGGCGGCTGATCGAACTGGCGCCGACCGTGCTGGCCGCCTCGCGCGACGGTGATCCGGTGGCGCGCGGGATCGTCACGCGGCTCGCCGACGAGGTGGTCGCCATCGCCCGAGCCGCACTGGCCCGGCTGGACATGCTGGCCGTGCCCACCGTCGTCGTCCTCGGCGGCGGGGTGCTGACCAGCCACGACGAGGTGCTGCTCGGCGAGATCAGGTCGCGGCTGGCCCCGGTGGCGCCGCACGCGGACACCGTCGTCACCGAGGTGAGCCCGGTCGTCGGCGCGGCACTGCTGGGTCTGGACCACCTGGGCGCGCCCGCCTCGGCCAAGGCGGCACTGCGCGCAGCACTCCCCCTCCGCGGGCCTGCGGCATGACGACCGGCCTGGCGGGGCAGGCCCCCAGTCTCCCGGTGCCCGCGGAGCGGATGCGCCGGGAGATCGCCGAACAGCCCGCTCGATGGGACGACGCGCTCACGAGCGGGGGTGCCCAGCTGCGTGCCGTACGGGCGCGCATCTGGGAGCGGCCACCCCGGGCCGTGCTGTTCGTGGCCCGGGGAACCAGCGACCACGCCGCGCTCTACGCCAGCTACCTGGTGCAGACCGGACTGCAGGTGCCGGCGGCGTCGGCGTCCCCCAGCGTCGTCACCCTGTACGGAGCCGCGCCCGACCTCCGCGACGTGCTCGTCGTCGCAGTGAGCCAGTCCGGCGGGTCGCCCGACCTGGTGGCCTTCGTCGAGATGGCCCGCGCCCGTGGGGCGGCGACGCTCGCCCTCACCAACGACCCCACGTCGACACTGGCGGGCGCCAGCGACGAGACGATCGACATCCTGGCCGGCCAGGAGACGGCGGTCGCCGCCACGAAGAGCTACACCGGCGAGCTGCTGGCCCTGGCGGCGCTCTTCGCGGACGACGACACCGCGGCCCTCCTCCCGTCGCTCCCCGAGCTGGGCGAGCAGGTGCTCGCGAAGTCCACCGACCGGGTCCAGGAACTCGCCGCCCGCTACCGGTACGCGAACCGGATCATGACGGCGGCCCGGGGCTACTCCTCGGCGTCCGCCCGGGAGGCAGCGCTCAAGCTCGTCGAGACCTCCTACGTCTCGGCGCACGGCATGAGCTCGGCAGACCTGCTGCACGGTCCGGTCGCCCTGCTCGACCAGTCGGTGCCGCTCCTGTGCTTCGCCTCGGCCGGCCCCGACGCCCCGGAGATCGGCGACCTCGCGGCCCTGGCGGCAGAGCGGGGCGTCGACGTCGACGTGATCGGCGACGGAACGGTGACCGGACGCACGCTGCCCGCCGTCCTCCCCCGGAACGTGGCACCGGAACTGCGACCGGTGCTGGAGATCCTGCCCGCCCAGCTGCTCGCCGCCGAGGTGGCTGTCGCCCGCGGTTACGATCCGGACGCGCCCCGCGGGCTCAGCAAGGTGACGCGCACCTACTGAGGACGCCGCCCTGCCTGGGGGCCGGTGAACTCGTCCACCAGGACGAACCGGTAGTCCTGGTCGAGGAGCCCCTCGATGATGGCCGGCAGGGCCTCGGCGGTCTGGGACCGGTCGCCGCCACCGTCGTGCATCAGCGCGATGGAACCGGGGCGTGCCTGGTCGAGAACGGCGCGGGCGATGGCGTCGGCGCCGGGCAGGGCCCAGTCATTGGCGTCGACGTCCCAGAGCACCATCGTCCCGTGGTTGCCCTCGCCCAGCCAGGACAGGATCTCGGGGCTGCGTGAGCCGTAGGGCGGCCGGAAGAGCCGCGACCCCAGTTCCCCCGCGACGGCGGCGAGCGCCTCGTCGGTCCGCTCGAGCTGGACGGCGAGCTCGGCCGCCGAGAGGTCCGGCAGGAACGGATGCGACCAGGTGTGGTTGGCCAGCCGGTGGCCGGCCTCCGTCATGCGGGCCAGCTCCTCGGTGTGCGCGCTGGCGTGCAGCCCCACGCAGAAGAACGTCGCCGGAACGCCGTACCGGTCCAGGACGTCGAGGATCCGGCCGGTGTAGGGCGGGTTCGGCCCGTCGTCGAAGGTCAGTGCGATGACCTTGTCGTCGGTCGCCCGGGCCCGCTCCAGGCAGCGACCCGCCTCGGTGAGCGCCGCCGTGCCCGGCTCGCTCTCGCCCAGCCAGCGGGCGTGCTCGTCGCCCCGCCCGGTCAGCGTGCCGCTCTCGATGACCAGACGCGACAACTCGGGCAGCCGCGTGACACCCGCCCGGGCGAGGCTGCCCGCGTCCACGGAGCCGAAGGCCGGCCGGGCCGGGAGAACCCAGGGATCGGCGCGGTGCACCCGGAGCCCGGCCGACATCAGGCCGCCGTCCAGCATGCCGTTCGTGCTCTCGACGATGCAGATCAGCGGCTGGTCGGACGACCAGTCCAGGGCGAGGAGATGATCGGTGAGCGCGCCCACCTGCCCGGCCGGGAAGCGCACCGCCTCCGCCACCGGGGCACCCTGCTCGTCCAGCAGCGCCACATCGAAACCACGACCGTCCCACGCGATTCCGGCAAACAGCATGGTCGGAGCCTAGGTCCCCTGGTTGTCAGGGCATCGAGGGAGTCGACGCAGGGGCCGGCCGGGCCCTCCCGAATCGCAGGTACAGCGACGGGATGACGAACAGGCTGAGCAATGTGGACGTGAACAGCCCACCGAGGATCACCACCGCCAGCGGATGCTCGATCTCCTGCCCCGGCCGCTCCCCCAGGATCACCAGCGGCACGAGCGCGAGGCCGGTGGCCAGCGAGGTCATCAGGATCGGCGCGAGCCGCTCGCGCGCCGCCCGCAGCACGAGGTCCACCCCGAAGGTCTCCCCCTCCTCCCGCTCCAGGTGCTGGGCATGGCTGATCAGCAGGATGCCGTTGCGCGCGGCGATCCCGAAGACGGTGAAGAAGCCGACCAGGGAGCCGATCGAGATGATCCCGCCGGTGCTGAAGGCAGCCAGGACCCCGCCGACGAGAGCGATCGGCAGGGTCACGAAGGAGAGCAGCGCCGGCCGCCAGCTGCCCAGCGAGACCTGCAGCAGCAGGAAGATCACGGCGAGCGCGATGGCGCCGGTGGTGAACAGCCGTTGCGAGGCCGACTGCTGCTCCTGGAACTCGCCGAAGAGCTCCACGTGGTAGCCGAGGGGGAAGTCGTGAGCCGCCAGCCGGTCGTCGAGTTCCTTCCCGACCGTTCCGATGTCGACGCCGTCCACGTCCGCGAGGATGTCGAGGTGTCGTGACCCGTCCTCCCGTTCGATGGAGTTCGGTGCCGGCGTGACCGTGACCTGGGCGACGTCGCTCAGCCGGATCCGCTGCCCGGACGGGGTGTCGATCAACAGGTTCCCGACGTCGGGCACGCTGTCACGGGCCTCCGGCACGCTCCAGACCATGACGTCGTACGCGCGGCCGCCACGGAAGATGTCGCCGACCTCCTCGCCGGCGACCAGGGTCGCCGCGGCCCGGCGCACGTCACCGGGCTTGAGGCCGTACCCGGCCGCCCGCTCGAGGTCGACCTCGACGTCGAGCTGCGGGACATCGGTGTGCAGGTCGGTGTGCTCGTTCACCACCCCGTCGATGCCGCCGAGGATCTCCTCGATCTGGGCCGCCTGCTCATTGAGGGTGTGCAGGTCCTGACCGAAAAGGCGGATGACGATCGGCTCGCTGCCGCCGGAGACGACCTCCTTCACGCGCTCGTCGAGGTAGGTCTTGCGGTCGCGGAACAGGCCGGGATAGTCCGCCACGACCTCGTCGATCGCGGCGATCGTCTCGTCGTAGTCGACGTGCGGGTCGATGCTGATCCAGTTCTCCGCGAAGTTGATGCCGTAGGGCTCGTCCCCCTGGAAGGCCTGGCCGATGTGCGCGCCGAAGTTCCGCACCCCGGGGATCGCCTGCAGGTCCTTGGCCGCCGCCAGCGTCACCCGCTGCATCTCGGTCGAGGACGTGCCCGGCTGCGCCACCCAGTGCATGAGGAAATCCCGCTCCTTGAAGTGCGGGAGCAGCGCCTGGCCCAGCATCGGTATGACCGCCAGTGCGAGGACCAGCAGCACCCCGGTGCCGGCGTAGACCTTCCCCGGCCGGCGGATGATGCGCGCCAGCAGGCCCGTGTAGCCGCGCTGCAGGCCGCGCACGACGGGTGACTCGCGGCGCTCGACGGGCGCCCTGCGCAGCAGGATGAGGCACAGCGCCGGCGTGACCGTGAGCGCGACGACCAGCGAGGCGAGGATCGCCAGCGTGTAGGAGACGGCCAGCGGCTGGAAGAACGCACCGGTCAGGCCCTCCAGCAGGAACACCGGCAGGGACGCCGCGACGATGATCAGCGTCGCGAAGACGATGGGGCTCCGGACCTCGAGCGACGCGTCGAGGATGACCTTGGCGGTCGAGACACCGCTGCCGGACAACCGGTGTTGTCGCAGCCGCCGCACGATGTTCTCGACGTCGATGATCGCGTCGTCGACCAGCGCGCCCAGGGCGATCACCAGGCCGGCGAGCGTCATGGTGTTGATCGTCTGGTGCTGCGCATGCAGCACCAGCAGGGTCGCGGTGAGCGCGAGCGGGATGGTGACCAGGCTGATCAGGGCCACCCGCCACTCGAAGAGGAACAGCGCCAGGATCGCCATCACCAGCAGGAAGCCGAGGATGATCGCCTCGGTCAGGTTGTCGATCGCGGTCTGGATGAAGTTCTCCTGCTGGAAGATCGAGGAGTCGAAGGAGATGCTGGGCAGGCTGGGCTCCAGCGACTCGACCACCCGCTCCACGCCGTGCGTCAGCTCCACGGTGTCGGCCCAGGGCAGCTTCTCCACGATCAGCATCAGGCCGAGTTCGCCGTTGACCGCGCCGTCGCCGAGCAGCGGCTGGTGGTCCTCCACGACGTCGGCGACGTCACCGAGCCGCACAACCGATCCGGCCGCCGCCTCCGCATCGGTCGTTGCCCCGGCGGCCCCCGGGTCGGTGAGCGCGACCGGTGCCGGAACCGTCTCGATCGGCACCTGCGCCAGGTCGGCGGGCGTGACGATGGGGAGCACCGTGCGCACGTTCAACCGCTGGTTGGGCGTCTCGACGATGCCGCCTGGCCCGATGATCGATCCCTTGTCGTGCAGCAGCAGCCCCGAGTCCACCGCCTCGGCGGTCGTCTCCATCACCTGGTCGAGGCTGATGTCGTGGCGCTGCATGGCATCGGGCCGAACCTGCACCTGCATCATCTGCAGCCGCTCGCCCCAGAGCGTCACGTTCGCGACGCCGGGCACCTGGAGCAGCCGCGCGCGGATGGTCCAGTACGCGGTCATCGACATCTGGATCAGGGACTGGTCGTCCGACGTCATCCCGATCTTGACCGCGCGACTGGTCGCCGACGCCGGCGCGAGCATCACCGGCGGTGCCGCCCAGGTGGGCAGCGTGGCGCTGACGGCCGTCATCCGCTCCTGCACCAGCTGACGGGCCTCGATCAGGTCCATGTCGCGCTCGAAGATCAGTTCGACGCTGGACAGCTGCGGCGAGGACTTGGAGCGCAGGATGTCCAGTCCCTCCACGCCGTTGAGCGCCTGCTCGAGCGGAACGGTGACCAGCTCCTCGACGTCAGCCGTCGACAACCCCAGGCAGATCGTCTGGACGACGACCCGCGGCGGCGCGAACTCCGGGAAGACGTCCAGGCGTGAGGACGGCAGGACGACGAACCCGACCGCCATGATCAGCGCACCGAGGGCGGCGACGAGGTGCCGGAAGCGAAGGCTGGTCGCGACCGTCCAGCCCATGAGGGTGCGTCGGCTGCCCGCCATCACTCGCCCCCGCTGATGCCGGCCTCCACGCCCACCAGCTCGGCGGCGCCCACGGTGACGACGTCGGTGCCGGGCGCCGGGCCGTCGCTCAACACGGCCTGATCCCCGTCGACGCTGCGAACCGTGACCGCTGCCCGCTCGTAGACCCGGGGTTCCCGTTCCACGAAGGTCCACGTCGCGCCCTCGGCGTCGTAGACGATCGCCGCGTACGGCACGGAAAGAGCACCCGGCGCCCCGCCCACGGGAGCCGTCTCGATCGCCAGGCGTCGCTCGGCATCCTCGATCAGCGTGAGCGTCGCCGGCCCCCCGTCAGCGGCGGTCTCCACCGACGCCGGCGCGTCCGCCGCATCGACCTCGGCACCGGCCACGGTCTGGCACCCCGCGAGCCCTCCCGCGGCGGCGACGAACAGGGAGGCGATCCCGTACGAGCGAGCGGTCCTCATCACTGCACCCTTTTCCTGAGCCGGTCCGTCGTTGCCATGGAATGCGTGCTTGGGGCTGCTGGCGGCCGCCGCGTCCTCGGGTTCGCCGTCGGGGGTGTCCGGTCCGACCACCGGCGGCGGCCGGAGCCCGCCGACGGCCGCGACCAGTGACGGGACCACGAAGAGCACCACGACGGTGGACGTGACGAGCCCGGCCAGGAGGGCGACCGCGAACGGTCGGAGCAGCTCCAGCCCTGGTCCGCCCATGAGCGCGACCGGCAGGAAGGCGGCGGCGACCGCGAGCACGGCGACGAGCACCGCCGGCGCCTGCTCCCCCGCGGCCGCCCGGACGGCGGCGGCCGGGACTCCGCCGCGCTCCCCGTGCAGCACCTGGGCGCGCCGGACGAGCACCAGCGACTGGCGCACCGCGAGCGCGACCACGGCCAGGATCGCGGCCAGCACCCCACCGGAGCGGGCGCCGCCGACGACGGAGCCGGCGAGCAGGGCACCGGCCCCTGCCAGCGGAACCGCGACCATCAGCGCCGCGGCAGTGCGCCAGCTGCTGGTCGCGGCCTGCAGCAGGAGGAAGGTCAGGACGACGGCAGCGGCCACGGCCAGGAGAACCTTCGCCCGGGCATCCGCCTGGTCGGCCGCGTCGCCGAGCACCTCGGCCCGGTACTCGTACGGGAAGGTCTGCTGCTGGAGCCGGCTCGTCGCATCGCGGGCCACGTCGCCGGCGTCCCGCCCACGCACCTCCGCGACGACGTCCAGGCTCCGGGTCACGGCGTCGTGGGAGATGACCGTCGGGGTCGGCGCGATGTCGACCGTGGCCACCTCGCCCAGCCGCACGGCCTCCCCGGACGGGGTGTGCACGAGCAGCGTCGACAGCGCCTCGACGTTGGACCGCGTCTGCGGCCCGCCCCAGACGACGACGTCGAAGATGGCCTGCTGCTCGTAGAGGCTGCCCACGGTGAGTCCGGAGACGAGGGTGCTCACCTCGCGGCGGACGTCACCGGGCCGGAGGTCGTGGCGCTTGGCCGCTTCCAGGTCGACCCGCACCGACACCGTCGGCTGGCTGACCTGCTGTTCCACGACGGGCGACACGACGCCTTCCACGGTCTTGAGCACGCCGCTGACCTGCTCGGCCGTCTTCCGCAACGTCGCGTAGTCCTCGCCGAAGACCCGCACCACGAGGGCGTCGCCGGTCGACTTGCTCACCGCGGCCACGCGGTCGTCGGCGTAGGTCGCCACCTCGCTCCGCAACCCCGGGTAGGAGCGGACCGTCGACCGGATGGCCGCGAGGGTGGCCGCGTGGTCGGCGTCGCCGTCGACCCGCAGCCAGATCTCGCTCGCGTCGACGTCGACGACCTCGTCGGCACCGATGGCCCGGCCGACGTGCGTGCCCACCGATTCCACGCCGGCCAGGCCGCGGAGCTCGGCGGCGGCCGCGCCGGTGACGCGGTCCATCTCCGCCAGCGAGGTTCCCGCGGCGGCCTCCAGACGGACAAGGACGTTCGGGTCCTCGAGGTCGGGCAGCGCCGATCCCGCGCGCAGCTGGGGAACGCCCACCGCCACCAGGGCACCGAGCACCGCCACCCCGAGCACCGCGGGCAGTATGCGGCCGATCAGGCGGCCGGCGCCACCGTCGTAGCTGCGCTGCACCCAGGCACCGAAGGGGGCGACCCGTTCGCGGCCGTCGGTGCGCCGGAACAGCAGGACCGCGAGGACCGGGGTCACGACAAGAGCCACGAGGAAGGAGGCGAGAGCGGCCAGGGCGAAGACGACGACGGCGGGCCGGACGAAGGCGCCGGCCGTGCCCTGGAGGAGCAGCAGGGGCGCCACCGCGAGGAAGGCGATGAGGGTGGCGTAGGCCAGCGGGCCCCGGCGACCGACCAGGGCCGCGCCGACGAGCGCGCCGAGGGCGGTCTCGCCGGCGGCCCGGCGTTCCCCGGCACGGGTGTGGATGGCCGCCACGTCACCGATGACGTCGTCGACGACCAACGCGACGACGGCCGCGAGCCCGAGGAGGGTCATGGTGGTGAGGGGTGAACCGCCCAGCCGCAGCACGGTCAGCGCTGCCACGATGGACGTCGACACCGAACCGAACGTGATGAGGACCATCCGCCACGACCAGGTGAGCAAGCCGACGACGGCCAGCAGGAGCACCAGGCCGATGAGCGCCGCGAGGCCCAGCCGCCCGCTCGCCGTCTCCAGGTAGCTCGCCGGCCGGTACAGGTCGGTGTCGACGGTGATGCCGGTGAGGCCGGCGGACATGGCGGCGAGGGCGTCCTCGACCTCGCCGGTCACCTGCGCGACGTCGGCGTCGGGAAAACGCTCGATGACCAGCATCAGGCTGCGCTGACCGTCCTGCGTCGCGTCACCGATCAACGGCTGGTGGTCCTCCCGTACGTCGGCCACGTCACCCAGGCGAAGAGAGGCGCCCGTACTGCCCTCGATCGCCACGTCGGCGAGCTGGTCGGAGGTGGTGATCGGGGAGACGTGCTGCACGCCGATCCGCTGGTTGGGCGTCTCGACGAAGCCACCGGTACCAGGTGTGGAGGCCTCGACGAAGCTCAGGGGCGAGACCCACAGCGCGTTGCC
>Ga0136846_1214507_pt1 | contig 14127 bp, 7 predicted proteins | sample HopSoiMetagenom2_FD_96841 | JGI IMG/M metagenome (GOLD analysis project Ga0136846, IMG submission 96841) | Grasslands soil microbial communities from Hopland, California, USA - 2 Assembly 2016 (version 4) | ecosystem: Environmental > Terrestrial > Soil > Grasslands | place: USA: Hopland...
GGCTGCCACCAGCCCGGGCGCCAGCAGCCAGCCGGGCCCGAGGATCAGCCAGTCGGCGCTGATCCCCGGGTGCGGTTCGGAGTATGTCGCGATCCCGATCGGCATCCACCGGGAGGCCACGATCGCCGCCGCCACACCGAGCGTGGACCCGGCCGCCGCGGCCAGCAGCGCCGGCCCGACCGCCGACGCCACCGCCTGCCGCGGCGTCATGCCCACCGCCTGCAGGACCTGCAGGTCGGACACGGTCGCCGAGGTGTACCTGGCCACCGACTGGCCGACCAGGAACAGCGCGGCCACCAGGGCCGCCAGCGCGAAGGCGAGCAGGCAGGCGGCCTCGTACCGGCTGGTCCGCTCGATCGTGCCGCCGAAGAAATCCCGGTTGTCCCAGACGTCGATGTCCGACCGGCCGGTCACCCGGGCCAGGCCGGCCCGGAACGCGGGGATGGCCGCGCGGCCGCCGTTCAGCCGGATCAGGGCGTTGACGTAGACCTGCCCCGTGGTACCTAGGATGTTGGCCTTGTATGTGGCGTACAGGGCCGGCGACGCCTCCACGCCGCCGGCGGATTCGGGGCCGTCCGAGGTCGAGGACCCGAAGACGTTGCGTCCCACCCCGACGATCCGGGCCCGGATGACAGGACCGAGCCCCTTGGTGGTCCCGTCCCACTGCTCGTCGACCTGCTGCGGGCTGGCCAGTTGCATGGTCACGACGGCCCCGACGCTCTTGTGGTAGAAGGCCGCGAACTGCGGGGTGACGACGAGCTCGTCGGCGCGGGCCGGGTTGAACATCCGCCCGGCCAGCATGACCGGCCGCTCGATGGTCCGGCCCAGCTCGTCGCCGGTCGGCGCGAACCCGATGCTCGCCTGCGGGCAGCAGGTCAGGACGAACGGGGTGCCGTTGACCGGGAACTCACTGAGCACCTGGACCTCGGGCAGGGCGCGGACCTTGGCCCAGTCGAAACCGGGCTGGTTGGGCAGCACGGTCACGGTCGCGGGCAGGCTGCTGTCCCACAGCCGGGCGAACGCGGTCTCCCCACGGCGCGCCCCCGCGGTCGCCGTGAGGACGGTTCCGGTCGCCAGCGCTACCAGCAGGGCCAGCACGAGCAGCGACCGCCAGCGCCGCCGCGACTCCAGCCGCAGCCAGGTCAAGGTGATGCGCACGTCCGACCCCCACTACCAGGAAAACGAGCAGGTTCCTAGTAGATGATCTTCGGCGGATGGTGACAAGAGTGCTAAGGCGACCGGTTCCCGGGGATGGTGGCCCCACCTAGCCTGGCGTGCTGGCACCCGGAGTTCCGGCCGGGAGGCATGCTGGCCAGGAACAACGCAGGTCAGCACAATGGGCGAGTATGGGAGGGAAAACGTTGAGTGTCGCGCTGGCCTGCCGCCGGTCTGCCCTGAGCCGGTCCTGGCAGCAGGCCACCGTGCTGGCGCTGATCATCGGCATCCTGGGCGCGGTGGCGCTCGGGGCGCTGGCCGGCGCGCGGCGCACCGCGACCGCCTACGACCGCTATCTGACCAGCATCAACGCCAGCGACGCGTTCGTGAACGTGCCGGGGGTGCTGCCCGGTATGCCGGCCACCAAGCCCATCGAGCTGATCTCCTCGCTGCCCGGCGTGATCGCGCATGCCTCCTACGTCGGCCTGAACGGGCTGCCGGTAGTGCACGGCAAGCCGGACGACGCCTTCCAGACCGACAGCGTAAACGGCAGCCTGGACGGCGAGTACTTCACCCAGGACCGGGCGACCGTGCTGGCGGGCACGCTGCCGCCGCCGGAGTCGACGACGACGGTCGTGCTCACCCCGGGCGCCGCGCGCATGTTCGGAGTCGGCGTGGGCGGCACGGTGCGGTACCTGTTCAACCGGCCGGACGGCCAGGGAAGGACGGTCGGCAAGCCGTTCACCCGGTCGTACCGGGTGGCGGCGATCGCCGAGATCCCGCCCGCCCTGGTCGACCAGTCCGACGAGGCGGAGGGCAGCGTCCTGCCGCCCGGCGCGACCCGGCAGTTGCTGAGCCAGTACTACTACGCGTGGATCGGCCTGCGCCTGGCCGACGGCACGGCCGGCATCCCGCGTCTGCAGCGGGAGCTGTCCGGGCTAGCCACCAGCCTGGACCGGCAGATAAAACAGCAGACCGGCCGGGGCGACAACGACCTGTCCTTCACCATCAACCGCACCGACGTCGCCCGGAGCCAGGTACGGCAGGCCATCACGCCCGAGGTGATCGCGCTCGGGGTGTTCGGCGCCATCGCGGCGGTCGCGATGTTCGTGCTGGCCGGCCAGGGCCTGGCCCAGTTGGTCGGCCGGCGGGCACCGGACATCGCGGTGCTCAGGGTGCTGGGGGCCACCCGCGGACAGGCCGCGCTGGCCGCGGGACTGCCCGGAGCGATCGCGGTCCTCGGCGGCACCGTGCTGGCCGTGGCCGGCGCGATCGCGCTGTCCCCGCTGGCGCCGGTGGGTCCGGTCCGCCGCTTCGATCCGAGCCGGGGGATGGCGGCGGATCCGCTCGTCCTCGGCGCGGGGGCGGCCGCCTGCGGTGTCCTGCTGCTCGGGCTGCTGACCGTGCTGGCGGTCCGGACGGCCAGCCGGCGCGGCACCTGGACCGGCCCGCGCTCGTCCGCCCTGGCCCGGGCGGCTGCCGCCGCGGGCCTGCCCGCGACGGTCGTCGTCGGGACCCGCAACGCGCTCGAACCGGGGCGCTCGGTCCCGGTGCGATCGGCGCTGCTCGGTGCCATCGCGGCGGTCGCGGCGGTGGTGACCGCCGTCGTCTTCAACGCCAGCCTGGCCGGGCTGGCCTCCCATCCGGCCAGGTACGGCTGGAACTGGGACACGGTCATCCAGGCCGAGTCCGGCTACGGGAGCTTCAACCCCGGGGTGATGGGCAAGCTGCTGGCCGGCCAGCAGGCCGTCGGGGCCTGGTCCGAGTTCGCGTTCACGCAGCTGCCGGTGGACGGCAAGTTCGTCCCGGTGCTCGGCGTGCGCCGTGACCTCGGCTCGATCCAGCCGCCGACCACGGCCGGCCGGCCCCTGGCCGGCGGCAACCAGATCGAGCTGGGCACGGTGACCCTGGCCGCCCTGGGCAAGAAGATCGGCGACACGGTCCGCATCGGCATCGCGCCCTACACCCGGACGGCGGTGATCACGGGAACCGTCACGCTGCCCTCGTTCGGCATCGGCGCCGCCGAGCACGTCTCGCTCGGCCGCGGGGCCATGCTGCCCGAGGCCACCCTGCTGGCGGTCACGGGCGCGACCGTCCCGTCGGCGAGCACGAACCAGTCGATCCCCGCCTTCCCGTCCGCGGTGGCGATCGACTGGACACCGGGTAGCACCATCGCGCAGCGAGCGGCGCTGATCCACCGGGTCACCTCGGCCAATCCCGACGGGACGCCCGGCGGGACCTACGAGCTGCCCAGCGCGCTGGCCTCGGCGGTGGTCAACACCGAGCAGATGGGCGGGCAGCCGCTCGCGCTGGGCATCGGGCTGGCCGCGGCGGCGGTGCTGTCGCTGGCCCTGACCGTGCTGAGCCTGGTCCGCCGCCGCCGTCACGAGCTCGCGTTGCTCAAGATAATCGGCATGACGCGCCGGCAGATCCGGGCGGTCATCGCCTGGCAGACCACGCTCACGCTGCTGATCGCGGTGGTGGCCGGCGGCCCGCTGGGCGTGGTCGGCGGCCGCCTGGCCTGGCGCGCCTTCGCCGGCTCCCTCGGGGTGGTTCCGATCATCGAGGTGCCGCTGGCCGTGGTCGTCCTCGGACTGGCCGTCCTGGTACTGGCGGGCGACCTGCTGGCGGCGCTGCCGGCCGCCGTGGCCGCCCGGACCCGGCCCGCCGTCGAGCTGCGAGCCGAGTAGGACGGCGGCCGGGCCATGAGCGTTACAGGCCGGACCGAATAAGGCCGGACCGAACGGGTGGGTGCTAGCCCCAGACCTCCTGCGCCGTCTCGACGATGAGGCGGAGCTTGGCGACCTGATCGTCGTAGGTCAGCGCGTTGCCCTCGAAGGTGGAGGAGAAGCCGCACTGCCCGGACAGGCAGAGCTGGCCGAGGGGGACGTACTTGGCCGCCTCGTCGATGCGGCGCTTGAGGTCGTCCTTGGATTCCAGCTCGGGACGCTTGGTGGTGACCAGCCCGAGGACGACCATCTTGCCCTTGGGCACGAAGCGGAGCGGCTCGAAGCCGCCGGACCGCTCGTCGTCGTACTCCAGGAAGAAGCCGTCCACGGCGAGCTCGGAGAACAGCGCCTCGGCCACGAAGTCGTAGCCGCCGGAGGCGACCCAGGAGGACTGGAAGTTCCCCCGGCACATGTGCGTGGTGATGGCCATGCCGGCGGGCTTGTCCTTGACCGCGTCGTTGATCTGCTTGATGTAGCGCAGGTGCATGTGCTCGGCGTCCTCGCCGCGCTCGGCGATCTCGGCGCGCTGGGACGGGTCGTTCAGGTAGGCCAGCGAGGTGTCGTCGAACTGCAGGTAGGTGCAGCCGAGGGCGCCCAGCCGGGCCACCTCGTCGGCGTAGGCGGCGGACAGGTCGGTCCAGAACTCCTCGATGTCCGGGTAGACGGCCGGGTCCACCGAGGCCGGGCCGCCGCGGTAGTGCACCATGTTCGGCGAGGGGATGGTGAGCTTGGGCACCGCCGTCGTGACGTGGGACTTCAGGAACGTGAAGGCGTCGCCGAAGATCGTGTCGTTGACCTTGAGCTTGCTGTCCACCCGGATCGAGGCCGGGGTGTACTCGATGTCCCCGCTGGCGTTGTGGAACTTCACCGCCATGTTCCCCGGGGTCTTGGACACCCCGCCCAGGGCGTAGATGAAGTCCATGTGCCAGGACGCCCGGCGGAACTCGCCGTCGGTGGCGGACTGCAGGCCCACCTCTTCCTGCATCCGGATGGCGCCGGGAATCTCCCGGTCCTCCACCACCCGCAGGTCCGCCGCCTGAATGCGGCCGGCCGCGAAATCCTCCCGCGCCCGCAGCAGCCGCTGGGGCCGCAGCAAGCTGCCCACGTGATCGGCGCGGAACGGAGGACTGGTGCGACGGGACATCGAGAACCCACCTCTCTTCGCTGGCTCAAGGTGAACGTTACCGGGTGCCGGGGGCGGGGACGCGAGCCCGTTCGGTATCGGTGTTGTTGTTGAACTTCGAGGTGGCGAAGTTATTCTCATACGGTGAGCACCGCCGCGCAGCGCCCGCCGCGGCTGCTGCTGACCCTGCTCGGCGACTACTGGTGGCAGCGGACCGAGCCGCTGCCGTCGGCGGCGATCGTCGCGCTGCTGGCCGAGTTCGGCGTCAGCGACTCGGCGGCCCGGGCGGCGCTGAGCCGGCTCACCCGCAACGGGCTGCTGGTCACGTCCAAGAGCGGGCGCCGCACGTACGCGCGGCTGAGCGCGCGGGCGGCGGCGGTCCTGGACGACGGGGCGCGGCGCATCTTCTCCTTCGGCGCGGCCAGCCCGCCCTGGGACGGGATGTGGTCGCTGGTCGCGTTCTCCATCCCCGAGGAGAACCGGGCCGCCCGGGACGCGCTGCGCAAGCAGCTGCGCTGGCGCGGGTTCGCGCCGCTGTACGACGGCCTGTGGGTGTCCCCGCGCGACCACGCCGCCGAGGCGATCGGGTACCTCAAGGACCTCGACATCACCACCGGCACCGCGTTCCGGGCGGCCTCGGTGCCGGCCGACGGCGACATCCCGGCCCGGGCCTGGGACCTGGACCGGCTGCGGTCGCGGTACCAGGGCTTTATCGCCTTCGCCGGGCAGCTGCGGGAGGAGGCGGCGGCCGGGCAGGTGCCGCCGGCCGACGCGCTCATCGCCCGGACCCGGGTAATGGACGAATGGCGCGCGTTCCCGGGGCTTGATCCCGATCTGCCGGCTGAGCTGCTGCCTGAGGGGTGGCCGCGGGCGGCGGCGCGCGAGCTGTTTATCGGGTGCTACGACCTGCTGGGGCCGCTGGCCGCGCTGCGAGTGCGGCAGATCATCACCCGGTACAGCCCGGAACTAGCGGACCGGGCCGCTTACCACAGCTCGGAGCTGAAGCTGAGCGCCGCCCCGGATCGGCTGGCCGCGGACGGCTGACGGTGGTGCCAGTACGTGGCGGGGCAGGTGGCTGGCCTCCTTGGCGAGCTGCCTGGTCATGCGCGACCCTGGGGTAGGCGCACAGGGGAGGTGGCCGTGGGAGCCGTCGGCATGGTGCTGCGCGGCCGGTTCCGGCAGTACCGGAAGTCCTGGCTGGCGCTCAGCCTGCTCGTCGCCGTGGCCGGCGGGTTCGTCCTGATCGCGGCGTCGGCCGGGCACCGGACGGCGGACGCCTTCACCCGGTTCACGGCCCGGTACGGCTACGACACCATTGTGTACAGCGGGCATGCGCTGCCCCGGCTGGCCCAGGTGCCGCGGGTTTCCTCGGTGACGCCGGCGCTCGCGACGATCAGCGCGGACGTCGGCTGCGCGTCCTGCCACAAACCCATCGACATCGAGAATTTCCTGGTCAACGAGGTGGCGCCGAGTCAGCTGCCGCGCATGGTCACGCTCCTGTCCGGGCGGATGCCCCGGCAGTCGGTCCCGGACGAGGTGCTGGCGTCCTTCAGCCTGGTCAGCGACAACGGGGTCCGCATCGGCTCGGTCCTGCGGCCGCAGCTGGTCACCCCGGCGCAGTTCCAGGGCGATCCGAAGGCCAGGTTCGACCCGTCCCCCGTCATGCATCCCAAGCTGCGGGTGGTGGGCATCGTCGCCGCCGAGAGCGAGTTTCCCTCCGGCTCCGCCCAGCACTACGACCTTTACACCACGGCCGCCTACGGCCCGTTGGTGAACCACCGGGCGGCGCTGCTGTACACCTACTACGTGCGGCTGGCACACAAGGACGCCGACCTGGCCGGCTTCGACGGCAGCCTGCGCCCGCTGAACATCCCCGGCACCTACGACCTGGACGAGGCCGCGGAAGCGGTCCAGGCCTCGATCCGGCCGCAGGTCATCGGCTGGTACGTGCTGGCCGGGCTGGCGGCGCTGGCCGCGCTGGCGGTGATCGGGCAGGCGATGGCGCGGCAGACGGTCGCCGAGCGGGCCGATCAGCGGGCCCTGTCGGCGCTCGGCGTCACGCCCCGCCAGTTCGTGCAGCTCACGCTGCTACGGACGCTGCTGACCGGCGCGGCGGGCGCCGCCGGGGCCGTTCTGCTCACGATCCTGGCGTCACCGCTGACCCCGGTGGGCGAGGCGCGGGTAGCGGCGTCCGCGCCGGGCCGCATGTCGCTCGACGCCAGCGTGGTCCTGCCGGGCGCGGTGGCCGTGCTGGCCGCCGTGGTCGCGGTAGCGGCCTGGCCCGCGATACGCCAGGCCCGCCTGCTGGGCGACCGCCCGCAGTGGGAGCCGGCCTCGCTGACGGTGGCGGCGGGCCGGGCCGCCGCCCGGGCCGGCCTGCCCGCATCCGCCCTGATCGGCGTCCGGCACGCGCTGGAGCGCGGCCGGGACGGGCACCCGGTGGGCACGGCCCTGCTCGGTACGGTGATGGCGGTGGCGGCGCTGTGCGCGACGGCTGTCTTCGGCGCTAGCCTGACCCATCTCATCGCCTCGCCCGGACTGTACGGCGCCCCGTACCAGGCCCAGTTCAGCGGCAACGGGGAACCCGGCGGCCAGCAGGCCGTTACCGGGCCGCTGCTTGAGAGCCTGCGCCGCGACCGGGCCATCGAGCAGATCACCCTGGGCGCGGACGTCGAGGTCAACGTCAACGGCAAGCACGTCCTCACGGTGGCGATGACCCCTGTCCGCGGAGCCGCCCTGCTGTCGGCGCTCGACGGCCGCGTGCCCCGCGGCGACCGGGACGTCATGCTCGGCGTGGCCACGATGCACGCCACCGGTGCCCGGGTGGGCGGGACCGTCCGGGTGACGGTGGCCGACCCGGACGGGAAGCCGCACACGACGAGCTTCCGTGTGATCGGCCGGGCGTCGCTCAACGCCGGCACCGGCGGGCTGGGAAAAGGAGCGGTGATGACGACCAGCGCCTTCATCAGCGCCCAGTGCCCGCCGGGGCCGAAGCAGCCCGCCTGCCGGCGTTCGGTGCAGAACAGCCTCCCGACGGTGGTGCTGGTGCGGGCGGCCGACGGGGCCGCCGGGAACGCCGCGCTGGCCCGGTATGTCAGCAAGTATCCCGACTTCGCGACCGAGCCGGCCAAGCCGACCGTGCTGGTCAACTTCGGCGAATCGGTGAATTTCCCGCTGCTGCTCGCGCTGGCGCTGACCGTGTTCGGCGCCGCCACGCTGCTGCACCTGCTGCTGGTCAGCGTAGCCCGGCGGCGCGCCGAAACCGGGCTGCTCAAGGCGCTGGGATTCGTCCGCCGCCAGCTCGCCGCGGCCGTCTGCTGGCAGGCCACCACAGTGGCGCTGATCGGAATAGTGATCGGGGTGCCGGCCGGCATTGCCGTCGGCCGGGTGCTATGGCGGGTATTCGCCACGAACTTTGGTGTCGTGCCGGTCGCCGTGGTCGAACCGATCCTGATCGTGGCCCTGGTGGCGGGGGTGCTCGCCGTCTCCAACCTGCTCGCCGCGGTGCCCGCGCTGCTGGCCGCGCGATCAGATCCGGCCCGGCTGCTGCGCGCCGAGTGACAAGACGTTTAGGTAGCTAGGTTTTGGTGGCGGCCAGCAGGGGGGCGAGGCCGGCCGGGTCGTCCTCGGCGGCCGTCACGATCACTCCGCTGACCAGGTCGCGGGCCTCGCGGACGAGGGCGGCGGCCAGGTCCAGGCCGGCCGCGCGGGCCGCGCCGCGGCCGGCCCGCTCCATGATCCGCAGCACGTCCGGCGGGACGCTCACCCCGGGGACCTCGTTGGCCAGGTAGTCGGCCTCCTCGAAGCTGCGCAGCGGGGTGACCGAGAGCAGCAGCGGGATGTCCTCGGCGGCCAGCGCGTCCGCCATCCGGCGCAGCGCGCCGAGCTCGTAGACCGGCCTGCTCACCAGGAAGTGCGCGCCGGCCCGGACCTTGGCCCGGGCCCGCGCCAGCTCGGCGCCGGGGTCGCGGGCGCCGGGGTCGACCCGGGCGCCGACGCAGAACGAGGTCTGCGTGGCGGTGGCCAGGCCGTTGGAGTCGCGGCCCGCGTTCAGCCCGGCCAGCAGCGCGATCAGGCCGAGCGAGTCGACCTCCCAGATGCCGTCCACGGCCGGGTAGTCGCCGAGCACCGGCGGGCTGCCGGTCGTGCAGATCACGTTGCGCAGGCCCAGCGCGTGCGCGCCCAGCAGGTCGGCCTGCAAGGTCATGATGGTCTTGTCCCAGGTGGTCAGCGCGGCGATGGTCTCCACCCCGGCCTGCTGCAGGTGCAGGGCCAGGTCCAGGGAGTCGGAGCGGGTGCGGGCGCTCCGCGTCGGCTGGACCGCGAACAGCCCGGTGCCCTGGGCCTGCAGCACCGCCACCGCCTCCAGCGCCTCGTCGGGCCGTCCGCCGGAGGCGATCGCGGCCGCGACGATGAACCGGCCGCTAGCCAGCTGGCCGGCCAGCGGCCCGGCGAACGCGGCGGCGGGGTCCGCTCCGGTTCCGGATAGTACGGATCCGGACTTTCCCGTTCCGGAAATAACGGTTCCGGATGGAGCGCTTCCGCCGGATCGGGGCCGCTGGGCCTTCGCGTCGGCTTCCGGTCCGGGCTGGACCGCGTCGGCGGCGGCCCGGATGTGGGCGGGGGTAGTGCCGCAGCAGCCGCCGACCAGGGAAACCCCGGCCTCGGCGAAGCGGCGGAAGTAGCGGGCGAAGTAGCCGCCGTCGATGCTGAACTCGAAGCTGCGCGCCCCGGTGCGCCGCGGCTGGCCGGCGTTGGGCTGCGCGCTGACCGGCACCGACGCGTACCGGACCAGGTCCTGCGCCACGGTGAGCATCCGCTGCGGGCCGACGGTGCAGTTGGTGCCGAGCATGGCCACCGGCAGGGCGGACAGCGCGAGGGCGACCTCGCGCGGGGTCTCGCCGCCCAGCGTGTGCGCGTCGTCGGCGAAGGTGGCCTGGGCGATGACCGGCACGTCGGTCAGGCCGGCGGCCACGCCGACCGCCTCGGCCAGCTCGTCGAGGTAGCCGAAGGTCTCCAGGATGAGCAGGTCCACGCCCGGCCCGGCCAGCAGGGCGCGGATCTGCTCTCCGATGACCTCGGCGCGTTCGGCCGATCCGACCTGGCGGCGCTGGCGGGCGGTGACGGCGGGCGACACCGACCCGGCCACCAGCACGGCGCGGTCGCACCGGTCCTGGGCCGCGCGGGCGATCCGGACCCCGGCGCGGTTGATCTCGTCCACCTTGTCGGGGAAGCCGTGGTCGCCGAGCCACAGCCGGTTGGCGCCGAACGTGTTGGCCTGGATGATGTCCGCGCCGGCGCTCAGGTAGCTCTCGTGGATCGTGGCGACCAGGCGGGGGTCGGACAGGTTGAGTTCCGGCAGCGAGCGGTCCAGGGCGGCGCCGGCCGCGTGCAGCATGGTGCCCATCGCGCCGTCGCAGACCAGCACCCGCTGCCCCTCCCCGAGCAGAGCGGCCACCGGCGCCGGGGTCTCGGGCCTGGTCACGGCTCCTCCCCCAGGGAGTCGAGGATCTCCAGCGCCACCTGGGCGATCAGCCGGTCGCTGTAGTCGTCCAGGCGCAGGCCGGTGATCTCCTCGATCCGCTTGACCCGGTAGGCCACCGTGTTGGGGTGCACGTGCAGGATGCGCGAGGCCCGCTGCGGGCTGTTGTTCTCCCGGAAGTAGCAGGCCAGCGTGGTCAGGTACTCCGACTTGTGATCGTGTTCGTGCATGCTGAGCTTGCCGAGCACGTCGGCGGCGAACGAGCGCAGCTCGGCCAGCTCGGGCACCTGCAGGAGCAGCCGGAGGATGCCGAGGTCGCCGAACGCGGAGACCGATCCGCTGATCCCGCCGGGGCCCTTGACCCCGGACCGGCCCAGCCGCTGCAGGGTCTGGGTGGTGCGCTCGGCCTGCGCGTAGGACCGGGCGATCTCCTCCGGGTCACGGCAGGTCCCGCCGATCCCGATCACCACCTTGACCGCGGGGAACAGCTCGGCCAGCCGGGCCAGGCAGGCGGCGGCGAGCTGGCGCGCGTCCAGGGCGGGGGTGCTGGGGCCGGCGTCGGTGGTGACGACCACCACGACCTCGGACTCACGGGCCGAGACGATCGCCTCCGGCGCCCGGCTGCCGATGAAGTGCTCGACGCTCTCCCAGATCCGCTGCCGCTGGGCCGCCACGTCGGGTGAGGCCGGCAGGTCGAACGCGATCGCCATGACGTGATGATCTCGCGCCGGGTCGTAGCCGAGGTGCGCGGCCCAGCGGCCGGCGTCGGCGTTGTCCCGGCCGCGGCCGAGCAGCAGGCCCTCCACCAGGTCGTCACGCACCCGGCGGGCGGCGGCCGCCACCACCCGCTCGCGGCCGAGGATGACGCCGCAGATGGTGGCGGCGTGCTCGGTCACCAGCAGGCTCATGTCCTCGCCGAACAGGTTCTCCGACGGGTCGATGGTGATCAGGTAGGACGGCACCTCGTCGCCGACCAGGATGGGCGCGACGATGATGGCGGGCATGCCCCCGACCTTGGGCAGGCGCAGCGCGCGCTGGCTCAGCCGGGACGCCCGCAGCACCTGGCCGAGCCGGGGGTGGACCATGTGCTCGCGCACGTCGGCGGCGGCCTTGTCCGTGCTCACCCCGGGCGAGGCCGCGGTCAGCACGTCCATCAGCTGGGTGAGGACGGCGACGGTGGAGGAGGTCCGGTCGGAGATCAGCCGCACCACCCCGGCCAGGTCGGCGTCCTGCAGGGCCAGCCCGGACAGGTACCGGTACACGGTGACCAGCTCGCGCAGGGCGGCGTTCTCTCGCTCCAGTGCCGCCATGATCGAATCGTACGCCCTGGGGCGCAAAGCGATACTTGACAAGGTGTACGTCAGCCGTGGAGATTAACAGGCACCTACCTGGCCACCAAGTGCGTGTTCCTGCCGGCCGGGTAAGTCGTCCGCGGGCTCGAGGTCCGGCTCGTCGGGAGCGGACAGGCTCAGCACGGCGCCGGCCACCGCGGGCGTCGCGCAGAATTTCGCCTCCAGCGCGCGCAGCCGGACGGCCACGTGGGATTCGGTGTCGTCACCGGTGAGGTCGACGTCGCCGGTCACGTAGATCATCCGCGGGCCGACGATTTCCAGCCGCAGGTAGGTGACCCGGGCCACCTCCGGCATCGCGAGCAGGGCCCGGATGACGGCCGAGCGCACCCGGGGGTCGGCTTCCTCGCCGACCAGGAACCGCAGGTTGCGGTTGATCAGGACGATCGCGACGACGCCGAGCAGCGCGCCGACACCGATCGACGCCACCGCGTCGGGCGTCACGGAGCCGGTCAGCTCGTGCAGGCCCAGCCCGGCGGCGGCGATGACCAGGCCGGTCAGGGCGGCGGCGTCCTCGGCGAACACGGCCCGCAGGGTGGGATCGGAGGTGGCCAGCACGTGCTCGATCAGGTCCCGCTGGAACGTACCGGCCTCGGAACGGGCCTGCCGGACCGACTGCAGGAACGAGGTGCCCTCCAGCAGGAAGGACACGGCCAGCACGATGTACCCGATGATGAAATGCCCGGCCGGCTCCGGGTGGAGCAGTTCCTGGACGCCGTGCGTGACCGAGACCGCGCCGCCGGCTATGAACAGCCCGAGCGCGGCGAATAGCGCCCACACGTACGCTTCCCGGCCGTGGCCGGACGGGTGGGCGAGGTCGGGCGGGCGACGGGACCGCCGGTCGGCGATCAGCAGGAAGATCTCGTTGCCGGTGTCGGCCCACGAGTGCGCGGCCTCCGCCACCAGCGCCGCCGACCCGGTCAGCACGGCCGCGGCTGACTTCGCCACCGCGATCAGCAGGTTGGCGGTGAAGGCCACCAGGACCGTGGTGAGGCTCTCCGACGAGGCGGATCCGCGCAGTTGCGGTACCAGCGAGAGCGCGTCGCGGGATTCGCTCACGCAGGCGACTCGAGCGCGGGGCGGTGCAGGGACAGGATGTGGTCGTGGGTCTCTCGTTCGGCCATGATCTTGGCCTTTCCGTCCCGGCAGAAAATAACCGGCGGGCGGAGGGCGCCGTTGTAGTTGTTCGCCAGCGTGTAGGTGTAGGCGCCGGTAACCGGCATGGCGATCAGGTCGCCGACCCGCGGCGCGGGCAGCGGCAGGCGGTCGACGAGCAGGTCGCCGGACTCGCACTGGCGGCCGACGAGCTGGGTTATCTCGTCGGGTTCGGCGGTCATCCGGGTGGCGACGGCGGCCTCGAAGCCCTGGCCGGTGAGGGCGGCGTCAAGGTTGTCGGCCATGCCGCCGTCCACCGCGACGAACGTGCGGCCGGTGCGCTTGACCGTGGTGACCCGGTACAGCGTGACGCACGAGCGGGCCACCAGCGACCGGCCCGGCTCGATCAGCAGCTTGGCGCCGGCCGGCAGGTAGCTCCGGGCGGCCCCGGCGATGGTGTCGAGGTACTCCGCTACGGTCGGCGCCTGGTCCGGCCGGGTGTAGCGGACGCCGAGGCCGCCGCCGACGTCATAGACGTCGAAGGTGCCGAGCACGGCGACCGCCTCCACCGCCCGGGCGAACGGCTCGGTCTGGAGGATCTGCGACCCGATGTGCAGGTGCAGGCCGTCGAGTCTCAGCTGCTCGCTTTTTCTTATCCGGGCAATCGCCTCGCGGGCCTGGTCCAGGGGCAGCCCGAACTTGGAGTCGTCGCCGCCGGTGGACTGGGACTCGTGGGTGACGGGCGCGACCCCGGGGATGATCCGGATCAGTACTTTTTGTGGCTTGGTGGCAAGCTGCTCCAGCCGGTCGATGTCGTCGAAGTTGTCCACCACCACGGTCCCGACGCCCGCCTCGAGGGCCATGGTCAGCTCGGCGGTAGTCTTGGCGTTGCCGTGCAGGTAGATCTGGTCGGGCGGGGCTCCGGCGGCTAGTGCCAGGACGAGCTCGCCGGCCCCGGCCACGTCGATGCTGAGGCCTTCGGCCACGGCCAGCTGGTAGACCGCCAGGGCGGGGAACGACTTGGAGGCGAAGGACACGCCGGAATTCGGGTGGCGTTCGGCCAGGCCTTCCCGGAAGCGGCGGGCCTGGGCGCGCAGGCCCGCCTCGTCCACGATGTAGGCGGGGGTGCCGAACCGCTCGGCGAGCTCGCGCACGCCGACGCCGCCGATGGCCAGCTCCCCGTCCGTGGATACC
>Ga0136846_1229753_pt1 | contig 14127 bp, 15 predicted proteins | sample HopSoiMetagenom2_FD_96841 | JGI IMG/M metagenome (GOLD analysis project Ga0136846, IMG submission 96841) | Grasslands soil microbial communities from Hopland, California, USA - 2 Assembly 2016 (version 4) | ecosystem: Environmental > Terrestrial > Soil > Grasslands | place: USA: Hopland...
CCTGGAAGGCGCGGTCGATCTCGCGCCAGTCGTCTTCGGTGAGGTGCTTCTCGGCGAGCGGCAGGACCTCGACCTCTTCCTTGCGCATGTGCTTCCAGTGGAAGTCCGCGTAGGCGTCGACCGCGCCGAGGAACTCGGCCGCGCCTTCGGGCCAGCCTTCCTCGAAGAACACGAGTTTGCGCTCGAGCTCGCGCACGAGCTGCGCCCCCTGCACATGCTCCGCCTTCAGGCTTTCCACGAGCTTGCGGGCCTCGGGGCAGCGCTTGAGGAGCCGCGCGAACAGATGCTCGTCCTCCTTGGGATGATGCAGCCGCTCCGGATACTCGTCGATGTAGCGCAGCATGCTCCGGAACACCTGGAACTCGGGCTTGAGGCGCGCATCCTGCGCCATCTCCGCGAGGTGCTTGAGGCCGAGCAGCACCGCGGAGATCGAGCGGTGCTCGCTTTTCAGGATGACGATCGATTCTTTCATCACGGGCTCCTACGAGCAGATATAGGTGACGCCGGCGTGGGCGAGGCCCCAGGCGCCGAAGCCGAGCACGGTGCCGCCCACCGCGAGGCGCACCGGCCTTTTCGCCATCCAGGCGCGCAGCTTCGCGGCCGCGAGGCCGGCGGCAAGAAGCCACGGCGCGGTGCCGAGGCCGTAAGCCAGCATCGCGACGGCGCCCTTCTCCGGACTGCCGGCAAATGCCGCGGCGCCAAGGGCGCCGTAGACCAGGCCGCAGGGCAGCCAGCCCCAAGCGAGTCCGGCTGCATACGCGGGGGCGATTCCCGGTCTAGTCGTGAGACGTGCTGCAACCGGCTGGATGCGGCGCCAGAGCGGAATTCCGAAGCCTTCCAGCAGTCGCATCGGCCCGCGCAGGCCAGCGAGGTGCATGCCGACGAGAGCCAGCACGACGCTCGCCACGACGGAGAGCACCGCCTGTCCACCCGAGGCATACCAGGCGAGCGAGCCGATCCCGCCAGCGATTGCGCCGCCGAGCGCGTAGCTCGAGATCCGCCCGGCATTGAAGACGAGCAACCGCAGGGTAATCGGATTGCGATTTCGCCCTTCCCGATTTCGGTCCGCTCTCGAGAGGGAAAAAGCCGCAACGATGCCGCCGCACATGCCCGCGCAATGCACGCCGGAGGCGAGCCCGAGGGCGGCCATGGCGGCGGGAAAGGCAAGCTCCAACTCAGATGACCTTCGAATACGCCGCGCGAGCCTCGCGCTCGCGCAGGTAGCGGTCGAACACCATGCAGATCGCCCGCACCAGCAGCCGGCCGCGCGGCGTCACGGTGATCCAGTCGGATTCGAGCTCGACCAGGCCATCGCGCGCCAGGCGCCGCAGGTCGGCGAGCTCCTCGGCGAAGTACTTGCGGAAGTCGACAAGATACGCGAGCTCGATCGATTCGATCGACAGGCGAAAGTGACAGGTGAGCGCCTGGATCACGGCGCGGCGCACCAGGTCGTCGGGCGTGAGCTCGATCCCGCGCACGACCGGCAGCCTGCCCGCGTCGAGCGCTGCATAGTAGCCGTCGAGGTCCTTCGCGTTCTGGTAGTAGGTGGGCGCGAGCTGGCCGATCGCCGAGACGCCGAGGCCCAGGATGTCGGCGAGGTGCGTCGAGTAGCCCTGGAAGCTGCGCTTCAGCTGCCCGCGCGCCTGGGCCTGCGCGAGATCGTCGGTCGGGCGCGCGAAGTGGTCCATTCCGATATAGAGGTAGCCGGCGCGCGTAAGCCGGCCGATCGCGAGCGTCATGATCTGCAGCTTGGCCTCGGGCGTGGGCAGGTCGGCCTGCGCGATCCGGCGCTGCGGCATGAAGAGCTTCGGCAGGTGCGCATAGCTGTACAGCGCGACGCGGTCGGGGCCGAGGTCGAGCACGCGGTCGAGCGTGCGGTTGAAGCTGTCGAGCGTCTGCTTGGGCAGACCGTAGATCAGGTCGAAGTTCACCGAGCGGAAGCCCGCCTCGCGGGCCTCGTCAGTGGCGCGCCGCGTGGCCTCCTCGCTCTGGATGCGGTTGACCGCTTTCTGTACCGCCGGGTCGAAGTCCTGCACCCCGACCGAGACGCGGTTGAAGCCCAGGCCGGCGAGGAACTTCATCGTGCCGGACGCGACCTTGCGCGGATCGATCTCGATCGAGCACTCCGAGCGCGCCGTCCGCTTGAAGCGCCGGTCGAGCGAGGCGGCGAGCTGCGCCATCTCGTCGTGCGAGAGAAACGTGGGCGTGCCCCCGCCCCAGTGCAGCTCGCAGATTTCGCGCTCGTCCCCGAGGAGCGGCTCCAGGAGCACCAGCTCCTTCTCCAAGTAATTGATATACTTAGCGGATTTCGAGTGGTCTTTGGTGACCACCTTGTTGCAGCCGCAGTAATAACAGACCGTATCGCAGAAGGGCAGATGCACGTAGACGGCGAGGGGTTGGCTGATGCCGCCGATGGTGCGCTTCGCGAGCCATTGCTTGAGCTGCGGCTCGCCGAAGGCCTCTACGAAGCGGTCGGCCGTCGGGTACGAGGTGTAGCGCGGGCCGCTCACGTCGTAGCTGCGGATGAGGACCGGGTCGATGACCAGCTCTGATGCCGGATAGTGCATGCGGGCACTATGGACGCCGGAGGCCCTAGAACTTTGATTTCGGTCAAAAGAAGGCTGCTTCGCCACCCGGCGCTGATCGCCGCCGCCGCAGCCGTGATCGGCACGTTGCTCTTCGCCAACATCGTTGCGTTCATGCGCGGCATGGACGCGCCGTGGCTGCTCGCCATTGCGCTCGTCGCCGACATGCTGGTGGTCGGCGCGGGCATCGTGGTCGCCGCACGCGAGGTGCTGGTCGCCGAGCAGCGCACCGAGGCGAGCGAGGCGCGGCTCGCCGCCATCGTCGATTCGGCGATGGATGCGATCATCACCACCGACGAGGCGCAGAACATCGTGCTCTTCAACCGCGCCGCCGAACAGCTTTTCGGCGTCGGGCGCAAGGAGATGATCGGCAGCCGCCTCGACCGGCTGATCCCGGCGCGCTTTCGCGGCGCGCATCACGGCCACATCGATCAGTTCGGACGCACCGGGGTCACCAGCCGGCGCATGGGCGACGTGACCACGCTTTGGGCGCTGCGCCCCGGCACCGAGGAGGAGTTTCCGATCGAGGCGTCGATCTCCCAGGCGCTCGAGGACGACCGGCGCTACTTCACCGTCATCCTGCGCGACATCAGCCTGCGCAAGCAGGCCGAGGATGCGCTCCTCGCCTCGCAGCGCGAGCTGCGCGAGCTCTCGGCGCGCGTGCTCGAGGCGCGCGAGGACGAGAAGGCACGCATCGCGCGCGAGCTGCACGACGAGCTCGGCCAGCTCCTGACCGCGCTCAAGATGGACCTGTCGTGGCTGCGCGAGCGCGTGCGCGACGCCGAGATGGAGCCCAAGCTTGACGAAATGGGCCGGCTGCTCGACCAGACCGTGAGCTCGACGCGGCGAATCTCGGCCGACTTGCGCCCGATGATGCTCGACGACCTCGGACTCGCCGACGCCGCGAGCTGGCTGGTGGACGATTTCGGCAAGCGCTACGGCATCGCCTCGCGCATCGAGATCGACGCCGACGGCGGGCTGGAGCACCTCTCGAAGAACGTCTCCACCACGATCTACCGCGCGATCCAGGAATCGCTCACCAACATCGCGCGCCACTCGGGGGCGAGGAACGCCTGGGTGCTGCTCGCAGCGCAGGACGGCAGCCTCGAGGTCGAGGTCGAAGACGACGGCCGCGGTATGGCGCCCGAGGACCTCGCCAAGGCGGGCTCGCTCGGGTTGAAGGGCATGCGTGAACGCATCGCGTACATCGGCGGCTCGTTCGAGGTTGCCCGCGCCCCGCGCGGCGGCACGCGCCTCAGGATCCGCGTCCCGATGTAGGAGTTTTCCTACCTCGGAGGCGGACGCTTTCCGAGCCGATTCTCAGCCGGCGCCGATTTCGCCGTGGCCCCACAGCCAGCATACTCGGCGCCATGCAGGTATTCCTGGTCGAAGATTCGGCCCCGATCCGCGAGCGCGTCGCTGCGATGCTCGAGGCGACGCCGAACACCGAGCTCCTTGGGCACGCGGCCGACGCCGATGCGGCGATCCGCGACATCCTGGCCGGCGCGCCGGACGTCGTGCTGCTCGACATTTCGCTCGCCGGCGGTAGCGGCTTCGACGTGCTGCGCGCGGTGCGCCCGCAGGCGCCGCAGATCGACTTCTACGTGCTGTCCAACGTCTCGGCGTACCCGTACCGGCAGCTCGCCGACGCCCTCGGCGTGCGCGGCTTTTTCGACAAGAGCACCGAATTCGAGCGCGTGTTCGAGCTGATCGCCGAGCGCGCCGCCGGCGCCGAGGAACGAGGCGCGTCATGACGCCGACCGCGCCGCGCAAGTTCGAGATCACCTGCGCGAGCTGCAACCTGCGCGAAATGTGCCTGCCCGGGGGCGTGTGTCTGGACGAGCTGCAGCGGGTGGAGAACATCGTGTACGCGCGGCGGCGGGTAAAGCGCGGCGAGGCGCTGTTCAAGGCCGGCGACGAGTTCCATTCGGTCTATGCGATCCGCAGCGGTTTCTTCAAAACCACCCTGATCGACAACGACGGGCGCGAGCAGGTCACGGGCTTTTTCATGGGCGGCGAGCTCCTGGGCATGGAAGGCGTGGGCTCGGGACGCTACAACGGCAACGGCGTCGCGCTCGAGGACAGCGAAGTCTGCGTGATGCCCTTCGGCCTGGTCGAGCAGATGTCGCGCGAGCTGCCTTCGCTGCAGCGCCACCTGCATTCGGTGCTTGCGCGCGAGATCGTGCGCGACCACGGCGTGATGATGCTGCTCGGCTCGATGCGTGCCGAGGAGCGCCTCGCGACCTTCCTCATCAACCTTTCGCGCCGCTTCGTGCGCCGCGGCTACTCGTCGTCGGACTTCCACCTGCGCATGACGCGCGAGGAGCTCGGCAGCTATCTCGGCCTCAAGCTCGAGACGGTCAGCCGGCTCTTCTCCCAGTTCCAGAAGGACGGCTTGATCGAGGTGAACCAGAAGCACGTGCGCATTCTCGACAGCGCCGGCCTCGAGCGCGTGCTCGCCGGCAAGCCCGCCGAGCCGGCCTAGATCCAGCCCCGGCGCTCGAGCAGCGCGACCACCTCGCTGGCGGCGTCCCCCGGCGTGCCCCTCGCGCCGGAGATGACCAGCTCGGGCGCCGCCGGCGCCTCGTAGGCAACCTGAATCCCCGGCAGGGTCTTCATGTCTTTCGACTTGTAGAAGCCCTTCGTGTCCCGGGCGGCGCAGACTTCGAGCGGCGTGCTCACATAGACCTCGGCGAAGCGGTCAATCGCCCGGCGCGCCCAGTCGCGATAGGCGCGGCGGTTGGCGGTCGCGTCGATAATGACCGGTTTTCCCCATGAGACAAGCATCGCTCCTATGTCGGCGAGCATGCGGTAGAACTGGTCGCGTTCCTGATCCTCATAGCTTGCGAAGGGGGTGAGCTGGGTGCGCATGACATCGGACTCGAGCACCGCGACGCCGATTCCCCGGAGCCTCAACTTATCCAGAGTTTGCCTGGCGATGGCGCTCTTGCCGGCGCCGGAGAGGCCGGTGAGCCAGACGGCGAAGCTCATGCGCCGAGGTAGTCGTTGGCGCGCTCCGGATCGAAGCGCTCCGCGGCGAGGACATTCAGGATGAAGTCGAAGAGCCTCTGCCGCAGCCGCTCCTCGAGTGCCGGATACCACACCGGGCTCGCCATCACGAGCGCGCGCCACGCGATGAACGGCGCGGCCGCCTCGAGCACGCCCGGGTCGCCCGAGTCCTCGACGTAACGCCGCCAGAAGCGCAGCCAGAGGGTCTCGAAATCGCCCGTGAGCCGGCCGCTGCGCTGCAGGGAGAAGAAGAGATAGTTGAGGCTGAGGCAGGTCACGTCGTCGGCGGGCTCGCCCCACTCGCCGCGCGAGCGGTCGAGCACGCTGAAGTCGGTGCCCTCTCGGAACATGATGTTCCACGGATGGAAGTCGCCGTGCACCTGGCGCAGGCGCTCGCCGCGGCCCTTCAGCTTCCAGCGCCAGGCGAGCGCGCGGTGCTCGATTTCCTGCAGCGTCGCGGCGTAGCGCCCGGGATAGCTGTCGGCGACGCCGAACAGGCATTCGCCGTGGCCGAGAAGATCGCGGACGCGGCGCACGTACAGCCCCGGATCGGGTCCGCGCACACGATGGATCGCGACGAGGTAGTCGCACAACGCATCGCACCGTCCCCGATCCAGATCATTCAGCGGCAAACCGGATCGGAGCCGCAGCAAGTCGTCGGCGTACTCCCTGCCGTCGACGAACTCCGCCAGCATGAAAAGCTCCTCGGCGTTGCCGAGCGGCTCGAGCTCGCCGCGGGCGCGCACGGCGCCCACGTCGAGCGACACCACGTGCTTCGGCAGCCGGTTGAAGGCGTCGTGCGCCCAGAGGAGAAGCTGCGCGCGGTCGGCCATGTGCTCATGGCCGAAGGGGCCCGCGCGCACGCTCTCAAGGACGGCGCGGCGCGGCTTTCCTTCCACCTCGTAATCGAGGCGCAGCGGTACGCCATAGCCGTAGCCTTTGTCGCCCTGGCGGCCGCCGCCCAGCGGGGTCACGCGCACCTTGTCCACTCGCCCGCCGTGCACACGCGCGAGATACGCAGCCAGCGGCGCAGGCTCGAAGGGATTCACAAGCGTCCATTATGCCGGTCCCGGCGCAGGAGCTCGGTGATCGCGGGCGAGGCCGCGGCCGACGCCGGCAGCTCACGCAACCCCGCCTCGCCGCGCCGGTCGTAAATCTCGCGCAGCGCGGCTGCTCCAGCCGCTCGGCGCCCTCGCGCAGCCGCGCTGCGGTGCGGGTTTTCGCTCGCCGGTGCGCATGTCATGGCTCCACCATGAACCTCGGGCGGGCACGCGGCTTGACGTGGCTCAATCAGACTTTGCCGGACGGACGCAGAAACTTCCAGAGCTCGTACCAGGCTACCCCGGCGACGCCGGCGAAGGCCGCGATCGCGAGATCGGCAAGCCCGATGGGAGCGAAGCGGAATACGGCCGCCACCGGTGCGACGTAGACGGCCGCGACAAGCGCGCCGAGCGCGCCGGCGCTGATCCACCACAGCGCCGGATTGGGCTCACGCAGCATCGCGAGTGCGCCGCGGCTGCTCGAGCGGCTGACGAAGATGAGCGCCACGTTCGCGGCGACGATGGCGGCGAAGGCAAGCGCGCGCGTCTCGCCTGCCGGGTATCGCGCGTGCAGCGCCCAGGCGTACACCGCAAGCACCGCGAGCAGCATCGTGACGCCCAGGGCGATGCTCACCAACAGCATGTCGAGGCTGAAGAGTGGCTCGCGCGGGTCGCGCGGCGGCCGCTGCATCACGCGCGCGTCGGTCTTCTCGGCCTCGTACACGAGCGTGCACGCGGGATCGATCACGAACTCGAGGAACACCACGTGCACCGGAAAGAGAAACAGCGGCCCGCCGAGCACGAGCGGCAGGAACGACATCCCGGCCGTCGGCACGTGCACCGAGATGATGTAGCGCATCGCGTTCCTGATGTTGTCGTAGATCCGCCGTCCCAGCCGCACGGTGTCGACGATCGAGCCGAAGTCGTCCTCGAGCAGCACGAGGTGTGCCGCCTCGCGCGCGACGTCGGTGCCGCGCCGGCCCATGGCGATACCGATGTGCGCCGCCTTCAGGGCCGGCGCGTCGTTCACGCCGTCGCCTGTCATCGCGACCACCTCGCCGGCCGCCCGGTAGGCCTGCACCAGCCGCAGCTTGTGGTCCGGGCGCACGCGCGCGAACACGTTCATCCGCCGCACCGCCTGCGCGAGCGCCGCATCGTCCATGGCGGCGAGGTCCCGGCCCGTGAGCACGCCCGAGCCGGTGTCGATGCCGGCGTCGCCCGCAATGCGCAGCGCCGTGCCGGGATGGTCGCCGGTGATCATCACCACGCGGATGCCCGCCCCGCGGCACTGCGCCACGGCGGCGGGCACCGAGGCGCGCAGCGGGTCGGCCAGCTTGACGAATCCTGCGAAGCGGTAGGGGTAGCGCGCCGGGTCCTCGAGCGGCCTCGAATCCCAGTCTGCTTCGGCCACCGCGAGGAGCCGCATGCCGCGCGCCGCGGCTTCCTCCACCGCGTCGAGCGCGCCCGCATTGCCGCAGAGCGCCAGCACCGTCTCGGGCGCCCCCTTGATGGCGACGCGCAGGCGCCCTCCAGGAACGCGCCAGGCGTTGCACACCGCGAGGAAGCGGTCCGTTAACGGATAGCCGCGCTCCAGGGTCGATGTCTTCCGCAGCTCAACGATCAGCGCAGAAGCGGCGGCGACGATCGCCCGGTCCATCGGATCGTGCGGATCGAGCGGGCAGGCGAGCGCCGCGACGTCCACCACGGGTCGAGTCGTGTCGACCACGCTCATGCGGTTCTCGGTGAGCGTGCCGGTCTTATCCACGCACAGCACCGTGGCCGCGCCGAGCATCTCGATGGCGGGCATGCGGCGCGTGAGCACACCGCGGCGCGAGATGCGCCAGGCGCCGAGCGCGAGGAATACGGTCAGGATCAGCGGGAACTCTTCGGGCAGGATCGCCATCGCGAGGGTGAGACCCGCCAGGAGGCTCGCGATCCAGTCGCCGCGAAGCATGAAGTGCGCCGCCGCCATGGCAAGCGACAGCGCCACCGCGACGGCCGCGACCAGCTTGACGATGCGCGCCGTCTCGAGCTCGAGCGCGGTCTTGCCGCTCTCGAGCGTAGCAAGCGAGAGCCCGATGCGCCCGAGCTCGCTGCGCGGACCGGTCGCAAACACTTCTCCCCGCGCCTGCCCCTTCACCACCAGGGTGCCCGAGAACACCGCATCGCCGCCGCGTTTGTCCACCGCGAGCGATTCGCCGGTGAGCAAGGATTCGTCCAGCGTCAGCCCGGCGCCCTCGACGAGCCGCGCGTCGGCCGGGACACGGTCGCCCTCGCCGAGGATGACGAGATCGCCGCGCACCACGTCGGCCCCGGCGATGCGAATGGTCTCGCCGTCGCGCACGACGAGGGCCCGCGGGCTGGACAGGTCGCGCAGCGCCTCGAGCGCGCGCTCGGCTTTCCTTTCCTGGAGCACGGTGATCGCCACGACCACCACGATCGACGCCGCGAGCACCAGCGCCTCGTGCAGGTCGCCAAGCGCGAGGTACAGCCCCGCCGCAGCGAAGAGCAGCAGCAGCATCGGCTCGCGGACCACTTCCGCGGCGATGGCGGCCGTGCCGCGGCTCTCGCGCGCCGGGAGGCAGTTCCGCCCCTCCGCGGCGAGGCGCTCAGCGGCGCCGGCCGAGGTCAGACCCGGGGGTGTCAAAGCTTGGCGGGAACGCTGTGGCGGAAGCCGCGAGTGTAGTCGATGACCGAGGTCCCGGAACAATGCCGGCATGGCCGGCACAGCCGCAGGCTGTCCCGGCGTCGTCTATCCGTCCGATGCCCTGTGCGACGGCTCGAGGGTCGAGGTCCTGCGCAAGGGCCAACGGTAGATCACGTAGTACACCAGTGCGACGAGCACGCTGCCGCCGACGAGGTTGCCCATCACGCCGCTGAAGAACGCCTGGACCCGTCGGGGCAATGCTCTGCGAGTCGCGGAAACCGCTCTCCATGCCCCTATTGCACGCCGCGAGCCGCCGCGCGGTTTGATTTCGATCAAGCTCCCGCTGGTATATTGCCCGCCATGATCCGGGTCCTGATCGCAGACGACCACAAGATCGTGCGCGACGGCCTGCGGCGCATCCTCGCCGCCACCACCGACGTCCAGGCCGCCGCCGAGGCGGCGAGCGGCGACGAGGCGCTCGCCCTGGTGAGGGTGCAGGACTTCGACGTGGCGATGCTCGACATGTCCATGCCGGGACTCTCCGGCCTCGACCTCATCAAGCGGCTGAAGATCGAGAAGCCGAAGCTCCGCATCCTCGTGCTGTCGATGCACGGCGAGCAGCAGTACGCCGCGCGCGTCCTCAAGGCCGGCGCGGCCGGTTATCTCGGCAAGGACAGCGCCGCCGAGCTGCTCGTCTCCACGATCCGTAAGATCGCCGGCGGCGGCATGCATATCCCGGAGGCCGCTGCCGCGGGGCTAGTCGCGAGCGACAGGCCGGCGCATGAGTCGCTCTCGGATCGCGAATTCGAGGTCCTGCGCCTGCTGGTCGAAGGCCTCGGCCCGACCGACATCGCCGAGCGGCTGCACCTCTCGGTCAAGACCGTCAGCACCCACAAGACGCGCATCCTGGAGAAGCTCAACCTCGGCAGCACCGCCGAGCTCGTGCGCTACGCTCTGGAGCAGAAGCTGGTCTAGCACCGCATGACCACCGCCGATCCGGTCGTAGACGAGTACGCGAGGGCCGCGGAGCGCTACGACGAGAAGTGGGCGTTCTACCTGGAGGCCACGACGCGCGAGACCTTGCACCGCCTGCCGATGAGCCCGAGCGCGCGGTTACTGGACATCGGGTGCGGCACGGGAGAGCTGCTGCGGCGACTGAGGGCGAAATACCCCAGCGCGCTGCTGGCCGGCCTGGACCCGGTCCCGGAGATGCTCGCGGTGGCGAAAGACAAGCTGAACGGCAGCGAGGATCTGAGGATCGGCTACGCCGACTCGCTGCCGTGGCCGTCGTGCAGCTTCGACTTGGTGGTGTCCTGCAACATGTTCCACTACATCACGCACCCGGTCGAAGCGCTGGTGGAAATGGAGCGCGTGCTTCGCCCCGGCGGAGCGATCGTGCTCACGGACTGGTGCGACGACTACGTCGCCTGCCGGGTCTGCAATCTGTATCTGCGCCTCACAAACCGCGCGTTCTACAAGACCTATCAGCAGACCGAGTGCCTCGACCTGCTCCATCGCGCCGGCTTCGACGACATCAAGCTCGACCGCTACAAGATCAACTGGCTTTGGGGTCTGATGACCGCGGTCGTCACCGTGAGCTGAGCCTCGACAAAGTCATTCATCCCATAACGTCAGCAGCACCATCACGCCGATCGCAGCCGCGGCCACCGCGCCGATAGCCCGCGCCACCGCGCCCGCGGTGACGTCCTCCGGGGCCAGGTCGGTGATCCCGTCCGGCCAGATCGCGAGGACGATCAGGAGACCTCCAATGAGCACGAAGCAGGAGGCGAGCAGGCGCTTGATGAGCGTCGGGTAAGGCATGCTCGCCGAGGGCTCCAGATGTCGAAGCACCAATTCGACCATGCCGAGGGGGAGCGACCCGGGCGCCTTTGTATGCCGCGACGACAAATGCCTCCTAAAAGTCGAGTCGCCGGAAAGGGACTTTTCCGGACCCGCGGCCGCAGCGTAGGAATCGTCCTAGCCGCGCGAGCGGCGCTTTCCGAGCCCTCTTTCAGCCCCCGCCGATAGGGCCTGCCTGCGCGCGCGGCCACACTGTGGCCATGCAAAGCATTTTCCTGGTCGAAGACTCCGCCTCCATCCGAGAGCGCCTGGTGCGCCTGCTCGAGAGCGTCCCCGGGGCGCAGGTCGTCGGCCAGGCAGGCGACGCCGACGAGGCGATCGCCGCGATCCTCGCCGCTCGGCCCGACGTCGTGGTGCTCGACGTGCAGCTCGCGCAGAGCAGCGGCTTCGAGGTGCTGCGCGCCGTGCACAGCGTCGAGCCCCGGATCACGGTCTACATGCTGTCCAACTTCGCCACCGAGCCTTACCGCCGCCAAGCCGAACGCCTCGGCGCTCGCGGTTTCTTCGACAAGAGCACCGACTTCGACCGACTGCGCGACTTGGTTGCGCAGCGCGCCGCGAGCCAATAGGAGGGAGATCGCACATGCAAGCCGCCGCCGCCGTCATCGCCATCCAGCCCGTCGAGAAGCGCATGCCTGCCGCGCGCAAGCACGCGGCGAACTGCTCGAGCTGCAACCTGCGCGAGCTGTGCCTGCCGGGCGCGCTCGACGCCGAAGACCTCGCGCGCATCGACAACCTGGTGTATGCACGCCGCCGCCTGAAGCGCGGCGAGGCGCTCTACCAGGCGGGGGCCGAATTCAAGGCAATCTACGCGATCCGCAGCGGCTCCTTCAAGGCGAGCCTGTTCGACGGCGACGGCCGCGAGCAGGTCAGCGGGTTCTTCATGGCCGGCGAGCTCCTCGGCCTCGAGGGCTTGGGCTCGGGCGCCTATCAGGCGGGCGCCATCGCGCTCGAGGACAGCGAGGTCTGCGTGCTGCCCTATGCGCTGATCGAGCAGTTCTGCCGCGAGATTCCCGCGCTCCAGCGGAGGCTCCATACGGTGCTCGCGCGCGAGATCGTGCGCGACCATGGCGTCATGATGCTCCTCGGCACGATGCGCGCCGAGCAGCGCCTCGCCACGTTCCTGCTGAACCTTTCGGCGCGCTCGAAGCGCCGCGGCTACTCGTCGTCGGAGTTCCACCTGCGCATGTCGCGCGAGGAGATCGGCAGCTACCTCGGGCTCAAGCTCGAGACCGTGAGCCGGCTGTTCTCCCAGTTCCACGACGTCGGGCTGATCGACGTCGACTACCGGCATGTGCGCATCCTGGACGTCCAAGGTCTTGAGCGCATGCTGCGCGAGCCGTCCGCGCATGTTCCAAATTAAACATTCGGCGCGCAAGCTGCAATCGCATCGACACGCACGGCAGGCACTCTTCGAATGTCTCGTATCAGGCAGGAAAGGTGAACCGATGAAAAGCGTCCACGCCACCGTGAATCACATCTTTGCGATGTGTCCGGAGCTGTGCGGATTCTCCGTGCAGGACGCCGAGACCCTGACGCGCGACCGCGTGTCCGGACAGCTCGAAGCCGGCCTCTACCTGGCCGACGTCGCCACGACGAACGGCAGCTCCGAGCGGCTGCTCGGCGAGATCGCGGCCGAGCTGCTCGAGCTGATCGACGAGGACCCCGAGGCCGTGGATGTGCTGCGCGGCCGCACCTTCGCGCGCACGCTCCACTGAAGCCTGAGGAGCGCGCGGCGGCCTAGCCGTCTATCATCGGGGTGGTGCAAACCGCTCGGGCAGACCTGTGCCTCGCCGCTCCGCTGCGCGGCTAGCGTTCGTTGTAGGCGCCTGCATCGTTCCGGCGACGCTGGTCGCGATGCTGCTGATCGGCTATGACTACTACCATCGGGAGCGCGACCGGCTGGCGCGCGACTCGATGGCGACCGCGCGGGCGCTGCTCGCCGTGGCGGACACCGAGCTCACCGGAGTGAAGTCGGCGCTTCTCGCCCTCGCGACCTCGCCGCACCTCTCCTCGGGGGATCTCGCCGCGTTCCACGCCCAGGCGCAGGCGGCGCTGAAGGACCAGTCTTTCGCCGGCATCGTGCTGATCGAAGAGAGCGGCCGGCAGCTCGTGAATACTTTCCGTCGTTTCGGCGAGCCGCTGTCGGCGTCGGGCAACCCGGGCGAGCTGCAGCGCATTTTCCAGAACGGGGAGCCGGTTATCACCGGCCTCTTCACGGGTGCGCTGGTGCAGAAGCACTTCGTCGCAGTCGGCATTCCGGTACGCCGCGACGGCAAGATCCGCTATTCGCTCAACGGCGAACTCGACCCGGGCAAGCTCTCGTCGCTACTGAGCGAGCAGCGGCTGCCGCCGGGCTGGATCGCCGCGGTTCTGGACGGCCAGGGCACGATCGTGGCGCGGACGCACGACCCGGACCGCCTGGTCGGCCAGCAAGGCTCCCCCGACCTGGTGCAAAGAATGAAACAGGTGAAGGAGGACGTACTCGAGTCGCGCACCGTCGAAGGGATTCAAATGCTCACCGTCTTCACCCGTTCCCCGATCTCAAACTGGACCGTCGCGATCGGTATCCCGCAACGGGAACTCACCACGCACCTGTGGCACTCGATGGCGCGGCTGTTCATCGCTGGATTCTTCGCGCTGATCACCGCGCTCGGCCTCGCCGCACTGCTCGGCCGCCGGCTGATGGGGCTCACGCCGCCGAAGCGCTAGCGGCCCTGAGCATCTGCGGCGTGACGAGGGTTACGCCCTTCGGCGTGACGTGAAAGCGCTGCCGGTCCTCGTCCGGGTCGACGCCGACCACGAGCCCGGCAGGAAGCCTGCAGTCCTTGTCGACCACCGCGCGCTTCAGGACAACACCGCGCGCGACGTCGACGTTCGGCAGGATCACCGAGTCCTCGATCGTGCAGTAGCTGTGCACATGAACGTTGCTGAAGAGAAGCGAGCGCTTGAGCTTCGAGCCGCTGATGATGCAGCCGCCCGAAAC
>Ga0136846_1229868_pt1 | contig 14124 bp, 12 predicted proteins | sample HopSoiMetagenom2_FD_96841 | JGI IMG/M metagenome (GOLD analysis project Ga0136846, IMG submission 96841) | Grasslands soil microbial communities from Hopland, California, USA - 2 Assembly 2016 (version 4) | ecosystem: Environmental > Terrestrial > Soil > Grasslands | place: USA: Hopland...
CACCTCGATGCCGCAGCGGCGCACGCACTTGATGATGTTCTGCGCGGCCGACACCGCGCCGGTGACGATGTGCACCTTGACCTCGAGGCGCACGCCCGACATGCCGATCGGCTCGCGCACGTCCTCCTGCCCGTCGATGATGAACTCCTGGCGCAGCACGTGCAGGATCTGCTGGTCGGTCGGGATGTTGACCGCGCGCGCGGTCTCCACCGCGCGCTCGACGTCGAGCGGCCCGACTTCGCGCTCCTTGACGGCGACCATGCCGGTCGAATTGAAGCTGCGGATATGGCTGCCGGCGATGCCGACGAACGCCGTGGCGATCTTGCAGTCGGCCATCAGCTCGGCTTCCTCGAGCGCGCGCTGGATCGCGGCGACGGTGGCCTCGATGTTCACCACCACGCCCTTCTTCAGGCCCTTGGACTCGTGCCCCCCCATGCCGAGCACTTCGAGCGCGCCGTCCGCGCCGAGCTCCGCCACCAGGCAGGCGACCTTCGAGGTACCGATATCCAGCGCGACGACCAGGTTTTTATTTTCTTTTGGCATCCCCCTTGGGCCTCTCAGTTCATGCGCACCGCGAATCCGTTCGGATAGCGCAGATCGACGTAGTCTGATTTGGTTTTCGGATGGATCTCCACGTAGCGACGCAGGCGCTCTTCGGCGCGCTCGGCGTCGCGGCCGAGCATCAGGTTCATGCCGTTGGCGAGCCTGAGCTGCCAGCCCCGCCGTGCGGAGAGCATCACCCGCTCGAGCGGGCTGCCGAGCGGCTCGACGAGCGGCGCGAAGCGCGCGTAGCCGCGCGCGACTTCCGCCTCCGCGCCGAGCGGGCCGACAAAGAGCGGTAGCGGGGCATCGCTGGTCGCCGCAAAGCGCTCGCCGCGAATGCTGACTAACGCTTCGTCGCCCCAGCGTGCGAGCGCCACGTGCTCAACGAGCGCCACCTCGAGGCGGTCGGGCCACCGGCGACGCACCGAGGCGGCGCGCACCCACGGCACCTGCTCCAGCGCCGCGCGCAGCGCGGCGACGTCGACGGCGCAGAAGTTGCTCGCCAGGTGCGCGCGGATCGCGCTTTCGACCGCCGAGCGCGGCGCGCGCTCCGGCGGCGCCAGCAGCTCGACCGCGTGCAACGCGAACATCGGCGAGCTCGCCGCGCGGTGCGCGCCCGCCAGCGCGGCGGCCAGCGCGACCAGGCCCACGAGAAAGCCGGCGGCGGCGTTCAGCAGGCGCGGGTTATCCCACACGCGCACCCTCCAGAACCTTCACGCAAAGGTCTTCGTAGGAGAGCCCGACGGCGCGCCCCGCCATTGGCACGAGCGAGTGGTCGGTCATCCCCGGCGAGGTGTTGATCTCGAGCAGGTAGGGCTTGCCGCGGCGGTCGAGCATCAGGTCGACGCGACCCCAGCCCCGGCAGCCGAGCGCCTGGAACGCTTTCAGCGACAGGGCCTGAAGCTGTTCTTCCTTTGTTTTTGACAGACCACAAGGGACCAGGTAGCGCGTGTCGCTGGCGAGGTACTTCGCCTCGTAGTCGTAGAACTCGCGCGGCGTCTCGATGCGGATGATTGGCAGAGCCTCCTGGCCGACGATCGCGACCGTGAGCTCCGGGCCGTCGATGAACTTCTCGGCGAGCACTACCGGGTCGTAATTGACCGCCAGCGCGAATGCCTCCTCGAGCTCGCCCGCTCGCTTTACCTTGGTCATGCCGACCGATGAGCCTTCGTTCGCCGGCTTGACGAAGAGCGGCAGGCCGAGCTTCTTGGCCACAGCCAGGAGGGAGGTTTTTTTGTCCAGAACCACATGCGGCGCCGTCGGCAGTCCCTCGGCGGTCCAGATGCGCTTGGTGCGCAGCTTGTCCATGGCGAGTGCGGAAGCGAGCACGCCGCTTCCGGTGTACGCGATGCCGAGCCACTCGAGGATCGCCTGCATCGTGCCGTCCTCGCCGAAGCGGCCGTGGAGCGCGATGAAAGCGCGATTGAATTTCTCCCGGGCGAGCTCGTCCAGGCCGCGCTCCTTCGGATCGAACGGATGCGCGTCGACCCCGCGCGAGCGCAGTGCCTTCAGCACCATGCCGCCGCTCTTCAGCGATACCTCGCGCTCCGCGGAACGCCCGCCCAGGAGGACGGCAACTTTGCCCAAATTCATGCGGGCTCCCCGACGATGCGCACCTCGGTCTGCAGCACCACGCCCTGCATCTGGTAGACCATGCGTTGCAGGTGCTGGATCAGCCACTCGATGTCGGCGGCGCTCGCCGCGCCGCCGGGATTGACGATGAAGTTGGCGTGCTTCTCCGAGACGCGCGCCGCGCCACGGCTGAAGCCCTTCATGCCGCACGCCTCGATCAGGCGCGCGGCGTGGTCCTTGGGCGGGTTGCGGAACACGCTGCCGGCGTTGGGAAGCGACAGCGGCTGCGTGGCGATCCGCCGGCCGAGCAGCTCCTTGATCACGCCGCGCGAGGTCTCGCCGTCGCCCGAGGGCAGGCGGAACCATGCGGCGGCAAACCATTCCTCGCGCCCGTCCTTCGGCGCGCAGTGGCGATAGGCGATGTCGAACTCGTCCTTTTCCCGCAGCACCAGCCGGCCGGAGCGGTCGACGGTCACGGCGCGTTCGACGATGTCCCATGTCTCGCCGCCGTAGCAACCGGCATTCATGGCGAGCGCGCCGCCCAAGGTGCCGGGCACGCCGGCCAGGAACTCGGCGCCCTCCAGGTTATGGCGCGCGGCGAAGCGCGCGACCTTCGGGCTGGCGACGCCGGCTTCGGCGTAGATCAGGCCGCTGTCGATGCGCGGCCGCAGCTTCGCCGAGTGCGTCAGCACCACGGTGCCGCGAAAACCGCCATCGCGCACCAGGAGATTGGAGCCGAGGCCGACGAAGAGCAGCGGCTCCTCGCGCGGCAGCTGGCGCAGGAAGTCTCCGAGGTCGTCGAGGTCCGCCGGAACGTAGCAGCGATCGGCCCTGCCGCCGCTGCGCCAGCTGACATGGCGTGCCATGGGCTCGTCGCGTCTGAGTTCCCCTCGCAGCCCCTGCAGTTGCAGCGTCTCGACCATGTTCATGCGAGCTGCGCGGCGACGTTGCCGATGGAGCCGGCGCCCATCGTGAGCACGACGTCGCCGTCGCGCGCGGCGCGCCGGATGGCTGCCGGCATCTCGGCGATGTCCTCGACGAACACCGGCTCTACCTTGCCCGCCACTCGCAGCGCGCGCGCGAGCGCGCGGCCGTCGGCGGCGACGATCGCCGCCTCGCCGGCGGCATACACCTCGGCGAGCAGCAGCGCGTCGGCGTCGGAAAGCACTCTGACGAAGTCCTCGAACAGGTCGCGCGTGCGCGTGTAGCGATGCGGCTGGAAGGCGAGCAGCACGCGCCGGCCGGGGAACGCGCCGCGCGCCGCCTCGAGCGTCGCCGCCATTTCCGCCGGATGGTGGCCATAGTCGTCGATCAGCGTGAAGCGGCCGCCGTCGTCGAGCGCGATCTCGCCGTAGCTCTGGAAGCGCCGGCCGACCCCGCGGAACTCGGCGAGCGCTTTCAGGATGTGCGCATCGTTGACGCCGAGCTCGGTGGCAACCGCAATCGCCGCGAGCGCGTTCAGCACGTTGTGGCGCCCGGGCAGGTTCAACAGCACCTCGAGCGGCGTGGCGTCCTTGCGCCGGGCGCGGAAGCGCATGCGGCCCGCGTCGGCGCCGATCGCCTCCGCGCGCACCGAGGCGTCGCCGCCGATGCCATAGGTGAGCACCGGCTTCGTCACCTGCGGCAGGATCTCGGCCACATGCGGATCGTCGGCGCAAAGCACCGCGGCGCCATAGAAAGGCAGGTTGTGCAGAAACTGCGCGAAGGCCTTCTTCAGCAGCGTGAAGTCCTGGCCATAGGTGTCCATGTGGTCGGCGTCGATGTTGGTGACCACGGCGATCACCGGCTGCAGGTGCAGGAAGGAGGCGTCGGACTCGTCGGCCTCGACGACGATGAAATCGCCCGCGCCAAGACGTGCGTTCGTGCCCGCGGCGTTGAGGCGGCCGCCGATGACGAAGGTCGGGTCGAGCCCGCCCTCGGCGAGCACGCTCGCGACCAGGCTGGTGGTCGTGGTCTTGCCGTGCGTGCCGGCGATCGCCACGCCCTGCTTGAGCCGCATCAGCTCGGCGAGCATCAGCGCGCGCGGCACGAGCGGAATGCGCTTGTCGCGCGCCGCGGCGAGCTCCGCGTTGTTATCGTCCACCGCGCTCGACACGACCACCGCGTCGGCGCCATTGACCTGCTCGGGCTTGTGGCTGAGGAATACCTTCACGCCCATCGCGGAGAGGCGCCGCGTCGCCGCGTTCGCCGAGAGGTCGGAGCCGCTCACCTGGTAGCCCAGGTTGGCGAGCACCTCCGCGATGCCCGACATGCCGGCGCCGCCGATACCGACGAAATGAATATGGCGCACTTTGTGTTTCATCGCGCCAGCTCCATGCAGCGCTGAGCGACGATGCGCGCCGCCTCGGGCTTGCCCAGCGCGCGCGCCTTGCGCGCCATCTCGAGCAGCTTTCCTCTGTCCAGTGCTTCGATCAGCGACGCGAGCCGCTGCGGGGTGAGGCCGGTCTGCGGCAGCAGGATCGCGGCGCCCTGGTCGGCGAGAAAGCGCGCATTGGCGCTCTGGTGGTCGTCGACCGCATGCGGGAAGGGCACCAGGATGCTCGCCATCCCGCCCGCCGAAAGCTCGGCCACCGTGACTGCGCCGGCGCGGCAGATGACGAGGTCGGCCTCGGCGTAGCGACGCGCCATGTCGTCGATGAACGCGACGAGCTCGCCCTGCACGCCAGCGGCGGCGTAGCTCGCCTTGAGCGCGTCGAGGTGCTTATCACCGGCCTGGTGGACGACGTGCGGCTTCTCCGCGAGCAGCGCGATCGCTTTGGGCAGCGCCTCGTTCAGCGCCTGCGCGCCAAGGCTCCCGCCTACGACCAGCACGCGCAGCGCCCCGCTCCGGTTGCGGAAGCGTTCCTCGGGGGAGCCGAGCGCAGCGATCTCCTCGCGCACCGGATTGCCGGTCCACTCGGACTTCGGCAGCGCGTTCGGGAAGGCGACCATCACCTTGTCGGAAACGCCCGCCAGGACCCGGTTGGCGAGGCCGGCGACCGCATTCTGCTCGTGCAGGGCGAGCGGCCGGCCCAGGAGCGACGCCATCATGCCGCCGGGAAAGGCGACGTAGCCGCCGAGACCGAGCACCACATCGGGGCGGATGCGGCGCAGGTGGCGCGCGCTTTCCCAGAAGGAGAAAAGCAGGTTCGCGGGCAGCAGCAGCTTCTGCAGCAGGCCCTTGCCGCGCGCCGCACGCGCGCGGATCCACGCGGCCGGATAGCCGTATTTCGGCACGAGGCGCTCCTCCATCCCGCCGCGCGCGCCCATCCACACCACCTGCCAGCCGGCGGCCCGCGCGTGGTGCGCCACCGCGAGCCCGGGAAAGATATGCCCGCCGGTGCCCCCCGCCATGATGAGAAGCGTGCGGCTCATGCGTGCAGGCCCCGGGCAAGCTGGCGGTTCTCCCAATCGATGCGCAGGAGGATCGCGAGGGCCACGAAATTGGCCAGCAATCCGGAGCCGCCGTAGCTCATGAGGGGCAGCGTGAGCCCCTTGGTCGGCAGCAGGCCCATGTTGACGCCCATGTTGATGAAGGCCTGCAGCCCGATCCAGATGCCGATGCCCTGCGCGCAAAGCGCGGCGAAATGGCGCTCGCGCAGCACCGCCTGGCGGCTGATGGCGAAGGCGCGCGCGACGATCCAGACGAAGAGACCGATCACCAGCGCCACGCCGAGGAAGCCGGTTTCCTCGGCGATCACCGCAAGCAGGAAATCGGTGTGCGCCTCGGGCAAATAATGCAGCTTCTCGACGCTCGCGCCGAGGCCGACGCCGAGCCACTCGCCGCGGCCGAAGGCGATGAGCGCGTGCGAGAGCTGGTAGCCGCTGCCGAAGGGATCGGACCAGGGATCCATGTAGCCGAAGATGCGGTGCATGCGGTAAGGCGACGAGAGCACCAGCACCACGAAGCCGGCGGCGAGCATGCCGAGCAGCGCGACGAAGTGCCGGCCGTTCATCCCGCCGAGGAACAGCACCGCGAAGGCGCTGGCCGCGATCACCACCAGGGCGCCGAAATCCGGCTCACGCAAGAGCAGCCAGGCCACGAGCAGCATCACGGCCAGCATCGGCAGCAGGCCGCGCCTGAAGCTCTTCAGCACGGTGTGCTTGCGCACGGTGTAGTCGGCGGCGTAGAGCACCGCCGCGAGCTTCATCAGCTCGGAAGGCTGCACGCTCACCACGGGAAGCGCGAGCCAACGGCGCGCGCCGTTCACCTCGCGGCCCACGCCGGGCACGAGCACCGCGGCGAGCAGCAGCACGCCGCCGAAGAACAGCCACGGCGCGGCCTGCTGCCAGAGCCGCGCCGGCACCAGGAAGACGCCGATCGCGGCCGCGAGCGCCAGCGCGAGGAATACGCCGTGGCGCAAGAGAAACCAGGCGCCGTTATTGGCGCTGTAGCGGCTCGCCTCGGCAGTGGTGATCGAGGCGGAATAGACCATCACCAGGCCGCCGGCGGCGAGAAGCAGCGCGGCCCACGCGAGCGAGCGGTCGTACTCGGTATCGGGGGCGTTGCGCGCGAGCACGAAAGTCTTGTTCATCCGAGCGCTCTCACGGCCGCGGTAAACACCTCTCCGCGGTGCTGGTAGTCGCGGAACATGTCGAAGCTCGCGCAGGCCGGCGAGAGCAGCACGGCCTCCCCCGGCCTTGCCAATATCGCCGCCCTCTGGACGGCGTGCTCGAGCGAGGCGCAGCGCTCGCCGCCGGTCACCCGCTCGATGAGCGGCGCGTCCCGCCCGATCAGCAGCACATGCGACGCGAGCTCGCGCACCGGCGCGGCGAGCGGCGAGAAGTCCTGACCCTTGCCTTCTCCGCCGAGAATGAGCACCGTCTTCATGCCGAGCCCGCGCAGCGCCGCGATCGTGGCGCCGACATTGGTGCCCTTGGAGTCGTCGTACCAGCGCACGCCCTTGGCCGTCGCCACCAGCTCGAGCCGGTGCGGCAAGCCACGAAAGGTTTTCAGTGCATCGAAGTTCTCGATGCCGACCGAGCGCGCCAGCGCGCATGCCGCCAGCGCGTTAGCGACATTGTGGCTGCCATGCATCGGCAACTCCGCGACAGGCAGGATGCGCTCGCGGCCCATCACCAGCGCGCCGTCCGCTACGCCGAAGTCGGTGGCGCGCGGCGGCGCGTCGAGGCCGAAGGTGACGACTTCGCGGCCGCGCAGCGCCATGGCGCGCGACGCGGCATCGTCGCGGTTCAGCACCTGGCTGCCGGTGCCGAGGAAGACGCGCGCCTTGGCCGCCGCATAGTCGGCGAGGCCGGCGTAGCGATCGAGGTGATCCTCGCTCAGGTTGAGCATCGCCGCGGCGCGCGGGTCGAGGGACCACGTCGTTTCCAGCTGGTAGCTCGAGAGCTCGAGCACCCAGGCGCGCGGCGGCTTGCCGCTTTCGAGGCCGTCGAGCAGCGCGTCCAGCGCCGGCGGGCCGATGTTGCCGGCGGCCTGGGCGTCGATGCCCCCTGCACGCAGCAGGTGCGCAGCGAGCGCAGTGACCGTGCTCTTGCCGTTGGTGCCGGTCACGGCGAGCACCGGTCCGGCCGCGTGCCAGGCGAAGAGCTCGACATCTCCGAGCACCGGGATTCTCTGCGCCAGGGCGGCCGCGATGATCTCCTGCTCGAGCGGCACTCCGGGGCTGACGCAGACGAGGTCGACGTCCTCGAGCAGCGCGTTGGTGAACGGTCCGGTGACCAACTCGCCGCCGAAGTTCCGTCCGAGATCGCGCGCTCGCGGCGGTACCGCGCGCGTATCGGCGACGCGCGGCTTGCCGCCTTCGCGCTTCACCCAGCGCGCCACCGAGAGCCCGGTATCGCCCAGGCCGAGCACCAGCACGCGCCGCCCGACCAAGGGCTGCGGCGCCGGCTGCGGCAGGAGTTTGAAGGCGGGTTCGCGCATCATCTGAGCTTCAGCGTCGAAAGGCCGAACAGCACCAGCATCATGGTGATGATCCAGAAGCGCACCACTACCTGGCTCTCCTTCCAGCCCTCGAGCTCGTAGTGATGGTGCAGCGGCGCCATGCGGAAGATGCGCTTGCCGCCGCTCCACTTGAAGTACAGCACCTGGATCATCACCGACAGCGTCTCGGCGACGAATACCCCGCCCATGATGAACAGCACGATCTCCTGCCGCACGATCACGGCGATGGTGCCCAGCGCCGCGCCGAGCGCGAGCGCGCCCACGTCGCCCATGAACACTTCCGCCGGGTAGGCGTTGAACCACAGGAAGCCCAGGCCGGCTCCCGCCAGCGCGCCGCAGATCACCGCCAGCTCGCCCGCGCCGTGGATGTAGGGCAGGCCGAGATATTTCGAGAACACGGCGTGGCCGGCGACGTAGGCGAAGATGCCGAGCGCGCTGCCCACCATCACCGTCGGCATGATCGCGAGGCCGTCCAGGCCGTCGGTCAGGTTGACCGCGTTCGACGTGCCGACGATGACCAGAAAGGTGAGCACGATGAAGCCGAGCGTGCCCAGGGGATAGGCGATGTGCTTGAAGAACGGCACGATCAGGTCGTTCAGCGCCGGCATCGATTGCGACAGGTAGCCGAGATAGACCGCGGCGCACACGCCGATCAGCGCCTGCCAGAAAAACTTCCAGCGCGCCGGCAGGCCGCGAGGATTGCGGTGCACGACCTTGCGGTAGTCGTCGATCCAGCCCACCGAGCCGAAGGCGAGCGTGACGAGCAGCACCACCCACAGCAGGCGGTTGGAGAGGTCGCCCCAGAGCAGCGTAGTCACCACGATCGACACCAGGATCAGCGCGCCGCCCATGGTCGGCGTGCCGGCTTTGGTGAGATGCGAGCGCGGACCGTCGTCGCGCACCGCCTGGCCGATCTTGTAGGCGGTGAGCTTGCGGATCATGTAGGGGCCGAGCACCAGCGATACGGCGAGTGCCGTCAGGCAGGCGAGCACCGCGCGCAGCGTGATGTAGTTGAAGACGTTGAAGACCCGCAGGTCCTTGGCGAGCCATTGCGCGAGCTCGAGCAGCATCTAGTGCGCCCTTTCGGCGGCGCCGGTCAGCGCCGCGACGACGCGCTCCATCTTCATGAAGCGCGAGCCTTTCACAAGGATGGTCTTCCCTTCCACCTTCGAAACGAGCTCTTCCACCGTGGCGAAATGCGCCGCGCCCGCGCCGAACGACTCGGCTGCGTGCGCAGCCGCGTCGCCGAGCGCGAGCAGGCGCGTGATGCCCCTGTCGCGGGCGTACCTGCCCACCTCGCGGTGAAACTCGGGGCCCTGCGCGCCGACCTCGCCCATGTCGCCCAGCACTAGCGCAGTGGGGGCGGGACAGGAGGCAAGCACGTCGATCGCCGCGCGCACGGAGTCCGGATTGGCGTTGTAGCTGTCGTCGATCACCGTCAGGCCGCGCGGCGAGTGCTTTACCTGCAGCCGCCCAGCGTAGGGGCGGAACTCGGTCAGGCCTTCGCCAATGGTTTTCACCGGAATATTTACCGCCGAGGCGCAGGCGGCGGCGGCCAGAGCGTTGCGCACGTTATGCAGGCCGGGAATGGCGAGCGTGGCGTCGGCCTCGCCATCGGGCAGGCACAGCCGGAGCTCGCTCGAGAGCGGCTTCAGCGCATGGCGCGCGCGCACCGCGCCGGCCCCGAGCCCGAAATCGACGACGCGGCGGCCGCCGGCGCGCGTGTGGAAGAAGCCGGCATGCGGATCGTCGGCGTTGACGACGGCGACCCCGCCCGGCGCCAGCGCTTCGTAAACGCTCGCGTTCTCGGCCGCGACCTCCTCGACCGAGCCCATGAACTCCAGGTGCTCGCGCTGCGCGTTATTGACCAGCGCGACCGTGGGCGCGGCGATGGCGGCGAGGTACGCGATCTCGCCCTTGTGATTCATGCCGAGCTCGATCGCGCACCAGCGGTGCGCCGGGCGCAGGCCGAGCAGCGTCAGCGGCAGGCCGATATCGTTGTTCAGGTTGCCGCGCGTGGCGAGCACCGAACGCATTTCTTCCTTCGGTCCCGCGTGGCACCGGAAAATGGCGGCGAGCATCTCCTTGACGGTCGTTTTGCCGTTCGATCCGGTGATCGCCACCAGGGCGGGCGCGAAGCGCGCGCGCCAGTGGCGCGCGAGCTCGCCGAGCGCGAGCCGCGTGTCCTCGACCACCACCACCGGCAGCGGGTACCCGCCCTGGAAGCGGCCATCGACCAGCGCCGCGGCGGCCCCGCGTGCGGCTGCGGCCGCCAGGAAGTCGTGACCGTCGAAGCGCTCGCCACGCAGTGCGACGAACAGATCGCCGCGCTCCAGCGCGCGGCTGTCGCTCGACACGCCGGCGAAGTGCGCGTCGGCGCCGCTCACGCGCCCCGCGGTGACCATCGCCGCCTCGGCGAGGCTCATCATGCGACACCACGCTTCGCGAGCGCGCCGCGCGCTACTGCGGCGTCCGAGAACTCGAGTCGCCGCCCGGCAATCTCCTGGTAGGCCTCGTGGCCCTTGCCGGCGATCAGCACCACGTCCTGCGGCGCGGCGTCGCGGATGGCGCGCTCGATCGCCGCGCGGCGGTCGAGCTCGCTCTCGGCCACGCCGATTTGACGGAGGATCGCTGCCGGATCCTCGTTGCGCGGATTGTCGGAGGTCGCTAGCGCGCGGTCGGCCAGCCGCGTCGCGACCGCGCCCATCAGCGGCCGCTTCGTCGCATCGCGGTCGCCGCCGGCGCCGAAGACCACTGCGAGGCGGCCGCCGCGCGCCGCGGCGACCGGCCGCAGGGCGCCCAGCACCTTCTCGAGCGCGTCGGGCGTGTGCGCGTAGTCGACCACCACCAGCGGCCGCTCGCCGATGCGCTCCATGCGCCCGGGCACCGGCGGCAGCGTCGCCAGCTGGCGCACTGCGTCGTCGAAAGGTACGCCGTACGCGAGCAGGCAGCCGAGCACGCCGAGCGCGTTCTGCGTATTGAACACCCCGACTGCGTTGATGCTCGCGCGCGCCTTGCCCGAGCTCGAATCGATCTCGGTTCCATCCATGGCGATGAATTCGTCGGTCGCTCCTGCGGGGATCGGCCGCAGGCTATAGCCGATGGTGCGCACGCGCCCGCTGAGTTTTTTCGCCAGGCGGATGCCGAGCGCGTCGTCGAGGTTGAGCACCGCGGCTTCGAGGCCGGGCGCGTCGAATAGCCGCGCCTTCGCCGCGGCATACGCTTCCATCGAGCGGTGGTAATCGAGATGATCGTGCGAAAGGTTGGTGAAGAGCGCGCAGCGGAAACGCACCGCGCTGACGCGGCCCTGCTCCAGCCCGTGCGAGGACACCTCCATCGCCACCGCATGCGCGCCCGAGTCGCGGAAGCCCGCGAGCAGCCCCTGCAGCTCGAGTGCGTCGGGCGTGGTATTGGAGACGGCGGCAAGCGCGTCCGGATAGCCGCTGCCGAGCGTGCCGATGACCCCGGTCTTCGCGCCCACGCGGCCGAGGCCGGCGGCGAGCCAGTGGCTGCAGGATGTCTTGCCGTTGGTGCCGGTCACGCCGCAGACCCAGAGCGCGTCGGCAGGACGGCCGTGAAACGCGGCGGCGAGCTCGCTCGCGCGCTGCTTGAGGCCGCTCACCGCGGCATTGGGCACCCGCCAGTCGTCGCGCCAGGAAAAGCCGGCCTTCTCCCACAGCACCGCCGCGGCGCCGCGGCCGATCGCATCGGCGATGTGCGCGCGGCCGTCGGCCTTCTCGCCGGGGTAGGCGAAAAAGGCGGTGCCCGGCGCACAGCGGCGGCTGTCGGAAGAGAGCCGCTGGATCATCGCCCCCTGGGCGGCAAGGTGCTCGAACGCGTCCATGATTGCGTCAAGTGTTCTCCCTCGCTTCGTCGCGCTCTTCGAGGGGCTCTAGGGGCTCGAGCGGCGCGTCGTGCGGCACGCCGAGCAGGCGCAGCGCGCCCTGCATCACCTGCGAGAACACCGGCGCCGCCACCGAGCCGCCGTAGTGCTGGCCCGCGGCCGGCTCGTCGAGCATCACGGCGATCACCAGCCGCGGCGCGGACACCGGGGCGAGACCCACGAACGAGGCGATGTATTTGTGCGCGGCGTAGCCGCCGTTCTCCTGCTTGTGGGCGGTGCCGGTCTTGCCGGCGACCCGCCATCCCATGACCCGGGCGCGCGGCCCGGTGCCGCCGGGCTGCACGGCCAGCTCGAGCATCGAGCGCACCGCACGCGCCGTCTGCGCGGAAAGCAGCTTTTCCCCGCTCGCCGCCGTGCCTGCTTTGACCAGCGTGAGCGGCATCAATTCCCCGTCCGTGGCGAACACCGTATAAGCGCGCGCGAGCTGCGCCAGGCTGAGCGAAATGCCGTGGCCGTAGGCCATGGTGGCCTGCTCGATCGGCCGCCACGTGCGAAAGTCCCTCAATTTCCCGGCCGCCGCTCCCGGAAAGCCAAGCTCCGGCGCGGCGCCGAAGCCGGCGCGCCGGAAAAGGTCCCACATCGCCTCCGCCGGCATGGCGAGCGCGAGCTTGGCGGCGCCGACGTTCGAGGATTTCTGCAGCACCTGCGCGACCGTCATCGACGCCGCCGGGTGCACGTCGCGGATGGTGTAGCTCGCCATGGTCAGGCTGCCGGGCGCGGTGGCGATCGGCGTCTGTGCGCTCACGCGCCCGCTTTCGAGCGCGAGCGCCACCGTGAAGGGCTTCAGCGTCGAGCCCGGCTCGAAGAGGTCGGTGATCACCCGGTTGCGCAGCTGCGCGCCCGAAAGGCGCGCGCGGTTGTTCGGGTTGAACGAGGGCACGTTGGCCATGGCGAGGACCTCGCCCGAGCGCACGTCGAGCGCGATCAGCGCGCCGGCCTTGGCGCGGTGTCGCTCGACTGCGCTCTTCAGCGCGCCATAGGCAAGGCTCTGGATCTTGCCGTCGATGGCAAGCTGCAGGTCGCGCCCGTCCTGCGCCGAGCGAATCGACTCCACGTCCTCGACCACGCGGCCGAGCCGGTCCTTGAGGACGCGCCGGCTGCCGGCGCGTCCGCCGAGCGTGTCCTGGTGGGCGAGCTCGACGCCTTCCTGTCCCGCATCGTCGACGCCCGTGAAACCGACGAGGTGCGCGGTCACCTCGCCCGCGGGGTAATAGCGCCGGTACTCGCGCTGCTGGTAGATGCCTTTGATCGCCAGCCGCTCGATCGCCTCGGCGGTCTCCGGCTCGACCTGGCGCTTGAGATAGGCGAAGTCGCGCCCGGTGTCGGCGAGCCTGCGCTCGAGCTCGCCCGCGCTCATGCCCAGGAGCGAGGCAAGCTTGCGCTTCTCGGCGCGGGCGAGCGCGACGTCGGCCGGAATCGCCCAGATCGACTTCACCGGCGTCGATACGGCGAGCGCCTCCCCATGGCGATCGAGGATGCGGCCGCGCGTCGCGGGCACCTCGAGCACGCGCGAGTAGCGCGCGTCGCCCTTCTCCTGCAGGAAATCGGTCTTCAACGCCTGCAGGTACACCGCGCGCGCCGCCAGCAGGCCGAACGCGGCGCCGAGCGCGCCCAGCACGAAACGCGCGCGCCATACCGGCAGGCGTACCAGCCCCTGCCCCGCGCCGCTCACTGCGCTGCCGGGGCGGCCGGTCAATGCGCCGCGTCCCGGCGAACGACCCGGACCCGGCGGGGGTCGGGGGGGCGCAGGCCGAGGCTGGCGGCGGCGATCCGCTCCACCCGCGAATGCAGCCCCCAGGTGCTCGCCTCGAGCTGCAGCCGGCCGTAGTCGACGTCGAGCTCGCGCGAGCGCTCGTGCTCGCGCTCGAGCTCCGAGAAGAGCTTGCGCGCCCTGTGCTGCGAAGTGACGAGCCCGAGCGCGCAGGCGACGAGAACCGCGAGGAGGAGGAGGTTCAGTTTCGCCACCGCGCGCCGGGCTCGATTCGTGTGTCGGGTTGGTAAGGGCCCGCGGTACGCTCGGCCACCCTGAGGATGGCGCTGCGCGCCCGCGAGTTTCTTCTTGTTTCCTGTTCGGACGCGCGCTGCGGGCGTCCGACGATATTGATTGAAGGCATGGGCATCTCAGCTGCGCGCAGCGGCAGCCCGCGCGGTACATCGGGTCGCGCAAGGCTTTGCAGGAACCGCTTGACGATGCGGTCCTCGAGCGAATGGAAGCTGA
>Ga0136846_1238072_pt1 | contig 14123 bp, 7 predicted proteins | sample HopSoiMetagenom2_FD_96841 | JGI IMG/M metagenome (GOLD analysis project Ga0136846, IMG submission 96841) | Grasslands soil microbial communities from Hopland, California, USA - 2 Assembly 2016 (version 4) | ecosystem: Environmental > Terrestrial > Soil > Grasslands | place: USA: Hopland...
AGCCCGGTTGGTGCGAGGCGCTTTACGAAGCAAAAGCGTCCGAATTAATCCTGTACGGACGCGCCCTCGGACTCAGCCACGGGGCGGCCGAAGACGTTTTGCAGGAGACTTTTGTGGCTCTGATGCGGCGCGCGGAGCCGCCGAACAAGCCGGAGCACTATTGCGTGCGCGCCTTCCGCAACCGCGCGTTGAATCATCGCCGCGGTCTTTGGCGCAGATTGACGCGGGAATGGGAAGCCAAACGCTGGTTCGATCCTTCGCCGGATGAGAATCCGCTCGAACAGGAAGCGGTACGAGCGCTCGCCACTCTGCCGGCGGAACAGCGCGAAGCGATCGTGCTAAAGATCTGGCACGAATACACTTTTGAGGAAATCGGCGAATTGCTGGATACCTCGCCAAATACCGTCGCGGGCCGTTATCGCTATGGCCTGCAAAAGATCAAATCGCGCCTGAGAGGAGCTACCTATGAAAGACATGAACGAACTGGAGACGCTGTTGCGTACTTTGACGCCGCGCAGGCCCTCCCCGAAACTTAAGCAACGAATTTTTTCGGCCAACATCGGCGTCGTTGAGGATCTCGAGGTCAGCTCCAAAGCACCCCCCTTGCTTCATTGGCTGGCACCGGCCATGGCCCTGCTGCTGCTCACTTGCATCGTCCTTAACCAGCACTATGGCAGCGGCCTGCGCGCCAGCCCCGGCGGAAGCGCAATGTTTGCCGCCGCCTTAAGCAACCAAAGCGCCGCCGCCTGGCTACCCGGCAGCTTCACTTGCGAGCAAAACAGGTTCCGCGCCAATACTTTCGAATGGACAAATGGCAGCAGTTCTCCTCCTAGTATTCATCCTGTCTCGGCGGCGAGGCGGGAGAATTAACGATGAACCACGACAAAGGCAAAGCGCCCGGCTCGCAGGGTCAGGCGCTTCCTGCGACGCCGCCAACTCAGTCTTCACCCACTTCCACAGGGTCCACCACCGCCGAGGCCCGGCTGCCTTCTCTTTTCCGAAGAATTGACTGGCTGACGTTTCTCATAACGTTTGCCGCCGTCTGGCTCGGCTACGTGCTGACGCTCGCGCCCGAGTTGACCCTCGAAGATTCTGGAGAACTAGCCACTGGTTCATTTTACGCCGGCATTCCGCATCCTCCCGGTTACCCGGTCTGGACGATATATACCTGGCTCTGGACGGTGCTCGTGCCGATCAAAAATGTCGCCTGGCGCGTAGCTTTAGGTGAAGCGACCGCCGGCGCTTTTGCAGCGGGTTTGCTGGGCCTGATTGTTTCACGCGGCAGCAGCATGTTGATGGAGGGCATCGAGGAACTCAAAGGCATGAAAGGCAACTGGGAGAATGCCATCTGCGTCGTCTCCGGTTTCGTTTCAGGCATGTTGCTCGGCTACAACGGCTACATGTGGAGCCAGTCAGTAATCGTGGAAGTCTATTCCTTGAGCGTGGCTTCCCTGATGATCGTTATGCTTTTCCTGCTGCGCTGGATTTATGCCCAACATCAGCGCCGCTATCTCTATTTAGCACTGTTCTTCCACGGCATCTGCTTCACCAACCACCAAACACTCATCGTCGCTGCCCTCGGCATCGAGGTAGCCATCGCCGCGGCCAATTATCGAATGGGCCGCTACCTCTGGATGTTCAACAGCGTGGTCTATGTGATGGGCCTTATCCTCAAGCAGCAGCATATGCTGACGGCCCTGGACGCGAACCAGGCCGTGTTTGTCATCTTCAACGTGGTTGGGATCGCATCCATCCTGCTTTACATTTGGTTCACGATACTCACTAGGGAGACGTTTCATGAATTCTGCCTGGATGGATGCCTGGCCCTTTTTTGGATTTTTCTTTCACTGATTCCCGCGTGGGGACTTCGCGGCCTAATCTTCGCGTTAGCCGCTGCTGGCGCCGCCGCCTATTGCGCTTATGTGTCGCGCAGACTCGGCCGCGAATGGGCGGTGGTGATCGCTCTCGGTTTTTGCTGGGTGGCCGGCGCTGCTTTTTATTTTTACATGCCGCTGGCGGGAATGACGAATCCCCCCATGGAATGGGGCTACCCGCGCACGGTCGAGGGCTTCAAGCATGCATTTACGCGCGGCCAATATGAAGCCGCCAAGCCGACCGACATCATCCACCATCCCGACGTCTTTGCCATACAGTTGCTCAACATGGGCCGCGGCATCGTGGATGAATTTACCTACGTCTACGCGTTCCTCGCCCTCGTGCCGTTCCTTTTCTACCTCAAAATGCATCGCCGCGAAAGAGCCTGGCTGATTGGCGTCACTGGCATCTATTTCTTCCTTTCGGTGCTGTTGCTCATTCTGCTCAATCCGCCGCCGGATCGTGCGGCGCAGGAACTCAATCGCGTCTTCTTCACGGCGTCGCACAGCATGATTGCCTTGCTGGTCGGCTATGGGTTGACCCTCGTCGCCGCCTACATGGCAACCCATTACCAGCGGTTCCGCTTTTGGGGCCTGGCGGGCGGCGGCCTGGCCATCGTGCTCGCGTTGCTCGATTTTACTTCGACCACCGAAGAAACGTTCTTTGGCAAAGATGCCAGCATCGGTCTGGGTGACCTCTGTTCTTTTGTGGGCAAGGCGCTCACCAGCAGCGACCAATTCGCATTACCGGTCTATGCGGGCTTAATTTTGCTGGCAATGGCAATCGGTTTCGTCGCCGCGCTCTATTTTTATCGAAGCCGCGCGCCCCTGGCGATTACGCTCGCGATCTTTGCCCTCATGCCGCTGCATTCCGTGCTCAGTCATTGGTCCGACAATGAGCAGCGCAACCATTGGTTCGGCTACTGGTTTGGCCATGACATGTTTACCCCTCCCTTCAAAGGTTCCGACGGCAAACCGCTCTATCCGGAAATGACCAAAGACGCGATCCTCTTCGGGGGGACCGACCCCGGCCTGTTCTGTCCCACCTACATGATTTTCTGTGACAGTTTTTTGCCGCCAAAATGCCGCCCGCCCCAGGACCAGAAGTTCGATCGGCGTGATGTTTACATCATCACCCAGAATGCCTTGGCGGACGCCACCTACCTTTGTTACATCCGAGCGCACTACAATCGCAGCACCCAAATTGACCCGCCATTCTTCCAGGAGTTGCTGAAATCCGAAGAAGATAAAAAGGGCTACGCGACCAATTTTTGGGCTCGGGCCGCCAAGCCACTCGATGACTATTTCGAGGGGCTCGGCGAGAAAATCGAAAAACGCCGTCGCGCCTTTACCTCCTGGTTTTCCGATAACGATCTCACGGACCTGGCTGGCTTCGCCGGCAGGCTTCGACCCGGTCCACAGCAGGATCCGCTCTCGAAATACATTTACGAAAACCTGAAGCCGGAAACGCAAAAACTGCTCTCCAGCAATGGCGCTTCCCTCCGCAGTCACCTGGCGGATGATTTGAATTTATTGCTCGAGCGGGAATTGAAAGTGAAGCAGCAGTTGGCGGCCTTGAAGGCAGAGAAGACCTCACTCGAGCAGGACCTGGCCGTTAATGCCGTGCCGGAAAGCAAACGCCCGCATCTCCAGGAACTCGACAAAAAGATTGCCGACCTCTCCAGCTCCGGTCCGTTATTCGAAACCAATCGTTTCAGCCAGGTGCAACTCTCGGAGTATCTGCGGGATTTCATCAAGGAGAACCCGCAGAGTCATACGCGCATCCGTTTGAACCGATTGCTGCTCGAAGCCGCTTATCCCAAAGAAATTGCCAAATCCCAGGGCGGAGTTTATCCGGACCGCGAGATCTACACTCCCACTCCCGAGGACTCCGGTGTTTGTTACAACCAATATATGGCCGAGGCGCAGCGCCGGATCGAGCTGGGCCAGGCTGCTCCCGGCGAAGAACTGAGGCGGGACAAGGATGGCGTCCATGTTCAGATTTCCGGCCAGGTCGCCGTCATGAAGATTAACGGTCTGCTGACCAAAATCATCTTCGACCACAACCCGAAAAACGAGTTTTTCCTCGAAGAAAGTTTCCCGCTCGATTGGATGTACGACTACCTGAGTCCTTTTGGGATCATCATGAAGATCAATCGGCAGCCGCTCAGCGAACTGAACGAAGACATTTGCCGGCGTGACCACGAATTCTGGAGCCAATATTCCGGCCGACTCATCGGCGATTGGCTCACCTATGACACGCCCGTGACCAATATCACCGATTTCGTCGAAAAGGTTTATCTCCACCGTAACTTCAAAGGGTTCAAAGGCGACCGCGGATTCATCCGCGATGACCAGGGGCAAAAGTCTTTCTCCAAGTTGCGCAGCTCCATTGGCGGCATCTATGCCTGGCGCTATGACCACGCGCACACGGCCGCGGAACGTGACCGCATGTACAAGGAAGCCGATTTTGCTTTTCGCCAGTCGTTCGCCTTTTGTCCCTACAGTCCCGAGGCCGTTTATCGCTACGTTCAGTTGCTGCTGCGCCAGCAGCGTTTCGATGACGCCATCGCCGTTGGGCGCACCTGCCGCAAACTCGACCCGTTCAACCCCCAAATCATCAAGCTTGTCACTGACCTGGAAGGTTTCAAACGCCAATCCTCTGGTATCCGTCCCGATTCACCTGAAATCAAGAAACTCGAACAGGACATCCAGCAGCATCCTGAAAACTTGCAGTACGTATTCAATTTGGCCGGCACTTATCTGCAAGCCGGACAAAACGATAAAGCCTTGGCAACCCTCGACGGCATCCTGAACAAACCGAAATCCGAGGCGAGTGCCTTTCGCGCCTTGCTCCAGGCCTACACCAGCATGAACAATTCCGTGCGCGTGCAGGACACCATGAACAAACTCACCGCACTCTACACCAATAACCCTGCCAATTTCGACGCTGGCGTCGTCCTCGCCGAAGGCTACCGCCTGTACTTTCAGAAGAATGATGTCGCCAATCAGATTCTCGACCAAATCCTGAAACATCCGCAGCTAAATCCTGGCGGCGCGCTGCAACTGGCGCAACAATACGTCGCCCTCGGCAACATCGCCAAACTCGAAGAAGTCCTCGAGAAGCTAGTGAAACTCGCGCCCGACTCCCCGGAAGCCTGGTATGATTTGGCCGCCCTTCGCGCCAACCTTGGCAAAACCCCCGAGGCTCTGCAGGCCCTCAAAACCTCGTTCGACCTCAGCCGAAAGCGACGCCAATCCGAGTCGAACGCCCGCGACCTTGTCGCCGAAGCCCAGAAAGACAATCGCTTCACGCCGCTGATGCAGACCCCCGAGTTCAAGCAACTCATCGCTCCCCAGTAGCCTGTTGTAAGATTCCGGTTTCGCCATTCGGACTTCGGATTTCTTTTGGATTTCTGCCTTCGGAGTTCGGATTTCCCGGGCCGCTCGCGGTTGCCCCCTCGGGCAGTAGGGCGCTCGGCCCATGACCAACCGAGAACCCTTGCCCAATTTTCAAAATTGGTTGCAGAATTCGATGAGGGAGCTTGCTTGCCGATTTTCGCAATCTTTTATAGTATTCAAATCCCAGTACTATGTTGTGCCCCGAACAACAGCAAATTGAAATGCCATGCCCCACGATTATGAATTACCGCTTTACCCACGAATTTAGACTGTTGGCCGGAGTATGCCTGGCCAGTATCGGCTGCCTCGGCGCGTCGCACGCCGGCGTTCTGCTCGATGACCATTTTACGCTCGGAAATCGCACCACCCAGAACCTCCCAAACTCATCGGCCTGGCTGGTAAACAGCGCGGCCACCCTCACCAATGCGGTGGGGAACATGACCGGTGTGGTGCCGACCAGTTCGTGCATGTGGATGACTTATTTTATGCCACCCGGCAATCCGTCGGCTTTAAATGTCGGTGACACCATAAAAATTACCATGACTTTTTCCAATATAGGTGTCTCGCTCAACGGAAACACAACCGCCGGGTTCCGCCTCGGTTTGTTTAATTATGCAGCCGGTGGCACACGCGTCCCGGCGGATGGTTTCAGCACCGGTGGCGCAAACGGCGGCAATGTTCAGGGTTACGCGACAATCATGAATTTTGGGCAGACTTTCGGTATCAACAATCCCATTTCCATCCGCAAGCGCACCACGCTCGATGCGAATTTGCTCGGCTCGACGGGCGAATATACGACGCTCGGCTCCGGCGGCGGCGTCACGGGCGATGCCGGATTCTCGAACAACGTCGTTTATACCATGATCTATTCGGTTACTCGCACGGATGTGGATCAGGTCGTAGTCACCAATATGTTTTCGGGGCCTAACTTGAACCTGGAAGTGGACGTGACCGATAACAGCGGCACGTGCTCGAATTTTGATTGTTTCGCGATTCGGCCCGCTGGCGCCAACGCCTCCACCACGAATATCGTCGTCACTGAGTTCAAAGTCGAAGGGCCGCCCGGCCTTTTGACTCCGCCTATCATAACGAGCAATCCTCAGGATATGTCGCTGACCGTTTCGGATTTTGGCATTTTTAGCTCGGCGGCCGCCGGCAGCCTGCCTTTGGGCTATCAATGGTATTACACGGACACCGTCGTCACCAACCGCCTAACCGGGCAAACCAATCAAAACCTGGTGCTCACCAACATTCAATCGAGTCAGGCCGGCCAATATTTCGTCGTCGCGAGCAATTCCCAAGGCTCTGCAACAAGTTTCCTCGCTACCCTATCCGTGACTACCTCGGCGCACACGCCCCGCGGCGTCATCGTGGACGATACTTTCCAAAACAACCCGCGTGGCGCTACGGTAACAGATACGACTTCCGATTGGCTTGGATCCGTGGATACGACTCTAAGTTGGACCGACCCGGGTTCCTTGCTTGGCATGCCTCAGACCAACACGTCCAGTCTATGGATCGCCAACTTTCTGGATGCGAATGCAGGAGCGCCCATTGACCTGGCGGTTGGCGATGCTTTGCGGGTGACACTCGCTTTTTATCCTACCAATGTCGCGCCGCTGAACACCGGCACGTTGCGTGTAGGCGTGTTTGATTTTTATGATGGCGCGACGCTGTTGTTCCAGGACGGCAATGTTTCGACTCCCTCATGGAATGGCAGCGGCGGTGGGGCGAACGTCCGCGGGTATATGCTGACGATTAATTTCGGAGCGCAGTTCGGCGACGCCACCCCGCTCGGCCTCTACGTGCGAAATAATCTCACCAGCGCCGGACTCATGTCCGCGACGGCGGATTTCGCTTCTTTGGGCTCGGGACCCGGCGGCTTATCGAACGCGCCTGCCTTCTCCGACGGCACGAAATATACATTGCAGCTAACTGTCGCCCGCGTGGCCGCCACCCAAATGCAAGTCAGCGCGCAGATAACCGGCGGCCAGCTAAACAACCTTTCCTTTGGCGCTGGCGACGCTACTTACTTTACCCATCGCTTTTCGGCCTTCGCGCTGCGGCCCAACCGCACGACCGATTCCGCCGGCGTATTCAACTTTTCCGAGTACAAAGTCGAAATAATTCCAGCGACGATTCTGCCGTTCCGCATCACTGGCGAACAATTCACCTCCCCAAATCAATTCGTGCTGACCTGGCAATCAGTGCCCGGCAAAGCTTACTACGTCGAGTCAAGGCCCGCGCTGAACCCTTCCACCTGGACCACGAACGCGATCGTAACCGGGGCCACTGGCACGACCTCGTGGACCAACTCGAGCGCAACTCTGCCCAGCGCGTTTTATCGCATCGCCGCGCCCTGACGGTTGGCATAGGGTGAGCGGGTATGTCTGGCAGGCGCAAACACAAGCGAGTGCTGCTGGCGCTTGGGTGGTACGATTACCGTCTGCATCGTGGCATCGAGAAATACGCCCAGGAACATTCGTGGTTCGTTTCGGCTGATTTGGCGCGGGAGAAAGTCATTCCCTGGGGCTGGGAAGGCGACGGCGTTCTCGCCTGGCTGGGCGCGTGGGACGAACTGGCGGAGTTCGTCGAACGTCAAAACAAACCAACTGTGGATTTCAGCTTCCGCCGGCCGCAGCTCAATTTCCCTCGTGTCCTGGAAGACCACGCCCACGCGGCGCATTTGGTCGCGGAGCATTTTCTGTCGCGCGGTTTCGGCGACTTTGCCTTTTATAGTGACAGCGCTAACTGGTCGCACGACGAAAGGGGTCAGGCGTTTGTTGCCGAAATAAAGAAGGCCGGGAAAAATTGCGTGTGGTTCAAGTGGCACGAGTCGAGTCGCTTTCGCGAAGACCGCGAGCAGTGGAAGCACAAGATTACCTGGCTGGCGCTGCAACTAACTAAAGCGATCAAACCTTTGGCGGTGTTCGGCGCGAATGATAAGAACGCGCTCGATGTTCTCGAAGCTTGCGCCGAGGCGGGTCTGACGGTTCCGGGCGATGTCGCAATCGTCGGCGCAGAAAACTATCTGATGGCGCCGGATGCGATGCAGATCCCCATTTCCAGCGTGGACACCAACCTTGAACTGCTCGGCTACCGTGGTGCGGAGTTGTTGGATTCATTGATGTGCGGAGCCAAATCGCCAGCCCGGCCGATGCGGGTGCCGGCGGCCGGCCTGGTTGCGCGGAAAAGCAGCGATTTGCTGGCCGTGCGCCATCCCGGCGTCGCGCGGAGCCTTCGCTTTATCTGGGAGCATTGCCACGAGCCGATCAGCGTCAAAGATCTTGTCGGTGTCGCCGCGATTTCCCGGCGCAGCCTGCACAATGCCTTTCGCGAGCACATTGGGCGTTCACCGGGCGAAGAACTGCACCGGGTCCGCATCGAACGAGGCAAAGCATTGCTGCGGGAATCAGGTCACAAAGTCGAAACGCTCGCCGGCATGTGCGGCTTCCGCAGTCCGAACAGTTTTTCCGTGGCATTCAAACATGCGACTGGCTTATCGCCCAAACAATTTCGTGACAAATGGCGGCCCTAGCGCGGGTGCATTTTGACACCAGCTTTGGAGTGGGCCGACAGAGCGCAGCGGCGACGGCGCTATTTTTTTCGACATCTATCCAAAAATACGTCCGCCTCCCAGCCCGAATATAAAGCGCCGTCGCCGCTGCCGCTCTGCCGGCGCACTTAAACGAAAGTCGGCGTTATCGCCCACGCACTCCACTGCGCCTTTGCACATTTTTCAGAGTGGTTTGCCCACAATTAAACGTGACATAGCGTCAAATGTCCTGCTAGTCTTGCAAGTAATGCAGCCCGTCTGGCAGAACCTCTGCATCAAAGTGTTTGAGACTCTCTCCACACTTCGCCGTCCATCATTATTGAGAACCACAACATGAAACGTACTTTCATTTTCCTCCTTGCGCTCACTGGCCTGGCTCAAACCATTCCGGCCGCTCTTCTTTATTCCGAAGGATTTAACTACGCCCCAGGAGCCCTCAGCGGCAATGATTCCTGGCTCGGCGGTTCCGGCGGCCTCACGGTTGGCAACGGCAACAATCTGACTTATCCGGGCCTGGACGATTTAGGCGGCAACGCGTTGCTCAATTCTCAAGGGACGGCCGGCTCGATGACCGTCAATTTCAGCGCCAACCCAATCACCAGCGGCTCGGTCTATTACTCGTTTTTGGCGGCAGCGACGACCTTGCCGACGGCCAACAATTATCTCACCGATCTGCTCGTCAACGGCGCGACTCCCAACGGCAGCGGCGACCCACTCGCCGTTTACGTCGGGCAACAGGTGGCGGGCTCGCAATTCAAAATTGGCGTACGCCATCAGGGCATCGGCACAGGCGCGACCTACACTTCCGGCACGAGCATGACCCTCAACACCGTGAACCTATTCGTGGTGAAGTACACGTTCGGTTCCGGCGGAACTGTAAGCCTTTTCGTCAATCCAACTCCGGGCGGAGCCGAACCCGGCGCGGACGTAACCGTCACCGGTGCCGGCACGGACGCAGCCAATCTCCAGACGCTCGGTTTCAAAGTGAACGGCAACACGACCTCGGGTAACTGGATTTTCGACACCCTGCGCGTCGGCACCAGCTGGACGGACGTGACGCCCTCAAGCGTTCCTGAGCCTTCGTCGTTGGCGTTATTGGTGCTGGGCGGCATCGCGCTGGGTTGCCGGCGCAAATCCCGCTAAGCAATCCATCCGAAGTTCGCGCAAATTTTGGAAATCCTTTTGCTCCAGACTCAGCGCGAAGATCGGCGGACTCTCCGGGTGAACCAGCCGCATGGCCACATCTGCGGCCCGATCACCCTGCTCCTGGCCTTTTTGCTTTCGCTCCTTCCTGCCGCAGCCGCGCCGTTTCTTCCCAACATTCCAGCCTATACCACCAACACCGCACAGCCGCCCTACAACGCTCAAGGAAACGGCACCAGTGACAATACCACCGCCTTTCAGGCCGCGATCAACGACGTAAGCGCGCATGGCGGCGGCACGGTTCAAATTCCCGGCCCCGGAATTTATCTGTCCGGTCCGCTGACCATGAAGAGCAAGGTCAACTTGCAAATTGAAGCCGGAGCGACGCTGCGAATGCTGCCGTACGGCACCTGGCCGGGGACGACGCCCTTGCTGACCTTTTCGAGCCTTTCCAACGTCGAATTGAGCGGCGGCGGTGCCGTGGACGGTCAGGGCGCTGCGTGGTGGCTGAACAATCCGGGCAGCGGTCTTTACATGATTTATTTCAATAACTGCAACACGGTGCTGGTGCAGAACGTGACGGTGTCCAACGCGCCCGCGCAACAAATCGTTTTCAAAGGCAAGGACGGCAACATCACTCTGCGTGACCTGGTCATTCGCGCGCCCTCATCCCACGTCACCCCGGCATCGCACAACACCGATGGCATTGATCTTATCGGCACGAATTGTCTCGTGCAGGCGTGCGACATCAGCACCGGTGATGACAACATTGCCATCGGCAGCAGCGGCGGAGTTTCGGCCGGAATTGTGGTCACGAACTGCGTCTTTGGCGTTGGCCACGGGTTGAGCATCGGCAGCCACACCGAAGGAGGCGTGTCCAACCTTGTGGCGATTAATTGCACGTTCAACGGAACGGATTACGGAATTCGCATGAAATCCGACAACGACCGCGGCGGAATCGCGCAGAATCTTTCGTATTACAACCTCGGCATGACCAATTTGCGTTATGCGGCCATTTCCATTCACAGTTATTATAACTCGGATAACGATCCCATCGGCGTAACTCCGGCAACTGCGGCGGCGCAAGCAGGCGCAGCCATCTCCAGCACGACGCCTATTTGGCGAAACATTGTGATCAGCAATGTCACGGCGACAGTTTCCAGCTTGGGACAGGCATGCGTCATCTGGGGGCGCAAGGAGTTGCCCGTGACCAATATTTTTCTGAGCAATTTGAATATTACCGCTCCGGCAACTTTCGCGCTGTATAACGTTTATAACTCGCAGTTCATTGACTCGACCATCACGATGTCCAGCAGCAGCAAGACGTTTTCGCTCTACAACGCTGGGGTGGCTCTCACTAATTCCGCGCCGCGCACTAACGTTTTCTCGATCGACGGCCTCGCCGGGACGAATTCGCTCGCCTTGTTCAAGGCACGCGCGACCATGAGTGACCTGGCAGCCCTGGGCGCAAACCCGCTGACAATTGCTGCCAGCACTCTTTCAAATAGCACCAGCCTGACTTTGCCCGTCTCCGGCGTCGTGAATTTCGGGCTCGGCTTGAACCCGGCGACCCTCGCCGTTTCCGGCGATCTAAATCTCAACTGCACGCTCAACTTCAGCGACGCCGGCGGTCTCGTGCCTGGAACGTACACACTATTCACCTACACCGGCACTTTCTCCGGCAATCCGGCTGTTGGCGCGGTTCCAGCCGGCTACAATTACCGCTTGGATACAAACACAACCGGTCAGCTCAATCTGCAACTCTTCACGACCCCGGCAGCGACCCTGGGTTCCCCGATCCTGACAACCAATGGCAGCTTCAAGTTCCTTGTCAGCGGAGTTTCCGGATTCCACTATCTGGTTGAGCAATCCAGCAACCTTTTCGATTGGTTGCCTTTCATCACCAACACTTCCCCCTTCCAGGTCCAAATCCCGAACGTGACTAACTTCCCTTCGCGCTTCTATCGGGCTATATATTTGCCATGAAAAAATCTACCCCGGGCTTGCGCGCGTTCCTCATGCTCCTGGCGCTGCCCACGGCGATCCTTTTAACCAGTTGCGTTGCGATTTCAAGCCGCGCTGTGAACGTTTTTGAAGTGACGGACTTCCGCGCAAAAGGCGACGGCAAAACGCTTGATACCAAAGCTATTCAAAAAGCTTTCGACGCTTGCGGCAAAGCCGGCGGCGGTGTCGTCCATTTCAAATCCGGCACATTTCTTAGTCAGCCGCTGACGTTGCGAACTCGCACCACCCTGCAACTTGACGCAGGGGCGACTTTGCTCGCCACCGACAACGAAGCCGATTTCGCCAGCGACAAACCGGGCTCATTCATTCCGTTCATCGGCGGAAAGAATCTCGAAAAGGTCATTTTCATGGGACCAGGCATTATTGACGGCTCGGGCGCAAAATGGTGGGTCCCCGCCGAGGCCGCCCGCCAAAAAACGCCCGGCTACACCCTGCCGCGTCCCAATCTGATCGTCTTAACCGGCTGCAAAGACGTCTGTATGCGGGACATCACGCTGCAGAACTCTCCCAAATTTCATTTCGTTCCGACCGAATGCGAAGACGTTCTCGTCACCAACGTAACCATCCTCGCCCCGCCGCGCTCACCAAATACGGATGCCATTGATCCCAGCGCTTGCCGCCGTGTGCTCATTACTCACTGCCGCATTGACGTCGGTGATGACAACGTGGCCATCAAAGCTGGAAAAAAAGTCGCCGGACGTGAATTCGCCTGCGAAGACATTACGGTCAAAGACTGCGCGTTTTTGCACGGACACGGCATGTCCATTGGCAGCGAAACTGTCGGCGGCGTGCGCAATGTTCACGTGCAAAACTGCACGTTTGAAAATACGGAGAATGGAATCCGGATAAAATCACAGCGCGGCCGCGGCGGGATTGTCGAAAACATCGTTTACGAGAACCTGACGATGACGAATGTGGACCCGGCGATAACTTTGACCTGCTATTACATGAACAATTCCAAAGGCGACCCGGTCCAGCGGGCGGTCCCAGGGAAAGACGCGGCCCAGGCCATGGATGATAAGACCCCCATTTACCGCAACCTTCTAATCCGCAATGTGACGGCATCATGCCCGGAGTCCGCAGGAATTATTCTCGGCCTTCCAGAAAGCCTTATTGAAAATGTCGTCTTGGAGAATGTGCACATTTCATCGGCAAAGGGATTGAACATTCGGAATGCTGGCGTGATAAAATTCGTCAATAGCATCGTGACGACCGAGCAAGGTCCGCCTGTTATCAGCGAAAATGCCAGGGTCGAGGGCCTGCCGGCTTCTCGCTAGGGAGCCTGTTGAAAAACTACGGCATTTCAGATTGTTAGCGCGGTCGATGCGATGACGAGGCGCAACGACCGAGCATATCCGCAGTGATCTGTAAAGGAGGAGCAACGAAGTTAGTGCGTCCGCCCCGCCACAAGATGAGATGCTGTTGTTTTTCAACAGGCTCCTGGAGATGCTACGCCTCGACCGGTTCACGCCGCACCGCATTGCTGCGCGGAGGCGCCGGCGGCAGTGGCCGAATGGGAAATGGCACCGAAGCGAAGGGCGGCAGGAACCCTCCCGCATCGCTATCCCCTCGGGCATCGCGGTGAAATGCGCCCGCCAACGCCCCGATCATGATTCCCGCGTAAACCGACCAGATAGCCATCACCGTCATATTTCCCAATTCGAAACTGAAGACGTGAAAAACGGACAGCAACGCCACGATGGGCCACAACGCGAGTATGCAAGTCACATATTTAATCAAACGGACCAGCCGGGCATAGACCGGCCACAGAAGCCTGGGCAACAGCGGCATCGCCACCAGATAAAAGCAAACCGAAACCACTACCGACAACAATTCGATCCGTTCCATGCCCGTGAGCTCCAGCGCAATCATTGTCCATCCATTGATTAGGATGAAAATTAACGCCGACAGAATGTACAAAGCTTGATAAAATCTGCGCCGGTCCGATTGCACGCCACGACACTTCTTGAATTCCCGCTGCAATGGCTTCGGCGCTCCCATTTTCAACGTGGCTTTATCAAATGCAACCTCCGGGTCCGTGCCCTCTGCGAGCTGATGCTCCACCTCCTCGCGCAAATGCGCCTCCAATTCATCCATGATCTGGGCATTCTTGATGCCCGCCT
>Ga0136846_1239456_pt1 | contig 14123 bp, 13 predicted proteins | sample HopSoiMetagenom2_FD_96841 | JGI IMG/M metagenome (GOLD analysis project Ga0136846, IMG submission 96841) | Grasslands soil microbial communities from Hopland, California, USA - 2 Assembly 2016 (version 4) | ecosystem: Environmental > Terrestrial > Soil > Grasslands | place: USA: Hopland...
CATGAAGCGCCCGACAGGATCTGCCAGACCTGGCGCCAGTCGATGCCGCGCAGGGAGTAATACAGGAGCACTGCGGCCAGAAGGATTGCCAGGCCAAGCGACACAGCCTTCGCTCGCGACCGCGGCGTCGTCGTGCACGTGTCGCACGCGGGCGCGCGATCTCCGCCTTCTTGGCCCATGAGCATCAGAGGAACTGTGCGTACATGCCTTGTACGTCGAGCAAATCGGCAGGACGGCGCTCGTGCCACCGCCACTGACCCGCCGAACGCGTCTCCGCGCCCGCGCGCCTGGCTTCGTCCGGTGCGCCGAGAAGGCGACATCGGAACAACAGCGAAATATGGTGGCCCCGCGTCTCCTGCGGCGCGGTGGCTTCCACCACCAGCAACGGCGCCGGCTCGCACGAGACGTCCGCGCCCAGTTCCTCCATGGCGCACGCGCGGATGCGGTCGAGCGCTGACTCCTTGTAGCGGATGATGCCGCCGGGGATGTGCCATCCGCAGCCGAAGAACTCGTCTTCGCGCCAGGTGAGCAGCGTTCGCGCTCGATCGTCCTTGATGAGCAGATCGACGTTGACGATTGGAGTAACCCGGCTGACGAAGCGGAACACGTCTTCCGGCAGACCGCGCCGCGGATCTCCGATGGCCGCCTCGAGGGCTTCGATGGCGCGGCGCAGGGTCACGTCCACATGTCAGTCCAGGCGCCCGCGACTGCCGGTCGCACCCGTGGATTGCGCTGCGGCCGCCACCTGAGCGTCTTCGAAATTGATTCGCTCCTGCTCGACGACGAGCGGTCGATCCCGGACCTGGGTGTAGATGGCTCCGACGTACTCTCCAAGAATCCCGAGAAAGAAGAGCTGAACCGACGCCACGCAGAACAGGCCGATGATGACCGGCGCCACCCCAATCGGAAGGTTGTACCAGAACAACAGCTTCATGATGAAGTACACGACCGCTGCGGCAAAGGTCACCACCGAACTGCAGAAGCCGAGCATCGTCGCAACGCGCAGCGGAATCTTCGAGTGGTTTACGATGCCCTGGACCCCGATGTCGTACAAGAGATAGGCGTTGTTCTTGGTGATGCCCCTCGTGCGCAGCGGCTGTCTGTACGGAATCGTCGCGTAGCGGAACCCGAGCTCCGCCACGATCCCTCTGAAGTACGGATATGGATCCGGCAGTCGGCGCAGCACCGACACGAAGGCCTGGTCGTAGAGCCCGAACCCCGTACTGTTGCGAACCTGCGTCACTTCCGACAGACGGTCAATCACCCCGTAGCCGATGCGGCGGATCGCGAACATCACGGGCGATTCCTCGGTGGCTTCCTTGACGCCGAGCACGACCTTGTAGCCTGCGCGCCATCTCTCGAGGAACAGCGGAATCAGCTCCGGCGGATCCTGGAGGTCGGATGCCATCGCGACGACCGCGTCGCCGTGGCACTGCAGCAGGGCGTGGTAGGGCGATCGGATGTGCCCGAAATTGCGGGTGTTGATGATGACCTTGACGTTCTGATCGCGCGCGGCAAGCCGTCTCAAGGCCGACGCCGTCCCGTCGGTCGACGCGTTGTCGATAAAGACGTGCTCGTACGAGTATTCCGGCAACGCTTCGAACACCGCGCGTATCCGCTCGTACAGCACCTCGACGTTGCCCTCTTCGTTGTAACAGGGCGTCAACACGCTGATGTGGTAACGGGCTCGACGATCGCGAGGAAGGGTCATGAGCCCGGGAACTCCAGCGCGCCGCCGGTGAGACGGAGAACAGGATTCCGCAGCCCCAAGCCGCGGACGGCCCGGACGATTGCGTCGTGGTGGAGAATCGACGCCACCACGATGATCGCATCGCCGGAACGGAGCTCGGAAGGTGGCACGATGGGAATCCCGCGAAGCACGCGTCCCTGATTGATCGGGTTGCTGTCGACGAACCGCACGATATTGGCGTGCTGAAGCGCCGTGTCGACGAGGAGCTTCGCCGTCAGCTCGCCCGTGCCCCAGACGATGACCGGTGCCCCGCCGCGCACGTTCGCCGACAGCCGTGCGTCGATCCCATCCATCAGTTCCGCTGATATCCGGACGTACGCCAGCAGCCGCTCTTTCAGGACTGCATCCTTCGCCAGGGCTGCCGGAACGCGGTCATCCACTTGCGCGAATGCATAAATAGCCGGATACGGCATGCCTGGAGCGGAGAGGATCTCCTTCGCGGCACTGTGCACGGGACGAAGCCCGCAGTGCCGCAGCAGGTTACCGAGCGAGACCAGCGAAAAATGGTTGATGTGCTCGGTGTTGAAATCCTGGAACGGCGACCAGGCAAAGTCCACGTAGCGTGACGCATCGGGCACTTCGACGTAGACGAGTGCGTTTCGCGTGAGGAATCCCTTCAGGTAGCTGAGTGACTCCTTCACGTCCCGGACGTGCTCCAGCACGTGCGACAGGATCGCCACGTCGTATGGCCCGGCATTTTCGGGCATTTCGGCAAGAGACCCCACCGACGCTGCCACGCCGGGGATCGCGGACGTCTGCTCCACGCAGGCGGGCGAAGGGTCGATCCCGCAGAGATTCGTGTATCCCAGTTCGGCGAGTGCAGCCAGCATCTGACCGTTGGCGCAGCCGACGTCCACGATGCGGCTGGACCTTTCGGGCACCCGACGGGTGATTTCCGCCGCCATCTCACGAAATCGCGCGACGTCCCGATCGTTGTCGCTCGCATGTGCCGCAGGACCGGCGGCGTAACGGGATTTTTGCGCGTACAGCTCGTCGTACCGCCGCTGCGTGACCGGCGTGTCGGCAAAGGCAACCCCACACACGTCGCACACGACGACGTTGTAGCCGGCCGCGAGTTTCTGGTCCTCGGGAAGGACGAATTTCTGCGCGTGCACCACTTCGCCCTTCCGGTGATCGCACACCGGACATGGACGGCTCGTCGCAATCGTCCGGTGCCCGGCCGTTACCTGCTGCATCGCCACACGCGCGTTATCAGAGGCCACGATCGTTGATCCGCGCGCGCATCGACTCGCTGTATGCGTACGGCGTGTCGACGCTGTCGACCGTGATCGGCGCATCGGCCTTGCACGCCTTGATGATGACCTGTCCCCGCATCAACTCACGGCAGGACAGCTGCTGCTTCTGAAGCGGCACCGCCATATAAACATCGTCGTCTCCCAAAATGTGTCCCTCCGGGAGATCGCGTTTCGCGTATACGCCCCTGATCAGCGAATCCAGGTATCGCATCTCTTTTTCCGGAATCATCCGGCGCTGCGTTCCCGGCGCGCCGCACATCGTCCGGACCCTGCTCCACGTCCTGAACCAGTCGTCGATCTGCTCAGGGAGCGAGCAATACGGCGACACCTTCGTGGTGCCGTCGTCGATGTCGACGTGGCGCTCGAAGGTCCTGGCACCCTTGCCGTAGGCAATCGCGATGGAGGTGTTCCAATCGTGGTACTCGTGCGTGGAGAAGCCGATCGTGTGCGTGGGATAGCGCTGCCGCAGGAAATCTATCTGGTTCATTTCGAGCTCGTTGTCCTCTGATGGATAGATCGCCACGCAGTGATTGATCGCGAGCGGTATGTTGCGGTTGTCGAAGAACGTGACGAGATCGTCCATGTCCTTGAGCGAGCAGCCGCCAGTCGACACGATCACCGGACGCTTCGTCTTGGCGATCTTCTCTATCAGAAACCAGTCGTTGAGGTCTGCGCTTGCCACCTTCAGGACCGGCATGCCCAGCTCGACACACAAGTCCACCGATGCTTCATCGAACGCCGTCGCCATCGGAATGCAGCCGCCCTTGCGGATCGCGTTCACGAGCGTCGCGATCTCGTCGTGACCGAGGCGGGTGTCGAGGGTCTTCTTGATGTAGCGGATGTCGGTCCGTTGGCGAAAATCCTTGTGGATGAACGAGTCGACGTCCCTGAACTGGAGCTTGATCGCCGCGCGCACGTTGTTGAAGCGGACGACCCGGGTATAGGCCGCGATGATCTTCAAGCCACGCTCGACGCTTCCCAGATGATTGTTGGCCATCTCCAGGACGAACAAATCTTCGAAGAAATCACGCTCGATCAAGACCGCACCTCTGTGGATGTACGAGACCCGGACGACCCTCCGGGAGTGGCATAAAGAACCGTGTCGAAGCCGTTGAACCCGTGCGAACGCAGATAGAACCGGTAGCCCCCGAGCTCCGTCCAGGAAGCCAGCATCAGCGGAATGCGCCACAGGTGGTCGGGCTTGTGGTAGATGCTGATGGCCAGGCTCGGCAGACTTTCCGCGATCAGGTGCCGTGCTCCGGCAAGCGCGTCCAGCTCCGAACCTTCGATGTCCATCTTGATCAGCGTCGGGCGCCAACCTGCAAGCACGTCGTCCAGCGCCACAGCGGTGACGTTGGTCTTCCCGTCGTCACTCACACCGCTGGCTTCATCCAGCCCGCTGCAGAAGCTCACGATTTCAGAACGGCCGCCGACCGCGCACGGCCACAACATCACCGGGCCGCGAAGGTCTTTCCGCAGCCTTCGCACACGGCGCACGAGGCCGGCGAAATTCCGCAGGTCCGGCTCGAAATGCGCCGACGCCTCGATTTGCAGCGACGCGGCAATCATCTGCTCGAGCGTGTCTCCCTCGTATGCTCCGCAGTCGAGCAGCCGAAGCGGACCCGAATTCAACCAGTGCGGAACGTCCGCTGGAAAATAATGCGTGTCCTGTGGACGGGGATTCACCCGCGGATCGAACACGCCGGCCCGCCGCAGCGCAATGAAGGCGCGGTACTGCGCGCGGCTCTCCTCGTCTGCCAGGAGCCGTTCCGCAGCCGCAATCTCGTGCTGATGCGATTCGAGATAGCCTCGACGCGTCAGCCAGAAACGATCGCCGAGCTCGTCGGGAAAGTGCGCATGAAGATCGATGAATGACACCAGCCGCATGAATCCCAGCGAGCGCAGTGTCTGCGCCAGCTGTGGTATGTCGACGTCACGATTGAAGATACTCAGGACGACAGGGATGCGGTTCCTGCGATCCGCGTCCACCGGACACGACTCCGCACGGTAGATCGGCACGCCGAGACAGCGGTCGCCATCACCGGCCCGGCGATCGAGCATGCAGATGACGCGGATGCCTTCGTCCATCAGCACTCGGCACACATCGCGACCGACCTGTCCGGCGCCATAGAGGATGACCGATCCTGCTTCCCGCACGACGCCGCCGTCTGAAAAGAGCTCGGGCATCACGGCACTATTGAGGCTCGAAGGGTGGAATGCGCAGGTTTTCGAGCAGCTCCTCGCGCGGCAGGAACGGATGCAGATCCTCGAGGGGCGAGGACACCATGCGCCCGTCCGGCAATTGCCGCGAGCTCAGTTTCGGCTCGAACTGCTGGTCGGGATCGAGCATGACTTCACAGAGAAACGGGCCGTCGGAGGTGAGCGCCTTCTCGACGGCGGCAGTGAAATCTTCTCCCTCCGCGACCCCGGAGGGGAGCCCGTAAGCCGCCGCGAGGGCGGCCATCGACGGGAACGACAGGCCGCTGCGCGGTCCTTCGCCGACGAAACGGCGGAAGAAGCTTCCCTGGCTCATCCTCATCGACAGATACCCGGCGTTGTTCAAAACGAAAATCTTCAACGGCAGGTGATGATGAACGACCGTCTGCAGCTCCTGCACGTTCAGCTGGATGCTGCCGTCACCGGCCAGGCAGATGACGCGACGCTCCCCGGCACCGATGGCCGCGCCGATCGCGGCCGGCAGGTCGTAGCCCATGGCCGCGCAGCCCGAGTTCGCAAATATCCTCAGACCCGGGACGACCCGCGCCGCCTGAAATGTGACAACGCTCGCGGTCGCGTTGCCGCACGCCACCACGTCGTCTGCACCAACCCTCGTGAACAGTTGCTCGACGAAGTGATAGGGATTAATCAACCCGCCCTTGACGACGCGATGGCGAGGTTCCACGACGGGATAGCGGGCGATGCGGGCCTTGCACCACGCCAGCCACTCCCGGTGCCGGCACCGATCGTACCCGCCGGCTTCAAGCTGACGGTTCAATTCCTCGAGAAATACTTTCGCATCGCAGTGCACCGCCAGGTCTGGCCGCACCATTGGCTTTCTCAGTTCCGCGTCGTCGACATCGACCTGAATCTTGAACGCGCACCGCGCAAATGACGCCCAGTTGTAGCTGACCTGACGGAGGTTCAGACGACTGCCAATGACGAGGAGGACATCCGCGTTCTGCACGGCGAAGTTTCCGGCGCGATCCCCGATGGTGCCAGTCCGTCCGCAATAGAGCTCGTCGTCGGTCGCAACCTGATCGATCGCCGTCCACGCCGGCGCCACGGGCGCACCGATCTTGCGGATGACTGTCTCGAATATCTGCTCCGCCCCGGCCAGGCGAACACCTGTGCCCACCAGAATGACGGGGCGCTCGGCGGCCCGAAATCGCTGAAGGACCTCTCGACAGTGTTCACGGACCTCTTCATGGCTCCAGGCGGGACGATTCTCGTCCGGATCGTAACCGGCGAGCTCGTCCGGATCTATGTGTGCGGCCTGAACGTCGATCGGAATATCCAGCCAGCACGGCCCGTGACGGCCGCTGGTCGCAAGGTACAAGGCCTTCTCGAGGCAGTAACGGATCGACTTCGGATCCATGACGGCCTCGGAGTACTTCGTGATCCCCCTGGCCATGCTGATGATGTCGATTTCCTGATCGCCAAGCTGCCTGAGGCCGGGCAGGTCGTAGCTGGCCATCATCGTTTCGCGCTTCACCTGGCCCGAGACGATCAACATTGGAATGGAATCGGTCCACGCCCCGTACACGCCGGTCAGCGCGTTCACGCCGCCCGGTCCGGTCGTCACGTTCAAGAGCGCCGGTCTTCCCGTCACGCGGGCGTAGCCTTCCGCAGCGATCGCGCATGCCTGTTCGTGATGATTGAACAGACAGCGCATCCGCGGCTCGTATCCGAACGAGTCGTTGAGGTGCATGGCGCCGCCGCCAGTCATCATGAAGACCTGGGTGATGCCGTGATCGGCGATGCGCCCGGCGACGTAGTCCGACAGCTTCATACGCATCTGACTAGAGCGATGCCGTCAGCGCGGTCAGTGCCGCGTGCATCGAACTATAGGAAGACGCGTTCCACGGCTGCGGCACGACGATGCCCTTCATGCCGAGGGCACGCGCGCGCTCGACGTTGCCTTCGCGATCGTCGAGGAACACGTCGCCGTGGCCGAGCCACTCGAGATAGTCCCCCTTCGCGATGTGCGCGTCAGACACGTCCGGCCGTCCGCGCCGGGCGGGCACGAACGCGAACGTTCGAATCCAGCGGCCAAAATGTCTGATGACCCAGGCGGCCGAGACATGCGCGAATGACTCTGGTGGCGCGCTCAGCGCCACGTGATGGCCACGGTGCCCGTGCTCTGAAAACCACTCGAGCACTTCCCTCCTTGGCGCGAGGGTGTGGAATCGCTCCTCGCGAAATTCGTCGAGCGAGCTCAGGTACGTCGATTCCGCGATCCCCAGCACGGTGTGCGGCGGATTCGCTGCGATGTCGGCGTACCGATGCGCGCACTCCGGGTGACGGGGACACCACCACTCCTGGAGCCACTCGCGCATCAGCTCGTTGAGCACGTCGTCGACGTCCCAGATCACGACCGGCCGTCGCTCAGTTCTGGACATCTGCCGTCATCAGCCGGCCGCGATGCCACGCCGCGGTGCGGGTCAGCGCCTCTTCGAGATCGACCGCGACTTTGACGCCCAGTTCGCGTTGAATCCGTGCCGAGCTCGGCACGTATCGCTCGGCGGGACGACCCGGGACTGCCTTTCCGGCGATTTCCACCGCGGACGTGGGGGCGAGTGTCCGCGCGACGCGATGCGCCAGGCTCGCGATCGAGATTGCGTCCTCCGAGCCCACGTTGTATGGACGAAGCGATCGGCCGCGCAACAGGATCGTCCACAGCCAGATCGCAAGGTCCGCGGCGTACAGATACGAACGATACGGCGTGCCGTCTCCCGCCACGCGAATCGGGCCGCCCCCGAGCGCGTCGCGGATGAAGTTTCCAACGGCGAAATGGGCGTCGAGGGGCAGGTACGGTCCGACGAAGGCAAAGCAGCGCGCGATCGTCGGCTGCAGATCCGCATCCGCGTGCAGCGCGCAGAGCATCTCGGCAGCGCGCTTGGCCTCGGCATACACCTGCGCCGCGTTCGCCGCATCCGGCCCGCCGGCGTAGTCCTCGGGAACATGTGTGAGATCCGCCGGCTGGCGGCCGTAGACGGCACCGGAACTCGTCAGCAGGAATCGCCGCGCGCCGGCACGACGCGCGAAGTCCAACGTCCGCCGCGTTCCCTCGACGATCGTATCGAACATCAGCAGGCGGTCGCGTTCGGCGAGTGGCTGCCCTGAATCTGTTGCGGCATGAATAACGTGCGAGAACCGCCCGCCGAACTCGAACGTGCGCACGTCGCCCTGGAGCAGCGTCACCGCTCGATGCGACGCGAGATGTGGAACGCTCATCTGGAAGGCGTGCGGGTCCCGCGTCAGCACCACAGCGGACGCGTCGAGCTTCAACCGATCGTTTGCCGCAAGAAACGTTTCGAGCAGCCAGCAGCCGAAGAACCCGGTGCCTCCGGTCACGAACAGCCGCGCGCCACGGAGGTCGTCCCAGAGCCCGCCGGTCTGCGCCAGCACGTGATCGAGGTCGCGCGCCAGTGGATTCGGCATCGCTGTCCCCTACCACGTCTTCCAGGGAGCGCATCCGGCGTCCCACAACGATTCCAGGTAACGCAGATCGCGCAACGTATCCATGCACTGCCAGAATTCTTCGTGCCGGTATGCGACGAGTTGGCCATCGGCGGCGAGCGACTCCATCGGCGCGTGCTCCCACATCACGTCTGAATGGATGTAGTTCAGTGCCTCGGGTTCGACGATCGAAAAGCCTCCGTTGATCCATCCCTCGTGCAGCGTCGACTTTTCCTTGAAGTGACGGATCCGATCGCCGTCGAACTCCAGCGCCCCGAACCGGGCAGGAGGACGGACTGCGGTGAGCGTGACCAGGGCGCCACGAGAACGATGAAACGACACCAGCTCGTCGAGGCGCACGTTCCCCACGCCGTCGCCATACGTCAGCATGAACGTGCCGCTGCCAATCAGGGGCTGGAGCTGCCGCAGACGGCCCCCGGTCAACGTCGCCTCCCCGGTGTCCACGAGGTGCACTTTCCATGGCTCCAGGCTGTTGCGAATCGGCGCAACGTGGCCGTCCTGGAGCGAGATCGTCATGTCGCGTCCGATCGCATGGTAGTCAAGGAAGTACCGCTTGATCTGATCGCCCTTGTATCCGAGCGCAAGCACGAATTCATTGAAGCCATACCGGGAGTAGTGCTTCATGATGTGCCAGAGGATTGGACGGCCGCCGATCTCGACGAGCGGCTTCGGACGCAGCTCCGTCTGCTCTGACAGCCGAGTGCCGGATCCGCCACACAGGATGACGACGGGAATCCGCTCGTCAGCCACGGCTCGCCTCCGGCCGCAGTGTGCCGTCCGCCGCGGCGAAGTAACGCGTATACCAGTCGATCGTGGCCCGCAGGCTCGCCTCGAGCGTGAACGCCGGCGTCCACCCGAGCATCCGCCGCGCTTTGGCCGAGTCCAGGTACTGGTTCCGGATTTCGTTGGACGCTTCGTTGCGCACGTCCGGCACGAGATCCGAGTCCATCGCCTGCAGGAGCCGGTCCACGAGCTCCAGCACGGTCATCCGCTGTTCGTAGGAGAAGTTGAAGACTTCGCCCGCAAGCGCCGGATTCGCGGCCAGCCGTTCGGCCAGCAAGGCATAGGCGCGAGCGCCGTCTTCGACATAGATGTAGTCGCGCGTGAACTGACCATCCGATCGAATCACCGGTCGCTCGCCGCGGACGACCGAACGGATCGTCCCGGGGACGAGACGGTTCCAGTTCAAGTCGCCGCCGCCATAAAAGTTGCCGCATCGCGTGACGCACACCGGCAGCTGATACGTCTTTGCGTACATCTGCGCCAGCAAATCAGCGCACGACTTGCTCACGTCGTACGGATGACGGCCCAGCACGGGCGCATCTTCCGTGTAAGGGAGCACGTCCTGATCGCCGTAGGCCTTGTCGGACGACGCGATGACGACCTGGTGGACCGTCGGACTGCGGCGGCACGCCTCGAGCAGCGCCCACGTACCTCGGATGTTCGTGTCGAGCGTCGAGACCGGATTCCGGTTCGCCACGCCGACGATCGTCTGCGCGGCCAGGTGGATGACTGTGGTGATGTCGTATTCACCCAGCGCCCGCTCGAGCGTTTCCTGATCCCGCACGTCACCCCGAACCACTCTTATGCGTTCGAGCAGTCCCGCCGTCACGAGTTCCGACCGCGGAATCCAGTCGCGCACGAGGGCGACGACGTCCGCGCCAGCGGCAACGAGGTGTCGAACGAGCCAGCCACCCACGAGGCCGGTCGCTCCCGTCACGAACACCGGCCGGTCGCGCCAGAACGTCGGCGACGTGAGCACGGCGCTATTCCCAGGCGTCAATGTGAATCGCCTCCTGGGAGATGTGGCGTGCGCGCAGATCCTCGCCGATGCTGCGGAGCATCGAAGGGGGGCCGGAGAGGTAGTACTGCATGTCGAACGGACGTGACAGTCGCGGCCAGACCGCGTCGACCGAGAGACGGCCGGGATTGACGCCGTTGCTCCCGCCCTCCTGCTCTACGAAATAACACACGTCGAGCGATGGCAGGCGCGCGGCACAACGCTCGATGAGGTCGCGGTAGATCAGCAGATCGTGCGTGCGTGCGCCATACGCGAGGATCACCGACTGCTGCGACGCGGCGGTCACGTCGTCGAGAAACGCGGTGAACGCGGTGATGCCCGTACCGCCCGCGAACAGCACGACGTCGGTGCGGCTGTCGATTACGAAATCCCCATACGGCAGCTTGATCCACACCTGTCGGCCCTCCACCAGATCGCGCTCCATTCGGGTGGTGAACTGGCCGTGCACCGCATAGGTGAGCCGGACGAGGTCGCGGTCTGCCGGAGGACTGGCAATCGAGAACACGCGCGACTCCGGCCAGAAGCCACTCGGGTCGTAGGGATCGAGCGCCAGATGGAGAAACTGGCCGGGGCGGAACCGTGGCAGGGGTCGCTCGGGCCGGAGCGCCAGGGTATACACGCGCTCGCCGTGGGCCACCACATGATCCACCACGCACGCCAGCTTCTGCGCCACCGCCATGCGGTCAGACGACCGCGCCGGACGCGCGTTCCCCCTGTAGAAATCGGTTGAAAACCGCTGCGATATGGTCGAGCCGCGCTGAGTCAAGCCCTGGATACACTCCGACGAAAAATGTATTCCTCATTACAATATCGGTATTCACCAGCCCGCGGACGACCCGGTGCGGGATGGCCTGAAATGCCGGATGGCGGAGCAGATTCCCCGCAAACAAGCTGCGGGTCTCCACACGATTGGCCTCCAGGAACCGCACAATCTCTGCACGAGTGAAGCCAGCATCTTCGCGGACCGTGACCGCGAACCCGAACCACGACGGCTCCGAGTGGGGCAGCGCGCCGGGCAGCAGCAGCCGATCCTGGTAGGGGCGTAACACGTCCATGAGTCGATCGAAGTTCGCGCGTCGCCGCTCGATGAACGTGTCCAGCTTTCCGAGCTGTGCGCACCCGATCGCAGCCTGCATATCCGTGACTTTCAGGTTGTAGCCGATGTGACTGTAGACGTACTTGTGGTCGAAGCCATGCGGCAGGGTTCCGAACTGCTGGCTGAACCTCGTGCCGCAGGTATTGCTCTCGCCGCCCGCGCAATAACAGTCCCGCCCCCAGTCGCGGAAGGATCGGGCAATGCGTCCGAGCTGCTCGTCGTTGGTTGCGACGCATCCGCCCTCGCCCATCGTGATGTGATGCGCAGGATAGAAGGAGAAGCTGGCCAGGTGGCCGAACGTGCCGGTCAGCCGGCCGCGATACCGTGACCCCAGCGCATCGCAGTTGTCCTCGATGACCCACAGGTCGTGCTTCTTCGCGATGTCGCCCACCAGGTCGAGATCGAACGGCACTCCGAGCGTGTGCGCCATCATGATCGCGCGCGTTTTCGGTCCGATCGCATCGTGCAGCTGATCGGGATCTGCCGTGTAGTCGCCCAGATTCACGTCGACGAACACCGGGATGAGGTTGTTCTGCAGAATCGGCGCGAGCGTCGTGGGGAACCCCGCCGCGACGGTGACGACTTCGTCCCCCGGCGTGAGCCGTCGATCGCGAAGCTTCGGCGACGTGAGAGCCGTCAGCGCGACGAGGTTCGCGGAAGAACCAGAGTTCACGAGGAGCGCGTCGCTGACGCCGAGATACTCCGCGAAGTCCGCCTCGAACCGCTCCGCGTAGCGATTCGCCGTCAGGAAGAAGTCGAGACTTGCGTCAACCAGATTGCACAGTTCGTCGGCATCGAACACACGCCCGGCATAATGGGCGAGATCCACGTCCGGATTGAAAGGGGGTTTCGAGAACTGCTCCCGGTAGTACTCGCGGACGAGGGATGCAATCTGCTCCCGCAGCACCTTGGCCGTTGGCACCTCGTCTCCCTTCTCGGTCCGTCGCGTCAGGGCACAGGCCCACACGACTCATCGACATCTTATCGGGCGCGGGCGCCCGACAAATTACCCGCCGGATATCGTCGGGACGACTTCCACCGTATCGCCGTCCGCGAGTGGCCGGTCGCGGGCGCGATAGAGAAGCATCTCGTCGTTGACGGCGAAATTGAACACGGAGTCGTCCAGCTGCTCGCGGAATCCCGGGATGCGGCGGTCCAGCACGTCGATCAATTGCGCGATGGTCCCGACGTCCTCGGTCACCTCGAACGTATCTGCGGGCCCGATTCGCAGGGTCGACGGCAACCGGACCTTGATCATGCGCCCACGATCCTCTCCAGGTCGGCGCGCCACTCGGGCCGCGGAACCCCGGATTCGTCGAGGCCCGAGATCGCGTAGAACCGGGACAGCATGCGCTCGAACTCGCCGCGATCCATTTTCTCCCCTGCATAGGCGCCGACCGTGATCGGTTCATCGAACCAGCGGTCCGGAAGCGTGTCGTGCTCGCGACGGACGCCGACGCGATGGTTGATCAGTCGTTCCACGCCCATCACGTTGTGCCCGATCGCATCGAGCTGCTCCGGCGTGATCTCGAGCCCCGTGACGTTGCCGATCTGATTCGCGAACTCCTCGAGGCCCGGCAGCGACGGGCTGTTGAACAGCTTCGTCGTGAACCGGCACATGCCGACCGAGTCACCGACGGCATACACGTTCTCGCAGACGCGGACCGCCAGTTCCTTGCCTTCGTAGCTGTTCGGGGCCGCGCTGACCTCGCCGCCGTACAGCCGCGCCTTGAACGCCGGATCGTCGTTGATGCGCGCGTTGATCTCGAGCGTCACGCGATTGCGGAGGTGATCCATGCCGCGTGTGGCCACCGCCAGGCCGAGCGCGAACGCCTTGAGAATGCGGGCATCGTGGGGATCGCTCTGCATCAGGCCCTTGACCGCCATCCGGTACTTCAGCGCCTCGGCCGGGTATCGTCCACTTTCGACTGCGCGCGTGCCTTGCGCGAGTGTCTCACCGAAGCCGTCGCGCGACGCCATCTTGAAGAGCAGTTGCTCCACCGTGTCGGCATTTCCCCACGAGAGATCGAGACCGTCGGTCTGGTGCCGCGTGATCAGTCCGCGCTGGTACAACTCCATCGCCCACGCGATGGTCGATCCCGACGAGGCAGTGTCGAGGCCCAGGTCGTTGCAGATGTTGTTCAACCGAATGACCGCTTCGATCCGGTCGATGCCGACGTTCGGGCCGAATTTGCCCAGCGTCACGTATTCAGGACCATCGCCGCGGCCGTACCGGTCCGCGGGATCGGCCGTCAGCTGGTTCAGCGGCCGGCAGTTCACCGGACACCGGAAACATCCGGCCATGCCGGGTCGATACGGGGTGATGTGATCGGCGTCGAGCCGATCGGTCCACGTGGTTTCCTGGTGGTTCTTCGTGCCCATGGCGCCAAGCATCCGGCTTGGCTTGTAGAGAAACGGTGTGCCGGTCGTCTTCAGCGCGTGTTTCACGACCGACGTATCGAGCAGCTTCTGCGCGATGGTGCGGTTGTACCCTTTGTAGGGCTGTGCCGTCTCGAAGTC
>Ga0136846_1224867_pt1 | contig 14122 bp, 15 predicted proteins | sample HopSoiMetagenom2_FD_96841 | JGI IMG/M metagenome (GOLD analysis project Ga0136846, IMG submission 96841) | Grasslands soil microbial communities from Hopland, California, USA - 2 Assembly 2016 (version 4) | ecosystem: Environmental > Terrestrial > Soil > Grasslands | place: USA: Hopland...
AAGAGCCCGCGGCGAAGGCAATCTGCGAGCCCAGGACCATCGCGAGGACGCCCGCCCCGACCAGAAGAGGCGAGCGGCCGCCGGTGATGTCCGGCATCGTCGGGAGGGTCAGCTGAGGGACGCCGACCGCGATGGCGACGACGGCGAGCGCTCCGAACGTCGCCCATGCCGTTCTCCTCGCCGCGTCGCTCGCGAGACCGTCGGCGAACTGGACTGCGAGCTCGCGTGGATCGCCGAGATTGGCTTCCGGGTTGCACGACAGGTGATCGGCGAACTCGGCCAATATCCGTTCGCGCCGGCTACCGCGTATCCCGACCGCGGTCAACTCGCGCGCGAGCTGGTCGATCACGAGAGCACACCGTCCACGACGCGGACGAACGAGCGCCACTCCCGGGTTCTCGAGGCGAGCTCGCGCCGTCCGTTCGCCGTCAGCCGGTAGACACGTCGCCGCCGTCCCTCGGCCGTGGTCCACGAGCTCCTCAGCAGACCACGCCGCTCGAGCCGGTGAAGTGCGGGGTACACCGTGCCCTCAGGTAGGTCGAGCTCCCCCCCGCTTCGGTCCTTGAGCTCCTCGATCACGGCATACCCGTGAAGCGCACGGTGAGTCAGCACCGAGAGGATCATGGGATCGAGGTAGCCCTTCACAGCGCCATTCATACCTAGAGACTCTATGCCTAGAACTGCTAGGTGTCAACGCGCCCAGAGCGCGCCGAGGTACACGGCGGGGTCTCCGGGCTGCCAGCGGCTGAGAAAGCGCGCGATCGGCGGATGAAGGACGACACCGTCCAGATCGTTGACTCCGAAGAGGCGATGACCGCGCACAGCCGCGTCCTGAGACGTGACCGCCTCGAGCGAGCGCCCGCCGAGGTCGCCGGCGAAGATGATGTGCACGACGTGCTTCGCCGCGAGGGCTTGGGTCGGCGAGATCGAGTCGACGATCGCAACGGGGCCTTCGACCGGAAGTCCCTCGTCGATGCCGATCTCCTCGGCGAGCTCCCGGTGCAGCGCGTCGACGAGGCTCTCTCCTGAATTGACGCCGCCGCCCGGGAGCAGCCAGTACTCCTTGCCCGGCTTCTCGTGGCGGCAGAGGAGCATGCGGCCCTTCCAGCGCAAGATCGCGGAGACACGGATCCGCGGCTCGGCGCCCGTCACGTGCCCGACGACCCGTGTCCGCGCACGCCACGTTCCGTCGCCGGTAGCTCCTCGACCTCGGCCAGCTCGAGCTCGGGGATCTCGAGCACGACGAGCTGCGCGATCCGCATCCCTGGCTCGACGACGAAGGTGTGCGCGCTGTCGGTGTTGAGCAAGATCACCTTCAGCTCCCCGCGATAGCCCGAGTCGATCAGACCCGGCGAGTTCACGATCGAGATGCCGTGGCGGTCGGCGAGACCCGAGCGCGGTTGGACGAAACCCGCGTGGCCTTCCGGAATCGCAACCGCAAGACCTGTTCCTACGACCGCGCGCTCGCCGGGTGCCACCTCCACGCGTTCGCAGGCGGCGAGGTCGAGCCCGGCGTCGCCCTGATAGGCGCGCTGCGGCACGACCGCATCGCCGCGCAAGCGCTGAATCGGCAGCTCGATCACGCGACGAGGTAGCGCGCGAAGCGGCGCAGCTCGCGGCGCGGGAGCCGTGCGCGCACCAGCACGCCGTCGGCCTGGTCCTCGCGCTCCTCGATCGGCGCGCCGAGTGAGTACAGCTCTGCGAGCTTGCCGCCGTCCTCGTACGGCAGGAACAAGCGGACTGCCTCGAAGCGGTCGGCAAAGCGCTCCGCGATGCGCTCACGCAACGCGTCGAGGCCCTCCCCGGTCTTCGCCGAGACCTGTAGCGCCTCGGGAAAGCGGTTCGACAGCGATTGCCGGCGAGCGGCGTCCACAGCATCGACCTTGTTGATGACCACCTCGAGCGGGAGGTCGGCCGCCCCGATTTCGTCCAGAACCGTCTTGACCGCCTTGCTCTGCTCGTCGAGGCGCTCTGCGTCGGCTGTCGCGTCGACCACATGGAGGACGAGATCGGCCACGAGCGTCTCCTCGAGTGTCGCTGCGAATCCTTCGACGAGCTGCGTCGGCAGACGGCGGATGAAACCGACCGTGTCCGTCACGAGATACGTGCGCCCGTCGTGGTCGAATGCGCGCGTGGTCGGGTCCAGGGTCTCGAACAGCCGGTCGTTGACCGACACGGTCGCGTCCGTCAAGGCGTTCAGCAGCGTGGACTTCCCGACGTTCGTGTAGCCGGCGAGCGCAACCGTCGGAGCTTCGGCGCGGCGACGCTCCTTGCGACGGACCTCGCGCTGCTTGCTCAGCTCTTTCAGCCGACGCCGCAGCAACGTGATTCGGCGGCGCGCGATCCGGCGGTCGCTCTCGAGCTGCGACTCGCCCGGCCCTCGAGTGCCGACGCCGCCGCCGAGCCGCTCGAGGTGCTGCCACATGCCGCGCATGCGCGGCAGGTTGTACTCCAGCTGGGCCAGCTCGACCTGGAGCTTGCCCTCGGCGCTGACGGCGTGCTGCGCGAAGATGTCCAGGATCAGCTGCGTCCGATCGACGACCCGTGCCTGCAGCGTGTCCTCGAGCGTCCGCTGCTGCGCAGGGTCCAGCTCGTCGTCGACGAGCAAGACCTCGGCGCCCGAGCCTCGGTAGGCCCGCTTGAGCTCCTCGAGCTTCCCTTTCCCGAAATACGTTCGCTGTTCGGGCCGCATGCGGTGCTGCACGAGCGCGCCGATCGGCTCGACCTGTGCTGTTCGGGCGAGCTCACGCAGCTCGTCCAGCTCGTCCTCGGAGTCGACTCCTTGAGCCAGCACAGCGGCGATGAACCCACGCTCCAGCGTGGAGTTCGGCTGGCGTTGGATCACGACTGCAATTATGCCCCGCAATGCAGCTCTCGCCCGCTCTCGCCGCGACGGGTACCTACCCGTTTGTCAAGCTCGAACAGGAAAAACGCCGTCTCGCCGCGGCAGGTGTGGAGCTGATCGACTTCGGCAAGGGCGATCCACGCGAGCCGACCGACCCGATGATCCGGCGAGCCCTTGCGGAAAGCCTGACGGAGATCTCGACCTACCCACTGGCGGAAGGATTGCCAGAACTTCGCTCCGCGATCGCCGCTTGGTGCGAGCGGCGGTTCGGCGCCGCGCTCGACCCCGAGACCGAGATCGTGCCCACCTACGGGTCGAAAGAGGCGATCTTCCTGCTCCACCAGGTCGTGCTCGACCGCGACGGCTCGAAGCCCCTCGTCCTGACGACGCAGCCGGGCTACCCGGTTCCGGATCGGGGCGCGACGTTCGCCGGCGGCGAGGTGGAGCAGCTGGCGCTACACGAGTCGAACGGCTTCCTCCCGGACCTCGACGCGGTGCCGGAGGAGACGTGGCAGCGCGCAGCGATCCTCTGGCTGAACTATCCGAACAACCCGACGGGCGCCGTCGCGCCGCTCGACTTCCTGCGGCGGGCTGCCGAGCTCTCGCGGAAGCACGACTTTCTGCTGGCATGCGACGAGGCCTATTCGGAGCTCTGGTTCGAGACGCCTCCCCACTCCGGGCTCGAAGTCCGTGAGCACGGAAATGTGGCCGTCTTCAACACACTCAGCAAGCGCTCGTCTATGACCGGCTACCGGTCCGGGTTCGTCGCGGCGAGCGCGGATCTCATCGCGGCCCTGAAGCAGTACCGGCCGTCGGTCGGAACGGCGCCGCAGGAATTCGTTCAGCGCGCCTCGGTCGTCGCGTGGAACGACGAGGAGCACGTCGAGCGGACGCGCGACGCCTACCGGCGCAAGCGCGACGCGCTCATGCCGACGCTGGCTCGTAAGGACGTTCGCGTTGCAGGCAGCACGGCGACGATGTTCCTCTGGCTGGAAGCGCCGGCCGACGACATTGCCGAACGGCTGCTCGAGCACGGTCTCATCGTCTCGCCCGGAACCTTCTTCGGGCCCGCAGGCGAAGGCTACTTCCGCCTTGCCCTCGTCCCCACCGAGGCTGAGTGCCGACGCGCGGCGACCATTCTGGAGGATGTGCTGTGAACGTCGACGAAACGATCGCAGCACTCGATCGCGGCGAGCTGCGTGTTGCCGAGCCGGTGGACGGAGACTGGCGGGTGAACTCTGAGGCCCAGGAGGCGATCCTTCAATACTTCCGCGACCGCCGGATGGAGCCGCAGGAAGTCGGCCCGTTCGAGTATCACGACAAGATCCCGCTGAAGCGCAACTACGAAGAGCTCGGCGTGCGTGTCGTTCCACCTGCCGTGGCGCGGTACGGATCGTTCCTGTCGCCCGGCGTCGTGATGATGCCCAGCTACGTCAACATCGGAGCGTGGGTCGGCCCGCGGACGATGGTCGACACGTGGGCGACCGTCGGTTCCGGCGCGCAGATCGGCGCCGACGTGCACCTTGCAGGTGGCGTCGGTATCGGCGGTGTGCTCGAGCCGCCAGGCGCGACACCGGTGATCGTCGAGGACGGAGCGTTCATCGGTTCCCGCTCGATCCTCACGGAGGGCGTGCGCGTGGGTGCGGGTGCCGTGCTCGGGCCGAACGTATCGCTGACGGCCTCGGTGCCGATCATCGACGTGACGGGCACCACAGCGGTCGAGCACCGGGGAGTCGTCCCCCCGCGTGCGATCGTCGTACCGGGAACGCGGCCGAAAGAGTTTCCGGCGGGGACCTACAATCTCGCGTGCGCGCTCATCATCGGCTGGCGCAACGATGCGACCGATCTCAAGGTGAGCCTGAACGACGCGCTACGCGAGCTCGACGGCGGAACCGGTTAGCCGCGCGTAGCCTCGCTCGTCGAGCTCGACGAGCAAGTCCCCACCGGGCATGTGAACCGTGACCGGGCTCTTGCACCACCCGTTGGCGATTGACGCCGCCGCTGCGGCAACGGAGCTCGTGCCCGACGAGAGCGTCTCGCCGGCACCGCGCTCCCAGACGCCGACTGTCAGATCGTGCTCACCGTCGACGCGGATCAGCTGGACGTTCGTGCGGTTTGGAAAACGCGGGTGGACCTCCAGAGTCGGCCCGATCCGGCGGATGTCGTTCGGGTCGTGGCGCACCACCGCATGCGGGTTGCCGACCGAGACCGGCGTGACCTCAATCTGCTCGCCGTCGGCGTGGAGCGCTTCCAGCTTCCCCACCTCGACCCGGCCGACGTCCAGCACGACCTCGTCGCCGTCGACCGTCGCCGTCACGTCACGCTCACCGACGCGCAGCCGTACATCCGGCCGGCCCGACTTTCGGGCCAGCCACGCGGCGGCAATACGTGCGCCGTTCCCGGACATCTCGGCGACCGAACCGTCCGGGTTCCACACCTTCGCGACGGTGTCCGTCAGCATCTCCAGAACGCCGTCGGTTTCGCGTGAGAGCTCGCGCGCGCGCTCCGGCGTGAGGGGCTCAGCCTGCTCGACGAGCAGGTAGACGTTGCCGAGCGCTTGCCACTTCGAGGATCTCATCGCCGATCTCGCCCGGGGGGCGGTCGGCGTCGACGCTAACAAGGCCGGGAATGCGCCGCATCCACTTGCGCTGGTACGCCGCGTAACGTCGTGTGCGCGCGATCACGGCTGCAAGGGCCTCGTCGTGAGGAAGCTCGGCAACCTCCCGCAGCCCGAGCGCGTGGATCGCGGTGGCGGAAATGTCTCCCGCGAGCGCCGCGCGCACCTCGGCGGCGACACCCGCAGAGAACATCGTCCGAGCCCGCGTCTCGATTCGCTTGACGAGCACCTCGCGCGGAACTTCGAGGCCGAAGACCGTGGTCGGGTGCCGGACGTCCTCGCTCCACAGACGATTCGTGTGCGGGCGCAACGACGAATTGAGCTCTGTCAGCTCGAGCGCTCGGACAACGCGACGGCGGTCGTTCGCATGGATGCGCGCCGCCGCTTCCGGATCTCGTTCGCGCAGAAGGGCATGCGCACGCTCGCCGCCCAGCCGGTCGTAGAGACGCTCGTGGTGCGCACGCAACTCGGGCGCCGGCGCCGGCGGTAAGGCCAGCTCGACCAGGGCCGCGCGCAGGTACAGCCCCGTCCCGCCTGCGACGACGGGCGTCCTGGCCTCTGCGAGGAGCCCGTCGATCTCAGCGTGGGCAAGAGCGGCGAACTCCGCGACGGAGCCCTCATGCAACAGGGGCCAGACCCCGACGAGGCGCGTCGGCCGTTCCGGCTGCGCCGTGAGGATCGGCAAGCCCTCGTACGCCTGCATCGAGTCGGCCGAGACGACCGCTCCGCCCAGACGGTCGGCGACGATCTCCGCGACGGCGGTCTTGCCCGAGGCGGTCGGGCCGAAGATGGCGAGGACCGAGCCGCTAGTAGGTGACAACCTTGAAGTCGGCTTCCTGGGGTACCCAGTCGCCGACGAAATCCGCCGCGTGCTCCGGGTGGGCGCGGAACCACTCCACCGCACGCGGAATCCCCTCGTCGAGCGGGACCTGCGGCTGCCAGCCGAGCAGGTCGTGCGCCTTGCGGATGTCCGCGATGTAGTGCGTCACCTCTCCGAGGAGCGCGGGTGTGAAGACGACCTGCGGGTCGATGCCGAGCTCGCCGGCGATCAGCTCGGCCGCTCGGACGATCGTGTTCCCCTGCCCGTAGGCGAGGTTGATCGTCTCGTTCACGACGGAATGTGCGGCGAGCGCCTCGACGCCGCGGGTGAGCCCGTCCACGCAGTCGTCGATGTACGTGAAGTCCAGCGTCTTCTCGCCACCGCCGTACACCGTGATCGGCTCGTCGTGGAGCAGGCGATGGATGAACAGCGGCACGACGCGCACCATGCGCGAGAGATCGTTGTCGTACCGCCCGTAGACGTTCGAGAAGCGGAACACGAGATAGCGCAGGCCGTAGCAGCGCGCATAGGAGTAGATGAGCGCCTCAGACGCGATCTTCGACGCCGAGTAAGGGCTCTCGGTGAACGCGAAGTCGGCCGTGGCCTCGCCGTACTCCTCGAAGCGGTGCACGTCGCCGTAGACCTCGCGTGTCGACGAGAACACCAGCGGAAGCTCGTTGGCGCGGCAGTACTCGAGGACGTTGAACGTCATGATCGTGTTCTCGAGTGCTCGGCGCGGCTCGCGCACGAGCTCGTGGACCTTCGCGTGCGCAGCAAGGTGGACGACCACGTCCACCGGCGGATAGTCGTTTCCGAGCCCACCTGGAAACGTGAGGTCCTGCAAGAGGTAGCGGAACTCGTCTGTCCACGGATTGACGCGCTTGTCGACGCCGAACACCTCGTGCCCGTCGCGTTGCAGCCGGAGCGCGAGGTTCGTGCCGATCTGGCCGCTCGAGCCGGTGACGAGGACCCGCATCAGACGGCCACCGCGACAGCTTGCACGCCGCGAAGCGTGGTGGAGGTCGCTGCATCGATGCGGACGTCGACGAGCCGGCCGGCCTCAGCGTCCCCTGTGAAGTTCACGGTCGTGTTCCGGCGAGTGCGACCCCGAAGCACCGAAGGATCGGTGCGGCTCATCCCCTCGACGAGCACCTCCTCGACCCGGCCCACACGCAAGGCGTTGCAAGTCGCGGCTGAGCGCTGCACGACGTCGACCAGCCGCTCGATGCGCTCGCGCTTGACGGCATCGTCGACCTGGTCCGCCAGCGCGGCGGCCTCGGTTCCGTCGCGCGGCGAATAGACGAAGGTGAAGGCGGCGTCGAAACCGACTTGCTCGACGACCTCGACCGTTTCGCGGAAATCCTTCTCGGTCTCACCGGGAAAGCCCACGATGATGTCCGTCGTCAGCGCGAGATCGGGAATCGCGTCACGCAGCTCGCCGACGAGACGCAGGTAACGGTCGCGGTCGTAGGTCCGGCGCATGGCCTTCAGGATGCGCGACGACCCGGACTGCAGAGGGAGGTGTGCGTGCTCGCAAACGGCCGCGCACTCGGCCATGGCGTCGATCACCGGACGGCGGAAGTCCTTCGGATGAGGGCTGGTGAATCGGATCCGGTCGATCCCCTCGACGTCGTCGCAGGCTCGGAGCAGCTCGCCGAACTCCGTGTGGAGCTCAGGAGCGAGATCCCGGCCCCAGGAGTTGACGTTCTGGCCGAGCAGCGTGATCTCCCGCACCCCTTCTCGCGCGAGCCGTGTGACCTCGGCGATCACGTCGCCGGGGCGGCGGCTGACCTCACGCCCCCGCACGGCGGGCACGATGCAGTAGGCGCACTTGGAGTTACACCCCATCGAGATCTGCACCCATGCCTGGAACCGGCGCTCGCGATGCATTGGCAGCTCGCCGGCGAAGGTGCGCTCGACCACGCCGAAGCGGCCACGCGCGAGACCGAAGCCGCCGGCGCCCAGCCATTCGCCGAGGTGCGGGATCGAGCCCGGGCCGAAGGCGACGTCGACGTCGGGGTAGAGCTCGAACAGTCGGTCACGCTGGGCCTCGGCATAGCACCCTCCGACCGCGATCACCTTGTCGGGGTCGCGGTGCTTCAGCGCCGCAGCCTGCGCGAGGTGAGCGGCGAACTTCGAGTCGGGCTTCTCACGGATCGTGCAGGTGTTGAAGACCAGGACGTCGGCGTCTTCTTGCGAGCTCGACTCCCCCAGCCCGAGCTCCTCGAGCATGCCCTTGATCCGCTCGCTGTCGTGAGCGTTCATCTGGCAGCCGAAGGTCGTGACGTGGTACCGCCGCACGGGCCAGAATGGTACCCGTGGTCTTTCCGGATTCAGGCACGGTGTGGGTCTTCGCCCTCACCGCGATGGCGCTGCTCGTGATCCCGGGCCCGGCTGTCCTCTACGTGGTCGCCCAGGGTGCCGGGCAGGGGCGCCGGGTCGGGCTTGCTTCGGTTGCAGGCATCCATCTCGGCACGCTCGTCCACGTCGCGGCGGCGACCATCGGCCTCTCGGCGCTGATCGTCGCTTCCTCGGTGGCGTTCAATGCCGTCAAGTACGCGGGCGCGGCGTACCTCGTCTACGTCGGAGCCCGGAAGTTGCTCGGGCGAGACGAGGCGGAGGAGGTGGGCCCGCGGCGCGAGTCCTTGCGTCGTGCGTTCGTGCGCGGAGCGGTCGTCAACGTCCTCAATCCGAAGACCGCGCTCTTCTTTCTCGCACTGCTCCCGCAGTTCGTCGACGCCGATCGCGGCGGCGTCTGGTCGCAGGCGCTCGTTCTCGGCCTCGTCTTCGTCGCACTCGGCCTCGTCAGCGACTCGCTCTACGCAGTCGCGGCCGGCGCAGTCGGCGGTGCGTTGCGGCGGCGGCGCCGAGCTCTCCGTTACGGCTCCGGCGTCGTCTTCATCGGGCTCGGCACGCTCGCCGCCCTGGCGAAGCGAAGCTAGGCCGCCGCGTCCGGCTGGACCTGCGGCTCGGGCTCGGGCGCCGCAATTACCTGGGACTGCAACGTGCCACCGTTCGTGACGTTGCGAGCGACGTCGATCGCGCGGCTCTCCCTGATCACCGTCACCTTCACCTGGCCCGGATACTCGAGCTGGTCTTCGATCTCGCGCGCGATCTCGTGCGAGAGCAGGATCGCGCCGTCGTCGTCGACCTCGCCGGGCTTCACGATCACACGGATCTCTCGGCCGGCCTGGAGCGCGTAGACCTTCTCGACACCGGGCTTCTGCGCCGCCAGGTCCTCGAGCGACTCGAGCCGCTTGATGTAGTGCTCGAGGCTCTCGCCGCGCGCGCCCGGCCGTGACGCCGAGATCGCGTCAGCGGCGATCAGCAGCACAGCCTCGACGGTCTGAGGCTCGACTTCGTAGTGGTGCGCCTCGATGGCGTGCACGACGTGTTGAGACTCCCCGTACCGACGGGCCAGTTGCGCCGAGATGGACGCGTGCGAGCCCTCGACCTCGTGCGTCATCGCCTTGCCGAGGTCGTGCAGCAGCGCCGCCCGTTTCGTCACCTTCACGCTCGCACCGACTTCCGACGCCATGATCCCCGCGAGGTGCACGACCTCGAGCGTGTGCTTGAGCACGTTCTGCCCGTAGCTCGTGCGGTAGCGCAGCCGACCGAGGATCTTGACGAGCTCCTCGTGAAAGTCGCCGCAGTTCGCCTCGAACACAGCCTGCTCGCCCGCCTGGGCGATGTGGTCCTCGATCTCGGCTTTCGACTGGTAGTACGCGTCCTCGATGCGCGCCGGGTGGATGCGCCCGTCCTCGATCAGCTTCGACAGCGTCAGCCTCGCGATTTCGCGCCGGATGCCGTCGAAGGACGAGAGCACGACCGCCTGCGGTGTGTCGTCGATGATGAAGTCGACGCCGGTCAGATGCTCGAGCGCGCGGATGTTGCGGCCCTCTCGCCCGATGATGCGCCCTTTCATGTCGTCTGAGGGCAGCTCGATCACCGACACGGTGGTCTCTGCGGCATGGCTCGCGGCGACGCGCTGCAGCGCATCGGCGACGAGGTTGCGCGCGCGTCTCTTCGCCTCGGTGCGTGCCTCTTCCTCGAGTTGGCGCACCCGCCGGGCAAGCTCGTGGCGCACGAGATCCTCGGAGCGCTCGAGCAGCGAGAGCTTGGCCTCGTTGACCGTCATCCCGGAGATGCGCTCGAGCTCGGCGACCTGCTGGTCACGCGCCAGCTTGTGCTCCTCCTGGAGCTGCCGCAGATGGGTCTCCCTGTCGGAGAGCCCCTGCTCGCGTCGGGTGAGCTCGGTCAGCTTCCCCTCGATCTCCTCTTCCTTCGCGAGGACGCGTTCCTCGACCTTGACGATCCGGGACCGGTGGTCGGCGACCTCCTGATCGATCTCCGCGCGGAGGCGTACGGCCTCCTCGCGGGCGCTGACCTGGGCTTCGCGGCGAAGTGTCTCCGCCTCCCTGGTCGCGTCTTCGAGCATGAGCCGGCGCTGCTGCTCGGCGGCGCCCAGACGCGACTTGCCGAGCGTGCCGATGGTCACGGCGACCGCCCCTCCACCGACGATCAGTCCGATCAGAATCCCGATTGCGAGCAGCATGGACAGCTCCTGGGTCGGTTGGCCACGGCATTGCCGCGGTGCCCGCCCCGGCGGTCAGCCGGCATGGACGTCCCGAAATCGGGTTGAAACGAGCCGCCAGCGCGGCTCGAGAAAGCGGTGCTAGGTCGCCGCTGTCAGGAGCCTTTCGTGTTCGCGCTGTTCGGAAAGTGTCACTGGTTTCAGGATGGAGCTCGTGTTTTCGGAAAACGTCGTTATGCAGGCAAATCGTCGGATGAGGCAACGTCATCCTATCGCCGCTCAGTCCCCCTGTCCAAAAGCCCCTCCGAACGCCGCCTCCACGCAGTCCTCGCCGAACCCGCGACCTGCCAGGTAGCGCGCCGTGCGTTCACCCTGGCCGCGTCTGCGGATCAGCGTGCTTGCACGCTCGCGCTCCGGATCGAGCGCAGCCAGGCCTGCTGCGACTGCCTCGTCGCCGAGGCCCTCCGAGCTCAGCCGATGCCGGATCGCCTCATCCCCCCACCCCCGCTCGGCCAGGGCGACGGCGCGAGTGCGGGCGACGCGTGTGTCGTCGACGAGCCCGGCGTGCTCCAGCGCGGCGAGCGATTCGGCGGCGGTCGCGGGCGACACGTCTCGTTGCTCCAACCTCTCGGCCAGCCGTCGCCGCGAGAGGTCGCGTGTGCGCAGAGCTCGCCCCGCGACCGCGAGCGCCTCGGCACGACGCAATTCGCGCCGGACGACTCGCAGTGCCGCTCGGTCGAGCGTCTTGCCGGCGGACATGCCGGAGCGAACAACGACGTCGACCGGCAGGACGCGCCACGGCGCGCCGTCGAGCTCGACCGCGACGCGTCCGCGACGCTCTTCGCGTAACCGGGTGACGGTCGGCACTTAGCGCGTCTTTGCGGCGGCCTTCCCGATGGCGTCCGGCTCGGCTTGCGCCTTGCCGTTCGTCGCCGAAAGGTCTGTTTCCGGCAACAAGCGTGCCGAGGCGATCTGCTCCGGGCCGAGCTCCTGCTGGATCTTCGCGAGGATGCCCAGACAGACGTCCGGGTGCTCGCGCAGGAACGCGGTGGCGTTCTGCCTCCCTTGCCCGAGTCGATCTTCGTCGAAGCTGAAGTACGAGCCCGACTTCTGCACGACCTTCCGCTCGAGCCCCGCATCGAGAACCGTGCCTTCCCACGAAATGCCGGAGCCGTAGATGATGTCGAACTCCGCCTGCTTGAACGGGGGCGCGACCTTGTTCTTGACGACCTTCACGCGCACGCGGTTGCCGATCGCCTCGACGCCTTCCTTCAGCGTCTCGATGCGACGGATGTCGAGCCGCACCGACGAATAGAACTTCAGCGCGCGACCGCCCGGCGTCGTCTCCGGATTGCCGAACATGACTCCGATCTTCTCGCGCAGCTGGTTCGTGAACAGACAGATCGTATCGGTGCGGTTGAGCGTGCCGGCGAGCTTCCGGAGCGCCTGTGACATGAGGCGTGCCTGCAGGCCGACGTGCGAGTCGCCCATCTCACCCTCGATCTCCGCCTTGGGCGTCAACGCGGCGACGGAGTCGACCGCGACGACGTCCAGCGCGCCGGAACGGATCAGGAGCTCCGCGATCTCGAGCGCCTGCTCGCCGGTGTCCGGCTGAGAGACGAGCAGATCGTCGATGTTCACGCCGATGCGCTTGGCGTACGTCGGGTCCATCGCATGCTCGGCGTCGATGAACGCGCAGATGCCGCCGCGTCGCTGTGCCTCCGCGATCACGTGGTAGACGAGCGTCGTCTTTCCCGACGACTCGGGGCCGAAGACCTCGACGATGCGTCCGCGCGGCAGCCCGCCGATTCCGAGCGCGAGGTCCAGCGCGAGCGAGCCCGTGGAGATCGAGCCGATCGAGACGGCCGCGTGGTCGTTCATCTTCATCACGGCGCCTTTACCGAACTGGCGCTCGATCTGGCCGAGCGCGACATCGAGAGCCTGCTCGCGGTCCACTGACATCAACCTCCTAGGGCAAACGATTCGACGACAACGTACTGCGCCCCGGTCGGCCGCAGCTGAGACAGGTAAACAGCAGCGTCGGACGGCACGACCTCCGCGAGCTCTGGGAGCGGCGGCGCCAGACGGGGAGCGCGGTGGAAGCGCAGGACGGTCACGTGCGGCACCCACGCCCTCCGCTCGCGCTCGAAGGCGCCGAGCTGCTCGAGCCTGGTGAAGAGATCCTCGGCCAACCGGCTCGCAGTGCCGGCGAGATCGCTCAGGACGAGCATCGCGACGCTCCTCGTCTCTCGGTAGCGCTCCGGCACAAGGCGGATCGGCCCGGATGCCGCGGCAGCCTCCCGCAGCTGTGCGGCCATCGCGCCGACCTCGCCGACCGGCCGGTGCCCGAGGAAGGCGAGTGTGATGTGGAGGTTTTCACGCGGCACGATGCGCCCCTCGGGCACGTGGTCGGCCTGCCATGCGACCAGCGTGTCGAGAACGTGGCCGGGAAGCCGCAGGGCGCAGAAGAGCCGTACGCGTTCACGGCCTGCAACGCTAGCCGGGAGGCTCACACGCCTTCGTCGCGGCTCTGTGTCAGAAGCGTCCGAAGGAGATGGAGGGCGGTCACGCGCGCGCGCCGGCGGATGCCGTCGCGACTCCCCGGAAAGACGAAATCTCTGGTCGCGGCGCCCTCCGGTCCTTCGGCATGCAGATAGACCAGCCCGACCGGCTTGTCCTCGGTGCCGCCGCCGGGCCCGGCGATCCCGGTCACGCTGACCGCCACGTCGGCCCCGAGCCGTCTCCGGGCGCCGGCCGCCATCGCCGCGGCCGTCTCTGCCGAAACGGCACCGTGCCGGGCGAGCACCTCCGGCGCGACCTCGAGCTCCCGTTCCTTGACGGCGTCCGCATAGGCCACGATCGCGCCGACGAAGACGTCACTCGAGCCCGGAACCGACGTGAGCCGTTCCGCGACCATGCCGCCCGTGCACGACTCTGCGGTCGCGAGCGTCCAGCCGCGCTCCCTGCAGAGGTCGAGGACGAGCTCCTCGACCGCGCGCTCGTCCCGGCTGAAGAGGTACTGCTCGAGCGGGTCGGCGATCGCAGTCGACAGCCTCTCCGCCCGCTCCTCCGCGCCCGGTTGGACGAAGAGGTCGACGTGGATCTCGAAGTCGCGCGCACAGATCGTCGCCTCCACCCCGTCGCCGTCGCCGCCCGCATCGGCGAGTGCCTTCGCGACGGCGGACTCGCTCGCGCCGAAAAACCGCAGCACGCGACGCTCCGGTGTCGGCGCCCGCGAGACCACGCGCCGCACGGATTCCGCCCGCACGGCTTCGGCCCATAGTCGTTGCAGCTCCGCAGGAGGTC
>Ga0136846_1214159_pt1 | contig 14121 bp, 17 predicted proteins | sample HopSoiMetagenom2_FD_96841 | JGI IMG/M metagenome (GOLD analysis project Ga0136846, IMG submission 96841) | Grasslands soil microbial communities from Hopland, California, USA - 2 Assembly 2016 (version 4) | ecosystem: Environmental > Terrestrial > Soil > Grasslands | place: USA: Hopland...
GCGCGCCGCCAAGGGGCGCGGGTGCGTGCGGGTCGTTAACCCTGGCAGCAGCTCTAGGTCAGCCGGCCGGACAGGAACGCGGCCACCGCCATCAGGGCCAGGCCGGGCAGGAAGAGCCAGGCGGCCGGTCCGCCGGCCGGCGTCTGCAGCGTGGCCGGGTGGGTGCTCAGCCGCAGCAGCGGCGACATCGGCGTGCTCCCGGCGACGAACAGCACCAGGTACAGCGCCACCGCGGCCAGCAGCCGCCACCCCGCCCGCTCGATCAGTGCCAGCAGCGAGCCGATCCCGGCGCCGAACACCGCCGCCGCCAGATGCAGCACCACGATCCGGCCGTCCAGCGGGGCCGGATGGGCATACTCGCCCTGGCTGATCAGCGGGGCGACCAGCGCCGCCAGGGACAGCAGCACCGCGAACGGCGCCAGTGCCAGGTCGGTCGCCAGGTGCGCCCGGGCCCGGCCGCCGGCGTGCGCGGCGAAGGCGCGGGCCATTTCCCGGCTGTCCACCCGCTGCGCCAGCACGGTCAGCCAGCTCAGCACGGGCACCAGCGTGATCGCGGTGACCGCCGCGGCCTGCAGCGGGGGACCGGCGTCGGTCGCGTAGACGACGCCCAGCACGATCAGGAACAGCAGCACGGGTGCCAGGAACCACTGTGACGAGGCGAGCAGCCGGGACCGGTGCACCGCCCCGTGCAGGACCCGGAAGATGGCACCGGCCCGCCGGGGCGCGGCCACGACCGCGGCCTCGGGATCAGCGGGGACCGCAACCGGCAGAACACCAGGCACCGGCTGGACGCGCCGGATGGCCAGCCCCGCGTCCAGCGCGGCGCGGAGCACGGCGGGCAGTCCGGCCTCGTCCGCCCGCCGGACGGCCCCGTCGCCGGTCTCGACCTCCATCAGGCCAGCGGCGAGGCGGTGCGGATCGCCGTCCCGGGGCCGGGTGTCGACCCGGCCGTCGTGCAGCCGCCAGGTTAGCCCGGAGGGCAGCGGCAGCGGCGCCGTCGGGTGCCGCGCCACCAGTACTACGGCCCGGCGGCCCGCGGCCCGCTCGATCTCCGCGGCCACCCGCGTCACCCCGTCGGCGTCCAGCCCGCCGGACGGCTCGTCGAGGATGAGCAGGCCGGGGTCGGCCAGCAGGGCCTGGGCGACCAGCGCGCGCTGCGCGTTGCCACGGGACAGCGCGTGCAGCGACACGGCCGACGCATGGGCCAGGCCGAGCCGGCCGAGCAGGTCCCCGGCCCGCCGGGCCGACTCCTCCCGGTCCAGTCCCGCGGTCCGGGCCAGGCCGAGCAGCCACCGCTGGAGCGGTATCCGGGGCAAGGTGCCAGCTCGTTCGGGGGCATAGCCGACGGAACCGGGCCGGACGCTCGCGCTATCCGCGGGCAGCAGCCCGGCCGCCGCGGCCAGCAGCGTGCTCTTCCCTGAGCCGTTCGGCCCCTCGACCGCCACCACGTCGCCCGGCGCGGCCGCCAGCGTCACGTCCCTGGCCACCACCACGCCCCGGGCCGCCCGCAGCCGGCGGGCCCGCACGACCAGGACGGGATCACTCACCGCCGGTGAGCCGGGCGTAGAGTTCCTGGTAGCGGGCCTGGGTCGCCGCCACTAGGTCATCAGGGATCGCCGGGCCGGGCGGCCGTCGGTCCCAGTCCAGGCCGGCTGACCAGTCCCGGACGAACTGCTTGTCCAGCGATCGCTGCGGGCGGCCCGGCTGCCACTCCGACGCCAGCCAGAACCGCGACGAGTCCGGCGTGAGCACCTCGTCGGCCAGTACCAGCGTCCCGTCCGGGAGCAGGCCGAACTCCAGCTTGGTATCCGCGATCACGATGCCGCGCGCGGCGGCCAGTTCGGCGCCCCGGCGGTAGACCTCCAGCGTGGCGCGCCGTAGCTCGGCCGCCACCGGCCCGCCCACGACCTCCACCACCTCGTCGTACGTCAGAGGTTCGTCGTGGCCGGACGCGGCCTTGGTGGTGGGAGTGAAGACCGGCTCGGGCAGCCGGGATCCCTCCGCGAGGCCGGGCGGCAGCGGCACGCCCGAGATCGTGCCGGTCTCGCGGTAGGAGGTCAGGCCCAGGCCGGCCAGGTAGCCGCGGGCGATGCACTCCACCGGCAGCATCTCCAGTCGCCGGCACCGGATGGCCCGGCCCGCCCATTCGGCGGGAACGTCGGTGCCGGAGATCACGTGATTGGGAACCACGCTACCGAGCTGACCGAACCACCACAGTGACAGCTGGGTCAGTACCCGCCCCTTGCCTGGGATCGGTGTGGGCAGCACCACGTCGTAGACGCTCACCCGGTCCGACGCGACCATGATGAGATCGTCGCCGTCGGCGTAGAGCTCCCGGACCTTCCCGGAATGCACCAGTTCCAACCCGCGCTCCTCCCGATCTCCTGCCAGGACGGGCAGCCCGGCGAGGACGGGGCCAGCGTACTAGGGCCCGGCAGGCGTACCATCAGCGCTATGGCGGACCTTGAGGTTGAGTACCTCCAGGTGCAGACGACGACCGATTCGCGGGCCGAGGCGATGGAGCTCTCCCGCACCGCGGTCGAATCCCGGCTGGCCGCGTGCGCGCAGGTGGCTGGCCCGGTGACGTCTACCTACTGGTGGGAAGACACCCTGGAGCGCGCCGAGGAATGGCTCGTGCTGCTCAAGCTCCCGGCCGACCGGTACGACGAGCTCGCGGCCTTCCTCACCGAACGGCACAGCTACGACGAGCCGGAGATCATCGCGCTGCCCATCCTGGCGGGCTCGGCCGCGTACCTGACCTGGATGCGAGACGAGACCCGCCGCCCCCAGGACGCCTTAAGCCGAGCGGCCCTGCCTAGGGTGAGGGCGGCACGTTCCAGGACGTGATGACGTGCGTGGCGTGCTCGGTGCCGAGCGTGCTGACCGTCCCGGTGTCCAGCTTGAACAGCCGCCCGGCGGCCGGGTCGAGCAGCAGGTAGCAGGCGGTCAGCACCCGCAGCGCGTGGCCGTGCGAGACCAGCGCGACGTCCCCGCCGTCCAGCAGCGGGACGACCCGGGCCAGCAGCCGGCCCACCCGGTGGGCCACCTGCTCGATGCTCTCGCCGGCGTGCGCCGCGTCACCGGGGATCACGCCGTCGCGCCACAGGTCCCAGCCGGGCCTGGTTTCCTGGATCTGCGGCGTGGTCAGCCCCTCGTAGCCGCCGTAGTCCCATTCCCACAGGTCGGCGTCGGGCTGGGCGTTGCTCAGGCCGGCGAAGGCCGCGGTCGTCACCGCCCGCCGCGCGGGGCTGGTGAAGACGGCCACGATGTCCCGCCGGGAGAGCATCGGGGCCAGCGCCTTGGCCGCCGCCTCCCCCTTGGGGGTGAGCGGGATGTCAGTCCGGCCGGTATGCTTCCCGGTCAGGCTCCACTCGGTCTCGCCGTGCCTCAGCAGGATCAGGTCACCCATGGCTCAGCAACTTACTCAGAGCAGTTTGCGCAGCGCGAGCAGGTCCCGCATGCTGGCGTGGACCTGGACCCGGCCGGCGATCCACATCCGGGCGATGTTGGCCGGGGTGGCGGACAGCGAGACGACATCGTCGCTGTTGGCGGTCAGCCTGATGTCAGCCGGCGGGTCGTCCGGCTTGGCCTCGGTTACCGGTGTGGCTCCGTTATCGGTGAACCTGGTCACGAACGTCACGCCTAGATCGGTCACGTGGCAGCTCATCGAGCGCTGGCCGAAGTAGCTGGCCCGGTCCGCCGGGCTCATCTCGGTCAGTCGCCCGCTGAGGGTCTGCAGTGCCTCACGGCACTCCTCGGCTGAAGCCATGCGCGCCTCGCTCTAGTTGGCATCGGACGGTAGCGTTTCACGCGGAGGGTAGCGCACTTGAACGACGAATACCCAGACCAGGGTATTGAGGATCAAGGTCAAGATCCCTATACCGAACGAGGCAGGGTCCCCGTGGACCCCGACGACCACGCGCCACGCTCGGCCGCCGGGCTGCCGCCCACGGGCGATGACCGGGTGGACGCGGCCGTGGGCGGCCTCGGCCGCCTGGCCGGGCGCCCGGTCGACGAGCACGTCGCCGTGCTCGAGGAGGTGCACGGACGGCTCAGGGACGTCCTGGGCGAGCTCAACGAGGGATCGCCTTGACCGCAACCCGCGTACGGCTCGACGCCGAGCTGGTCAGGCGCGGCCTGGCCCGGTCGCGGGAGCAGGCCGGCGAGCTGGTGGCGGCCGGCCGGGTGACGGTGGCCGGCCAGCCCGCGGCCAAGGCCGCCACCCAGGTGAGCAGGGACGCCCCGATCGCCATCGCGGACACCTCGGATCCGGGCTATGTCTCCCGCGGCGGGCACAAGCTGGCCGGGGCGCTGGCGGTATTCGCTCCGCTGGGCCTGACCGTGGCGGGCCGGCCGTGCCTGGACGCGGGGGCGTCCACCGGCGGGTTCACCGACGTGCTGCTGCGGGCCGGCGCCGCGCACGTGGTGGCGGCTGACGTGGGCTACGGACAGCTGGCCTGGTCGCTGCGGACCGACCCGCGGGTCACCGTGCTGGACCGGGTCAACGTGCGGTCCCTGGAGGGCGTGAGCCCGGTCCCGGAGCTGGTCGTCGCCGACCTGTCCTTCATCTCGCTCACCCTGGTGCTCCCGGCCCTGGCCGCCTGCGCCGCGCCCGGCGCGGATTTCCTCCTGCTGGTCAAGCCGCAGTTCGAGGTGGGCAAGGGACGGGTCGGCGCGGGTGGCGTGGTGCGCGATCCGGCCGATCGCGCGGACGCGGTGCGGAAGGTGGCCGCCACGGCGGGGCAGCTCGGCCTGGGCGCGCTGGGGGTCACCGCCAGCCCGCTGCCCGGACCCGCCGGTAACGTGGAGTACTTCCTATGGCTGCGCACTGGCGCGCCGCCGCTGGACGAGGAACAGCTGGAGCTGGCTATCGAGGAAGGACCCAGCTAGTGGGACAGCGGACGGTGCTGGTGACGGCGCACACCGGGCGGGAAGCCGCGCTGCGCAGCGCCCGGTTCGTGGCTGAGCGGCTGATGACCGCGGGCATCGCCGTCCGTACCCTCGCCGGCGAGTTCAGCTCCCCGGGTGCGGAGGAGGTCCCGGTCGGCGCCGGGGCGGCGGAAGGCGCGGAGTTCGTCATCGTCCTCGGCGGTGACGGCACCCTGCTGCGGGCCGCCGAGTTCTCCCGCCCGGCCCAGGTGCCGCTGATCGGGGTGAACCTCGGCCACGTCGGGTTCCTCGCCGAGGCGGAGCCGGACGGGCTGGCCGATACCGTCGACCATCTGGTAGCGGGGGAGTACGCGGTCCAGGAGCGGATGACCATCGACGTGACCGTCCGGGCCAACCGGGAGGTCCTCGCGTCGACCTGGGCGCTGAACGAGGCCACCGTCGAGAAGGCGGCCCGGGAGCGGATGATCGAGGTCATCACCGAAGTCGACGGCCGCCCGCTGTCGCGCTGGGGCTGCGACGGGGTGGTGTGCTCGACCCCCACCGGGTCGACCGCCTACGGGTTCTCCGCGGGCGGGCCGGTGGTCTGGCCCGAGGTGGAGGCGCTGCTCATGGTGCCGATCAGCGCGCACGCGCTGTTCGCCCCGCCGATGGTGGTCTCGCCCCGGTCGGTGCTCGCGATCGAGCTGATCGTGGCGTCCGAGACATCGGGGGCGGTTTTGTGGTGCGATGGTCGACGTAAAGTCGATCTGCCAGCCGGGGCCCGGATCGAGGTCCGCCGCGGGGCACTGCCGGTCCTGCTCGCACTGGTGCAGGCGCCCGGCGCCCGCGTCGGGAACTTCACCGACCGGCTGGTGGCGAAGTTCGGCCTGCCCGTGGCCGGCTGGCGCGGTCGTACCTGGGAGGACACAGGCAAGCATGCTTGAGGAAGTCCGGATCACCGGCCTCGGCGTCATCGACGACGCCGTGCTCGAGCTCTCGGCCGGGTTCACGGCGCTGACCGGCGAGACCGGCGCCGGGAAGACCATGGTCGTGACGGCGCTCGGGCTGCTTTTCGGCGGCCGGGCCGACCCGGCGCGGGTGCGCCCGGGTGCGGCGCGGGCCGCGGTGGAGGGACGGCTGCTCGTCTCCGCCGACGTGGCGCGCGAGGTCGAGGAGGCCGGGGGAGATCTCGACGACAACGGGTCCTCGCTCGTGCTCAGCCGCTCGGTCTCGGCCGAGGGCCGATCGCGGGCGTTCGCGGGCGGCCACTCGGTCCCGGTGTCGCTGCTTCAGGTGCTGGCCGATGACCTGGTGGCCGTGCACGGCCAGTCGGATCAGCAGCAGCTGCTCAAGCCCGGGCGGCAGCGCGACGCGCTGGACCGGTTCGGCGGCCCGGAACTGGCCACGGCCCTGTCCGGCTACCGCCGGGTGTACAACCGGCACCGCACGGTCCGCGACGACCTCGAGGCGCTGAGGCAGGCGGAGCGGGAGCGCGCGGCCGAGGCGGAGACGCTGCGGCTCGGCCTGGCCGAAGTGGAGGCGGTCTCCCCGGTGGCCGGCGAAGACACGGCGCTGCTGGCCGAGGAGGAGAAGCTGGCGAACGCCGACGCGCTGCAGGCCGCGGCCACCACCGCGCACGAGGCGCTGCTCGGCGACCCCGTCTCGGCGTCGGTCGACGCCACCGACGTGGTGACGCTGCTCGGCGTCGCCGGGCGGGCCCTGGAGGCGGTCCGCTCGCACGACGCGCTGCTGGCCGGGCTGGCCGACCGGCTGTCCGAGGCCAGCTACCTGATCTCGGACGTGGCCGGGGAACTCGCCTCCTACACCGAGGCGCTGGACGCCGACCCGGCCCGGCTGGCCGCCGTGCAGGAACGCCGCGCCGCGCTGGGCCGGCTGGTCCGCGCCTACGGGGCGGCCGCGGGCGACGTGGCCTCCGTCCTGGACTGGGCCAAGCACGCGTCGTCCCGGCTGGCCGAGCTGGAGGGGGACAACGACAAGATCGCGGCCCTGGCCGCCGAGGAGGCCTCCCTGCAGGCGGAGGTGACCACCCTCGCGGCCCGGCTGACCCAGCTGCGCACCGCCGCCGCGAAGCGGTTCGCGGCGGAGGTGACCGCCGAGCTGACCGCGCTGGCCATGCCGCACGCCTCGCTCACCGCCGTGATCAGCGAGCTGGACGCGCCCGGACCCTACGGTGCCGACGACGTGGAGATCAGGCTGGCCGCGCACCCCGGCGCGCCGCCGCTGCCGCTGAACAAGGGCGCCTCCGGCGGCGAGCTTTCCCGCGTCATGCTGGCCATCGAGGTGGTCTTCGCCGGCGCCGACCCGGTGCCGACGTTCGTCTTCGACGAGGTAGACGCCGGCGTCGGCGGCAAGGCCGCGGTGGAGATCGGCCGGCGGCTGGCCCGGCTGGCCCGTTCCTCGCAGGTGATCGTGGTTACCCACCTGCCGCAGGTGGCCGCGTTCGCGGACAACCACCTGGTGGTCCAGAAGTCCGACGACGGCCTGGTCACCGCCAGCGGCGTCATGCGGCTGGACCAGGGTGCCCGGGTCCGCGAGCTATCCCGGATGCTCGGCGGCCTGGAAGACTCCGAGCACGGCCAGGCCCACGCCGAGGAACTCCTAGCCGTAGCCGCCCAGGAGCGCCGCAAGCCCGCCTGACCGCCGGGCACCCGGCCGGCCACGTTTCCTTGCCCGGGCCAGCCGATTAACCATGAAAGCCACATATCAGGCTAGCGAAATTCAGTGGTTGCGGCGTTCTACCGCCTCTATTAGGTAGGGTGCCACATTCATTGAAACGCTAGCTGGCCTGGGCGCGGCGGGCCCGGAGGCTGCGGTTCTTGAGCCGGTTGCCGCACGAGGCCATCTCGCACCAGGCGCCCTGGCGGCTGCGCGAGCCGTCGTAGAAGGCCCAGCGGCAGTCCGGGTTGCCGCACAGCTTGAGCCGGTCCCAGCTGCCGTCGGCCTGCGCGTCGCGGACGGCGAGCAGCAACCCGGCCAGGCCGTCGGCCAGCCGCTTGGCGCCACCGCCGGTCCCGAGCGCGACCAGGCCGTCCGCGCTCACCTGGAGCCGGAGCGCGGCCTGGCTCGTCACCCGCTCCAGCGACCGTAGTTCGGCCTCGGTGAGCGGCGGCCCGCCGGTGTTGCGGCCGATCATGGTGCGCAGGCTCTCCCGGACCGCGCGGGCCAGCCGCAGGTCCGCGTCGAAGCCCGCCTGGTCCGCCTCGCGCAGGCCCGCGTCGGCCAGCCAGGCCCGGGCCTCGTCGGCGTGGGCCAGCACGTCGGTGTTCAGGTCCAGGTCGAGAGTGTCGACGAAGGCCTGGACGGGCAGCAGCGGCGGCGGCGCCAGCTTGCTCTCGAGGTGGGACGCCCACGACGGCAACGTCATACCGCTCAGGCTAGCCGTCATGTTCCTCAGCTCGCTTGTGCACCCGGCACCTTCCTTCGTGACCGCTTAAAGAGTTTCACTAGTCACTCATGACCGCTATGATTAGTTTACTGGTCATGTTCCTAGGAGGCGACGTGCGATGCATGTCCTGCTCGATGACGACCTCGGCCGCCTGACCGTTCAGCGGGTGTCGCCCTGGCACCGGCTGCTGGCCCGGGTCCTGGCGGCCCGCCTGGACCTTCAGCTGGCCAGCGGTACCAGGCCGGAGGCGAATGCGCTCCTGGCGGCCCGGGCCATGTTCCTGACCTCCGCCCGGTACCGCCGGGCCCTGGCCACGAGCCTGCGGCGGATGCTGGCGGCATCCGCAGTCCAGCTCGCCAGCCCGCATCCGGTGGCCGAGGCGCGGTCACCCCGGGCGGCGCTCAAGCCTCACTTCCCGCTACGCCGGGACCTGATCGCCGGGTCAGCACGCGAGCTGTCGGGGCTGGCCAGCTGCCTCACGGCGCCCCGCCCGGTTCCGGCTCGCGGGGTCGCGCTGGTGAGCCAGCTGCTGACCGACGGCTGCGGGCCCCTGTACCGGGCAGGTGCCCGGGAGGACCTGGGCGGCCTGATCGACCGGGCCTCCGAGGCGCTCGCCAGCTAGCCGCTCGGTGCTGGTCAAGCCGTTCTGGGCGCCGGGCAAAAAAGGATTGGAGTGAGCCGCGCGGCTATGGCATCCTGAAGAGGTCGAGGGGCGCTGCGACGGGTTACTCCGCCACGCTCGACACCCGCTCATCGGCAAGGGCGCCTCATAGCCGATGGAGGCAGTCATGACCGTAGTCGGTCGCGTCGTTGCGCTGTGGCGGTACCCGGTCAAATCAATGGCCGCCGAAGGGCTGGCCCACGTCGAGGCTTCGTGGCACGGCTTCGCGGGCGATCGTCGGTGGGCGTTCATCCGCGACGGGCAGGTGCGCAGCGGCTTCCCGTGGCTGACGATCAGGGAACAGCCTGAGCTGGCCCGCTACCGGCCTCGCCTGGCCGAACCCGACCGCCCCGGCGCCTCCCCGACGCTGGTGCGCACCCCCGCTGGCGGCGAACTCGACGTGGCCGACCCGGCGCTGGCCGCCGAGCTTGGCCCGGGCGTGCGCGTCATCAAGCAGGACCGCGGTGTCTTCGACACGATGCCGCTGTCGCTGCTGACCACGCAGACCCTGGCCGCCCTCGGCCAGCTGGCCGGGGCCGACCTGGCGGCCGGGCGGTTCCGGCCCAACCTCCTCGTGGAGGCCACCTCGGGACCTGGCTTCCCGGAGGACGCGTGGGTGGGCCGGGTGCTGCGCGTCGGCGGCCTGCGGATGCGGGTGGATATGCGCGACCAGCGGTGCGTGATGGTCACCATAGACCCGGTGACCCTGGCCAGGAACCCGGCGATCCTGCGCGCCATAGCGCGCGAGCGCGACGCCAGGCTCGGGGTCTACGGCTCGACCGTGGAACCGGGCCAGATCGCCGTGGGCGATCCGGTCGAGCTCGAGGCCTAGGGCCTTTCGCAGCGCGAAATAGTGCGGCCGGGTTGTATCACGGGGGTCGGCCGGCGCTCCGGCTTGTTGAGGGGCGCCCGCAGTTGCACGGGCGCTGGCTTCCCGGTCGCCGGAACAACTCGTGTCGGCGACCGGGCAGCCGGGGATAGCCGGCGGCCCCCCAGGTGAGAAGGAGGCCCGCGATGCGTTCCGCGCCCTACGACCTGAGCCCAGGTTCCGCCTGGGCCGACGCGCTTTTCGCTTCGGCGCTGCAGCGCTCCGATGACCCGAGCGCCGCGCAGGTCAGGCTGGCGATCGCCGCCGTGACCGGCACGCTCGGGTCCGCGGGCTGCGCTGCGCGGGTCGCGCAGGAGTACGGCGACCACCACGAGCTGGCGGCCGCCCGGATGCGGTGGGCACGGACGGCGGTGGCCGGCGCCTTCGGCGGATCGTCCGGGTCGTGCCCGGCTCCGGGCATCAGGGCCAGCCGACCGAGATCTCCGCGGAATCGGTCAGCCGCAGCTTACGTCTGACCCGCTCATAGAACGTGCCGTGCCCGAGCCGCACGACGTGGGCGGCGGCCGGACGGGGCCGCAGTTCGATCCGGTCGCCCGGGTCCACGTCGGCGGCCACGATGCCGTCGGCCTCGACCGCGAGCCGGCCGCTGCCCGGCAGGACCTGCAAGGTCAGCTCGTCGTTGACCGAGACGACGAGCCCGCGGTTGTAGGCCGAATGCGGCGCGGCCGGCGTGACCAGCAGGGCTTCCACTGCCGGGCTCACGATGGGGCCGCCCGCCGAGAAGCTGTAGGCGGTCGATCCGGTCGGCGTGGCCACGACGATCGCGTCGGCCGTGTAGCTGACGAACCGGCGGCCCGCGGCCTCCACCGCGATGGCGGCGGTCTTGTGCCCCGGGAAGCGGACGAACGCGATGTCGTTGAACGCGGTGATCAGCTGGTCCCCGATGGCGGCGTCGACGGCCAGGCGCGGCTCGGTGGTGAACTCGTGGTTGTCGATCGCGGACAGCGCTCCGGCCAGGTCGGGCACGTCGACCTCGGCCAGGAACCCCAGCTTGCCCAGGTTCACCCCGAGGACCGGGAAGCGCTGCCGGTCGGCCAGCCGCATGGCGCGCAGCATCGTGCCGTCGCCGCCCAGGCTGACGATCAGGTCCGACCGCTGCCGCATTTCCTCGGCGCTCACCGCCTCGGCAGTGCACACGATCCGGCGGACCTCGTCCTGGATGCCGAGGACCTCGATCTCGCGGCGGGCCGCCCAGTCCAGGATCGACTTCACCGCCCCGCTGCAATCCCGCTGGGGGTGCAGCACCATGCCGAGTACGTGCATTTGAGCAAGCTACTACGGCGACTCCGTCCCGGCCGGGGGCGGGGTCAGACGGGGGAAGGGAACCGTGTCGGGTGCCGCCGGGTGCGGCGCCCGGGCCAGGCGCAATGTCCGGCTGAGCCGGGTGAGCATGCCGCGGGCCGAGGCGTCGGCGCTCTGGGCGAGCAGGACGCGCCATTCGGCGGCCCCGGCCCGGCCGGCCCGGGCGATCCCGGTTTAGCGTTAGGAGCATGGCGAAACTCAGGGTGCTGTTCGTCGGGGGCAGCGGGATCATCAGCTCGGCGTGCTCGCGGGTCGCGGTCGACAGCGGTATCGACCTGTTCGTGCTGAACCGGGGGCGCAGCGCCGTCCGGCCGCTCCCGCCGGGGGTGAGCATGCTGCGGGCCGACATACGGGAACCGGACTCCGTTCGGGCTGAAATCTCTGATCTTGCGTTCGATGCGGTAGTCGACTGGGTGGCGTTCACTCCCGGGCATGTCCGCACCGACATCGAGCTGTTCCGCGGGCGGACCGCGCAGTACGTGTTCATCAGCTCCGCCTCGGCCTACCAGACGCCGCCCGCGCGGGTGCCGGTCACCGAGTCCACGCCGCTGCGCAACCCGTACTGGCGGTACTCCCGCGACAAGATCGCCTGCGAGGACCTGCTCGTGGCGGCCTACCGGGAAGAGGGGTTCCCGGCCACGATCATCCGGCCCTCGCATACCTACGACCAGACGTCGGTGCCGTTCGACGGCGGGTGGACGGTGCTGGGCCGGATGCTCGCGGGCAAGCCCGTCGTCGTGCACGGCGACGGGACGTCGCTGTGGACGCTGACCCACCACGACGACTTCGCCCGCGCGTTCGTCCCCCTGCTGGCCCACCCGCGGACGATCGGCGAGGCCATCCACATCACCTCCGACGACGTGCTCACCTGGAACCAGATCGCGGAGACGCTCGCGGCGGCGCTGGGAGTGACCGCGCGGCTGGTGCACGTGCCGTCGGACGCGATCGCGGCGGCCGACCCGGAATGGGGCGCGGGACTGCTGGGTGACAAGGCGCACTCGATGGTGTTCGACAACGCCAAGCTGCGCAGCCTGGTGCCTGGCTGGCAGGCGGTGATCCCGTTCGAGCAGGGCGCCCGGGAGATCGCCGGGTGGTACCTGGCCGACCCGGCGCGGCAGGTCACCGAGGCCAGACTGGACGCGACGATGGACAAGCTCGCCACGGCCTGGACGGCATGACCACGACGGTGCGGGACGTCGTCGCGGTGGCCCGCGGGCTGGCCGACGACGTGCTGTTCCCCGGCGCGATGCGGGTCGACGGGCTGGATGCGATCCCGGCCGCCCACTTCGACGCGCTCGCCGCGGCGGGCCTGTACGGGGCGCCGGTGCCGGCTGAGGCGGGCGGGCTCGGCCTGGACCTGGCGGCTTCCTGCGCGGTGGTCGAGGAGCTGGCCAGTGGCTGCCTGGCCACCACGTTCGTCTGGATGCAGCACCGCGGCCTGGTCATGACGCTGGCCGCCGAGGGCACTCCCGCCGTGCTGCGCGACCGGTGGCTCGGGCCGGCCTGCCGGGGCCAGGTCCGCGGCGCGATCGCGCTGGGCGGCCTGCTGCCCGGGCCGCCGCGACTGCGCGCGCGGCCGTCGGGTGACGGGTGGCGGCTCGACGGCGAGGCGCCCTGGGTCACCGGATGGGGGCTGACCGACCTGCTGCTGGTCGCGGCCCGGGGCCCGGGCGACAGCATCGTGTCGCTGATCCTGGACGCGGCCGCCCAGCCCGGGCTCGCCGTGACTCGCGAGCGGCTCGCCGCCGTCAACGCGAGCGCCACCGTCCGGCTCGGCTTCGACGGCGTCCTGGTCCCGGGGGAGCGGCGGGCCGGCCAGGCGCCCTTCGACCCGGCGGAGAGCATGCGGCCCGACCGCCTGCGGATCAACGGCTCGCTCGCCCTCGGCCTGGTCCTGCGGTGCGTGAGGATGCTCGGCCCCGGGCCGCTGGACGACGAGCTGGCAGCGTGCCGGAAGCAGCTCGACGACGCTCTCGTGACCGGCTTCGACGCGATGGCGCAGGCCCGGGCGGCGGCCTCCGAGCTGGCCGTGCGGGCCGCGGCGGCGCTGGCGGTGCAGGTGGGAAGCCGGTCGGTCAGCGTCGACCAGCACGCGCAGCGGCTGGTCCGCGAGGCCATGTTCCTGCTGGTGTTCGGGTCGCGGCCCGGGATCAAGAACGCCCTGCTGCGGCGGCTGGGGGCCATCGAGGGCTGAGCCGGGTTCTGCGCCGGCCGCTCAGGCCGGCAAAGCGCCGAGCACGGCCGGGACGAGCGGCCCGGCGTCCGGCACACGGCTCCGCACGTACGCGGCGATCGGTTCCGCGTCCGGCACCCGGAGCTGGCCTTCGAAGTCGTGCCTGGTGACGGAGGTGAACTGGGAGCGCAGCAGCTGCTCGCCGGCGTCCAGGCTGAGCTGCTCGCGCGGCCGGACCGGCGGGCGGCCCAGGCTGGCCAGGGCCTTCGTGATGAGGGCGCGCAGCTCCCGCAGGTGATCCGTCCCGTTCAGGCCGACGATCACCTGCCCGCCCGGCCGGGTGATCCGGCGCAGTTCCCGCACCGCGCGGTCCGCATCCGGGACGTGGTACAGCATGTGCATAGCCAAGGTGAGGCCAGTCGCCGCGTCCCGGACCGGCAGCGCCATCGCGTCCGCGACCATCAGGCTGGCCCGCGGCGCCCCGCTCCTGGCCGCGAGCAGCATGCCCGGCGACATGTCCGCGCCGAGCACCGGACCCGCGTGCCCGCGGCGCGCGAGCTCGGCCAGGTAGCGGCCGTTGCCGCAGCCGACGTCGGCGACGACCTCCGCGCCGCCGAGGGCGGCCAGGCTGAGCGTCGCGCGGGCCAGGTCTATCCGCGGCTGCTGGTAGGCGTAGACGGACTGCCGCGCGGACAGGTTGACGTCCGTCTTGTACTGGGATTCCCGCAGGTAGTCCTGATCCGTCCAGGGGTCCCAGGCTGGATCAGGGTCGGTCACGCGGTCCTCAGCGGGCCGATCCGCCGGCGATCTCGTAGGACCAC
>Ga0136846_1209578_pt1 | contig 14112 bp, 11 predicted proteins | sample HopSoiMetagenom2_FD_96841 | JGI IMG/M metagenome (GOLD analysis project Ga0136846, IMG submission 96841) | Grasslands soil microbial communities from Hopland, California, USA - 2 Assembly 2016 (version 4) | ecosystem: Environmental > Terrestrial > Soil > Grasslands | place: USA: Hopland...
CCTCGAGCCCGAGCAAGTTCGTCATCGCCCTCGTGTTCGTGGGCCTGGGCTTCCTGATCGTGGCCGCGGCCGCCTGGCTCGGCCGCGGGAATCCCGTCTCGCCGTGGTGGCTGGTGGCCGTCTACTTCTGCCACACCGTCGGGGAGCTGAGCCTGAGCCCGGTCGGCATGAGCGCGGTGACCAAGCTCGCGCCGGCGCGTCTGGTGGGCTCCATGATGGGCGTGTGGTTCCTGTCCATCTCGCTCGGGAACTTCATCGGCGGGCGCGTGGCCGGGCTCTTCGAGACCTTCCCCCTGCCGCGGATCTTCGGCGCCGTCTTCCTCACCACCACCGCCGCCGCCCTCGTCCTCGCCCTGCTCGTGCGGCGGATCCGCGGCCTCATGAGCGGCGTGCACTGAAGACCCGGCGCGGGGTTGTGCGCGGGGCGGTCCCCGGGCGCCGGCGGGGGTGCTAAGGTGGCTCTTGCCATGGTGCCAGTGATGAGCGGCGTGACCTCCGGACCCGACGTGCCGATGATCCTCGTCGTCGACGACACCCTCGACGCGCGCGAGCTCTACGCGGAGTACCTGCGGATCGCGGGCCTGCGCGCGGAGGTGGCGGAGGACGGGCTCGACGCCCTGACCAAGGCGCAGGCCCTCCGGCCGAGCGCCATCATCATGGACCTGGCCATGCCCCGCATGGACGGTTGGGAGGCCACCCGGCGCCTGAAGCAGAACCCGCTCACCCGCGACATCCCGATCATCGCCCTCACCGGCCACGTCATCGAGCGCTCGCGCGAGCGGGCCATCGAGGCGGGCGCGGACGGCTACCTCACCAAGCCCTGCTTCCCGGACAGCCTGCTGGCCGAGGTGCAACGCGTCATGCGGGAACCCCGCCGGCACTGACCGCGGGGGCCGGCCTTATTGGCGGGTGCCGCCCACCGTCATCTCGGAGACGAGGATCGTCGGCAGGCCCACTCCCACGGGCACGTTCTGGCCGGCCTTCGAGCACACGCCCACGCCCTCGTCGAGCTTGAGGTCGTGGCCGATGCGCGTGACCCTGGTCAGGATGTCGGGACCGTTGCCGATCAGCGTCGCGCCCACCACCGGCGGCCCGATGTGGCCGTCCTCGATCAGGTAGGCCTCCGTCGCCGAGAACACGAACTTGCCGCTCGTGATGTCCACCTGTCCCCCGCCGAAGTGCTTGGCGTAGAGACCGCGGGGGACGGAGCGCACGATCTCGGCGGGGTCCTCCTGGCCGGCCAGCATGAACGTGTTCGTCATGCGTGGCAGCGGGATGGATCCGTAGCCCTGGCGCCGGCCGTTGCCGGTGGCCGTCATCTTCATGAGGCCGCTGTTGAGGCGGTCCTGCAGGTAGCCGCGCAGGATCCCGTCCTCGATGAGGACCGTCCGCCCGGGCACGTTGCCCTCGTCGTCGACGTTGAGGCTTCCCCGGCGGTCCGGGATGGAGCCGTCGTCCACCACCGTCACCCCCGCCGCGGCCACACGCTGGCCGATGCGGCCGGAGAAGGCGGACGTGCCCTTGCGGTTGAAGTCGCCCTCCAGGCCGTGGCCGACCGCCTCGTGCAGGATGATGCCGGGCCAGCCGGGGGCGAGGACGACCGGCATCGGCCCCGCCGGCGCTTCGCGCGCGGAGAGGAGCGTGATGGCCATGCGCGCGGCCTCGCGGGCCCAGTCCTCCGGCGGCTTCGTGTCGAAGAACTCGGGGCCCATGCGCCCGCCTCCGCCGGCCATGCCCTCGCGCCGCACCGATCCCTCGCGCGCGATGACGGAGACGCGGATGGAGAAGAGGGGCTGGACGTCCTCGGCCAGGATGCCCGCGGAATTGGCGATGCGGACCTTCTTGGTCTCGTCGGTGAGGGTGGCCACGACCTTCTCGATGCGCGGGTCGTAGGCGCGCGCGGCGCGATCGGCCCGCTCCAGGAGGGCGATGCGGGCGGAGAGGTCGAGAAGGGAGACGGTGTGCGCGCCGTAGCGGCGGTCCACCGGGGCCGGGGAGACGGCCTGCGGCGGAACCGTGCGCGTGTCGGCCGCGATGTGGGCGGCGGTGCGCGCGGCGCGGGCCATCGCGTCCGGCGAGAGATCGTCGGTGTAGGCGTAACCGGTCCGCTCCCCCGCGACCACCCGCACGCCGAGCCCGCAGGTCACGCCGGCGGAGGCGGTGCGGATGATGCCTTCCTCGAGCAGGAGGGCGGAGGTGCGGTGGTGCTCGAAATAGAGGTCCGCGAACTGTCCGCCCCGCTCGAGGGCGAGCGAGAGCAGCCCCTCCATCTCCGGGACGGAAACGTCCGCGGGCACCCGTGCCCGGTCGTCGGTGGCCATGGTTAGAGTGTAGCCGAGCGATGGGGGCAAGCCGACCAGTGAGTGAAGTGGCGCCCGTTGCGCCACTTCACGACGGGGGGTTTCAGGGGGGGGAGTTGCCTGCATCCGAGATGGTCAGGCAATTCCCCCCCTGAGATCTACGACGCTACCCGGTTCCGGCCGGCCTCCTTGGCGCGGTACAGGGCCTTGTCCGCCTCCCGCAGCAGGGCCTCCGCCCCGTCGAGCTCGGGAGCGGGCGCGGTGGCCACGCCCACGCTGATGCTCATGCGCACTTCGTGTTCGCCCGCGTGGAAGCGATGGAGCTGCACGTGCTGCCGGATGCGCTCCGCCGTCTGCTTCGCCTCCTCGCTGCCGGTGTGGGGAAGGATGGCCACGAACTCCTCGCCGCCGTAGCGGCCGAGCGCGTCCACCGCGCGCAGGCTCTCGCGCAGCACCTGCGCCATCTCCCGCAGCACGCCGTCGCCGGTGGGGTGCCCGTGCTGGTCGTTGATCCTCTTGAAGTGATCGACGTCGATCATCAGCACGCTGAACGCGCTCTGGTAGCGGCCGAGCCGGTCGAACTCGTGCTGGACGAGGTCCATGGCGTGGCGGTGGTTGAACAGGTCGGTCAGGCTGTCGCGGATGGCCAGGTTGCGCACGCGCTCGAACAGGCGGCTGTTCTCGAGGACGATGTGGGCCTGGTTGGCGACCTGGGCAAGGAAGGCCCGTGTCTCCGGAGTCATGCGGGCCACCGCCTTGCCCGTGAGCACGAGCATTCCGGCCAGGCGGCTGCCCGTCTCCACCGGGAAGCAGGCGAACGCGCCCAGCGCGCTCTCCTCCGAGCTGAGCGCGCTGTCCGGCCCCGCCATCTCGCGCAGGCGCACGCGGCCGAGCGGCGTTCCCCCGCGGGCGGCCACCACTGCCTCCAGCAGCCGCTCGCGCGCCTCCGCCACCACCGCCGGAGTCGGACGGCGGTTGAGCAGCAGCTCGACATCCATCTCGTCGTGCTCCAGGAACGCCATCGCTCCCACCGTGAACTCCACCACCCGCGACACGAGCCCCATCACCGAGATGAAGGTCTCCTCGAACTGCACGAGGCTGCGGGCGACGCGTCCGATCTCGGAGAGGATCGTGGCCTCGTAGAGCTTGCGGTCGAGGAGGTCGTTCACGCGGGAGAGGATGTCCAGCCCCGTCCGAGCGTCCGGTGCCGCCTCGCGCGGCCGCACGCCTTCCGTGGCCAGCACGTTCCGCACGAGGTCGAGGATGCGCTGCGGCTCCGAGTCCTTGGTGATGTAGTAGTCGGCGCCCGTCTCCAGGCCCCAGAACCGGTCGCCCGCCTGGTCCTTGCTGGTGAGGATCACCACCGGGATGGCCTTGGTGGTCGGCTCCGTCTTGAGCAGGCGGCAGGCCTGGTAGCCGTTCATCCTCGGCATCATGACGTCGAGGATGACGAGGTCGACGCCTTCGGCCATGGCCTTCTCGATGGCCTCCAGCCCGTCGTGGGCCACGAGGACCGAGTAGCCGGCCCCGGCCAGCATCTTCTCGATCACCCGCAGGACCAGAGGGCTGTCGTCCGCGACGAGGACCCGTGGGACCGGCACCTCACCTCCGGCCGAAATCGGTTGTGGGATAAGGGTTTCGTATCCTATCATGGACGTTTCGCGGCGCGCCGAAACCTCGACACGAGCGTCTCCTGGAGAGCCTACGGGGCGGAGGCGCGAAGGGTTCCCCTGAAACTTTCACCGCGCGCGTACGTAATTTGAGTCTTGGACGTGTCTCGCGTGACGGCGGACACACCGGCGGAAGGCAAGAGAGGGGGCGTAAAGGATGGCGGCGTCGAAGAGGACCCGGATCATCGTGGGCGTGGTGGCCGTGCTCGTCCTCGGCGGGGTCGTGGCCTACAGCGTCACCAAGGACAGCTTCAACAAGATCCCGGTGGTGATGGAGAAGGTCGCCCGGCGCGACCTCGTGTCCACGGTAAGCGCTTCCGGCGAGGTCAAGCCCAAGAAGTTCGTCAACGTGGCCGCCGACATCTCCGGCCGTATCACCGACCTCTACGTCCGCGAGGGCGACACCGTCAAGGCGGGCCAGATGCTCGCCCGCATCGACGCCACGCGGCTGCAGGCGGGCAAGGACCAGTCGGAGGCGGGCGTGCAGGCCGCCCGCGCCGACCTCACGCGCGCGGAAGCCGACGTCGAGGTTTCCCGGCTGGCCTACGAGCGCAGCAAGAAGATGCACGCGGACAAGCTCATCTCCGACCAGGAGTACGACCAGGCCGACGCCGACCTCAAGATGAAGACGGCGGCCATGGACGCGCAGAAGCGGCGCATCCGGCAGCAGGAAGCGATGCTGGCCAGCACCAGCGACGACGTGCGCAAGACGGTGGTGGTGGCGCCCATGGCCGGAGTGGTCACGAGCCTGCAGAAGGAGCAGGGCGAGTCGGTGATCGGGGCCCAGAGCTTCTCGCCGACGATCATCATGACCGTCGGCGACGTGTCCGCCTTCGAGGTGGAGATCCTGGTCGACGAGACGGACATCCGGTACGTGGCCCTCGGCCAGCCGGCGGAGGTGCGCGTGGACGCGCTCGAAGGCGTGAAGCTCGGCGGGGAGGTCACGGAGATCGGCTCCTCCGCGATCCCGCGCGGCTCCACCGCCGCCACCACCGTCACGTCCTCGAGCACCGCGAACCAGGCCAAGGACTTCAAGGTCACGGTCACCCTCAAGAACCCGCCCCCCTCACTGCGGTCCGGCCTCAACGCGACCGCGGAGATCACCACCAACAAGAAGGAGAAGGTCCTGGCCGTACCCATCCAGGCCATCGTGGTGCGGCAGCTCAACAAGCAGGGCAAGGTCATCGACCCGACGGCGCTGCAGGCCTCGGACAGCGATCCGAGCAGCGGCGGCAACGCTCCCCGGGAGAAGGGCGAGGAGAAGGAGGGGGTGTTCGTCGTGCACGACGACCAGGTCGCGTTCCGCCCCGTCAAGACCGGCATCATCGGGGAGACGCAGATCGAGGTGACGAGCGGACTGCAGGAAGGCGACGAGATCGTCACCGGGTCCTACAAGACGCTGCGCACGCTCAAGGACGAGGCGAAGGTCAAGAAGCAGGAAGACAACCAGAAGAAGAGCTGGTGGGAATTCTGAGCACCGCCGTCGCCGCCGAGCCGGCCGCGATCTCCGGCCCGGGGCCGATCATCCGCGCCGAGGACCTCTGGCGGACGTACGTGATGGGATCGGAGGAGATCCACGCCCTGCGCGGGGTGACCTTCACCATCGAGCCCGGCGAGTACGTGGCCATCATGGGTCCCTCCGGCTCCGGCAAGTCGACGCTCATGAACCTGATCGGCTGCCTGGACACTCCCTCTCGCGGCAGCTACGTGCTGCGGGGCAAGGTCGTCTCCGAGATGCAGGACGACGAGCTGGCCGAGATCCGGAACCGCGAGATCGGGTTCGTCTTCCAGACCTTCAACCTGCTGCCGCGGGCCTCCGCCCTCCACAACGTCGAGCTGCCCATGGTGTACGCGGGGGTGCCCAAGGAGGAGCGGCTGGCGCGGGCGCGCCGCTCGCTGGAGATGGTGGACCTCGGGGACCGCGTGGACCACAAGCCAAGCGAGCTCTCCGGCGGGCAGCGGCAGCGCGTGGCCATCGCGCGCGCCCTGGTCATGGGCCCCTCCATCCTGCTCGCGGACGAGCCCACCGGGAACCTCGACTCCGCCACCGGGGAGGAGATCATGCGCCTGTTCGAGAAGCTGCACCGGGAGGGCCACACCATCATCCTCGTCACCCACGAGCGCGACATCGCGGATCATGCCCATCGCACCATCCACATCCGCGACGGCAAGATCGAATCCGACGAGCGGCGAGGATGAGAGGGACCGAACAGGAGCGCGGCGCCGCGAAGCGGCGGCGCAGCGGTGGGGGGTTTCAGGGGGGGAGCGAACTCCCATCGCGGATGAGCAGTGACGTTCCCCCCCTGAGATAAGAAAGCAGGAAGGTCATGCCGTTCTCCGAAGCCATCGCCATCGCCGTCGCCTCCCTCCGCTCGAACAAGCTGCGCTCGTTCCTGACCGTCCTCGGCATCCTCATCGGCGTCTCCTCCGTCATCGCCGTGGTGGCCATCACGGAAGGCCTCGACCGCTACATCGCCGATCGCGTGCTGGAGCTCGGCTCGCAGTCCATCACCCTCCAGAAGTTCCCCGACGTCATCACGAGCCGCGAGCAGTGGCTGGAGATGCAGAAGCGGAAGGACCTCAACGTGGCCGACCTCCGCGCGGTGCAGGACGGGTGCGCGGCCTGCGCGGAAGTGGGCGGGATGTACAGCACGCGGCGCGACGTCAAGTCCGGGCGGACCACGCAGGAGAACGTGGTCATCATGGGGATCACCGAGAACGTCACCCGCATCGGCACCACCCGCGAGATCACCGCCGGCCGCCCGCTCATCGCGGACGACGTGGACCGCGGCTCGCCGGTGGCGGTGATCGGCTCCGACGTCGCGGATGCCTTCTTCCAGCACATGGACCCTCTCGGCAAGGAGATCCTGGTCGACGGGCGGCCGGTGCGGGTGGTCGGAGTGGCGGACAAGAAGGGGACCGTCTTCGGCAACAGCCAGGACAACTTCATGTGGGTGCCGATCACCCTGTTCCAGAAGTTCTACGGCACCCGGCGCTCGGTGGACATCATGGTGCAGGCCGCCTCCATGGCCCGGTTCGAGGACGCCCAGGACCAGGTGCGCGTGATCATGCGCAACCGCCGCCACCTCGGCTTCGGCAAGCCCGACGACTTCTCGGTGGAGACGGGCGAGAGCGTGCTCGAGCTGTGGCAGAGCGCCACCCGCGGCATCTACGTGGTGACGGTGGTGGTGACGGCGATCAGCCTGCTCGTGGGCGGGGTGGTGGTCATGAACATCATGCTCGTCTCCGTGACCGAGCGCATCCGCGAGATCGGCGTGCGCAAGGCGCTGGGGGCGCGCCGGCGCGACATCCTGCGACAGTTCCTCGTGGAGTCGGTGATCCTCTCGCTGTTCGGAGGGCTGCTCGGCCTGCTGGGGGCGGCCGCCTTCTCCTGGGGCCTGGCCACCGTGCTCGGCAACATCATGTCCACGACCTTCACTGCCCCCGTGCGGCTGTGGGCGGTGCTGCTCGCCCTCTTCGTCTCCACCGTGGTCGGCCTGGTGGCGGGCATCTATCCGGCCGGGCGCGCGGCCGCGCTCGATCCCGTGGTCGCCCTGCGCAACGAATGAGCGCTCTCGGCCAGCGCCTGGCCGCGCAGGGGCCCGCGCTCTCGCGCGTCTGGGAAGCGGTCCAGATGGGCCTCTCCGCCCTGCGCGCCTACAAGATGCGGGCGGCCCTGACCATCCTGGGGGTGGTCATGGGCATCATGACCGTCACCGGCATGAGCGCGATCGTGGCCGGCCTCAACAAGTCGATGGCCTCCCAGATCGAGGGGTTCGGGACGGCGGTCATCTTCGTGCGCCCGATGGGCCCGGGCGAGAACCTCTCCCACGAGGAGCGCCGCAAGCGCAAGGGCCTGTCCGAGCAGGAAGTGGAGGCGCTGACCACGCGCTGCCAGAGCTGCGCGGCGGTGGCCCCCCTGGAGTTCCCGGCCGCCCAGACCATCAAGTACGGCCGCGAGAAGGTGCAGGACGCGCAGCTCATCGGCACCACCGGCGCCTACGAGACCGTCCACGACGCCTGGGTGAGTCGCGGCCGCTTCCTCGCTCCCTCCGACGTGAGCCGCGGGGCCAAGGTGGCGGTGATCGGGTCCGAGATCGCGGAGACCCTCTTCCCCTACCTCGACCCCGTGGGCAAGGACATCACCCTCGACGGCATCCGCTTCTCCGTCATCGGGGTGATGGAGCACAAGGGCAAGTTCCTCAACTTCAACCGCGACAACCTCATCCTCATCCCGCTCGGCTCGATGGTGCGCGCGTCGTTCTTCAACTTCCTGCTCGCGGACGTGAAGGCCAGCTCGCCCGCGCAGATGGAGCGCACGCAGGACGAAGTGCGCGAGATCCTGCGCCGGCAGCGCAAGCTGAAGTTCCTGCAGAAGGACACCTTCATGATGTTCACGCAGGACACGCTCACGAACCTCTACGACCAGCTCACGGGCGGCATCTACGTGGTGATGATCGCGATCTCGTCGATCGGCCTCGTGGTGGGCGGGGTGGGCGTGATGAACATCATGCTCGTCTCCGTCACCGAGCGCACGCGCGAGATCGGCGTGCGCAAGGCCCTGGGCGCGCGCAAGCGCGACATCCGCTGGCAGTTCCTCACCGAGGCCATGACCCTGACCGCGGCCGGAGGGATCCTGGGCATCGCCATCGGCGGAGGGGTGGCCGCGCTGGTGGACAAGTTCTCGCCCTTCCCGGCCGTGCTGCAGCCGACCTGGATCGTGATCGCCTTCGCGACCTCGCTGGTGGTGGGCCTCACCTTCGGGCTGTGGCCGGCCATGAAGGCGGCCCGGCTGGATCCGATCGAGGCGTTGCGATATGAATGAGCACGCTTCGAGGAGGTCCAACCCTTGTCCGCCCAGACGCCGCCGCCGGCCGCGCTGACCGCGGCTCCCGATAAACCGCCGGATCCCGCGTCCGCGCGGCCCGCGGCCGTGGACACGCTGGTCGGCCTCTACACCGAGCCGGGAGAGACCTTCCGCGCCCTCGCCTCCTGGCCGTCGTTCGTCGTCCCCGTCGTGGGCGCCGTCCTCCTCAACGTGATCTTCACCTTCGTGTGGCTCCACAAGGCGGACCGCGTCGAGCTCTCGCGCAGGCAGATGCAGGAGGCGGGCGTCTTCGATCGCATCCCCGCCGAGCAGCACGAGGCGGTCGTGCAGCGGCAGGCGCGGATGCTGCCGTTCTTCGCCTGGGTGGGCGCCATCCTCTTCGGTCCGATCGGGCTCGTGGTGCTGTCCGCCCTGTTCCTCTTCGTCTACCGCTTCTTCTATGCCGCCTCGACGACGTTCGCGCAATCGGTGACCGTGGTCGCCTGGACCTTCTTCGCCGTCGCCCTCGTCACCACTCCCGTCATCATGCTCATCCTCGCCCTCAAGGGGGACTGGAGCGTGGACCCGCGCAACGTCGTCCAGGCCAACCTCGGGTCCGTCGTGAACAAGGCGGCGGTGCCCAAGCCCGTCCACGCCCTCCTCGATTCGTTGGACCTGTTCTCGGCCTGGACGCTCTTCCTGCTCTCCGCGGGATACGCGGCCACCGCGCGGCGGTCGGTCGGCTCCGCCGCCTTCGGCGTGCTCGCCGTCTGGGCCGTCTACGTGCTCCTGAAGATGGGCCTGGCCCTGATTTTCTAGGGCTTCCGGCGCTCGCCGCTCGCTCTGCGCATGGAGGCGGTCCAGGTTGCGAGCCGGGAGGGCGGCGGATATGATGGGGATTCCTCAGTCCGTACCGTGCGCCCCTAGCTCAGCTGGATAGAGCAACAGACTACGAATCTGTAGGTCGGCCGTTCGAATCGGCCGGGGCGCACCACCTTTCCTGCGTGGACGGGCGAGCGTCGCGCTGACGAGGCCGGAGTAGGATACGCGCGACCGAGATGGCAGGCGGTGGACCGGCGCGTGAGTCGACCACTTCCACCCAGGCGATGGCGTCGGCCAGGACTCCACCGAGCCATCCGCTCCTCTGGGTGGTCCTGCTCATCATCTTCATCATCCAGGCGACGGCGTTCCGGATTCAACGGAATGACGACGCGTTCATCAGCTACCGGTATGGGCAGAACCTCGCCCTGGGCCGCGGTCCCGTGTTCAATCCGGGCGAACGGGTGATGGCATCGACGTCGCCCGGCCATGTGCTGACCTCGGCCATCGTCTACATCATGGCGGGACGGGATCGCCTGCCGGGGTGGATGAACGTGATCGGCGTCGCGGGCTGGATCGCCCAGGCGGCCGCCGTGGCCGTGCTCCTGCGGGGGGCGCTGGGGCCATTCGCCGCGGCAATGGTCTCGCTCGCCGTCGCCGCCGGCTCCGCGGAATCCTGGAGCTGGGTCTCACTGGAGACGGACATCGCGTTCGCGCTCGCGCTGTGGGCGATCACGGCCGCCCATGAGGGCCAGTTCACGACGGCCGCGGCGTTGGCGGCCTTGGCCGGTCTGTTCCGGCCCGACGCGTACCTCGCGGCCGTTCTCATCGCCGCCCTCTGGCTCGTGATGAGCCGCCGAAAAGGAGCTCGCGCGGTCGTCGCGTTCGCGGCCCTTGCCCTGCCCTGGCCGATCTTTGCCTGGGCGTGGTTCGGAACGCCGTTCCCCGCTTCCCTGGCCGCCAAGGCCCACCGGACGCCGATCGGCGAATACGCGTGGCATGCGTTGTCGCACTCGGCCGCGGTGGTGCTGGGGCGGGGAGACATCTTCACAGTAGTCGCAGCATGGGCACTCGCCGGCGCGGGCACCCTCGTCCTGATGCGACGTGACCGGTCGCTCGCCGTGATCGCGGCCTGGCTCGTGCTCCACACGACGGCTTACATCCTCCTGCGCCCGGATGTCCTCTACACCTGGCATCTCTACCCGACGGCGGCATTGCTCGGCATCCTCGGCCTCTCTGCCGTGGCCGCGCTGGTCACGGCGCGAAGCCGCGTGCTCCGATTCGTGGGGACGGGCGCCCTGGGAGTGTTGGTCCTTCTCTATGCGGTCCGGACCGGGCAGGGCGTCCAGTACGCGCGGGCCGGCTATTGGGCTGGATCGCGGTCCTCGGTCTACGAGAGCCTCGGCCGTTTCCTTGGGGGACGCGCCGCGCCGGGCGAGCGAGTGGCCGCTCTCGAGGTCGGCACGATCGGCTATTACTCCGATCGTCTGGTACAGGACCGCTCCGGTCTCGTCACCCAGACAGGAGCGCTCGGCCCGGACGTCCGCTGGTATGTCCTCGTCGCCCACCAGTTCAAGGCCTGGAAGGACGATTCGAAGTGGAGGCCAGCCGAGGATCCGACGTGGATGGGCCGGCCCGCGATGTCCAGCTTTCGAGCGGGCCCCTTCGTGGCGTGGCTGTATCGCATCGATCGACCGTAATCCAGGCACGCCCCTCCTCACGCTCCGACGCCCACATGACGGCCGACGCGGCCCCGTGCGCGCGGCTCCGCAACGGGATGACACGATTTCCCTCCCGTTTGCGCGTCATGAGCAAAGACGGAGTCGAGCGCCGCGGGGGCGATTGGCGGCGTGACTTCGGCGCCTGCGCCGGACGCCTGGTGGCGCAGTTCCCCGAGCACAGTCACCCGCAGTCTGGAGGCGAAGCCGCAACCGCGCCCTCATCCCGAGGATGCCGGCCGCGACCAGCCTTCCGCCAATTGGAGGAAGTCGACTCATGAGCCACACGCACCGTCGTCCCCGGCGACAGATCCTGTTGCTGGCCAGTGCGATCACGGCGGCCCTGGGTGGCGCCAGCGTCTCCGCCCAGACGTTCGACGGCTTTCCCTGCCCCGGCAACGGCCCGAAGGACATCATGGTGCGCGTCGGCCCGCTGTGCGTCGACAAGTACGAGGCCTCGGTCTGGTCCCTGCCCGGCGGAAACGGCACGGCCTATCCGCAATCCGACCCACGCTACCCGGACACGTTCCCGAGCAATGGCAACTGGACTCGGCCCCTGTTCGCGGCCTCCGTCAAGAACGTGGGCCCCTCTGTCTTCTTGACCTGGTTCCAGGCCCAGCAGGCCTGTGCCCTCTCCGGCAAGCGCCTCCTCACCAACGCGGAATGGCAGATGGCGGCGGCGGGGACTCCGGACCCCGGCCTTGGCGGTGACGGCGTCAGCCAGTGCAACGCCAACACGCCGGGACCCATCGCCACCGGCCTCGCCGGCAACTGCTCCTCCCGATGGGGCGTGCACGACATGGTGGGCAACGTGCAGGAGTGGGTCGCGGACTGGATGCAGGGCCCCGGCACCGCCGCTTCGAACGGCTTCTCCATCACCAATGACTGGCATCCGAGCTTCATCGCCGTCTCCACGCCCGAGTACGGGAGCGACTCCATCAGCGGCGTGAACGGCTCCGTGCACCTGGCCGCGCCGCAAACGAGCACGCCGGCCGACAACACGCCCGACGGCCTTCCGAGCGCGATCGCGCGCGGCGGGATCTGGACGTTCGGGGAGGGTGCCGGCGTCTTCACGATGGCCATCGAGCACTCGCCGTCGTCGCTCGACAACGCCACCGGCTTCCGCTGCGCCCGTTAGCCTGAGGGCCGCCGCTGGCGGCCGGGGAAGAGACGAGCCGCCTGCCCGTCTCTTCCCCTTTCACCCTCAGCGCGGGACGGCGGGGGGGCGCCTTGGCGCCTGGCGAGCGGGGACGAACTCCACCTCGAAGGCGCGCGGCCAGAGCTTGCCGGTCAGGACGAACCGGCCGGAGGAAGGCAGGAAGGCGATGCCGTTGAGAACGTCTGCCGCCTGCGCCTCCCTCTCCGTGAGCAGCCCGTCCGCCTCGATCCAGGCCGTGACGTCGCCGGTGCGGGCGTCGATGCGGGCGATGCGCGAGGTCTGCCACACGTTGGCGTACATCGTATCGCCCACGCACTCGAGCTCGTTGAGCTGCGGCACCGGCCCCGAGGCGTCGCGGACGGACACCTCACTCTCGATCCGGAAGGTCCGGAGGTCGCGGCGCAGGAGCCGGTCGGAGCCGTTGCTCATGATGAAATGCTTGCCATCGGAGCACAGGCCCCAGCCCTCTCCGGCGTACGACCACTCGCCCTGCGAGGTCAGACCGTCGACCCTCCACCGCAACGCACGGCCGGTCGTCCAGGTCAACTGGACGAGACGTCCCTCGGCAATGGCGAGGCCCTCTCCGAACAGCGAACCGTCGAGCGCGTGCTGCGCCTCGACGGTCCCGGTGGCGAGGTCCACCCGACGCAGGGACGAGCGTCCCACGAGCCCCGTGCTCTCGTAGAGCTTGCCGGCGTGGAACACCAGTCCCTGGGTGAAGGCGCCCGGATCGTGCGGGAACGATCGCACGACCTTGACGCGCAGGGACTCGGGGGCGGCGGAGGGCCGTGAAGGAGGCGGATGGGGGCTCGGCGTCGCCGCCATCGATGTGATCGCGGCGCCGATCGCGGCGGCCAGGGGCACTCGTATCGTCATGTCCAGCCCTGTATACATCGGCTGCCTGTCTCTCGTGGCTTGCCCCCCTTCGGCAACGCGGAGGCATGCGGCCTGCTTTTGGTTGACAGCCGTGCCGCTGCCTCGTAGAGTCGCCGCCACCGATCCGTCGTCCGCCCGTTTCATATGGCTTTCCGAGGCGCTGAGGGAATGATGCAGCTCCCGCGGCTGCGGATGTCGTCCACTTGAATGGCCAAGATCGACCGCCTCGGGTGGGCGGCCGGGCTCTCGGCCATCGCCTACGGCCATCGGATCGGCCTCCGCGTGAGCGAGGCGGGCGCATTGAAGCGGGCCACGGCGAGCCTTCCGCCCGGCTGGAAGGTCGCGGCCCGACCCCAGGTGGACTGCCTCTATTCGCTCATCGTCGGCGGCGAATCGGGCAGGGTGCGGCGGTTCCACCTGCTCTACCGTGGAGCCGAGCGCCTCGCCCGGGGCCATGACCTCGAGAGCGTCCTCGAGACCCTCGAGCTGGATCTCCAGTTGCACGTGGCGGAGGTGGCCTCGTCGCGGGTCTTCGTGCACGCCGGCGTCGTGGGCTGGCGCGGACAGGCGATCGTGCTTCCCGGACGGTCTTACGCCGGCAAGTCGACCCTCGTCGCCGCCCTGGTGCAGGCAGGGGCCACCTACTACTCGGACGAGTTCGCCGTGCTCGACGACCGGGGGCGGGTGCATCCGTACGCGCGGCCACTGGTCCTCCGGCCGCGGCCGGACGAGCCCGCGGACCGGGTCTCGAAAGAGCCGTTGC
>Ga0136846_1233976_pt1 | contig 14110 bp, 10 predicted proteins | sample HopSoiMetagenom2_FD_96841 | JGI IMG/M metagenome (GOLD analysis project Ga0136846, IMG submission 96841) | Grasslands soil microbial communities from Hopland, California, USA - 2 Assembly 2016 (version 4) | ecosystem: Environmental > Terrestrial > Soil > Grasslands | place: USA: Hopland...
AAACCGCAAGCTCGATAATCCTCTCGAATTCCCCAGGATGCTCAGCTTTCTGACTTATCGAGAATGGTCCGCCAGCATCCGCGGACTGGATGCCTTTCCAGAAGAAGATTGGCCGGACATGATTCCGCTGCTTTATTACAGCTATCACGTTATGGTCGGGCTCGGGACGATCTTCATCGCGGTCATGGTCATTGCGGCGCTGCTCCTCTGGCGCGGCAAACTGTATACCTTCCGCCCCATGCTTTGGATTCTGATGATTTGCGTTCCGCTTCCCTACATCGCCAACACCGCCGGGTGGATGACCGCCGAACTTGGCCGCCAACCATGGCTCATCTATGGCCTGATGCGCACCGCTCACGGGGTTTCGCCACGCGTGGGTGCCGGCAACGTTTGGTTCACGCTCATTGGGTTCATGGGCATTTACGTCGTGCTCAGCGTGCTCTGGCTATTTTTGATCTATCGCGAAATTGAACAAGGGCCTGAACCTGAAGACAAGCGGTCTCCACGCGAAGATGCTGTAGCGATCGCCGCGGACTGAGGAGCGTACACGCACATGGGCACAGTCTGGTTCTGCCTCGTTGCCATCATGATTGCCGTTTATGTTCTTCTGGACGGCTTCGATCTCGGCGCAGGCGCCATCCACTTTCTGGTCGCCAAAACGGATTACGAACGCCGCCAGGTTTTTGCCAGCATCGGCCCTGTCTGGGACGGCAATGAAGTGTGGCTCCTCGCGGCTGGCGGCACTCTCTATTTTGCTTTCCCCGCGCTGTACGCCAGCGGATTCAGCGGATTCTATCTTCCGCTAATGATGGTTCTTTGGCTGTTGATCCTTCGCGGCATATCCATCGAATTTCGCAATCACGTTCACAGTGCTGTATGGGAACCCGTGTGGGATTTTCTCTTCTGCTCATCGAGCCTGCTGCTCGCCGTCTTTTTTGGTGCGGCGCTCGCCAACGTGGTCCGCGGAGTTCCGCTCGATTCCTCCGGCTATTTCTTCGAGCCTCTGTGGACCAATTTCGCCCTCGGCGAAGAAACCGGCATCCTGGATTGGTACACAATCCTTGTCGGCGTGCTCGCACTGGCAGCATTGGTGATGCACGGCGCCGTCTGGGTTCACATGAAGACCACCGGCCCCGTCGCCCAACGTTGCGCACGACTCACCCGACAGGTCTGGTGGGCCGTCGTCGCGCTAACTGCGCTGGTAACGGCTCTGACCTTCAAAATTCAGCCGCAGGTAAAGGAAAATTTCACCACGTACCCATGGGGATTTATTTTCCCCTTCCTTGCGGTTGCCGGACTCGCCGGTGTCCAATTCGAGATCATTAAGCGCGACGATCGCAAAGCCTTCTTCGCATCCTGCGCGTATCTGACCGGCATGCTCACCAGCGTCGTCTTTGGCGTTTACCCCATGGTTTTACCCGCGCGCAATCCCGTTTACTCGCTTACGGTTGCAAGTGCCAAGGCCGCCGACTATGGCCTGAAAATCGGACTGATCTGGTGGACTTTTGGCATCATCCTGGCCACCGGGTACTTCGTGTATGTCTATCGCAACTTCGCAGGCAAAGTATCGGTTGAAAAGGATGGACACGATCACGCCTTTGAAAGTTGACGGCACGCATCGCGCAAGGTAGCGTTGAGTTTGAACATGCTGGACCGCAACCAAAAACTCGCGCGACCTGCCATCGTCACCCTGACGATCTTTGCGCTGTTCCTGGCACCTCTATGCGGTACGCTCTGCGCCGCACCTTCCCATTGCGCACAGGCGAGCGCCATCGCTCACGCTGAAACCGAAGATTGCCATCACCTCGCGATCTCCGCTGATGATTCGGACGCCATTGTATCTCTCGCTGGCCACACAAACTGCGCGCAGCCTGAAAACGTCGCCATCCTATTCGATGGGACGAAAAAGCAGCTCACGAATTCCGGATTGCTCTCCTCCACACAAGTCGCACTAGCAGCGGCAAGCACTCTTCCGCTTGGTGCTGACAGTGGAGCCGCACCTTTGCCCGATCCCCTCCCATTTCTCGCCACCGCTCCAATCTCCACCACAACTGTTCTCCGCACCTGATTCCCTAATCCAAGCTCGCAACCTGTAGACGTGCAGTACCGTGCAGATTGGCCCCAAGCCGAAATGCGCATGCCCGGCGTTTAGATATAGCTCCGCCAAACCCAAATTCGAACAGTCCGGTTATTACTTGTAGTCCAAAATTGACGACCAAAGTCTCACGAGGAAAAACATGAGTCTGATCAACTCCCGCCGCAAATTCTTCCAGGATGCCGCCATCCTCGGTGCAGGTCTCTTCGGCGCAGGAAGCAGCGCTACGCTCTCAGCACAGGAAAGTCGCAGCGCCACGGCGTACGCCGCCCATCCTCATCGCGATTCCGCACCACTGAAACCGCAGCCCAGCGCCTCTCCTGGGCCGCCGATGATCACTCCGGACGTGGCCGATCTCCCGCACGAACTCGATGGCACCATCAAAGTTTTCCATCTCGTCGCCGAGCCGGTGCGCCGCAAAATCGCGCCCTTCAAAACCATTGACGCATGGGGCTACAACGGCTCCTGCCCCGGCCCCACCATACAAATTCAGCAAGGTGATCGCGTTCGCGTTATCTTCGAAAATCGCTTGCCTGAATCCACTTCGATTCATTGGCATGGTCTGGAAATTCCCATCCAGCAAGATGGCGCTCCGTGGATCAGCCAAAAACCTGTCGCGCCCGGCGAGAAATACACCTACGAATTCACCGTCCACCAGGAAGGCACCTTCTTCTATCACGCACACGGCGCCATGCAGGAAATGATTGGCCAGATCGGTTTCCTGATCGCTCATCCGGCTACGCCGTATAAACCCCGCGCCGATCACGATTTCGGAATCATTCTGCAAGAGTGGGCTGTTCTGCCGGGCAACACCGTCCCCAATACCGCGAACATGGAATTCAACTGGCTCACGTTCAACGGTCTGTCCGCTCCCGCAATCACGCCGATGATCGTTCGTCTGGGCAGTCGCGTTCGTCTGCGTATCGTGAACATCGGCATGGACCATCACCCGATTCATCTACATGGCAACCAGTTCGTGATGACGGGTACCGAAGGCGGCCGCGCTCCCGAATCCACTTGGTACCCAATGAACACCATCCTCGTCGGCGTCGCCCAAGCGCGCGTCGTCGAATTCGACGCCAAATATCCCGGTGACTGGATGCTCCACTGCCATCTGCCCCACCACATGATGAACAACATGATGGATCTGCTTCGCGACCGGCAGATCGAAACCGCCGATCAAACGGATTCCAAAGCCCTGAGCCAGATGCAAACGCTGGCAAACACTGTTGGCTTCGAACATGTCCATCACTCCCCCATCGCCGAAGACGCCAACAACGTAAAAGGCTTCCCGCAGGACGCCTTTATGGAAATGGGCATGGACTCAGTCGTTGCCAAGCCCGAAACCCACGGCCTTCCAGCCAACTGGAGCGCCGGAATGATGGGCATGATGAGCCTCGTTCGCGTGCTACCCGACGACAAATTCAACGAAATAATGCGCCGCAAAACTTCCAACATCCGCGAGGAGCAGCCCCAACATGAACATCACCACAACTCCTGAGCTCACCACCAGTAGCACAGGCACTCCTGTCTGTGCCCACGATGCCCACGCCGAGGCTGCATCCGCTACTGCAAAACGACGTCCGCACTATGTCCGTGACTTGCTCGGGGCTCTCGGGCGCGGGCGCGCTCCGGAATCATTTCATCTCCGCTCGGCAAAATTTCTGCTTCTTTCTTTCCTCGTCCTAACTCCCATCGCCCGCGCTCAACAACCAATGCAAATGCCACAACAACCCGCCGCGCAAACCGAACACCACCATGGCAACATCCCGCCCGTCGAACCTCATTTCCCGCAGATGGGACGCAGCCAGTCCGCCGCAGCATCGGCACTCGTCACCCTCGAGCAATTCCAAAGCCTCGCCCGCGAGCACAATCCCACGCTCAAACAAGCGGAAGCCGAGATACGCGCGGCCAACGCCCGTCGCCAGCAAGCTGGCCTTTATCCCAATCCTTCGGTTGGCTATACCGGCGACGAAATCCGCGGCGGCTCGGTCGGCGGCGGCAAACAAGGCTTTTTCGTCGAGCAAACCATCGTCACCGGAAGAAAGCTCCAGCTCGCCAAAGATGTTCTCGCACACGAAACGCAACTCGCCACCATTGAAGCGGAGGAGCAACGCATTCGCGTGGAGAGCGCCGTGAAGATGGCTTACATCCGTGTGCTTGCTGCGCAGGAACTCCTCGATACGCGCCGCGATCTCTACAATATTTCGCAGGATCGCGCGGAAACCGAGAGACGCCTGTTCAACACCGGCCAGGCGGATGAAACCGAAGTGCTCGACGCTGAAGTCGATGCGCAGCGCATGCGCACAGCCGCGCGCATGCAGGAAAACACATTGCGCGAAGAATGGCGTTCTCTCGGCGCCGTCGTTGGTCAGCCGGATATGTCAATGGCCGTCGTGGCCGGTGATCTGGAAAAAGATTGGCCGCAGTTGAACGAAGAAGAAACAGTTGAGGCCATCGCGAAACAAAGCCCCGCAGTCCGCATAGCGGGTTCCAATGCCGCTCGTGCACAAGCTTCTTTCGCACGCGCCCGGCGCGAATCGATTCCCGATATCACCGTGCGCGGCGGCATGGAATACAACGATGAGCTGCTAGGCTCTGTTCCGTTTGCAAAAGGCTGGGAAGGCATCGCCGAATTAAAGGTCGAACTTCCCTTCTTCAATCGCAATCAGGGCAACGTCGCGGCGGCTTCCGCTGACATTGAGCGCGCCAACCACGAAAAAACCCGCATCGCCCTAACCCTCCGCGATCGTGCCGCTTCCGCAGTCGACCAATATGCGAATGCTCGGCTGATGGCATCTGAGTTCCGCGACGAAATGCTTCCTCGCGCTAGAAAATCCTATGGCCTGATGGTGGAAAAATATGGCTTGATGCTGGCGAGCTATCCGCGCGTCCTCGAATCGCAGAAAAAGCTCTTCGAGCTTCAGCTCGAATACATCGGCGCGCTCGAGGGCGTCTGGACGAACGGCATTGCGCTGCAAGGTTTCCTGCTTACTGATGGGCTCGAAGCCCCGGCTACGCCCGGCGAAGTCGATCGGCCAATACGTGAAACCAACGTGCCAACTCCCGAACGCACGATGTCTCCAGGCGAGTCGATGCCAAAGCCGTAGTCGACAGATCGATCGAGCAATAAATGCAACCGATCGATGGCGCGAAGCAATACCTCGCCGGGCTCTCTGCAATTTCAAAAAGTTTGACAGCGGGCTCGAAGAACGTGGATGTCGTCACAGCAGTTTGCAATTCTGAGAATAGTGCTGGGCGGCAAATCGTGCAAAAAATAAGGGCCCCGGCTTGGGATCCGGGGCCCCAATGAACGCGTTTCGTTGCCGGTGTCGTTTTCACACCAGCGCGTGGGGTCATCCATCCTAGCTTCCCTCTCAGAGGCAGGTGGGACGATCCATAAAGCAGCGACGAGCAAGCCCCTTCCCCCTCGCTTCGTCACTTCTCTTACGGAGCGCCAGTGAAACGCGCCCACGGCCTTGACCAATGCAAGCTGCACGCCAAATATTGAAGCTACGTAACTAAAACCTAAACCTTCTTAAGTCAGCAGTTTAGCCTACATCGCGTAGCGCATTGCATCGTTCTTCTGCTCGGTTCAATTCACTTCGGAACGCGGGGCAACCTAAATCGGGAACTCGCCCCTTTTCTGGACCATCGTTGTTTGCGATCTGTCTCGACTCTTCCGATCTGTCTCGGTCTCTCACATCAAGATGGTCCTATTACCGGAGTAATGCCTCGGGCTGGACGCTCGGCTCCATAGGTTTTTTTTCCGAGCTGGCCCAGACTCGCGTCATGGCTTTCCGTTCTTCCAGCCGCTCCTCAAGAAAAGTCACCTCCGGATTGGTCCTTATACTTGGCTGGCTGGTGGGAACAAGCGGTGCCTACGCGGACAGTTCCGTCCCCTTCTCTCGTAAAGGCCCAGCCACCTGCTATTGCCATTGTGCTGTTTCTCAAGCGCAAAGCGGTTGCGCCAAGATGTGCGAAACAGCGAGATATGCGTCGCGCTGGTGGGCCACTTCATGCGCCAAGCCTCGACGTAAGCAGAACCCGAACCCGGCCAAAGCAGGCCCGCGCCTACCGCACCCGGATCGCGCCGAACACGCGCGCGTGGAACGGCAACAGCAGCCCGCCAGCGCTTCGAGCGCACTTAGCCGCTAAATACCTGGAGACTGGTTTCCGTCAAAGGGGGTAGGTGCTGGCCGCCGCGTTAACCCTTTTATTGTCAACACTTACGTATCCGTATGAAAGTGAATGCCTTTAAGTGGCTCGGAATGAGCAGTTAAGAGAAAACGAGGATCTTTCGGGGTCTAGTCGGAGCTGCTGCGGTCACGCTATTTTGAAGTGGCAGCAACCCTATCCGCTCACGGGGCGGATTCAACAACTGAACCGAAGAGAATGGCTAGCCGATCTGCCCTTGGCTTAGCTCGCCGTGCAGACTGAGTCTCCACTGCGTTCATTTTGCGAGCGACCGCCATTCGCGGTCGGTGTCTTTCCCAAGAGTTTGCTCAGAATCTCCGGTATCTCAAAGACCGCCCGGTTCTTAAGTTCGGCGACATTCTTCTTGAACTTGGCGAGCCGGCCAGCATCCAGCATTTGCTCAACCCCACTCACTACCTCTCGGAAGCTGTTCAACACGATTCCGACTTCCTTCTCCACGACCCATTCGGCGTTGTAGCGCTCTTGCGGGAGAGTCCAGGCATTACACTCGATCAGCACCGGAAGCTGGCGGACCATCGCTTCGGCGATGCTGCCGGGTCCTGGTTTGCCGATCAGAAAATCCGCGGCGCGCATCAGGCGATGCACTTCCTTCGTAAAGCCAATGACATTCACGGGCATGCTCCACTGTTTGGCTCGCAGCTTGGCGGCAAGCTCCTCATTGCGCCCACAGATCAGAATTAATTGCACCGGGACTTTTGCGGCGTCCAGCCGCTCGGTGATTTCGTACATCACTTTGGAGCCGTGACCACCGAACAGGACGATCGCGGTTGGCAAGTCCGGCTTCAACCCAAGTTCGGCGCGAATCGCCACAGGGTCGGTATCATCGGCGGCATAAAAGTCCGGTCGCAAAATCATCCCGGACGTCGCAAAGATGTGGGAGTCATCGTGTCCCAAGGCTCGAGCCTGCTGGACCGCCCTTTCCGTACCGGCGATCACGTACTGCTCGGGAATCGATTCGATCCAGAAGTGTGGCGGGAAGTCCGCCAGATCCGTGATGATGGTGACGAAGGGCCGGCCGAGATAAAGCTTGGTCCAGCTCTCGGCGATCTCGCGGTTGAAGTGCGGGATCACGGAGATCAGCAGATCGGCGGGCTTGGCGCGCCAGAATTTCTCCAGCAGTTTCACCAACGGACCATGGAACACGCGAATCGTAAACTGAAGAACGCGCAGCAGGTACACCGCACCCAAGGTCCAGCCATTTTGCAGTAACTTATTATATTGTTCCTGGATCCGAATCCCCGTCACGCGCCGCAAGACATCCAGCCGGTCGGTAAGTTCCTGAAACTGGACCAATTCGACCTGCCATGGGCGCTGCTGCTGCTCAATAACCGCCTTCAGGGCCACCGCTGCGTTGCGATGGCCGCCGCCTGCGTCGTGAAAGAGTATGTGTACCTTTTTCATGAGCGAATTGTTACATGCGTGGTGAGAACCTCAACGAGGAGCAAGCTACATGCCATGTGGATAACGGCGTAAGCGACTTGTGTTCAATGAGTTCCATGAGCACATTCACGCAGATTTCGCGACTGTTTCATGGACTGTTCATATCTGTACTTCACAATCGCTTCATGCGTTGCGACCTTCACGTTCACTCGACCGCATCGGGAATGTGCAACACTCCCGGTTTAAGCCGCGTGTGCCGGGAGTCCTACAATGATCCCCTTGAGGTCTACGATCGGCTGAAGCGTTTGTGGATGTCCGTCGTCACCATGACCGATCACGACTCCATCGACGCCGTTGAGGTCTTGCGCCGTTTTCCGGACTTCTTTCTGAGCGAGGAAGTCACCGCGCAAATGCCCAGCGGAACCGAAATGCATCTGGGCGTGTACCGTATCACCGAGCGCGAGCACATCGAAATCCAGCGTCGCCGGAAAGATTTCATCGCTCTTTTGATGTATTTGACGGAGCGAAAGCTTTTCTTTAGCGTAAATCATGTGTTCTCAGGGCTTACCGGACGGCGAGAAGAGGATGACTTCAACTGGTTCGCATCGTATGTGCCGGCATTTGAGGTGCGCAACGGGCAGATGTGGCCGGCCGCGAACGTGGCGGCAGAGCGCCTGGCAAGACGCCTCGGCAAGATTGGCATAGGCGGTAGCGACGCGCACACCATTTCGGGGGTCGGATCGACTTTTACCGAAGTGCCTGGCGTAGGCACGGTTGATGAGTTCATGGCCGGGCTGCGATCCGGCTCCGGAGTTGTTCACGGAGTTCACGGGAGCCTCGCAAAACTTACAACTGACGTTTACCGCATTGCGCTGGCGTTTTTTGGCGAGCAGCCGTGGGCGCTGCCGGTCCTGCCTTTGACCGCGCTGGTGCCGGCAATTACCGCTGGGCACTGGCTGAACGAGATGCGCTTTTGCCGTAAGTGGTCCGCTGCGCTGGAAAGCGAAGGACGGCGGCCACGGCTATTGTGGAAGCTGGATCCGGGACTCGAGGCCAATCTGGCCAGCTGAGCCACATCGCAGTTTCTCAGGCTATGGAAGCCCCCGCTCGGTAGGTTGGCTTCACGTGGCACGGAGTTGAGGCAGGCACCACGCAAGGCTCCGGCAATCGGAAGGTGAGGAGGTGTCGCGATGGCTATCGCACGCAACCTCTGGGGACACATCGAGCGTCGCGATCACCGGGTGATGCGGCGGTTGAATCGCTGGCGTGCGCCACGCTGGATTCGCTATTGGATGATCGCGGCCACGCGTATGGGCGACGGATGGCTGTGGTACGGATTAGGCGCGATGCTGCTGATTTTCGGAGGCGCTTCGCGCTATGCGGCGGTTGGCGCTTCGGCCTCCGCGGGCGTAATCGGCGTTCTCGTTTTCAAAACTCTCAAGCTGCTGAGTCAACGTCCACGGCCCTGCCAGTACGAACCGCACTGCTGGTCCAAGGTGTTGCCGCCCGATCGGTTTTCCTTTCCTTCAGGTCACACCATGACCGCGTTTTCCATTGCGCTGGTTGTTAGTTACTTCTATCCCGTGTTGGAGGGCCCGCTCTTCTTTTTGGCGTTGAGTATCGGTGTTTCTCGCATCGTGCTGGGAATGCATTTCCTCAGCGACGTGCTGGCGGGAGCGGTACTCGGCGTGGCGATCGGCTGCGGCTCGATCACCACCTTTGCTTCGTTTGGCTTGGCATAGATTGCGAGTTATTCGCCGTCGCTAACGCTGCGCAGGCAAGAGTGCGTGCGCTACCAACGCGCGACTGAACCATTTCATCACAATACGGATCAGGCCTCTTGTCCGCTGCCGTAAAGGCAACAGAGGATGCGCTTCAATTTACAGCGGCTTGGGGTGCGCTGCCAGCGCCTCGCGATAGATAGACAGATTGCCCTTATCCACTATCACAGTTCCGGTGTCGACCCACGACGGAAGCGGCGCAGTCGGAGCGGTACGCCAGTCTTTGAATTCGTGCACCGCGTTGTGGTGCAGATCATCCAGAAATTTTAGTCCGTAGTAGGCCATTACATAGGGCTTTTGCGCAACGGTAGCATTGATGCCGCCGCGCGAGATCCACTCCAGTGTTTCCGGATCGCTGTCGAATGAAACGATGGCGATCTTTCCTTCCATATCCACGCGGTGCAGGGCGTCGGCGACGCCGGGACCTCCAGAAGCTTCGAGGCAAATCACTCCATCGACTTTGGTTTTCTTGGAAAGCAAACTGGAGATGCCATCGTAGGCCTGACGCGAGTCGCCTTTATCGTCGATGGTTTGCGTCACTTTCAAGCCGGGAAATTTTTGCAGTGCATCGTTCACACCGCGAAGCCGCTGTTCGAGGTTGGGCTGCCCTGGAATGGTGACCACCGCCAGTTGGCCTTGTCCTTTAAGGATAGCGGCCATGCGCCGGCCGCTTTCCTGACCGGCGCGGAAATTATCGGTACCCACAAACAGCACGCGGCCAGATTCTGGCGCGTCAGAATCGATGGTGACAACCGGTGTTCCCTGCTGCACCGCGGCGTCGATTGGACCTTTGAACAGATCCGGCCTGCTGACGGAAACCATAATGCCCGCGGGATGCAGCGCGACGGCCTTCTGAAAAGACTCCACTTCTTCCTGCGGCGAAAGAGTTGTTGGCCCATCCAGTTCCGCTTTTACACCCATGGCCTTGGCGGCATCCAACATGCCAGCCTGGGCTTCCTGCCAATACGGCAAATTGATATTTGCCGCTATCAAATAAAATTGCTCTTCTTTCTGGTGATACGGCTCCTGGCAAGCCAACAATGATGCAGTGACACCAACGCACAACAGAAACGAAAGCTTGTGAAGGAATTTCATCTAAGGTCTCCTTTGCTCATCGCCGGCCCAGGGATGACAGTGGCCAAGAAACCGAGCGAGACCCGGTTGTCTGGGTGGAAAGACTATCACAGGGAGTGCGAGAAGGACTACGATCTGGCGCGCGTTTGAGCGAAATTTCGCGCCGCGAAAAAATACACTCTATGTCAACGTTCCGTTTCTTACTTCAGGTCTCGCGGCCAGGATTGTGGAGCACGACGGCGCTGTTTTATCTGATGCCATTGGGACATTGGACTGCGTTTCGATCAATCTCATTCTGGACTGGTCTGTTCTACGTTTTGTTCCCGCTCGGACTGGTGCTGTACGGGGTGAACGATATCGCAGATGCCGAAGCGGACCGCTACAATCCGCGCAAAGGCACTTTCTTATTCGGATCGCAGGGTGCCGCCGAACAATTGACAGCTTTGCGATGGCAGATCGCTGTTGTGCAGCTCCCCTTTCTCATCTTCTTTCTGGTAGTAATCGGTCCGCGGATTCTCTGGTGGTTGGCGCTTTTACTCGCCGCCGTCGGATTGTACAACGCGCCAAGATTTGGATGGAAAGCGCGCCCACCACTCGACGTCTTGATTCAGGCGAGTTATCTGCTGATTTTCGTGCTCAGCAGCTGGCTGAATGGCATCGCTCAGTTGCCGTGGCAGACGTTCGTCTTCGGCGCACTGTTCGCGATGCACTCGCATTTATTTGGCGAAGTGATGGACATCGCACCGGACCGCATTGCCGGGCGGCGCACGACGGCGACGCTCATCGGCGCGGTGCAGACAAAGGTCGTAATGAGCACGATTCTTAGCGTTGAGGTCGCACTGGTTTTCTTTGCGTTCCACAACGTACTGATCGCAGTTTTTCTCGGCGCCGGTGCGCTGTGGTTCGTGTTGGATGCAACTTTGTTGTGGAGAAACCATGCCTACAAACCCGGAGAGATGCGGCTGTTCATGTGGGCGTGGAACGCGGCGTCCATTGCCGTCATTTATTGGGATTGGACCGCAGCTCCGCTCACGCGCGTACTCACCTGATAGGCAACGGTCACGTCACGCATCACGAGATGAGGCAAACCTTCGTACCTGCAGACTCATCTGACCTCAGTACATTCAACTCCTGAAAGTAAAGCAGTCTCAGCACGCCACTGGGTACCCGCGTGAAAACATCACGACAACTGACGCACGCCACGATTACAACTGTGTTTGCGGGGGTAGCAATCTTTTTTGCAACTCCGATGGGCGCTCACGAGTTGGCGCGCGAAATGCCCGGCTGTGTCACCCTGGAGTGCGCGGCTGCAGCACCAAAGACGTATTCGTTCGAACAGCCACTGGACGATCAGCCTTCCAGTCAGCAGCCTTCAGGCCAAACGGAAGCGCCGCCCAAGTCTCCGGCGAATCCGAATCATGTGCGCGAAGGGGTCTGGCGCAAGTTGCCGGGTAATTTCGTGCAGGATCAAAAAGATATGTGGGTGACGTACCCGCGAAAGCTGGTGACCGGCCACTATCTTTTACCAACAGCATTGGTGGCCGCCGGAACAGCGGCTTTCATTGCGAGCGATCACCAAACCGCGCCTTATTTCCGACAGACCGATTTTTTTCAGGACTCCGATCGTGCGCTGGGCAGCAAAGTTTCTGGCGGCGTGATTGCCGGAATCCCGACTGCGTTCTATGTGGTCAGTTTGCTGCGGCACGATTCCTATGGGCAAGGCACGAGCTTGCTGGCTGGCGAAGCCGTGGTGGATGACACGATTCTGATGATCGTAACCAAGGCGATCGCACGCCGGCTCAGGCCGTCCGATGTTGCGCTCAATGGGGATTATGCCCACACCTTTTTCAAGAGCAATGCCGGCCCGCTGGGCAAAGCGAGCAGTTTCCCCTCCGGCCACGCGATGATGAGCTTCTCGATCGCCACAATCTTCGCGCACAGGTACCGCGAACATCATTGGGTGCCCTGGGTGGCCTACGGTGTGGCGACGGCCATCAGTTTCTCTCGCATCACCCCCGGCGCGCATTTCCCGTCGGATGTGTTTTCGGAGCCGCGACCGGATTCGTGATCGCGCGCTACAGCGTCCTGCACGGTCAATAACAGTCTGTTCTGAAACGTACGAGCAAACCTGACCGCAAAAAAGAGCGCAGGGAAGGCTGCGCTCTCGAATCCGTATTAGATGGCGAAGTCAGGCTTTTTGGGCGGCGCGACGCAGGAACGTGGGCACATCCAGATCGTCCACGGGCATTTCGTTGGGGACCTCTCGGACATTCTGCTGCACCTGATGCACCACGTTGGGCGGCGGCTCGGGAGCGGCGACCGCGGTGGCCGGCTCGGAAATTTCAGGCGCAGCCTTCCAGGCCTTCGGCAGGAATGTCGGCTTTTCCTTGACGGTCTTCTTGTTGGCGTCCTTGAAACCTGCAGCAATGACGGTGATCTTGATGTTGTCCTTCATCGAGTCGTCTTGGACGGCGCCGAAAATGATGTTGGCGTTTTCGTGCGCGGCCTTCTGAATTACGGATGAGGCCTCGTGGACTTCATGGAGCGTCAGGCTGGAGCTGCCAGAAATGTTGATGAGGATGCCCTGAGCGCCCTGAATGGAATTGTCTTCGAGCAGCGGGCTGGCGATGGCGCGATTGGCAGCGTCGACCGCGCGGCTAGTGCCGCTGGCAAGCGCCGTGCCCATCACCGCGTAACCTTGGCCGTGCATGATAGCCTTCACGTCGGCGAAATCGCGATTGATGATGCCCGGCACGGTGATGATGTCTGAAATTCCCTGCACCGCTTGACGCAGAATATCGTCGGCAATTCGAAAGGCGTCGAAAAAGCTGGTGCCGCGCTCGACGGTTTCCATCAGGCGCTCGTTGGGAATCACGATTACGGTGTCCACCGCGCCGATCAATTCCTGTAATGCTTGTTCGGCCTGCATCATGCGGCGGCGGCCTTCGAAGGCGAACGGCTTGGTGACCACGGCAACGCTCAGTGCGCCGAGTTCGCTGGCCAACGATGCAACCACAGGCGCAGCTCCGCTTCCGGTGCCGCCGCCGAGTCCGGCGGTGATGAAAATCATGTCCGAGCCTTCGAGCGACTCGATTATTTTCTCGGTGTCTTCGAGAGCGGCCTTGCGCCCGACTTCGGGATTAGCTCCCGCGCCCAGACCTTTGGTGAGTTTGGCGCCGAGCTGAATCTTCGTCGGCGCCTGCGATAATTTCAGCGCCTGCAGATCGGTGTTGGCGGTGATGAACTCAATGCCTTCAACCTTGGCACGGATCATGCGGTTGACGGCGTTGCACCCGCCGCCACCCACACCAATCACTTTAATTTTCGCTGGCGACAGCTCTTCACTGAAGCTCATGCGGATTCCCATATCTTTACTCGTCATGCTTCCCTCAGATTTCTCCAGTTCACCGAGTCCTCGTGTCGCAAACGCGCCGCAGCGCGCCGCAGGCGGGGTCACGAAGCTCCAGCAAACATGGCTTTCAGTTTCGAAACCAAATTTCCCGAGCGTTGCGGGCTCGAACGCCGCGCCTTCGCTCCGAACATCACCAGACCAACAACGGTT
>Ga0136846_1214145_pt1 | contig 14105 bp, 9 predicted proteins | sample HopSoiMetagenom2_FD_96841 | JGI IMG/M metagenome (GOLD analysis project Ga0136846, IMG submission 96841) | Grasslands soil microbial communities from Hopland, California, USA - 2 Assembly 2016 (version 4) | ecosystem: Environmental > Terrestrial > Soil > Grasslands | place: USA: Hopland...
GGGCCTGTACCAGCGGGCCGGATTCAGCCACACCGGGCAGACCGAGGTGGTCTACCTGGCCCGGGTCCAGGACCTGCCCGGCCCGGCCGGCGTGCCGCTCGGCGGGCTGGCGGTGCGGCGGTCGGTCGGCATCAACGGCTGCCGCCTGTCCGCCGTGCTCGGCCCGGAGGTCACCGGCTACATCGAGGTCGAGATCCTGGGCCAGGGCGAACGGCTGGCCCGGCCCGGCGGGTGGGCCGACGTCGGGAACCTGCACGTCATGCCGTCGTACCAGCGCCGCGGCATCGGTACCTGGCTGCTCGGGCAGGCCGCCGGCTGGCTCCGGCTGGCCGAGGTCAGCCGGCTGCTCACCTACGCCTGGCTGGAAGGCACCGACCCGGACGGGCAGAACGACGACGCCTACCGTGCCTTCCTGGCCGCCACTGGATTCCGTGAGCTGACCCGCACCGCCCGCGGCTGGGAGCGGGCCGGCTCCTAACCGCAGGCGGCGGCGGTCGTCGGGCAGGCGCTGGGTGACGCCGGCCCGGTCCAGGTACTCGAGCAGGGGGATCGCCACCCGGCGGGTGGTACCGAGCGCCTGCCTGGCCTCGGCGGTGGTGAACGGCTGAGGCAGCGCGGCCAGGACCTCGGCCGCCCGGGCCCGCGCGTCCGGGGCCAGCACGACCTGCTCGGAGACCCGGAGCAGCAGGCCGGCCCGGGCGGCGGCCGCGATGGTTTTCTGGTCGAGCCCCAGTTCTCGCAGCCGGTTCGCGTCCGGGGCACCGAACGGCGCGGTGGCCAGGTCCGCCAGGACGGCCTGCACCGCCGACGCCGCCCGCGGCGGCAGCGACGGCGCGGGCGGCCCGGCTTCCGGCGGGCCGGCGGGCCGCAGGTAGCCGTCCTTGAGCTGGACATTGTCCCGGGCCAGCGCCTCCACCAGGGCCCGGTCGGGAAGGCCCAGCACGGCCCGGGCGGCCTCGGCCGGCATGCCGATGGCCAGCGGGTCGCGCACGGCGTGGGCGGCGACCGCCTCGGCCAGCTGGCGGCGCAGGGCGGCCCAGCGGTCCGGGTCGGCCAGCCAGTCCCCCACCGCGACCGGAGCCGGCGAGGCGCCGCGGACGCCCATCGCCGCCAGCGCCCTCGTCCGCAGGAAGCCGTGGCGGCGCAGCAGGTCACCGGCCGACGGAGGATCGGGCCAGGCGGCCAGCGCGCGCCCGGCCGCGGCGGCCGCGCCACGCCGGATGAGCGCGGGCGGCGCGACATCGAGCACCGTCGCGCCGATGATCGACAGGCCGGCGCTGCCCGGATCGCGGAGCAGTACCCGGTCCCCGACGTGCAGCGGAAGGGCGTCGTGGAGCGCCAGCCGGACTGTCGCCGACGGTCCCGGCGGCCCGAGCGGCCGGACCCGGGCCCGGGTCCGGGCCGAGCCGATATGCAGGGCCATCACGGGCGGCAGGGTCATCCCGGCCGTCAGGGCCGTCTCCGTCGCCGGGGGCGTCCCCGGGCTGCCCGGCGCCAGCCGCACGTCCACCAGCCGGGTCAGGGTCCAGCGGCCGGCCTCGACCAGCGCCATCCCGCGGGCCGGCACGTCAGCCGCGACCCCGCGCAGGTTGATCGCGACGCGCGTGACCCCGGTGGCCGACGTGACCGGCTCGTTCATGGACTCCAGGCCCCTGATCCGGGCCGGCCGCAGCGACGGCGTGAGCAGCAGTTCCTGGCCAGTGGTCAGGGTCCCGGCCGGCAGCGTGCCGGTGACGACGGTGCCGGCGCCGCGGATGCTGAACGACCGGTCCACCCAGAGCCGGACCGGGGCGGCCGGGTCGGGCACGGGCAGCTCCGCGGCCAGCCGGGCCAGCGCGTCCCGCAGCTCGGGCAGGCCCGCGCCGGTGACCGCGCTCACCGCCACCGCCGGCACCGCGCCCAGGCTGGTACGGCTCAGCCAGCCGAGCGCCTGCCGCCTGGCCGGGCCGGGATCGGCCAGGTCGGAGCGGGTGACCGCGAGCACGCCGTGCCTGATGCCGACCGCGTCGACGGCGGCCAGGTGCTCGGCCGACTGGGGCATCCAGCCGCCGTCGGCCGCCACCACGAACAGCACGGCGGGCACCGGGCCCACGCCGGCCAGCATGTTCGGCACGAAACGCTCGTGACCGGGCACGTCGACGAACACCACCCGCTCCCCGCCCGGCAGGGTCGTCCAGGCGAAGCCCAGGTCGATGGTCAGCCCGCGGCGCCGTTCCTCGGCCCACCGGTCCGGTTCCATCCCGGTCAGCGCGCGCACCAGCGCGGACTTCCCGTGGTCCACATGCCCCGCGGTCGCGATCACCTGCACGCCGGTCCTCCAAGACCATGATCGCGGGCAGCAACGGCCGCGGCCAGGACGGCGGTGAGCAGCGCTTCATCGTCTTCGGGGGGAACCGAGCGGAGGTCCAGCAGGAGGCGGCCGGATTCGATCCGGCCCACCGCGGCGGGCTCGCCGGTGCGCAACGGCACCGTGAGCGATTCAGGCAGGCTCACCGCGAAGCTGTCCAGCTCCACGCCGGGGGCTCCGCCGCCCCCCACGGCGGCCTTGGCCGCGGTCACCGTGGCGTCGAGGCCGGCCGCGACCAGACCCGCGACTACTCGTTCGGCCCGTTCGAGGACGGACGCCGGGCCGGCGGCCAGGGCGGCGGCTACCGGCGGGACCGGTCCGGCGAGGGTCGCCTCCAGCGCGGCCAGGGTCAGCTTGTCCACCCGCAGCGCCCGCGCCAGCGGATGCCGGGTCAGCCTGCGCACCAGGTCGTCCCGGCCGAGCAGCAGGCCGGCTTGCGGGCCGCCCAGCAGTTTGTCGCCGCTCGCGGTGACCAGGGCGGCGCCGTCCCGCAGCGCGCCCGCGGCGCTCGGCTCGTCCGGCAGCAGCGGGTGCGGGGCGAGCAGCCCGGAGCCGACGTCGAACACCACCGGCGGCCCCAGCCCGGCCAGGTCGGCGACGGTCACGGCGGCGGTGAAGCCCTCGATGCGGAAGTTGGACGGGTGCACCTTGAGGATGAACGCGGTCCGGGGACTGGTCGCGGCGGCGTAGTCCTCGAGCGCCGTCCGGTTGGTGGTGCCGACCTCGCGCAGCCGGGCGCCGGTCGAGACGAGCAGGTCGGGCAGCCGGAACCGGTCGCCGATCTCGATCAGCTCGCCCCGGCTGATCACGATCTCGTCGGCGTCGGGGCCGCTCAGCGCGGTGGCCGCCAGGACCAGGGCGGCCGCGTTGTTGTTGACCACGGCGACCGCCCCGGCGGCCGGGACCGCCCGGGCCAGGGCACCGAGCGCACCCGCGCCGCGGCGGGCGCGGGCCCCGGAGGCCAGGTCGAACTCCACGTCGCAGTAGCCCGCCGCCGCGACCAGCGCGTCCACCGCCGCGGCCGACAGCGGTGCGCGGCCCAGGTTGGTGTGGACCAGCACCCCGGTCGCGTTGATCACCGGCGTCAGCGCGGCCGCCCGGGCGGGAAGCTCGGCGACGGCGGCGTCGGCGACCTCATCGGGGGCGATCCGGCCGTCCCGGGCCCGCTGCTGGGCGCGGGCCACGGCCGCCTTGACCAGGACGCGGCCCAGCCTGCGCTCGGCGTCCGCCAGGCGCGGATCGGCCAGCAGCAGGTCCGTCCGCGGCACGCGGCGCCTATCGTCCACGTCGCGAACGATACCTGGCGGCGGCGTAACGGAATACTGCGCCCTGCTCAGGGTAGAGGGCGGGCAGTTAAGGCCCGTACAACGAGAAATCGCAACTCACACGGGAAGTGATAGGCATGGCTGGGATGCTGCAGATGCGGCGCAGTAGGGGAGCCTTCAGCGGGTTTCTGCTGATCTTGCTCGGGCTTTGGGGCGCGCTCATTCCCTTCATCGGACCATATTTCAACTTCGCCTACACGCCGGACAAGGCGTGGACGTATAACACCGGCCGCTTGTGGCTCGAGCTCCTGCCCGGTGCCGCCGTTTTCCTCGGCGGCGTGCTCCTGATGGCCGCCCGGGGCAGGCACACCGCGCTGTTCGGGGCCCTGCTGGCCGCCGCGGCCGGCGCCTGGTTCGTCCTCGGGCAGAGCCTGAGCCCGCTGTGGAACAACCACGTGGCGCTGGGCGGCTCGCCGGCTAGCAGCACGCAGTACATGCGGATCATGGAGCAGCTCGGCTTCTTCACCGCTCTCGGCGTGGTCATCGTCTTCGTGGCGGGCGCGGCGCTCGGCCGGATCGCGTCGGTGGCGTCCGGGCTCCGCCCGGTCGATGAGGCCGATGAGGTTCCGGAGACCACCGACCGGGCGGAGCGGGTGCCCGCGGGCCGTACCGCCCCCGGCGACACCGTCCCGGTGGAGCGGGTTCCGGCCGGCGCCAGTCCGCTCCCGGCCCGGACCCGGATGGAGCCCGTGGCGACCCGGACCGACGCCGAGCCGGCCAAGCGCGGCTGGCTCGACCGGCGGAGCCGGACCGAGGAGACCCGGCCCGCCCAGGACACCACCGGGACCGTCGGGTCCGGCACCATCCAGTAAGGCACCGCCCGGCCTGCATGCCACTATCATCGGCACGACATATCCGTGCGAGCGGTGAAGGGGTGTCATGCAGGCGGAGCCAGTAGCGGCCACCGAGGCCGCCGCAGCCACCGTGCCCGCCCCGCGCGGGCCACGGTGGCTGCTGCCTGCCGGGGCCGTCCTGCTGGTCCTGGTGCTGGCCGGCTACGTCGCCGACCTGGTGACGCACCTGTCCTACCTGGCCGCCATGCGCGACCTGGTGGTGTACCGCGACGGCGGCCTGATCGTCCGGCACGTTTCCCCCGCCTACGATCCGCACCGCGGCTCGCCGCTGTACGACTGGACCGGCAGCCACGGCGTCCAGTTCACCTACCCGCCGTTCGCCGCGGTGCTGTTCTCGGTGGCCTCGGTGCTGTCCTGGACGGTGATGCGCTGGGCCATGACGCTAGCCAGCATGGCCGCCCTCGGCCTGACCCTGTGGCTGGTGTTCGGCGCGCTCGGCTACCGTGACCGCCCGGCGGTCAGGGCGGGCGGGACGCTCGGCGTCTCGGCGCTCGCGCTGGCCACCGAACCGGTCCAGCAGACCCTCAGCCTCGGCCAGGTCAACCTGCTGCTCATGCTGCTCGTGGCGGCCGACCTGCTCACCGGCGGCGCGCTGGTCCCCGGCGGGAGGACCCGCTGGTGGCACGGCATCGGCATCGGCGTCGCGGCCGGGGTGAAGCTGACTCCGCTGATCTTCATCCCGTACCTGCTGCTCACCCGCCGGTACCGGCAGGCCGCCACGGCCAGCGGGGCGTTCGCCGCCACGGTGGCGCTCGGCTACGCGATCCTGCCGGGTGATTCGGGCACCTACTGGGCGAACGGGCTGTTCCTGAAGGCCAACCGGATCGTGTTCCTGGGCACCCGGGGCAACCAGTCGCTGCGGGGCGTGCTGGCCCGGCTGGCCGGCAGCGTCTCCGCGGGCACGGTGCCGTGGATCGCGGCCGCCGTCCTGGTCGCGGTGGCCGGGCTGGTGGCCGCGGCGCTGCTGTACCGGGCCCGGCAGCCGGTGCCCGCCATGCTGGCCTGCGCGCTGACCGGCCTGCTGGTATCGCCGCTGAGCTGGGACCACCACTGGGTCTGGGTGGCGCCGGGGCTGGCGCTGCTGGCTCATCTCGGCGCGGTCGCGGGGCGCCGGGCGGTGCGGGCGGCCTGGTGGGGCGCCGGGCTCCTGTTGTTCCTCATCTTCGCCAGCTGGCCGCAGCTGTGGAACCTCGGACAGTCCGGGCTGACCCCGGCGGGCCTGGGCTGGTACGCCCCGGGCACCTACTTCGCGACCGGCAGCAAGCCCTGGTACCACGAGTTCCACTGGCACGGCCTGCAGCTGCTGGCCGGGAACAGCGCCGTCCTGACCGGGCTGGTATGCCTGGCGGCCCTGGTCGTGACGGCCGGCCTGGGCCTGGCCCGCGAACGCCGGAGGGACCTGAGCCCGTGACCGGCGGCCCGGCTGAAGACGCCACCGGCCTGGCTGAGCTGCGGGAGCGCCTCGTCACCGAAGTCCAGCGGGTTACCGGGATCCGCGACGAACGCATCGCCGCGGCGCTGCGCGACGTGCCGCGCCACCTGTTCCTGCCGCACCTGCCGCCGCCGGACGCCTACCTCGACGACGCCATCGTGACCAAGCGGGACGCCGAGGGCCAGCCCATCAGCTCCTCCTCCCAGCCCGCCATCATGGCCGTCATGCTGGACCAGCTGGCCCTGGCCCCCGGTCAGCGGGTGCTCGAGATCGGCGCGGGCACCGGGTACAACGCCGCGCTGATGAGCCAGCTCACCGGGCCGGCGGGCGCCGTGGTCAGCGTGGACATCGACGCTGACCTGGCCGCCCAGGCGCGCGGGCACCTGGCCGCCGCCGGGTACCCGGACGTGACGGTGGTCGCCGCGGACGGCGCCGGCGGCTACCCGCCCGGCGCGCCCTACGACCGGATCATCGCCACGGTCGGCGTCGGCGACCTGGCCCCGGCCTGGCTGGATCAGGCCGGGCCGGGGGCGCGGATCGTGGTGCCGCTCGGCATCCGCGGCCACCAGGTGGCCGTGGCGCTCGAGCGGTCAGGATCGGGTGGCCACTGGGTGAGCCGGTCGGCCGTGCCGTGCGGGTTCATGCGGATCCGGGGCGCGCTGGCCGGCCCGGAGCGCACCCTGATGCTCCAGCCCGGGCTCTCGGTCATGCTGCCGGACGGGCTCACGCTCGCCGACGGGCACGAGGCCGACGGCGCCGCGCTGGCCGCCTTCCTCGACGGGCCCGCGAGCGAGCTCGATACCGGGACGACCGCCGGCTCGCGAGACCTCTGGGGGCTGGGCCTGTGGCTCGGGACCCGTGACCGCCGGTCGTGCACGGTAGCCGAGGAGCGTCCGGCCGACGGCACCCCGGCCCGGCTCGACCGGGCGCCGTTCAGCTGGCCCGCTGCCGCGAGCACGCTCGCCATCGCGGATTCCGGCGGCCTCGCCCTGGTCCTGCTGGAGCAGCCGGCGCCCGCGGACGGCGCCTGGACCGGCCAGGCCCGCCTGCGGGTAGCCGGGTTCGGCCCGCACGGCGCCGCGCTCGGCACCGACCTCGCCGCGCACATACAGGCCTGGGACCAGGCCGGGCAGCCCGGCGCGGCGCAACTGCACGTAGACGCCTACCCGCCAGGCGAAGGCGCCCCGGACGGCATCCCCGAGGGGGCATTGCTCATTGAGCGGCCCGGCGCCCGCCTGGCCGTCTATCACACGTAGGCTTTGGAGGCGTGACGAACAGCAAGGGCGACCACCTGGAAACCGAGCAGAAATACGATGCCGGTGCCGACTTCGTCCTGCCGAAGCTGGGCAGCCTGCCCGAGCTCGGCGGCCGGCGGGCCGCCGAGCCCAGACGGATCTACCTCAGCGCCACCTATTTCGACACCGAGGACCTGCGGCTGATCCAGCACAAGGTCACGCTCCGGCGTCGCGTCGGCGGTGATGACGAGGGCTGGCACCTGAAGCTGCCCGCGGGCAAGGACACCCGGCAGGAGCTGCATGCCCCGCTCGACGAGGGCAACACCGGCCGCCCGCCCGCCCGGCTGACCGCGCAGGTCAAGGAGGTCACGGCAGGCGAGCCCCTGCGCCCGGTCGCCATCCTCGATACCGAACGGACCGTCGTGACTCTGGCCGCATCAGCGGGAGAGGACCTGGTGGAGGTGGCGGACGACCTGGTGACGGCCGTCCGGTTCGGTGCGACGGACAGCGGGCCGATGCGCTGGCGCGAGATCGAGGTCGAGGTGCTCTCGCCCGGCGCCGAGGCGACGGCCCTGCTCGAGGGGGTCGGCCGGGTGCTGCGCGAGGCCGGCGCGAGGCCGTCGGCCTCCGGGTCGAAGCTGGCCCGGGTGCTGGGCGCCGGCTGAGCGGTGCCGGCCGAGCGTTCAGAGCTGATTCTGAGGTTCCCCTGACCTGGCGCCTACACTGCTGTCATGGGATAAGGGGCGGGAGGGGCTCTGGTCCGGCGCACGAGGCGCAGCTGAACCGAGACGGGCGAGCTTGACGAACATGGGGAACCACAGCCTGGGCATCCAGCGGGAGGACGGGACGCCGGTGCGCGTGCTCGTCGTCGATGACGAGCCCAGCCTGGCGGAGCTGCTGGCCAGCGTGCTGCGTTACGAAGGCTGGAGCGTGACCACGGCCGGCAGCGGCGCGGAGGCCGTGCGGACCGCCCGCGAGTTCCGCCCCGACGCCGTGGTGCTCGACATCATGCTGCCGGATTTCAACGGCCTGGAGGTCATGCGCCGGCTCCGGTCCGACCTGCCCCACGTGTGCGTGCTGTTCCTGACCGCCCGGGACGCGGTCGAGCACCGGGTCGCGGGCATCACGGCCGGCGGCGACGACTACGTGACCAAGCCGTTCAGCCTGGAGGAAGTGCTGGCCCGGCTGCGCGGCCTGCTCCGCCGGGCCAACCTGACCCGGGCGCAGTCCGAGAGCTCGCTGGTGGTCGGCGACCTGAGCATGGACGAGGACGCCCGCGAGGTCCGCCGGGACGGCGACCTCATCGACCTGACCGCGACCGAGTTCGAGCTGCTCCGGTTCCTGATGCGCAACCCCCGGCGGGTGCTGTCCAAGGCGCAGATCCTGGACCGGGTGTGGAACTACGATTTCGGCGGCCAGGCCCACGTCGTCGAGCTCTACATCAGCTACCTGCGCAAGAAGATCGACGCCGGGCGGGTCCCGCTCATCCACACCGTCCGCGGCGTCGGTTACGTCCTGAAGCCCGCGGGCTGATGTCCGGCCGGCTGGCGGCCCTGCTGTCCGTCCGCACCATCAGCGGCAAGCTCATCATCGGGCTCGCCTTGATCTTCGGGCTGGCCAGCGTGGCGGTCAGCGTGATCACCAACAACGCGCTCAGCCACTCCCTGCGGTCCTCGCTCAGCCAGCAGCTCCAGACCGCCACCAACAGCTGGTCCAGCTGCGTGCTGCGCTTCGGCGACGACCGGGACGGCCCGGGCTACGGCGCCTGCGCCAGCGCGGGCCAGGCACCCGGCACGTTCGAGGAAGTGCTGGCCGGCGGGACCGCCGGTTACCGGAACCTGGTGGGCAAGACGTGCCGGCTGTCCAGCCGGGACGTTGCCACGCTCGCCGCGCTGACGACCGACACCAGCCGGCGGCCGCCCGGCCAGGGCCAGCTGCCGGACGGGGCGCCGCCGGGCCCGGCCCGGAACCTGCCGCCCGCGGCGACCCACACCGTGACCCTGGACTCGCTCGGCGGCACGTTCCTGCTGACCAAGGTGCCCGGGCCGCGGGGCACGCAGATCGTCACCGGGCTGCCGCTGGCCTCGGTCGAGGGCACGCTCAGCAGCGTCGAGAACACCGAGCACGTGGTGTACGCCGGCGTCCTGCTGCTGGCCCTGGTCCTGCTGACCGTGATGGTCCAGCTCTCGCTGCGGCCGCTGCGCCGGGTCACCGCCACCGCGACCCGGGTCACCGAGCTGCCGCTGGACTCCGGTGAGGTCACGCTGCCGGCCGGGGTCCCCGACACCGACGCGCGGACCGAAGTGGGCCGGGTCGGGGCCGCGTTCAACCGCATGCTGTTCCACGTCGAGAAGGCGCTCGGCCGCCGCGCGGCCAGCGAGGCCAGGCTCCGCCGGTTCGCCGCCGACGCCTCGCACGAGCTGCGCACCCCGCTGTCCGCGATCCGCGGCTACGCGGAACTGGCGCTGCGTCACCCCGGCCCGGTGCCGGGGGACGTGACGCACGCGCTGCGCCGGGTCCAGTCCGAGTCGGCCCGGATGACCGTCCTGGTGGACGACCTGCTGCTGCTGGCCCGGCTGGACGCGGGCCGGCCGCTCGAGCGCGCCCCGGTGGACATGCCCCGGCTGGTCATCGAGACGACCAGCTACGCCCGGGTGGCCCGGGACGACCACCGCTGGCGGCTCGCCCTGCCGGACGAGCCGGTCCAGGTGCAGGGCGACGAGCACCGGCTGCACCAGGTGCTGGCCAACCTGCTGAGCAACGCGGGCAAGCACACCCCGGCGGGATCGACGGTGAGCGTCGCGCTGGCTCCCGGGACGGCCCCCCCGCCCGCCGCCGGGGCCGGGGATACCGCCGTGGTGCAGCGCGGTACCGTGCCCGCCGGGCCCTGGGTCGAGCTGAGCATCACCGACAACGGCCCCGGCATCTCGCCGGAGCTGCTGCACGAGCTGTTCGAGCGGTTCACCCGCGGCGAGGCCGGGCGGGCCCGGGCGGCCGGCGACGACGGCAAGAGCACCGGCCTGGGCCTGGCCATCGTGGACGCCGTGGTGGCCGCCCACGGCGGCTGCATCATCGTGACCAGCCGGCCGGGCATGACCCGGTTCGCCATCATTCTCCCCTTGCTGCGCCAGCTCGCCCCGCAGGCGTCCCCGGTCTGATTACCTGAAAGGCATGGACAGTGGCGAGCGCAAGCTAGTGACGACTATGCCGCTACACGCGATCACCTCGACGTACGGCGAGGAGGGCCTGCGGGCACGGTTCGCGGCCGACATCGAGACCTGGCCCGGGCCGGACACCGAGCGCCTGAACCGCGCACTCGACCTCGCGGGCCGGCTGCACGCGGCCGACCGCCGGGAACGCGAGCCGTACGTCAACCACCTGCTGCGGGTGGCGATCCGGATCATCTCGCACTACGGCGTGCGCGACGCCGACGTGGCCTGCGCCGCCCTGCTGCACGACGCGGTCGAGGACCATGCCGCCGAGCTGTCCGGCGGCGGCGGCCAGGAGACCGCGCTCGGGGTGCTGGCGGCGCAGTTCGGGCCGCGGGTGGCCGAACTGGTCGGCGCGGTGACCAACCCGCCGTACGCGCCGGGCCGCGACCCGCATGAGCAGTACCGGGAACACGTCGCCCAGAGCCTGCGCGGCAACCCGTGGGCGCGGGTCATCAAGGTCTCCGACTTCACCGACAACGGCGTCGGCCTGATCCATAACACCGGCCCGCGGCTGCGCAAGCTGGCCGGGAAGTACGCGCCCCTGGTCCCGGTGCTGCGGGAGCTCATCGCGCTGCCCGACACGCCGCTCGACGCCCGGGCCCGGGAGCATATCCTGGCCCAGCTCGACCGGGCCGCGGACCGGTTCGCCGCCGTCCTGGCCTGATACCGGCCCCGGTCTCAGTCCGGACGGGCGCTGCTCGCGCTCTCCCGGGCGCGGGCCAGGCCCCTGCGCACGCGCAGCGTGCGGGGATGATCGGTGCCGTACAGCTGCTCGCAGTGCGCCAGGGTCTGCTCGAACAGCGGGATCGCCTCGGCGGCCCGGCCGGTCTCCCGGTAGGCGGCGGCCAGGTTGTTCCGCGCGGCCAGGGTGCTCGGGTGACGGGGGCCGAGCAGCCGCTCCCTGGTCGCCAGGATCTGCTCGGCCAGCGGGATCGCGTCGGCGATCCGGCCCGCCTCCCGGTAGGCGGTAGCCAGGTTGACCCGCGAGGTGACGGTATCCGGGTGCTCGGCGCCCAGGACCTCCTCCCGCCCTGTCAGGGTCTGCTCGAACAGCCGCAGGGCGTCATCGGCGCGGCCCTCGTCGCGGTAGGCGGCGGCCAGGTTGCCCCGCGAGAGCAAGGTGCTCGGGTGGCGGGGTCCGAGCAGCCGCTCCCTGGCCGCCAGGGTCAGCTCGAACATCAGCCTGGCCTCGCCCGCGCGGCCCGCGGCCTGGTACCCGAAGGCGAGGTTGTTCTGCGTCGTCAGGGTATCCGGATGCTCCGGCCCCAGGAAGCGCTCGCGGACGACGAGGATCTGCTCAAACAGCGCGATCGCGTCCGCGGGGCGGCCCGCGGCCTGGTAGGCGGCGGCGAGGCTGTTCCGCGAATTCAGCGTGTCGTCATGGTAGGGTCCGAGCATCCGCTCGAGGTCCGCGGTCAGCGGCTCGCCCATCGTGATGGCCTGCTCCGCGCTGTCGCCGAGCTCGATCAGGTGATAGAGCGCGAGGAACCGCAGGCGCAGCAGGGTCCGGGTGAGGGCCTCATCGGTGCCGGAAACCGGCCGGGCCGCCTCGGCCAGCGCCGTCACCTGCTCGGGAACGTCCCTGACGGCCGGGCGATCCGGCGATCCGGCGAGCGCCTCCCCGCGGGCCTCCAGCGCCGCGGCCGCGCCCCGGCAGACCGCCGCCAGCCGCCGCCGCCCGGCCAGCTCGTCCCTGATCACGCGGGTCACCAGGCGGTTGGCGAGAATGACCTGGCCGTCCAGGCTGAAGGTCAGCAGCGACCAGCGCGCCGCCTGCTCCAGCGCGTCATCCACCTGGCCGGGGCCGACCCGGTGGCCGCCGAGCGCGCCCAGCTGCCCGGCGGAGTGCAGCAGGTCCCGGCGGACCCCGGCGCCGGACAGCACCGAGATGAAGCCCAGCACACCGGAACACAGGCCCGCCGGGTCGGCTTCCCCGGCGGCGTCCAGGGACAGCCGCACGGCCTGGGCCGCCGCGGGCGGGTACTCCTGCTCGCCGGCCGGGTACTGCCCGTCCGGCCGGGCCCGCAGCTGGTCCAGGTATCGGCCGGGTTCCAGCTGCCGCCCGGCCATCACCGCCGCGGCCGGGGCCAGCGCCAACGGCAGGTAGCCGAGCTCGGCGGCCACCGGAGCAGCCGCGGCGGCATCTGCCAGGCCGGCCCGCCCGGCCAGGAACGCCAGCGCCTCCTCGGCTGAGAACGCCTCGACCTTGACACTCGTCCCCAGGTCCGGCCCCTGGTGGCCGGTGACGATCACCCGGGCCGCGCTGCCGGCCGGGAGAAACGGCCGCACCGCCTCGGGGTCGACCACGTCGTCGAATACGAGCAGGCAGCGCTCGCCGTCCGTCTCGAGCCAGCGGCGGACCAGTTCCCCCCGGCCAGCGGAGCTTGTGCCGGCGCCGCCGCCGGAAAGCCCGGCCGCATCCGCTACCGCCGCGAGGCCGCCGAGCAGCGATGCCCGGTTCCGGGCACTGACCCAGGCCACCAGCCGGCCACCCCGCGCCAGGGTGGCCCGCGCGTACGCCGCCGCCAGCTGCGTCGTGCCCGCGCCGGGCACGCCACTGACCGAGCACGGCGCCAGCTCCCCCGTCGCGGCCTGGTCCAGCTCGGCCAGCAGATCCGGCCGGGGCTGGAAGCCCGGGGGCTCCCGCGGAATGGCACCCACCGCCAGGCTGCCGGACGGCTGCCGCGGCCAGGCAGGGCGGTCAGCATTATCGCCAGACACGGTCACTGCCATCACCCCACCAGCTTGCAAGCCTCAACATACCCATCCCCGTCAGCCTAAACAGTGTGCAACAACGTGGCAGATCCCCATTACCGTGGTCAATGGGGATAGTGAAACGTAAGGAATGCCGGAACTCGCGAGCAGGAGGGCACGCACCCGCCCCGTTCGGTATAAAGATCTTCTGGGCGGACGGAGGTGCGGAGCGTGCTCGGTGACGACGCGGTCCTGGACGCGGCCCGCCGCCTGCTGGCGGCCGAGCGGTCGCGGCAGCCCATCCGGCAGCTGTCCCTGCAGTACCCGGACATGACCGTGGCGGACGCCTACCGCGTGCAGCGGGCGCTGGTGGCGGCCAAGACCGCCGCGGGCCGGACCATCTCGGCGCGGAAGATCGGCCTGACCTCGCGCGCCATGCAGCAGGCGGTCTCGATCGCCGAGCCCGACCACGGCGTCATCTTCGACGACATGGTCTTCGCCGACGGCGGCGTGGTGCCGTTCGGCCGGTTCATCCGCCCGCGGGTCGAGGTCGAGCTGGCGTTCGTCCTGGGCGAGCCGCTGACGGGTCCGGGGGTGACCGCGCTCGACGTCCTGGACGCGACCCGGTGGGTGACGCCGGCGCTGGAGATCCTCGACGCGCGGGTGCAGATGAGCGACCCGGAGACCGGGCACCTGCGCACCATCGTGGACACGATCGCGGACAACGCGGCCGATGCGGGGATCGTCACCGGCGGGCGCGCGGTCCGCCCGGACGCCTGCGACCTGCGCCGGGTCGCGGTCCTGCTCTACGTCAACGAGACGATCGAGGAGACCGGCGTGGCGGCCGGGGTGCTCGGCCACCCGGCCAACAGCGTCGCCTGGCTGGCGAACGCGCTCGCGCCGCACGGCGAGTCGCTTCCAGCCGGGCAGCCGATCCTGGCCGGGTCGTTCACCCGGCCGGTGTTCGTGGGCGAGGGAGACGTGATCCACGCGGATTTCGGCGACC
>Ga0136846_1218522_pt1 | contig 14102 bp, 11 predicted proteins | sample HopSoiMetagenom2_FD_96841 | JGI IMG/M metagenome (GOLD analysis project Ga0136846, IMG submission 96841) | Grasslands soil microbial communities from Hopland, California, USA - 2 Assembly 2016 (version 4) | ecosystem: Environmental > Terrestrial > Soil > Grasslands | place: USA: Hopland...
CATTACGCTTATTTATCACAGCGCTTAAACGCCAGTGTACTCAACTACCTGGACGATGCAGGCATTTCATTTCATATGGTATGGCAGTCTTATCCGGTCATTCGGTTACTGCTTGCAGTGGTTGTGCTGTCGATTCTTATTCTGTGGGTAAGAAGAATATTTTTTCGTCTTATCCAAAAAGCTCATCCGGTAAAGTCCCCTGCAGTGCGAATAAGTTGGTTCGTACTTCTTTTCCTATTATTTGCCCTTGGAATATTTGGCAGGTTGAATCAATATCCATTGCGATGGAGCGACGCATTTCAATTAGGAGACGATTATAAGGCACAACTTGCGCTGAACCCATTTGAGTCCTTCATTAATACACTCAAGTACCGCCATAGTTCATACGATATAAAAAAAGTGCAGAAGTATTCTTCACTCATGCGCTACTACCTGGATCTGCCGAATACAGACAGCCTCAATTTTAGAAGATATATCAAACCATCAGGGGATTCAACTACAGTTGTGCCGAACGTGGTATTAGTTATCTGTGAATCTTTTAGCGCATACAAAAGTTCCATGTTCGGAAATCCGCTCAATACCACGCCTTACTTCGACCAGCTTTGCAAGGAAGGAATATTTTTCAATCGGTGCTTTACCCCTACTTATGGAACAGCCCGCGGAGTGTGGGCCATCATTACAGGAATACCGGATGTAGAAATTGCCAATACCGCCAGTAGAAATCCTGCAGCGGTTGACCAGCATACTATCATTGATGATTTCAAGGGGTATGAAAAATTTTATTTTATTGGCGGAAGCGCATCCTGGGCAAATATCAGGGGACTGCTCACTAATAATATCCACAATCTTCATTTGTATGAAGAAGAGAATTTCAAATCGGGCAGGGTAGATGTTTGGGGTATCAGCGATAAGAATTTACTTCTCGAATCGAATAAAGTTCTTTCAAAACAAAAGACTCCTTTCTTCGCCATTATTCAAACCGCCGATAACCATCGGCCTTATACCATACCCGAAGAAGACGCTTCAACTTTTAAAAAGGTGGAATATCCAACAGACTCCATCTTAAAATATGGATTTGAAAGTAACGAAGAGATGAATGCTTTTCGGTACACCGATTTTTCGTTCCAAAAATTTATTGAAGCCGCCAAAAAAGAAGCCTACTTCAACAATACGATTTTTGTTTTCATCGGCGATCATGGAATACCCGGAAATGCCAATGCACTCTTCCCACCTGCCTGGACAGAAAAAAGATTGACCTCCGAACATGTGCCGTTGTTATTTTATGCGCCTCGCTTGTTGAAGCCAGCAAGCATTAGCACAACAGCTTCCCAAATAGATGTACTTCCTTTAACCGCCGGACTGTGTAAAATTCCTTATTGGAATTCCACATTGGGGCGTGACGTGCTTCATCCAACTTTTTCTGATAAATCTTATGCGTTCATTTTCGATCCCGATAACCGGATGGTGGGAATAGTCAATGATTCTTTTTATTACAGGCAAAGTTTTCTTTCCTCAAGTTCGGAGATTGCTCCAATCCGCAATGTTGCCGATTCACCTTCAACTTCAACCAGGGACCGATTACACGAATTAACTGAAGCCATGTTCGAAACTGCCAAATACCTTTTGTTGAACAACAAAAAGAAGTAAACTTGTATATGTGCCGAAGCTCAACCAGCTATCTTTTCTTATTGTTACTTCCCACTCTCTTATTTTCCTGTACAAGTTTTTTAAATAAAGAACGAAAGAACTCTTGCAGCGGTTCACAAAAAGTAACGGGTATAACCGGTGAATACGTGTACGACCTCAGTGGTTATGCCGCTGGAGGCGTGTCTTCTCCATTCAGGCTATTTGATGAGAACGATAATTTCGATCCAAAAAATGGTATTGTGGGCACACCCACTACCAGTCCGCAGCCGACAAAGCAGGCAGATATTTATTATCCATTAAAAAAAGGAAACCGGATTGTAGTTGACCTGCGTGTTCCATATAAGCTAAGTGAGGTATATGTGTACGACCAATCATACATAGCAGATACTGTTTGGCTGTATACTGGAAATATGAACGACTGGAAATTGCAAGCGACGATAGTAACTGTTGATGATCCGATGGGTTGGGGATGGAAAAAATTTCCACTGCAGGATAGCACGCAATTTTTGATGATCCGGTTTAATTCTCCTGCCGCCGCTATTAATGAAATGATATTGTATGGCTGTCCCGCCGCAACCATGCCGCCCGCAGCAACGTCCGCTTACACAGGTGAGCGCCTTCCAAAAAAGACGATCGCGGAATTTCTTGGTGTAAACATGTATAACAGTCTTCCGCTGGAATGGCTGCAGCCTTTCAACAGCGTAAGGATGTATACGATTGCGAACACATTTGATATGGATACCGTTAATGAGTATCCGAACAACAACATTAGCATTTCGCGGTACGGATATCTTTATCAGCAAACTTCATTCAGGCATTTTTCAGATGATCTTGCCTCGGTTGGAAAACAAATGTGGTATAGTGTAAGAGGCGTGCCTGTCTGGATGAATAAGAAGGGAATGTGGGATAATGACCGGCCGGTAACAAAATTTGGAATGGATCCGGAAGATCCGCTGAGTTATGGAAGGCACGCCAATATGATGTGGACACTTGCCGCAGTTTTTGGAAAGACAGTAGTGGATACAAACGAATTGCAAGTGAACGATATGATCAAGGTAACAGGCAAAGGAACGATGACGAAATATGAGAACGGCAATGAGGAAGACGCTACCTGGGTAGGAAATAAATATTCTTCGCCAATGGAATATTTTGCGCAGAGCAGTGCAGATTATGATGGTCATATGGGTAAGTTGGGCAAACGAACTGGTGTATATACGGCAGATACTAATTCGTCATTGATCATGAGCGGACTTGTTGAATTTGATACGAACAGGGTGCGTGTCCTTGATTTTCTTTGCAAACAGTTGAGGCCTGATAAGAAATTTCTTTGGCAGGGCGGCATTCAATACCATCATTACAGCAACAAGCCGAAGGGCATTTCATTATTAAGAAGAAATAAAGGAACTGTTGGTATTACGCCAGAGGAAGATTCACTGCGCGCAAAATTGGTTAAGGTGAGAGAACAAGCGTACAGGCTTCAACCCACAGTAGAGTGCATTTTGGGTGAATATGGATATGACAAGAATCAATTCAGTCAACAGGCCACGCCTGTTCTTCCCGGGCATACCGCTGCCGAGAGCCAAGGAATTCTATTGCTGCGAGGAATTAATGCTGTTGCATTTTCCGGTTTCGATCGCCTGATGATATATTGGATGAAGGATGATGTTGATGAAAATAATCCGAACACTTATCTCACCAGCGGCTTAGTCCGCGAGCAAAATGGGAAGTTCACTGCTTACCCCGCATGGTATTATATCAGCACGATGGTGAACTATCTTGGAAACTATATTTCGGACAGCATCATCAGTGAGAAGGGAAATGTTTGGTGCTACCGGTACGTGAACCGGTCGTTTCCTGATTCGATTGCCTACTTCATCTATTGCCCAACACGAACGGGACAAAAAGTCAATGGTTATGAACTCAACCTGCCGGGTAAATTTGCGAGCGCCACTGAAATCAGTATTGCAGATAAAACAACCGGTGGTATTCCAACCGGTTTGCAAATCGTGAACGGCAAATTAAAAATTGATGTATCTGAAGTGCCCAAGATTATTTTGCTTAAGAAGTGAGGTGATTGAAAAGGATGTATTCGCCGTACAGTAGTAAACTCTACTAAAGCGAGGGGCCACTTTCATGGGTTATTCCATTAGCCTTCAATGCTTTTTTTGCGATCATAATCAGCCTCGGAGATTTTCTTATATGGTACCTATTAAACCGGTAATCTCCATACACTTCCTGGATTTGCAGGTTATGATAGGCAAACATATCATTGAAATCTCCTAACACAAATTTGGCAACCTTCTCTGTAAACTCAAGTGGTTCGTCCCTTTCCTCGTCTTCGATGATGATCCTTTTATAGAAATGAGTTTCGTCGTGCCACCGGGTAATATAAAAAACAACTCCATCTAACTCCTCTTCCGATTTATGCACCATGTGATCCTCGGCATAATGCACATTTAAATAGTCAATGACAAAATATCCTCCTTCTTTGAGGCAACTGGATATGGTCCTTATGGTACTGTAATGTTCCCGTTCAGTTCTAAAATATCCGAAGCTGGTGAAGAAATTAAAGGCGTAATGGTAATAATTAATGCGAAAGGGCAACCGCATATCGTGTTGAAAGAAGTGGAGGTGATCATTCTCCAGTGATTTTGCTGCGGAAATATTACCGGCAGATAAGTCGATCCCGGTGACGTCAAATCCTTTTTCTGCCAGGTAAAGCGCGTGTCTTCCCCCGCCACATGCAACATCTATCATTAACGAGCCGGCCGGTGGCTGCAGGTGATCAACCAGTTGATTGATAAACCGGGCTGCCTCTTGTTCATCGCGCTTAAAATAAAGTTGATGGTAATAAGGTGAGTTGAACCAAGTTTCAAACCAGCTACTGGATACCGCCTGCATTTCATTCCCGATTTCGGCAAAAATAAGCTGAAACTAATTGTGCAAATCGGGCGGAACCTTTCTTAAGACTTTCGTTGCGGAAAAAATTTTTCTTTGCATTTTTGTTTTAGGTCTGGCAATACAATTCCTCGCCTTTGAAATTCACAGGTACCCATATTTAAACCCTTATTTTTGCAGTCCAGTAAAACGGTACTTCAGTGGCATTGATCAAAAGCATAGCCGGCATTCGTGGAACCATTGGCGGTAAGCCTGGCGATAATCTCAGCCCGATAGATGTGGTGAGGTTCACGGCGGCATATAGCAGCTGGCTTATAGATAAAAAGGCGGTAAAGAAAGTGGTTGTTGGACGGGATGGCCGAGTGAGTGGTCCAATCATCCGGGACATGGTAGTTAGCACACTCGTATCAATGGGTATTGATGTAGTTGATCTCGACCTTTCTACCACGCCGACAGTTGAACTTGCAGTGCAATGGGAAAAGGCAGGCGGCGGTATCATTATCACTGCCAGCCATAATCCAAAAGAATGGAATGCTTTGAAGCTATTGAACGCCGAAGGAGAATTCATTAGCGCGGAAGACGGAATCATCGTTCTTGAAAAAGCGCAAAAGGAAAATTTCACATTTGCTCCGGTTGATAAACTAGGCTCGTGCATCCCGAACGGCTCGTACCTCCAAAAACATATTGATACGGTAGTTAATTATCCGCTGGTTGACATTGCAGCGATCCGGTCGAAGCATTATCGCGTTGTGCTTGACACAATCAATTCTACCGGGTCAATGTTTATTCCGCCTTTACTTCGTGCGTTAGGACTTGAAGAAATAAAAGTAATTAACGAAGAAGTGAATGGGAAGTTTGCGCATAATCCGGAGCCCTTACCTGAAAATCTTGTGGCATTAAGCGCACAGGTAAAAAAATCAGGATTTGATTTTGGTATAGCAGTAGACCCTGATGTAGATCGTGTGTGTTTTGTTTGCGAAGACGGAAGCATGTTTGGTGAAGAATTCACGCTGGTGGCAGTGGCTGACTATGTACTCGGAAAGAAGAAAGGGAATACCGTGAGCAATATGAGCAGTACGAAGGCATTGAAGGAAATAACCCTGAAACATGGGGCCGAATATTTTCCTTCTGCTGTGGGAGAGGTGAATGTAGTTCATAAGATGAAAGAGATGAACGCTGTGATCGGCGGCGAAGGTAACGGCGGGATCATAGTGCCGGATTTGCATTATGGAAGAGACGCGTTGATTGGCATTGCCCTTTTTGTGAGTGCACTTGCGCAACATCGCAATGGAATGAAATCCTTCCGGAGCAGGTACCCTGATTATTTCATTTCAAAGAATAAAATTGAGTTGCAGAATGGAATTGATGTGAAAACGATATTTGAAAAAATCAAAAAGAAATACAAGAACCACCCGGTGAACACAGATGATGGATTGAAAATTGAATTTGATAGTGATTGGGTTCATCTCCGCACTTCCAATACTGAACCCATCATCCGCATCTACGCGGAAAGTAGCTTTGAAACTACTGCAAACAATATTGCCCACCGGTTAATGCAGGATATTAGAGAGTTTATTTAAAGTTCCAAAGCTCCAACCTTTTGAGAAAGGTCGGAACTTTGTCAAGGCACCGGTTTTACAACTATCTTTGCGCCATTTTAAATGAAACGGCCATTAAAATCTGAACTTGTTAATGGCTAACGGAAAAAAGCTAATGGCTTCAATGAATCGTATTTATTTTGACAACGCTGCAACCACGGCCCTGGATCCCGAAGTCCTGGAGGCGATGATGCCTTATCTCACCGAAAAGTTTGGTAATCCATCTTCAATTTATTCCTATGGCAGAGAGAGCCGCCTCGCTATTGAGAGCGCTAGGAAAAGCGTAGCGAAAATCCTTAACGCGCATCCTGCCGAAATCTTTTTCACATCCGGCGGAACTGAAAGTACGAACACGGCCATCCAGGCTGCCATTCGCGATCTTGGCTGCACGCATATTATTTCCTCTGAGCTTGAACATCACGCAACGCTTCATACTGTTGATTTTCTGAAAAACAACAGGCAAGTATCTCTTTCACATGTTAAGACCTTGTCCAATGGACATATAGACTTACAAGATCTTGAGCGCTTACTGTCCACTATTAAAGAAAAGTGCCTGGTCACACTAATGCATGCGAATAATGAAATCGGAAATATGCTGGATCTGCATGCAGTAGGTTCCTGCTGCAAGAAGTATGGTGCAGTTTTTCATTCGGATACGGTTCAAACTGTTGGGCATTTTCCTTTCGATCTCAGAAATACTCCAGTACATTTCATCACGGGAGCCGGTCATAAATTTCATGGACCAAAAGGAGTTGGTATTTTATATATCAACGAGAATGTTCGAATCAATCCCTATATACATGGCGGATCGCAGGAACGAAATATGCGGGCAGGAACCGAAAACGTGTACGGCATTGTCGGATTTGCAAAAGCATTAGAGTTGGCCACCTTGCGACACGCCGAAGAAAGTGCATACATCAACGGATTAAAATTGTATATGATGGAAAGGTTGGAGCAGCAACTTCCATCGGTGACATTTAATGGTGATCCTGCTGGTAACAGTTTGTATACCGTGTTGAGTGTTTCCTTCCCTAAATCAGAAAAATCCGAAATGCTGCTGTTCAATCTCGACATCAACAACATTTGCGCATCCGGCGGAAGTGCGTGTACGAGCGGTGTAGAGCAGGGGAGTCATGTCATCAGGGCAATCAATAATAATCCAAACCAGGTGACCGTGAGGTTTTCCTTCAGCAGGCGTAATGATAGCGCGGAGGTTGATGCCGTTGTTGAAAAATTAAAGGAATTGATTTAGAAGAGTTGATTGATTTGTTGAGTGGCCGAATAGTTTAATTGTTCGATACTTGAAGTCAACCTGCACCTTTCTCTCTCAGTTATTAACTAACCAACCAATCATTATTACTTCAGTCCAGAAATCTGTCCGCGGATCTCTCCACTTTGCGCTGGGTTACTTGTGCTAATCGGATTTGCAGCTGTAGGAATATTCACATAATAAAGACCAGCAAGAAGGTCCTCCTCTTTTAACACCGTGCCATCAATAAAGACCGTACTGGAATAAGTGCCGGCAGCAGCAGCTGGCCATTTATCAAATGCTTGTAATATTCCGGGAGCCCGCGATCCTTTACCAGCAGATCCATATATTCCGAATCCTGTAGTTGGGGCACCGGTTAATGAATTCCATTTCACTGTGTAGTATAGCGTCTTGATGTTTCGGTTATACGTTGCATCTATAGTGCCATTCCCAGCTAGTTGTTTCGGTGGTACTTCTTGTGTTCCTTCTATTGGAAGGCCGTTGGATACAAGGATATCATCATCAACCTTATCGCTGCAAGAAGTCAAAATCGTCGCCGCCAAAAGGATGGCGATTAATTTTCTCATATCAGAATTTTTGCTAGGCTCAAAAGTAAGGAGCAGGATTCAATTCGGTAAAAAAATAATGCGTGCGCTGGTTCTTTTTTTCCAATATTTTTAAACTTCGATTACAATCTTATACAAATGATCATTCAACAAAGGATCACCTGGATCGCGCTTGTGCTTTTGCCCATTATTTCCTGCAAACTCGCCAGCCATAGGCAGAATGAACTTGCTGCAGGCAACAAATCTTCAGTTGCCTCGCATCCGGCCTGGAGTCTTCAATCAAACATTTATGAAGTAAATCTGCGGCAGTATCGTTCAAATAGCAGCTTCAAGGGTTTCCAGAATGAATTACAGCGTTTGCGTGACATGGGCGTGGATATCCTCTGGTTTATGCCGATCACCCCCATCAGTTTAAAAGACAGGAAGGGAACGCTAGGCAGTTATTATGCTGTGAGAGATTACAGGGCGGTTAACCCGGAATATGGCACCATGGAAGATTGGAAAGCATTAGTGCGAAAAGCGCATGACCTTGGCTTCAAGGTGATCACGGATTGGGTGCCAAATCATTCTGGAGCTGATCATCGCTGGCTGACCAGGAAACCGGATTTTTACAAACGGGATAGTACAGGTAATGCAGTGTACGCCTATGATTGGTCCGACACGCGAAAACTTAATTATGATAACAGGGAATTACGCGACTCGATGATCGACTGCATGAAGTTCTGGGTTGATTCAACAGATATCGATGGATTCAGGTGCGATGTTGCCGGCGACGTGCCCAATGATTTTTGGAAAGAATGCATCTCCACGCTTCGAAAAAATAAATCACTTTTTTTTCTTGCGGAAGCCGATAAGGCTGAGTTGCATACCGCTGGCTTTGATGCTACCTATGCCTGGAGTGTGATGAACGTGATGTACGGCATTTATGCGGGTAAAACAACTTTGAAACAAGTGGATGCAATTCTCGACTCACTTGAACGCGTTTTGCCTCCAGATGCCATGCGGATGTATTTTACCACGAACCATGATGAAAATAGTTGGAATGGGACAGAGTTTGAGCGCTTTGGTGAAGGGTATAAAGCATTTGCTGTTTGGACCCAAACGATGAAGCGGAGCATTCCATTAATTTATAGCGGACAAGAAGAACCAAACAAAAGACGAATAAAATTCTTTGAGAAAGATCCGATTCAATTCGGAAAATATGAACTAGCGAAATTCTATTCGGCACTATTGCATGAACGAAAACAAAATCCTGCCTTATCTACCGACGCATCATTCAAAAAAATAAATGCCGAGAATGATTCAGCGCTATATGTGTTTGTACGTGAAAAAGAAGGGCATAAGGTTGCCGTTATCATTAACTTTTCCAGGAAGCAACAAACCGTAAAGATTGAAGATGACGTCCTGGTTGGCGAGCCCACTAATCTGTTTATGGGAGTGAAGGAGAAACTGGATAAGCACCATTCTTTCAATATAGAACCGTGGGGGTATGTGATATACGACTACGACAACAAATGATGTTGCTCGATAGCTTGCTTGGATTGCTTAGGGAGGAAGCCGAATTCTTTCTTAAATGCTTTTGAAAAATTACTCAGGTTGGCAAACCCGATTTCCAAGGCTGCCTCTTTCACGGAGGCCTCGCCTGTTTCTAAAAGATTCTTTGCTTTTTGAAGCCGGTTATGATTAAAATATTCGTACAACTTCATTCCATATACTTCCTTGAATCTTTTCTTCAGTTTCGTACTGCTCATCATTGCCATCTTCGATAATTTTTCTATGGTCGGGAAATTATCGCTTTCGCTTGTTAAGAGTTCTTCGATAGCGCCTAAACGTTCCAAATCGCTTTTACTTATCCTGGTATTTTTTGAGTTCGGGAACCATCGGATGAAAAAATTATGGAAATATTTTTCTACTAATAGTAATGCACGGTTCTGTAAAACCAATTGTCCAAAGATTGTTGAGATGTCAGTGTTGTAGATCTCGTTCAGCAATTTCATTAGTTCCGGCGTGAGTTGTTCCTTATCGGCATTTGCGAGATTCTGTTGAATGTAATCCTGGATTTGAAGGTATTGATCGTTGTGAATGGCTCTTTTAACGAGTTTCTCACTGAACCGGATGGCTACCACGCGCAAATGTGTTCCTGCGTCATAAGAAATTCTCCACGGAAACTGTGTGGAACCAAGGAAGGTGGTATTCCTCTTTTTGTTATGATCAACCAGCGACTGATCACCGGAGATAACCCTGTATTCACGTGCAATTTCTACCTGGTTGAAGTAGAGCATGATTCCCTTATCCACTCCCGGCTGCCGGTCAAAAATAAAATCCTGGTGAAAGGCAGCGTTTATATAAAGGAGGCTCATGCCCTTGAGCAAAGGGCTTGCATAAAAAATTCCATTACCTATTTCTTCAGGCAAACGGAAATAGTTCAGCCTTTGTTCAACGCCGAGTAATGTTGCCAGGTTTTGCTGCCAGGTCACAAGGTCAAGCTGTTCATACCTGTAGTGTATCATTACTTGCTAATTTGTCCACATGAATTTAATTCATTGACACCGCATTAGGTCATAATGTGCTGAAATCAGTCCGCAAAGGCTGGGCGCTCGTTCCGAAGCCCTTGTAGCCCATTGCGAAACACGAGCGGGTAAAGGACAACTTTACGGTTAATTGGATAGTGCCTTATGCGCAATAGACACATGACGCACAACTTGTTCGGCATCGCGCCGCCTTCGTGCCCTTCTGTGAAAATGGAAAATGATAAATCACCTATTCGAAGGCATTTTCGAAACACTACGCTTCTTAATTTTTTTGTGCCTTTGTGGTGGAATTGTGAGGATGCCACGACGCGCATCGCGCGGCCTTCGTGGCCTTTTGTAAAAATGGAAAATGATGAATCACCTACTCGGAAAGATTTTCGAAACGCTATGCTTCTTAAAATTTCTTTTGTGCCTTTGTGTTAAAATTGTGATTAGCATAAAAAAAAATCCAGGAAAACCTGGACTTCTACATTTCGCCTTCGCTCAGAATACGGATGCTCTCAAAGCGTAGGAACATTTTCATACGTACCGGCATAAAGGATACCGGATTTAAAAACGGGACCGCCACGTGCCCACTTCATTCAGGCAGATGATTATTTCGTGCAGGTATTCACACAGATGCTCACTATGGAGTTTCTTGCCGATAGTAGTCAATAGTTCTTCAACCATCTTGTTCTTCGTTATCGGTTTGATTGCAATCATATCGTGCTCATCCAATTTGTTTAATAAGGCCGGGCTTAAAAGTCTCTCTGCCTCGTCGTGTTGCATGAAGATGTCGATTCGTTTCACTTCGCTTCGGTCCGCATACTTGTAAGAGAAAGGGATATGACTCTGAATGAAAAGCACGTCCACAATCCGTGGGGAGCAATTCAATTTAAAATTCTGATCCGACGTAAAGACCATGCAACCTGGATTGTCTATCATTTGAATACAGGCAACCACGCCTATTTCCTCAGACGGAGTATAATTAACATCCGTTTCAGCAACCATTTTGCCATCCACGTTCAGCACACTTAGATCATGTGTACACGCACTTTTTACGCCAATGTTTAAAGGGCCCGGGTATTGAATAAATCGCGTGGGTACGTTTTCATGCCGCCTCTCATCGAGTCGAATTTCATTTTCTGTGATTGTGTAATTAAGTACCAAGGTTGTTCTTTTGATGCGATTGCAAAAGTATCCTGTATGAAACGGGGTAACCTTGTACAGAAGGTTCAAGAGTAGTGCTGGAGGACACCGGCAATTTGCTGCCGTTTAAAGAAGAAAGAATTAACGATCCTTTAAGTAGTGAAAATCGGTTACGCAACCGACGCCTCAATTACAGAGGGACGCTATAAAAACGGAATAGCTTATTATATTGCAGCATGATCGCCACTTTGAACAGCTACCTGATCCAGCATAAGAGTATTTGCATTCCCGGGTTAGGAACCATCTACCTGGAAAAAATCCCGGCCATCAATGATTTCAGCAATCGACAGATGTTGCCGCCCTCTTACAAGTTCAGGTTTGATAAATATTTCGATGCTCCCGATAAAGAATTTTTTTCCTTTCTTGCCTCTTCTGAAAATATGGCGGAGTACGAAGCAATAAAATTGTACAATGAGTTTGCGTATGACTTGCGCGATCGTATCAGGAAAGAAGAGAAATTCGATTGGCCACAAGTAGGAATACTCATGCGGGATGCCACGGGCGAAATCCAATTCAAATCGGAAATGATCCAACCGGGATTCGTTCGACCTGTTGCTGCAAGACGCGTTATTCGCCAGGATGCACGTCATGCAATACTCGTGGGCGACCAGCAACTCACAACAGACCACATGACTGAACTATTGAATGTAGAGCAGGTGCACGTTGAAAAAGAATCATGGTGGATGTATGCGCTCATTATATTTTGCGTGGCAGTAGTCATTCTCTTCGTCTATCTATACCAGCATGGTTGGGATTTTGGTTCCATAGGCGGAAACTGATACTGAATAGTTGATGGCTACAATCCAGCGTGCCACCTGTTGAACTCCCTCGAGCATCAAGTATCTACTACATTTGCAATCCTTACATGGAAAGAATTCATTACTCAGCTTGTCCACTTTGCAGCTCGCAGCAAATTTCATTCATTCTTAAAGCAAAGGATCATACAGTTTCACGCGAAGTATTTGAGATTTGGGAGTGCGCAAATTGTAGCGGCAGGTTCACCCAGGATATTCCAACTGAAAACGAGGTTAGCAAATACTATCAATCGGATGCCTATATTTCCCATAGTGATTCCACGCAAGGGATTGTAAACAAAATATATCACCAGGTACGCAAGATCACCTTAAAGAAAAAGAAAGACCTTGTCCAAAAAGTGACTTCCTTAAAAAAAGGGAGCGTGCTTGACATAGGAGCTGGTACCGGTTTGTTTGTAAAGACGATGCAGGACGCGGGATGGGAAGTAACAGGACTAGAACCTGATAGCCGCGCAAGGAAAATTGCTTTGGGAATGAATATCGAACTTCGTGAACCATCTAATCTATTTTCATTTCCTCCCGAAACATTTGATGCAATCACGCTTTGGCATGTACTGGAACATGTGCATTCCCTGCACGCATATCTCGACCAATTGCAGAAGCTATTAAAAGTTAACGGGACTCTGATCATTGCTGTTCCAAATTATACTTCAGATGACGCGCAACATTATGGCGCTTCATGGGCCGCTTATGATGTGCCGAGGCATTTATATCATTTCAGCCCCCGTTCAATGGATATGTTATTAACCCGGCACCGGTTCGCTATTAAGCAGACATTTCCTCAATGGTTTGATAGTTTTTACGTGAGCTTGTTAAGTGTACGATATAAAACCGGGAAGACCAGTTTGGTCAAAGGCGGATGGGAAGGATTGATATCGAACTGGAAAGCATTAAAGGATAAGAGTAAGTGCAGTTCGGTAATTTATGTTACCAAAAAGCAGGGTTGATGTACCTAATTCAACCTGATCTCATAAGTCAACGGCCATAATTTCCCCGTCACAAAGATTGTTTTGGTGACGGGGTTATAAGCGATGCCGTTTAGGAAATCAGCATTCGCGGATCTATTCCTGATTTCCCTAACAATTGAATCCAGGTTAATTTTTCCTTCCACTTTTCCCGAATTGGGATTGATCTTAATGAGATAATCCCGCTGCCAAACATTCGCATATATATAACCGTCAATATATTCCAACTCGTTTACGTTGCTCACCGGTCCGTTATTATCAACAACACTTATGATGCTCACTACTTTAAAAGTTTCAGGATCCAAAAACTTCAGGTTACTTGAACCATCACTCATGATGAGGTGACTGCTATCGTGTGAAAGTCCCCACCCATCGCCAGCGTAATCGAATTCCTGGATTTTCTTATAGGTCTTGGCATCATACACGAATGCCTTGTGGTTCTGCCAGGTTAGTTGGTAAATCTTGCCCTTAAAAAACGTAATGCCTTCCCCGAAATATGTGCTATTGTCGAGTTCCGCCTTCTTGGTAACCTTACCCGAATTGAGATCTGCGATCCCAAAAGCCGAAGGATGTGGCGTCTCTTCCCTAAGACCGCCGGAACTTTCGAACAATTGACCGTCATGAAACTCAAGTCCCTCGGTAAAA
>Ga0136846_1223664_pt1 | contig 14102 bp, 12 predicted proteins | sample HopSoiMetagenom2_FD_96841 | JGI IMG/M metagenome (GOLD analysis project Ga0136846, IMG submission 96841) | Grasslands soil microbial communities from Hopland, California, USA - 2 Assembly 2016 (version 4) | ecosystem: Environmental > Terrestrial > Soil > Grasslands | place: USA: Hopland...
GCGCGGTCGCCGACGACCTGCGGAGAGCCCTGGACGAGCTGCGCGACCTCGCGCACGGGATCTACCCGAGCGTCCTCGCCAACCTCGGCCTGACGCACGCGCTGGAGTCCGTGGCGTCGTCGTCGGGCGGGAAGATCGAGGTGACCGCCGAGGGCGTCGGGCGCTACCCGGCGGAGATCGAATCCGGGGTCTACTACTCGTGCCGCGAGGCCCTGCAGAACGCAGTCAGGCACGGCGGCCCGCCCGTCTCGATCCGCCTGCGGGACGACGGTGACGCCCTGACGTTCGCCGTTCGGGACGGAGGCGACGGCTTCGACGTCGGTGACCGAGCGGGCGGTGGGGGTCTCGCCAACGTGAAGGACCGAATCGGCGCGCTCGACGGAACCGTCACGATCGCCTCGGCCCCCGGTCGCGGCACGCTCGTCGCCGGGCGAGTGCCGCTGAGAGGCTAGGCCTCGGGGCGCTGCGGCAGCGATTCCTCGAGCGCCGCGGCGACGTCGTAGCCGAGGGCGAGCCCCAGCCTCGGCGCAGCGGAGATCGCCCGGGCAGAACCAACCTCCGGCAGGACCGCGAGGAGGCAGCCGACCATCTCCCGGTCCGACGCGCCCGAGGCCCGCGCGGCCTCGACTGCCTCGAGGTACGACGGGGCCGGGGCATCGACCGCGACCAGCGCGCCGATCCGAACCAGCGCGTGTGTCTTCGGATCGAGCCCCGATTCGGCAAGGTTCGCCGGCTCGCTCGCCATCAGCGTTCCGAGATACGCATCGTCTCCGATCGCGAGCTTGCGGAGCGTGCACTCGTATCCCTGCACCGACCCTCATCCCACCGGGCCACGGGGCGGAAGTCATCACCCCCGGCGGGTGAACTTCGGTTCTCGGGCCTACTTCTTGTCCGAGATGAGCACGCGCAGGTGCTCGCCGAGGCCGAGACGCTGAGCCTCGGCGACCGCGTCGCTGCGGCTCGAGACGCCGAGCTTGCGGTAGACGGAGATCGCCTGCGTCTTGATCGTGTTCCGCGAGACGTACAGCTGCTCCGCGATCTGGCGGAAGGAAAGGTGGGTCGCAAGAAGCGGAAGGAGGCGCAACTCGGCCGGGGTCAGGCCGGTCGCGCCTCCCCCACGCTCGGGGACGGCATCGGCCTCTTGCCGCAGCTCGTCCGCAGCCGCGGCCAGCGTTGCGAGCCCGGGGGCGCGCTCGAGGACGCCGTCGATCTCGTCGAGCAGCTCCTCGAGCGCGCGGCTGTCTCGAAGCGTGACGAAGCCACGCCCGAGCTCGATTCTCGTCTGGAGGGCAAGCCAGGGGATCGCGAGGGTGAGCTGGGGCAGCAGCGCCTGCGCAGCGTCCAGGCAGGCCCGGGCCTCGTTCCACCGGCCGCGGTGGAGAAGCATCTGGGCGGCCGTGGCCTGCTCCAGTGCGCGCGCAGGCGCATCCTCGACGTGTGAGGCGTCCATGACCTCGGTCGCATTGCGCGAGAGCTCCTCGGCCAGGTCTTGATTGCCGACCTTCGCTGCGAGCAGGGCGCGTTCGGCGAGCGCCACCACCAGGGTTTCCGTGGAGTCGTGCTCCTCCGCGCAGGCCGCCGCCGAGGCGAGGGCCTCGTCCGCCCGCTCGTTCTCGCCCAGGAGCAGCAGCGCCGCCCCCCGGGCGAGGAGCGCGCTCGGACGCCAGTCGCTCTCCGGCGCGAGCCCCGCTAGGCCGAGCTCGGCGTCTGTGAGCATCTGGACCGCTCCCTGCCGGCACATCCACGCGCGCATCACCGCGATCCAGGGCGCGACCGAGCGGCTTCCGTCGGGCAGGCGGCTGCGCGTTCTCCCGCGGGCGCCGGCGTCGAGCCAGGCCTCGGCCTGCTCCAGGTCGCCGCGAAGTACGTGGAAGCGGCAGCCGTGGAGAGCCACCGCCGGATGCTGTTCGAGCAGGCCGGCCCTCTCGAAGCGCCCGAACCAGTCCTCGAGCGTCGCGACGCGGCCCGACTGGTAGACCCGGGGGGCGATCGCCGCGAGGATCTCGGCCGCTCGTTCGCTGTCGCCGGCTGCGAGGGCGTGGTCGAGGGCGGTTTCGTCGTCTCCTGCCGCCGCGAACCAGTCGGCCGCGCGGCCGTGGAGGACGGGAGCGAGCTCGGGCTCGTGCTCCGCCAGCTCACGCTGAAGAAGCTCGCGGAAGAGGTGGTGGTAGCGGTACGACTCGCGGCGGCTGTCGAGCGGGATCAGGAAGAGGTTGGCGCGCTCGATCTTGGCGAGCTGCGCGCCGGAACCCTCGTCGTCGAGCACCGCGTCGCACAGCGGGCCGGACATCCGATCGAGGACCGACGTGCGGCGGAGGAAGCGCAGAGGCCCGGGCCGGAGGCGATCCAGGTATTCCGTGTGGAAGTAGTCGGCGAGGTAACGGTCGTCTCCGTGCAGCGGCGCGGGCCCGTCGCTCAGCTCCTCGCCGTCTCGGATCGAGAGCGCCGCGAGGTAGAGCGCGGCCGGCCAGCCTTCGCACTGCTCGATCAGCTGCGCCTCTTGCACCTCGCTCATGGGCACGCCCGTGGCGCGGAGGAGCATCTGAGCCTCGCGCTTGCTCAGCGCGAGAGCGTCCGCGCCCAATTCGACCAGCCGTCCGCCGGCGCGGAGCGGCGCAAGCCGGAGCTTCGGGGCCACCCGCGCCGCGGCGACCAGCATCGAGCCCTTTGCCTCGTCGTCGATCAGCGCTCCGACCGTCTCGAGCGCGCCGCGTGAATGGAGAAGGTTGAAGTCGTCCAGCACCAGCACGACGGGGGCGCGGTCAGCGAGCTCCGCGGCCAGGCGCGGAACGGCCCTCGACCAGACAGACGGCGCGGAGACGCGGAGAGCGCTCAGCACGCGTTCGTCCAGCGGCCCTTCCCGCATGAGCGCCGCCGCGATGTGCCGGAGCAGGACGACCGGGTCGTTGTCACGGTCGTCCACCGTGACCCAGACGAAGGCGCGGGGGTCGCGCTCCGCCCACTGGGCAAGCAGCGTCGTCTTGCCGTAGCCGGCCGGGGCGACAAGCGTCGCCACGGGGGTCGTCGTGGCTCGAAGTCGATTGACTAGGGCCGTCCGCGACACCATCCCGGCGCGCAGCGCCGGAACGAGCACCCTGGACTCGAGGAAGTCGAACGGCGGCTCGAGAAGCGCTGGATTCGGCCGCCCGCCAGCGTCCTGAGCGCTCCGCGGCGCCCCCACCACGGCCAGCGCTCGCTTCGTTCCCGCTCCTCTGGTCACGAAGTCACCGTCAGTCCGCTGGCAGGGCGGCCACCATAGCCGTCGAGTATTCCTTTCGGCTTTACAAGCCACAATGGAGCCGTCAGGTGTCTTCGCGGTGGCCGTCCTCTGCGCCGTGGTCGTGCAGACACCACCACTTGCGGACCATGCCGGTATGTCCAACGTCTCAGGCGGACACGGCCTGAGAGTCGTCCGCGGCGTCGCCGCCCGCGGCGAGGCCGTTTCGCACGGCCCAGAGCGCAAGCTGAGTACGAGAGCTGAGGCCGAGCTTCGCCAGGATGCTCGAGACGTGTGACCGCGTCGTTCGCTCGGTGATGGCGAGCTCGCGGGCGATCGCCTTGTTCGCGTTGCCGGAGCCGACCAGGCCGAGGACCTCGAGCTCGCGCGAGGTGAGCCCGGCACCCGGATTGCTCGTCCCGCCCTGCGGGACGCCCACGAGCGACCGGGTGACCGCGGCGTCGAGCTGCAGCTCACCCCGGTGCGCCGCCCGCAGCGATGCTGCGACCTCGTCCGCGTCGGCGTCCTTGAGCAGGTACCCGGACGCCCCGGCATCGAGGGCCAAGCGCACGTGCCGCCCCTCTCCGTAGGACGTCAGCACGACCACCGCGACATCGCCGTACCGTTCACGGATCCGGCGAGTCGTCTCGACTCCGTCGAGGGGCTCCATCTTCAGGTCCATCAGGACGACGTCGGGACGGCGCCCCTCGGCGTCGAGGCCCTCGAGCGCGGCGAGCGCGTCCTGTCCGCCGCCGACGTCCGCGACCACGTCGAGGTCCGGCTCGCTCCCCAGGAAGGCGAGGAGACCGCGGCGGACCACGGCGTGATCGTCGACGACGAGAACCCGGATGGGCCGCGCGTCAGGCTCCATCGGCCCCCGCCGGCGCGACCGGCGTCTCGACTCGAATCCGGGTTCCGAGCCCTGGGCCGCTCGCGATGCTCAGGCGCCCACCGATGTCGTTCGCGCGGCCGCGCATCGACTCGAGGCCGTAGTGGCCCGGGTGCCGCCGTTCGGGATCGAAGCCGCGGCCGTCGTCGGAGATCTCGAGAAGGACGCGGTCGTCGTCGACGTCGATCCGGACCGACGCGTTCGCCGCGCGAGCGTGCTTGACGACGTTGGTCAAGGCCTCGCGGCCGATCGCAAACAGTTGCCCCTCAGCGTCGCGAGAGACCGGTAGGTGGCCGATCGGCCCCTCGACTCCGACGGCGAGCGCCGTTCCTTCGCAGCGCTCCTCCGCACACTCGTGCAGCGCGGCCACGAGCCCGTCCTCGACGGGATCTCGCCGGAGCTCGTAGATGAGACTCCGCATCTCGCTCTGCGCTGTCCTCGTCAGCTCGCCGATCGCGGCGAGCGCGCGGGCGAGGGTCTCCGAAGGGACCACGTCCCCGTCCCGCATCGCCTTCTCCGCCGTGCGCGTCTGCAGGGTCGTCGAGAACAGGGCCTGGGAGACGGAGTCATGCAGATCGCGTGCGATCCGGTGACGCTCTTCCAGCGCCTCCTCCCCCTCGTGCCGCTTCGCCTCGATGAGCGCCGCTGTCGAGCGCTCGCGCTCGCTGACGACCGCGCTCAGCAGCAGCGTCGTGATCGCCGCGACCGAGATGTAGAGCTGAGTGCCGAGCGTCCTGCTGTTGATCTCCTGGCTCGAGAACACGCCCACGTCGTAGGCGGTCATCGCGACGGTCGCGCCGGACAGTAGCAGCACCGCGAGCGTGGCCTCCGGCGCCTTGAACCGCCAGGCGGCCCAGATGAGCACTGGGAAGACCACGTACAAGATCGGGACGCTCGCCGAGGCTGCGACCGCGGCGACGGTCACCACGGCGCCGAGGAGCAAGCCGCCCTCCCAGGTGCAGATGCGTCGGAGGGCCGAGAGCGGCGCGCGCGCCCAGACCACCATGAAGGGAACGACCACGAGTGCCCCCGAGAGGTCTCCGAGCCACCACGTTCGCAAGAAGGTCGGGCTTTGCGACACGGAGATCACCCCAGTCCCCAGCATCGAGAGCGTGCCGGCCGCGGCGCTGATCGCCGTCCCGGCCGCGAGCGCGGCCAACATGCCGGTCACCTGCTCGACCCGGTCGAGCTCCGCGCGGCGGCCGATCAGGCGGCGCATCAGGGCAGCGCCGACGAGGATCTCGGCCATGTTGCCGAGCTGCTGCCCGACGAGCGCCGCCGCAGGCAAGGAGTGGTGGCCGACGAGTAGCTCGAGGTTGATGATGAGGTCACCGAGGAAGATGCCGGGCCACCAGCGGAGCCCCCAGAGATAGAGCGCTGCGATGCCGAGCCCGGCCGGCGGCCAGATCGCGGAGACCGAAGCCGTGTACTGGAGGGCCTGCCCCGCCTTTGCCGCTGCGTAGTACGCGGCTGCGAGCGCGAGGACGCCTGCGGCGTAGCGAGGCCAGCCGGTACGTGCACCGGACAACCAACGCGCCGCTTCCCGACGGGGAAGGGCTTCGATTAGGGTGCTCAGGGGGCGCTCCCTCCAGCCGACCGAAAGTCAAGCGTACCTCCGGCGTGAGCAAGCGCAAACCCTGGCCGAATGTCTCATGCCGCCTGGGGCCTTTGCACGATGCGGCCCTTACATCTGTGAGCAATCATCATGGTGGGCAACAAGCGTCCGCTCAGAAGCCCCATTTCGCTCCTCTGATGTCCATTCGTGTCGTACTCGGCGAAGACAGCTTCCTTGCACGCGAGGCGATCGCGGGCGTGCTCGAACGCGCCGAGGGGATCGAACTGGTCGCCGACTGCAGCGACCTCGAGAGTCTTCGCGCGGCGATCGAGGAAGAGCGCCCGGACGTGGTCGTGACCGACATCCGGATGCCGCCGGATCACTCGGACGAAGGCATCAGGCTCGCCGCCGATCTCCGCTCCGAGCATCCTGAGATGGGAGTCGTCGTCCTCAGCCAGTACTCCGAGCCGATCTACGCCAGCCTGCTCTTCGAAGAGGGGTCCGAGCGGCGCGCCTACCTGCTCAAGGAGAGCCTGAGGGACCAGGCAGAGCTCAGCCGGGCGCTGCAAACGGTGGCCGGGGGCGGCTCCGTCGTCGACCCGCTCGTCGTCGAGCGGCTGGTGGAGGCGAGCCGCCGGCGGGAGGACGCGCGGCTGGACACGCTAACGCCACGCGAGTTCGAGATCCTCGGGTTGATCGCGCAGGGCCGCAGCAACGCCGCCATCGCCGAGGAGCTCTTCGTCACCAAGCGTGCCGTCGAACGGCACATCAACAGCATCTTCGCGAAGCTCGACCTGCGTGAGGCGGACGACGTCAGCAGGCGCGTGAAAGCCGCCTTGCTCTACCTCGCGGGCGATGCCTAGCCCGTTGCCCTGAGATAGACCTGCGCGCACTACAGAGGACTAGGAACCGCGCTGTCATCATCCGCCGGCGAAGTTCGCAGGCGAGATGGCGGATGCGGCCCTCAAGATTCAGCCACGCCCGGAGCTGGTTACCTCGGTCCTCGCGGTCGACGACCAGCCCGTCTTCCTCCGCGCCGTTCGCGAGCTGATCAACGCCACGGCCGGGATGTTCGTGCTCGGTGAGGCCGCGGGCGGAGAGGAAGCCGTCGAGCTCGCCGAGAGTCTTCGCCCCGACCTCGTGCTGATGGACGTTTGCATGCCGGGGCTGGGCGGAGTCGAGGCCGCACGCGAGATCAAGTCGGCTCATCCGTCGACGGTCATCGCGCTCCTCTCGACGACGCACCCCGAAGAGCTGTCGTGCCAGGGGGTCTCGTGCCCGGCGGACGCGCTGCTCTGGAAGAGCGACCTGCGGCCGAGCGTGCTGGAGGAGATCTGGCAGCGCTACCGGCCCCGGCCGGCGGCCTAGGTCAGAGCGTCAGATCGCCGCCAGGTGGTCCCGGCGCGCAACGGCCACGGCCTCGAGGCGGGAGTGGACGTCGAGCGCGCGGAGCACCGCGCGGATGTGGTTGCGCACGGTCTCGGGGCTGAGGTGAAGGCGCTCGGCGATCTGCTCGGTCGAGCGGCCATGCTCGAGGAGCCGTAGTACCTCGCTCTGCCGCGGCGTCAGGTCGGGATGGGGCGCACGCGGAGGCTCCTCCGCCACGTCGGCGAACTGGCCGAAGACTCCGACCACCCGGTGCCCGCGGAAGAGGCACACCGAGCTGACCTCGACGGAGACACGGTTCCCCTCACCGTCGAGCAGGTTGACCGGCGCGTCGACGTCCTCCGCGCTGATGAAGTGCTTCGAGAACGCCTCGCGGGCGCGGTGCGTGTCCTCGGGTGCCACGACGGACGTGAACTGGCGCCCCCGCACGTCGCCGACCAGCTCCTCCGCTGCCGGGTTGACCCAGCGAATGATCCCGTGCTCGTCAATCACGTAGCTCGGGACGTTCACGCGGTCGAGCGCGCCCTCGAGGTCGGCGCCCATGTCGCGTAGCTGTGACACAGAGCGAGTATCCAGGCGGTCAGTCGGCGGCGAATCGTCCTGTTAGGACGATTCGTCGTTCAATCGCAGAGCGAAGATGATGTCCTGGCGAAGCGTCTCCAGGCCTTCGATGCGCGGAGATCTTCGCTCCCGGTGCTGCAAGATGGCGCGGTCGACCGTGTCCAGCGCCTTCAGGAGGCGGCCCCGTTCTACCACGCCGTTCGCCCCCGAGTCGTCGGCGATGTCCGTCGTCCAGTCGACCTCGCCGGCCTCGAGCACATAGGCGCGCCCGTCCAGCTCGAACCTGACAGCGCCGAGAGCCTCCTGCTCGACCCAGCGCGAGACCTCGCGCATGAGCAGCGCGAGATCCTGCTCGATCGGCCGAAGCTCGACGAGCACCGCGACGACGTCCGGCCGCTCCGAATCTACGGTGATCTTCCAGCGCTTTCCGAGTCGCTCGGCCAGGAGCGCCGACAGCCCGGCGTCCGGAACCTCGATCAGCAGGACATCCGACAGAACGGTGGTGGACATGGGGAGCATCGTCGCGAACGGCCTGCCCTTGCCGCCTGACCCGGGAGGGTCAATTCAGGGGCCCACGTCGTCGGTTCAGGCGGGATGGGTCCATCGTGCGATCCGGATGATGCGCCTGCCTCGCCCTCGCGCGACCCTTGGCGCGTGACTGGCCAAGGCTGGACGCTGTGAGCATCGCCGCGCCGACCGTCGATTCCCCGCCGGCCCGCCGCTTCCGCTGGCGACACGTGCTGGTCGGGGCCGCCGTCGTCGTGGTGATGGGCGCCGCCGCGCAGCTCCTCGGGTGGAACCTCACCGCGTGGTTCAGCGACCTGTGGGACACGATGACCGAGATCTCGTTCGGCTACCTCGTCGCCGGGGTGGCGCTCAAGACCGTGCAGACGTCCCTGACGGCCTTCGCGTGGTACTCGATCCTGCGCTTCGCCTACCCGGACCGCGTGCGCTGGCTCCACATCCTCGCCTGCTACGCGGCCTCGGTCGCGCTGAACGGCCTCTTGCCCGCGAACCTCGGCACCCTGGCGCTGCTCCTGATGTTCACGACGATCATCGCCGGCGCAACGTTCGCCGCGATCCTCGGCGCCTACGCAGTCCAGAAGATCTTCTTCACCGTCATCGGCGCGTTCACGTACCTCTACCTCTTCCTGTCCGTCGGCGGGTCGTTCGACATCAAGTTCGCTTTCGTCCACGAGCACCCCTGGGCGACCGCGATCCTCGTCTTCGGCGGCGGCTACCTGGTCTTCCTGCTCATGCGCAGGCTCTGGGCGAAGGTGGTCGTCTGGTGGGAGGACGCCAAGGAGGGCGGAGCGATCCTCGGCGAGCCGAGGGCCTTCATGCTCCGGGTCTTCCTCCCGTCGCTGCTCGGCTGGATCGCGAGCCTCGGTGTGATGGCCGTCTTCCTGTCCGCGTACGACATCCCCGTGAGCTTCCACACGCTGATGCGCCTCTGCGGCGGCAACTCGATCGCGAACGTCACCTCGGCGACGCCGGGCGGGGCGGGCGTCAACCAGGCGTTCAACGTGGCGTCGCTCAAGGGCGTGGCGAGCCCGCAGGACGCCACCGCGTACTCGGTCGCCCAGCAGCTCGTGACCACGGCCTGGAACATCATCTTCGCGATGATCATGCTCGTCTGGGCGTTCGGCTGGAGCGGCGGCAAGGAGCTCGTGGGCGACTCGTACGAGGGGGCGAAGGCGAAGGCCACCGAGCAGAAGGCCGCGCGCGACGAGAGAAAGGCCGCGAAGCGCAAGGCGCGCGCGGCCGAGGCCAGTTGACGAAGGAGAGGGCACGTGGCCTGGATCGACGCCGAGCTCGTGCTGATTGCGCTGGTCGCGATGCTCTCGCCGACCACGCTCTCGTTCTCCGTGCTGGCGCTGGTGCTCGGGGACCGTCCGCTGCGGACCGGCTTCTGGTTCTACCTAGGGGCGCTCTCCGCGACGCTCGTGATCGGCGTCGTGGCCGCCTTCGTCCTGGGTGACGCCGCCGCCTCGAAGACGCCGTCGTCGCCGAAGACCTGGGTCGCGATCATCGACCTCGTCGCCGCCGGGGCCATCCTGGGCTGGGTCGCCGTGATCGCACGTCGCCCGCCGAACCCGGCCAGGGCAACGGCGATGATCGAAAAGATGAGCGCACTCGCAACCGCCTCGGTGGCGGCGATCGCCGGGGCGGGAGCCGCGCTGGCGAACCCCGGAGCCTTCATCCCGCTCGCCCTCAAGAACATCTCGGAGACCGATCCGAGCGCAGCGGGCTACGTCGTCGACTGGGTCTTCTTCGCGCTCGTGTCGCTGCTGCCGCTCGCGCTCGCCCTGCTCTCTCTGCTCGTCGCCAGGGACTGGACGGTCCGCCTGCTCGCGGCCGCCCGCGGGTGGCTCGAGCGCCATGCCCGAACGGTCTTTCTCGTGCTCCTGGCCCTGCTCGCCACGTCGCTGCTTCGGAATGGAATCGCAGGCCTCACGGACTGAGCCGCGGACGAGTCTCGCCCGCGGAATGGGGCTCGGCCGGCGGCCGCACGAGCGCTGGACGAGCCTGTTCGGGCGGATCGCGAACGCGTTCGGGATGGTCTTCGTGCTGGTGGTGGCGACCTACATCGTCGGCTCGCTGGTCTCGTACCGGAGTTGGGGAGGCGTCCTGCTCCTGGCCCTGACCGGCGCGTGCGCCACGGTGGCGCTCGCCACGGCGGGCACCGGTGTCGCCCGGGTGCGGGTCGCCGCCGCGGTCGCGGGGGCGGGCGTGGTGCTCGCCGCGATCGGCGCCGCGGCCGGTGGGGCGGCGCCCTTCGGGATCGCCGCGCTCATCCAGGCGCTCCTGCTCGGGATCGCGGCAGTGAAGGTGCTCGGGGCGGTTTTAGGCGAGCGCGAGGTCGGCTTCCGGACGATCCTCGGAGCGATCAGCGTCTACGTGATCCTCGGGCTGCTCTTCACCTTCGTCTATGCGGGGCTCGACCGGTTCCAGGCGGGGCCGTTCTTCGACCAGCCGACCAAGACAGGCGACTTCCTCTTCTTCAGCATCACGACCCTGACCACGACGGGCTACGGCAACCTGATACCCGCCGCCCAGCCCGGCCGGATGCTCGCCGGGCTCGAGATGCTGATGGGCCAGATCTTCCTGGTGACCCTGATCGCCGGGCTCGTCAGCCTCTGGCGGCCGGGTGCGCGCGGACGCCGCTCGTAGCGGCGGTCATGGTTCTTCCTTCGGCTGCGTGGTCGGAATCGCGCGGCTGAACACGAGCGCAAGGATCGTCATCAGCGCGAGGATCGCAAGCCCGGCCTTCAGCCCGGTGATGCGCGCGCCCTGGTAGGCGGCCACGGTGTCGTCGGTCGCGCGCGGGCTCACGTGGGCGTCTTTGAGCGCGGACTCGAGGTCCGCGTCCGAGATGAACTGCACGCCGCCGGCGAGCTTCACGTTCGCCTCGTCCTTGACGCGGTTCGGAATCGCGTCGCTCGACTGGATGTTCGTGAGGAACGCGCCCGTGGTGGCCGCGATCAGCAACGCCCCGGCCAGCGCGGTCCCCATCGAGGCGCCCAGGTTCGTGGCCGTGTTCTGGATGCCGCCGACCTCCGGCGCCTGGTCGTCCGGGACCGCCGAGACCGTAATCGCGCCGAGCTGGGAGGCGAGCGCTCCGACCCCGAGGCCGATCAGCAGCATCGGCAGCAGCACGATCTCCGGCCCGGAGTCGGTGTCGAGCGCGCCCATCAGGACTACCGTCCCGAGCAACAGCGCGATCAGGCCGAGCCGGACCACGCGCCGAGGATTGGCGGCCGGCCGAAGCCGCGGGATCCCGATCGCAGCCGCCAGCAGCGTGATCGAGAGCGGGGTCAGGCGGGCGCCGGTCGCGAGCGCCGACAGGCCCAGCGCGACCGAGAGGTACAAGGGGACGACGAAGAAGAGGCCGGCCTGGGCGAGGTACTGGAAGAAGAACATCGTCAGGCCGCCTCGCAGCTGCTTGTTCCGCAGCATCGCCGGACGCACGAGCGGCTCCTTGCCCTGCTTCTCCCGCAAGGCGGCCCACTGGAGGAAGCCGTAGAGCACGACGAAGCCGCCGAGCACCAGCCAGATCGTCGGCGAAAGGCCCCACCAGCTCGTGGCCCCGGCCTTCGGCTTGATCCAGCCCCACTCGCTCGAGCGCAGCACCCCGAAGACGAGCATCGCGAGCCCCGACGCGGAGAGCACCGCGCCGACGAAGTCGAGCTTCGGCTTCGTCTCCGGCGGCGCGTCCGCGATCCTGCGGGTGAGGATCAGGATCGCGATCACGATCAGCACCTCGCCGGCGAAGACCCAGCGCCAGGAGAAATACGTCGTGAAGACGCCGCCGATCAGCGGCCCGACGGCAACCGCGATCGCCCCGGCGGCCGCAACCATCCCGTACGCCGCCGGGCGACGGGCGACAGGGAAGTTCCCGGCGACGAGCGCCACGATCGCGGGCAGGATCAGCGCCGCGCCGACGCCCTCGAGGAACGACCACCCGAAGAGCAGCACGTAGAGGTTGGGTGCGACCGACGTCGTGAGGGAGCCGCAGCCGTAGATGACGCAACCGATGGCGAAGGCCCGCTTGCGGCCGATGATCGCGCCGATCTTCGCGCCGACGATCATCAGCGACGCCATCACCAGCGTGTAGGCGGTGATCGCGCCCTGGATCCCGGTCACGGTGGTGTTGACGTCGTCGGCGACCGTCGCGATCGACACGTTCATGACGGACGTGTCCAGGGTCATCAGGAACTGGCCCGCGGCGAGGGTCAGCAGGACGACGGTCGTGCTCTTCGCGGCCGCAGAGCTGGCGGGCGCGGCCGCAGTCGTCACGGGCCGACTCCCGCTGCGACTTCCGTCTCGGGCTGCTGCGCGGGGGGCTCCTCCGCGGGTCCCTGGAGCTGACGCCGCCAGCCCAGGAGAAGCGCGTTCACCGCGGCAGCGCCAACGAGCGGTTCGTCCGCAGGGAGCAGCGTGGCCGGGTAGAGCAGGAAGGGCCGGGTCTGCGGGCCGCCGAGGCCGCCGTGGAAGCAGATCAGCTCCTCGAAGGCGCAGCCTTCCTCGAGGGCCGGGTCGTAGAAGCTGCCGACCATGATGTCGGCGACGTGCGCGAAGCCGTCGGCGCGGGCGAGGTGCCGCGCCGCGTTCGGCGCGAAGGCGGCGAGCGGATCCACTCCCTCGACGCGGCCGTCCTCGAGATAGCGCGTGCCCCGCGGCCCGAGCACGAGCGCGCCGTCCCGCTCCGAGCGGACGAGCAGCCAGCCGACGTGCGGATGCTCGCGAAGGGCGGGCACGAGTCGTGGATGACGCGCGTCGATCTCCTCCAGCGTGAGGCGGCGCGGCTCGTCGAGGAGGTAGATCAGGCCGAGGTTGCCGGAGCCGAGCACGACCACGTCCTGGCCGCTGACGTCCTTCTTCGAAGGCTTCTGCTTGCGGCCCGACGCCTCGTCGACGGCGCGTCCGACCGCGCTCTGGTTCTCGTCGCCCGCGGCCGCCTCTTCCACGTCGGCGCGGTCGACCGACCGCCGGACGAGCTCCTCGAGCCCGTACCCGTTCCGCTGCTTGAAGGTCGCCCCTTGCGTCTGCCCGTGGTCGGAGAGGACGACGATCTCGTACGGCCGCGGCGCGTAGCAGCGCGCGCGCTCGATCCGGCCGAACTGCTGGTCGAGCTTGCGCAGAGCCTCCATCGTGTCGGGGCGCTCGAGGCCCGAGTGGTGCGCGACCTCGTCGTAGCTCGAGAAGGTCGCGTAGATCGCGGGGCGCCCCTTCATCATGTCGGTGAGGACGCCGAAGACGATCAGGTCGCGGACGACGACGCAGAGCGCAGCCCGCAGAAAGGGGTAGATGCCGCCGCGGTGGCCGCGCGGGCGCACATCCCGCCGCCTCGCCTGTATGCCCGCGACGACCTCGAGGACGACCTCCCAGCCGAAGAGGACGAGCGAGCGCAGGACGTTGAAGCCGTTGGCGAAGAACGCGCGGTAGCCGGGGTTCGCGTGCCGCTCGGCCTCGCTGCGGCTCGCCGTGAGGATCACGTGGTCGGCCTCTCCGGAGAGGAGGTTCCCCCGGCTTGCCCCACCGTTCGCGAGCAGACCGCGGCCTGACATGTGACGGCGCTCGATCTCGGCGCAGTCGGCCGGCGCAGAGCACACCATGAGCGTCGAGGTCTCCTTCTCGACCCAGCGGAAGGCCGGGATGTCGTCATTCGACCCGAGCAGGATTCCTGCCTGGCTCGCGCCCGTCTGCGACGACAGATCGGTCTCCCACTCGGCGAGGCGGTGAGAGCCGTCCTGGAGCCAGCGCGCCAGCGTCGAGGCGCTGCCGTTCCGCATCGCCCGCTGCAGCACCGGCAGCGCCAGGCCGTCGATCTCGAGGAAGATCATCCCCGGCGCGCTCGTCTCCTCGCGCTCGCCGGAGCGGCGGGCGATCCGCTGCGTGACCCTGTAGGTGTACGTGTCGTCGTCGTTCGTGCCGAGCACGACGTCGACGACGACGCCCAGCGCGGCGGCCGCGAGCGCGACCAGCAGCGC